>Ga0193730_1000091_pt1 | contig 31540 bp, 31 predicted proteins | sample U1a1metaG_FD_144919 | JGI IMG/M metagenome (GOLD analysis project Ga0193730, IMG submission 144919) | Soil microbial communities from a riparian zone of the East river system, Colorado, United States - U1a1 | ecosystem: Environmental > Terrestrial > Soil > Riparian zone | place: USA: East River...
CCCAGATCGTTAGGCGCCACCTTCAGTTCGAGCACGGTATCCTGCGCCGCGTCAATTTGACTTACCGAGACTTGGTCCGGTTCATCGACCAGGGCTTTCGCGATCTGCTCGATCAAAGCCCGCATGTCTCCACTCTGCTCGTTCATACCGGTTTCTCGACAGGGGTTAGATTACGACGTTGGGGGAATCAGGCGGCGGGCTGGGCACTCGGCGAGGCCGGCTTGGAATAGATTTTGCTTACCCGGTCCGACATCCTGGCGCCCTTCGACACCCAATAGTCAATGCGCTCGCGCTTGAGATCAATGCTGGCGGGAGTGGTGCGGGGATTGTATGTCCCTACCACCTCGACCGGCCGGCCATTACGCGCACGCTCCTTCTCGATGACCACCACCCGATACTGCGGCTGTTTTCGCGCACCCGTGCGCGATAGACGAATCATTAGCACTGAGCTTAAGTTCCTTTCCTAGTTCCTTCCGGAGGGATAAGGCAAACTGTTATTTTTGCAGAATTTACGGGGATTGGCAAGTTGAGGCGCCCAGCGGGCCCGTTCGACAACCTCTCTTCGTTCGGTTGCTCAGGGCAGGCTAAGAACCGAGCCCGCTCCTGAAATCCTGAGCAAAGCGAAGGATTTCCATGGTTCCCGAATAGCTGCCAAAATCGTGAGGGGAAAACAAATCTAACGTTCTTTAACTGTGGCCAGAATCTCCACCGGTTCCGGCCGCTTCATATAGTCTGGGTTACATGATGCGGAGAGCACCGTCCCATCGCGATCGATAATGTAAGTCGCCGGAATGGGAAGTTCCCAACTTTCGTCTCCATTCGCCAGTGGCAGATTGATGAATGCTCGCCGGTAGACGGCCTGCTGAAATTCCGGCACTCGATACACGAGTCCAAACTTGCGTGCCACTTCGTTCCCCACATCGCTTAACAGAGAAAAGCGCAGCTTATGCTGGTCGGCCATGAAGAATGACTGCTGCACTGTCTGTGGAGAGATTGCAATCAACGACGTTCCAGCCGCTCGGATTTCCGGCATAAGCTGGTTCATCGCTTCCAGCTGCCCGACACAAAAGGGACACCAACGTCCGCGAAAGACACAAATGATGACTCGTCCCTTGTTTAATAGTTCGGTAGAAGATACGAGTTTGCCGTTGTGGTCCGTTAACTCAAACGCAGGAGCTTTCGCGCCGGCAGCGAGTGCGCTTTCAGCAATGCGTTGCTGTTGCAGTTCCGCGATGACCCGCGAATGAATAGCCTGGATTTCCTCCGGAACATACTTCGCGATCAGCTCCTTCCGCTCGGCAAACTGCTCACGCAAAGAGCGATTGTCCGCAGCCAAAGTCGTTTCGTCGAGGGAGCGCCATTTCATTAAGAGCAGTGGCTAGTGACTAGTGGCTAGTTAGGAGCGAACGGCCAAGACTAGCCACTAGTCGCTAGCCACTGGTTTTCTACATTCCGGGTAATTTCATCCCCGCCAGCTTCCTGGCGAAACTGGGTTTGCCCATTTGCTTGAACATCTTTCGCATCTGGGCATATTGGCGCAGCAGATTATTAACCTCTTGCACGCTAGTGCCGGAACCGCGCGCGATGCGCTTGCGCCGGCTCCCGTTGATTACTTCGTGATGCAAGCGTTCATGAACTGTCATCGAGTTGATGATCGCCTCGACGTGTCCCAACTGTTTTTCGTCCACTTTGTCGGCAGCCTTCTGCAATCCAGCGAATGGGCCAATGCTGGGAAGCATACCCATCAGACTCTGAAGCGAGCCCATTTTCTTTACTTGGCGTAACTGGTCGCGAAAATCTTCCAGGGAGAAGCCGTCACCGGTCATGGCCTTGGCGGCCATCTCTTCGGCCTTCTTCTTGTCTATCTGCTGTTCTGCTTTTTCGATCAGCGACAGAATGTCGCCCATCCCCAGGATGCGGGAAACAATTCGATCAGGATGGAAAGGTTCCAACGCGTCATACTTTTCGCCAACACCGATGAACTTGATCGGTTGACCTGTGACCTGGCGGATGGAAAGCGCTGCCCCACCGCGAGCATCGCCGTCCATTTTGGTGAGCACAACGCCGGTCAGCGAAAGTTTCTTGTGAAATTCGTCAGCCGAGCGCACCGCATCCTGACCGGTCATGGCATCAGCCACAAACAGAATTTCCTGAGGATTCAGCAAGCGTTTGAGCGACTGCATCTCCTCCATCAATTGATCGTCTATGTGTAGCCGACCGGCAGTGTCCACAATGAGCACGTCGGACCCGGTGTTGATGGCTTCGCGACGCGCTTCCTTGGCCAGTCGCTCCACCGTCGCCGTATTGGCCTCGCCGACCTGACCTTCGTAGATATTGGCCTTAATTGCCTGCGCGACCACTCTGAGTTGCTCGCGCGCGGCGGGGCGGTAAACGTCCACGGAAACGAGCAGCGGACGGTGGCCGCCATTCTTCAGCCAGTTTGCCAGCTTGCCCGAGGTGGTGGTTTTGCCGGAGCCTTGCAATCCCGCCATGAGCACCACAGTTGGCGGTTGAGAGGCGAATTTCAATTTCGCGGTGTCGCGGCCGAGGGTCTCAATCAATTCGTCGCGCAGGATCTTGATAACCTGATCGCCCGGCGACAATGCGGTCGCCACCTCCTGGCCGATCGCTTTTTCCTGGATGTGATCGATCAACTTCTTAACGACTTTGAAGTTGACATCGGCTTCCAGCAAAGCCAGCCGGATTTCCCGCAGCGCCTCCTCCATGTTTTCTGGACTGAGGACGGCTTGTCCGCGCAGCGATTTGAAGGCACGCTGAAGTTTTTCTGAAAGATTCTCAAACATAGGATGCCAGAGGATATTTTAGCAGCAGAGCCGATGCATGCTTCGCCCCGCTGAATCAGGCGCCGAAAACTTCTTTCGCAGCAATCACGGTGTTGCAGTGAATCGTGACCGTATCTTCCACGCGACGCGCGTAGCCACCAGCGAAGGTCACCATCACTGGAATGTCCCGCGTCCGGGCTACGCGGAACATCAGTTCGTCGCGCCGCTTGAGTCCCTCGACGGTGAGGGCCAGTCCGCCGAGCTGATCTTCGCGATAAGGATCGGCACCCGCAATATAACAAATTAGTTCCGGCTCGAACTGACGAAGGCCGGAGCTGAGCGCGTTGTCAAGCCAGGCGAGATAATCGTCGTCGCCCGTGCCATCCGGCAGATTCACATCAATCGACGATGGCGGCTTCCACATCGGGTAATTGTTTTCCTGATGAAGCGAAATCGTGAACACGTCGCCGTCGCTGGGGCTACGCAGATCTGCATGATTCGGCACAAGGGAAGCTTTGGATGGAAGCGGATCACTGGCTTCACGCGCCCCACTAAAAATGGCGGCGGTACCGTTTCCCTGGTGAACGTCGCAGTCTACAGTCATTGCCCGCACGATTTTTTTGTCGCGTTGCGCCGTGATCGGGAAATGCGTGATGAAAACCACCTCCGATATTGAATGCCACCTTTTCTCTCAGCGCATTTTGGCCGGCCAGGATCGAGCCGCCCGCCGCCAGATAAAACGCTTGTACCAGCTCCAGGGAATAGGGAACCTCCATCTGCAGTTCCTCGCGCGGAGAGAGAGTTCCAGTCTTCAGTTTGTGAACGTACTCGGGCGTGTGCACCAGCAGAACGTCCTCATCGGAGGCCGGGGATGGCTCCAGGAAGTCCGACAATTCCGCGACTCCGGTTTCCAGCAACCGCAGGTGTATGTAGCGGTATTTCTGAGCCGGGAAGACGTGGGCCCCGATGGGAAGATAATAACCGTCGCTGTACACCAATTTGAACGGAAGCATGGCTCAAACGCCTCATAATACTCGCCTGCCAGCCGTCCCATCCTGGACTTAATCCCTGCATCCTGTGTGGTTTGTAGAGCATCTAAAAGTTGACACAAAGTCACTCAAGTTCTATCATGTGGCTGCTGGAGAACGAGCGATACGGTATAACTCGTTAATTTATAAGCACTTATGATTGAGGGAGGAACAGACTTATGGCAAAGATTATAGGAATCGACTTGGGCACGACCAATTCCGTGGTTGCAGTCATGGAGGGTGGAGAACCCAAAGTCATTCCCAACGAAGAAGGCGGTCGCACGACCCCTTCCGTGGTGGGTTTCACCAAAACAGGCGAGCGCCTTGTGGGACAAGTCGCCAAGCGTCAAGCCATCACCAATCCAGAAAATACGATTTTCTCGATTAAACGCTTTATGGGGCGCCGGTACGACGAAGTCAGCGAAGAAATGAAGATGGTGCCCTTCAAAGTCGTGAAGTCAGGCGACAACGTGGCCATCGTCGCCCAAGGCAAGGAATACACCCCGCCCCAAGTCTCCGCAATGATTCTTCAAAAGCTTAAGAAAGCTGCGGAAGACTACCTGGGCGAAAAGGTTAACGAAGCCGTTATTACGGTTCCGGCGTACTTCAACGACGCGCAGCGTCAGGCTACCAAGGACGCAGGTAAGATCGCCGGGCTGGATGTAAAGCGAATCATCAACGAGCCGACTGCAGCAGCGCTGGCTTATGGTCTGGACAAAAAGAAAGACGAGACCATTGCCGTTTACGACTTCGGCGGCGGCACGTTTGACATCTCGGTCCTGGAAGTGGGCGAAGGCGTCATTGAAGTCAAGGCCACGAATGGTGACACCCATTTGGGCGGCGACAACCTCGATCAGCGCATCGTGGATTGGCTAATCGACGAATTCAAAAAGGACGAAGGCCTCGACCTTCGCGGCAAGGGCAACGAGATGGCGTTGCAGCGTCTCCGTGACGCGGCTGAGCGCGCCAAGATCGAGCTCTCCACCACCATGGAGACTGAGATCAATCTGCCCTTCATCACCGCCGATGCCAATGGTCCCAAGCACCTGGTCAAGAAGATGACTCGGGCCAAGCTGGAGTCGATGGTCGAAGACCTGATCCAGCGTTCCGTCGGACCATGCAAGCAGTGTATGAAAGATGCCGGAGTGGACGCGAGCAAGATTAATGAAGTCGTCCTGGTCGGCGGACAGACCCGCATGCCTCGCATTCAAGCTCTAGTCAAGGAGTTGTTTGGCAAGGAGCCGCACCGAGGCGTCAATCCCGATGAAGTAGTCGCGATCGGCGCAGCGATTCAGGGTGGTGTGCTCGGAGGCGAGGTGAAGGATCTTCTTCTCCTCGACGTGACTCCGCTTACGCTCTCCATCGAAACCCTGGGAGGTGTGGCCACGCCGATGATCCCGCGCAACACGACTATTCCGACCCGCAAGACGGAGACTTTCTCCACTGCGGCCGATAGTCAGACTTCGGTTGAAGTCCACGTGTTGCAAGGCGAGCGTCCGCTAGCGCGAGACAATCGCACGCTGGGTAAATTCCACTTGACCGGTATTCCGCCGGCTCCTCGTGGAGTGCCCCAGATCGAGGTCACTTTCGACATCGATGCCAACGGCATCCTGAACGTGACCGCGAAAGATAATGCCACGGGCAAAGACCAGAAGATCACGATCACGTCTTCTTCCGGTCTGAGCAAAGAAGAGGTTGAGCGCATGGCCAAAGAAGCCGACGCTCACTCCGCCGAGGATAAGGCCAAACGGGAAGAGATCGAATCGCGAAATCAGCTCGACACCTTGGTTTACAGCGTCGAGAAGATGCTTCGTGAACAAGGCGACAAGATCTCGGGTTCAGAACGCGGCGATGTCGAGAACGCAATCGCCGATGCCAAGAAAGCGCTGGAGTCAAATGACAAGAGCAGCATGGACCAGGCTCGCGAGCGTTTGACTCAGGCATCGCACAAACTGGCCGAGCAGATGTACAAAGCAGCTCAGCCGCAAGCCGCGCCAGGAGCAGGACCGAGCGCAGGCGCAGGTCCGACTCCAGGAAGCAACGGCGAAGCACAAAAGAAAGACGAAGGAGTAATCGACGCGGAGTACGTGGACGTGGAAGACAAGAAGTAAGTTGGCGTAGTGTGCCGCGGGCGCCCTCGCCCGCGAGGTCAGTATCGCCGGCGTCCCGGCAGCGAGGGTGGGATGCCCCCGCGACAGCCGTCGAGGACGCCGGCGTTACAGTTTTCGGAACAAGGGAGATTGAAATTGCATTTCGAAGTTAACGGACAAGCCTATTTTTTAAGTTTTATTGAGAACGAAGGGTGCTGGTATTTGTTGGCGCCCACGTCCACTGGCGTGCGTCGCATTCCGGTTTACGTGGATGCACCTGCATTCGAACGATTCGGGATTCTGGAAGCAGAAGGCCACAAAATTCAGAATTGATTGCCTCTGAGCATGGCGACCGCTGCTAAAAAAGATTATTACGAGTTACTCGGCGTCAAGAAGTCTGCCTCCGCAGAAGAAATCCGGAAGGCTTTTCGCAAACTTGCGCGCAAATATCACCCCGACGTCAATCCCGGAGACAAGACGGCGGAGGAGAAATTCAAGGCTATCTCCGAAGCTAACGACGTCCTGAGCGACCCCAAGAAGCGGAAGATTTACGACCAGCTCGGCTACTACTCCGACAACATCAGCCCTGAAACCGCGGACGCCTACGCTCGCGCGGGTAGTGGCGGTGGTGGTTTTCCGGGCGGTTTTCCTGGTGGGCAGCCCGGGGGAAACGCCGGAGCCCAGGGAGTGCACTTTGATTTCGGCGGCTTCGATTTCTCCGATATGTTCGAAGGCGGCGGGCGAGGCAAAAAAAACTCAGGCGGTGGTTTTCGCGACGTTTTTTCCAGCATGTTCGGCGGCCGCGGTGCGCAGGCCCAGGAAGGCCCGGAGCCCGGCGACGATCTTGAATATCAAGTTAACGTACCTTTTTGGACGGCTGTCCGTGGCGGTGTGATGCGCCTCAACATCACCCGGCGCGATGTTTGCTCCAACTGTTCGGGCAAGGGCTATATCGAAGCGCCCGGCGTCTGTCCGGAATGCAAAGGCAAAGGAACGATCGAGCAGACCGGCGGACGCATGAAGTTCAACGTCACCTGTCCGCGCTGTAATGGCACGGGCCACAACGTCTCCACCTGCAATGTCTGTCACGGCGAGGGCACCGTCGAGCGCACCGAGCCGCTGGAAGTGCGCATCAAGCCGGGAACTCGCGACGGCCAGCGTATTCGCATCCCCGGCAAAGGAAATGCGGGTGTGCGTGGAGGCCCCCCTGGCGATCTCTATGTCATCATCCGCACCGGCGATCATCCGGTTTTCCGTCGCGAGGGCGATGATATTTATCTGACTGTCCCCGTCACGGCGACGGAGGCTGCCTTGGGGAGCAAAATTGAGGTCCCGACAATCGATGGTCGCACTCTGCTTAAAATTCCGCCCGGGACACAATCCGGTCAGAAGCTGCGCTTGAGGGAAAAAGGCGTGCCTTCCGCCACCAAAGAGGGTACACGCGGCGATGAAATCGTTGAGATACAAGTAAATGTCCCCATGCCGCGGGATGAGCGCTCCAAAGAAATTCTGCGCGAACTGGCCCGCCTGAATCCCGAAGATCCTCGGGCAGACCTCTGGAAGAACGTTTGAGAACTTCTGAGCCAGAACATCAATGACCAAGAGGAGATCCAAAGGCGCATACATGATCTCGGCCGTGGCCGAGATGTATGGCATTCATCCGCAGACGTTGCGTCTGTATGAACGCGAGGGCCTTCTCAAACCCTCCCGCACCGAGGGCAACACCCGCCTCTATACCGATGAGGATCTGATGCGCCTCGAATTCATTCTGTCCCTCGCGCGCGACTTGGGCGTAAACATCTCCGGCATTGCGATCATTCTACAAATGCGTGAGCGTATGGAAGAGATGCAGCGCCAAATCCAGGATTTCGTGAAGTACATCCAGGAAGAAGTTCTGTCGCGTGCCACTGCCGCCGCTGATCCGTCAAGAGGCGCCATTGTTCCGGTTCGACGCAGGATAACCCCACCTGTGCTGCCAATAGGGAAAAAGTAGCTTCGTTTCACCATCAAAGAGTCCAAACCGAGAACTGAGAACTGAGATCACAGAACTGAGATTTTAGAACAAGACCTCTGGATGCTACGAGCCGGAGATCTGAGTGGTAAGAGACCCAACTCATCCTTCGGGTATCGAGGGCTGAATGCTGACTGTTGAATGCTGCTGTCAATCATACTTCTCATAACGAATCGATTTCCGATCCCATCCCAGCCCCTTCAGCAATTCGCGATTAGCCTTGATCATTTTGTCCAGCCCGCAAATGTAGGCGTTCATTTCGGCTCGACCTTGAACAATGCCAGGAACGTGTTGCTGAACGTAACCGCGCAACCCCTTCCATTCCGGACCGCATCGGCTGAGCGTCGGAAGATAATCGAAGTTCGCATGTTCAGCGGCGAGTTGCAGGAATTCCTGGTGATAGTAAATATCTTTCTCCGTGCGGCTTCCGAAAAGCAGAAAGAAGCTCCGGCCCTGATGCCGTGAAGGATCGGCCAGAAGCCAGTGCAGAATGGAACGAAACGGCGCAATGCCTGTCCCGGTTGCAATGAAGACGGTGTCGCGTAATGGCGGACGCAGAATGAAATCGCCAAACGGCCCCTGACAGCTGATATGCTCGCCCTCTTTCATGTCACACAGAAAGTTCGACATGAAGCCGTCCTGCACTCGGTTCAGACAGAGAGCGAAATGGTTATTTTCCGCGGGCGGTGAAGCGATGGAGTAAGCGCGAGTGATCTCCTCGCCATCGGGCTTGGTCTGTTTCAACGAGAGCCATTGGCCCGGCACAAAACCGAAGCGAGAGAGTCGCTCCATTTCGAATTCCAGATGCTTCGTCGGCTCTGACAATGAGACGGATCGGATCAGACGCGCCGCGTGAGTCTGAAGTACGGGCATGCCTCTTTAGATGAATGGGAATGACCTTGGGAATCTAGACCAGGAACCTTTACTCCACTGTGACTGACTTAGCCAGATTCCTGGGTTGATCGACATCGCAGCCACGCCGCACGGCAATGTGATAGGCCAGCAACTGAAGCGGAACTATTTCCAGGATCGGCGACAATTCCTCCGGCGCTGATGGAATGTAGAGCACGTGATCCGCGGCTTCTTTGATCTCATCGTCCCCTTCGGTTGCCAGCGCTATGACCTTTCCGGAGCGCGCCTTAACTTCTTTAAGGTTCGACATGGTCTTCTCGTAACGCACCATCGAGAGTGGGTCTTTCGGATCGCGAGTGGCGATAATTACCACAGGCAGATTCTCGTCAATCAGCGCGTTCGGACCGTGTTTCATTTCTCCCGCGGGATAGCCTTCCGCGTGAATGTAGGAAATTTCCTTCAGCTTCAACGCACCTTCGAGCGCAATCGGATAGTGGATGCCTCGTCCTAAGAAAAGGAAATCCTGCGAGCGTACGTACTCCTTAGCCAGGTCTTCGCAGTCCTCTTCATGAGTTAACAAATGTTCGAGTTTGCCCGGGATACGCGTCAATTCCTGAATTGCATCCTTGGCCTGGTCGGCACTGAGTGCGCCGCGGAGTTGGCCCAGATAAAGCGCGAAAAGGTAAAGAGCGGTGAGTTGGGCGGTAAATGCTTTAGTGGACGCGACTCCGATTTCGGGTCCGGCGTGGGTGTAGATGGTTCCCCCGGCCTCGCGGGTAATCATCGAACCCACTACATTGCAAATCGCCACCGTCTTGGAGCCTTTGGCTTTCGCTTCTCTCTGGGCGGCAATGGTGTCCGCAGTTTCACCTGATTGAGAAATCAGCATGGTGATGGTGTCCGAGGCGATAATCGGATCGCGATAGCGCCACTCGCTGGCGTAATCGACTTCAACCGGCACACGCGCTAGGCGCTCAATCATGAATTTGCCGGCCTGCGCCGCATGCCAGCTCGTCCCGCAAGCTGCAATGTTGATCTTTTTCGCTGCGCGAAATTCTGCTTCCGTGATCTCCATCTCGTCCAGGAAAACGTGCCCCGTCTCCTGTGAGACGCGCCCCAGCGTGGTGTCGCGTACCGAGCGAGGCTGTTCGTAAATCTCCTTCAGCATAAAATGCTTGAACCCGCCCTTTTCCGCCATGATCGGGTCCCAGGTGACGTGCTGGACTTGCCTTACGATCGGCTGTCCGTTGAAATCCGTGAGTTGCACGCCGTCCGGCGTAATGACCGCCAGATCGCCATCGGCAAGAAAGAAAAGATCGCGGGTGTGGTAGAGAATCGCGGGCACATCGGAAGCTACGAAATACTCATCTTTGCCCAGACCGATAACTGCTGGCGGACCATTTCGAGCAGCGACGATCTTGTTGGGCTCATCCACTGCAATCACGGCCAGCGCGAACACCCCACTTAATTGTCCAACTGCTTTGCGGACCGCTTCTTCCAGCGAGGGACGACTGCCATTACTGCGAGTCAAGTAATATTTCTCCACCAAGTGCGCGATCACTTCGGTGTCGGTCTCAGTGGAAAATTTGTGACCTTCTTCGATCAGCTTCTTTTTCAACACAACGTAATTCTCGATAATCCCGTTGTGCACGACGACTACCCGCCCCGTGCAATCACGGTGGGGATGCGCGTTTTCTTCAGTGGGACGGCCATGTGTGGCCCAGCGGGTATGGCCGATGCCATAGGTGCCATCCAGCGGCTTGAGACGAATGACCTCTTCCAGGTTGCGCAGCTTGCCCTCGGCGCGCCGGATCTGCAGGCCTTCGCCATTCCCGCACACTGCAATTCCCGCTGAGTCGTAGCCGCGATACTCCAGCCGCTTCAGCCCGTCAATGATGACCGGCACGACTCGCTTCTTACCCACGTATCCGACAATCCCACACATCTTGTTTGCTCCTCGTTTTCGGCGGGAGACCGAAGGTTCACTTATGAAGTAGGAAGACGATCTGCCACTGAAGGCAAGCACTCGAGTTCCGTCAACCGCTAGCCTGCCTGAGCAGGATAATTTTTGTGTACGCCGAATCGGGGGGATTCGGTCAGTCCTCTAAGGAGAACCGGAATTCTTCAATGACCGGGTTGGTTAGAACATCGCGAGCAATGCGTCCGATCTCGTTCTCCGCTTCAATTCGAGTCAGACCACCGTCTAAGGTGAGCTCGAAATATTTGCCCTGTCGAACGTCCTCTAACCCCCTGTAACCCATTTTTTTGAGAGCACTTTGGATGGTCTTTCCTTGGGGGTCCAAAACGCTCTTCTTGAGCGAAACGTACACGTAAGCTTTCATGGGGGACAGAGAACATTATACGTCAGAACCCCTCTCGCTTTGCCAAAACTCGAACTTAGCCCAGGCGTGCGAGTTGGGCGTCTAATTCGCCCAGGGCGGCCTCCAACATCTTGCGATGAATAGGGTTCTGTGCGGTCTCAAGTTGCTGTAATACACGTCTGCGAGACAATAATAGCCCTTGCTGTTGTTTCTGCCTGGCGACCTGCTCCGGCGCGAGCCGCACTTTGGTGGGATCCGAGGTCGCAGCCGCCTGGGCCTGTTGGTCCTCGACTGCCTTGCTCTCCCAGCCTCGTGCCATAGGTAAATTATAGCCGGGCCTGTTGTGCCAAGCCGCAAGGTGCCGAAAAATCGGCACTGACTGTAGGACGGAATATTCGTCCGGAGCGTGTTGTCGGCGAGGAAAATTGGCCCAATATTCGGCGGATTAGTGTAAAGTTCTGTCAACTTTGCCGATGAGCACGTGTTCTAGGGTTTCGTGCGACAGATGATTGGTGAGCCCTTGGAATACGGGCTTGGTACTCGGCTGATACTTTTACGGAAAGCAGTCGGAGAAAGAGCTGCTGAAAGGCGGTCGTCATCGTTGCCGCTGGTCTAAATCTACGAATCTCGCGGGAACGTCTGGGCCTTACTATGCGAGAAGTCGAAACCGCAAGTACTCGCATTGCCGACAAACACGGGAATGATGAATTCCTGGTCAGCCCCAGCCGTCTTTCGGACATTGAGACTAAGGGTCTGGTGCCCAGCATCTATCGTCTCTACTCTTTGGCGGTCATTTACCGGCGGGACTTGCGCGAAATATTGTCCTGGTATGGCATCGATCTGAATACCGCCACTGCGGATATGAAACTTAATCTCCCGCCCAAGTCGCACCCGGCCGAGCTTTTGCAAGGTGCCTCAGTGGTGCAAATGCCCATCAGATTGGATCCTGCCTTTGATCCGCGCCGTACAAATAATCTAGGTCGCATGGTGGAACAGTGGGGCCTGGTTCCGCTCTCTTACTTGGCACAGTTTGCCAGCGACAAGTACACCTATGGTTACGTGGGCAGCGAAGACTTCACCATGTATCCAATTCTGCCGCCCGGCACTTTTCTGCAAGTGGACGAGTCGAAAAATAGGATTCTGCAAGGCATGTGGCGCTCCGAATATGAACGCCCGATTTATTTCGTGGAGACCCGCGAGGGTTACACTTGCTGCTGGTGCACTTTGAAGGGAGATCACATCGTGCTGCAACCGCATCCCTTATCGCCAGTGCCGGTACGCATTTTGCGTCATCCGCAGGACGCGGAAGTTATTGGCCAGGTGATTGGCATTGCCGTCAGCTTGGGTGAGTGGCGTGCGGTCGAGTCTTTGCCTGATTCGAAGCCAGACTCGAAAGGGCGTGCAGCACTGAACTAAAATGCCCCTCCGACCCGCCACCCAGATCGGATGGCAACAAGGAAGGCAAACGACTCCGTAAATCCGCTACATACTCATCTGCCGGCTTCTGTCTCTCTCTGCTTGAAACTTCCACATCGTCCCGCAATGTTCGCAAGGAAGTGCGCAAGATAACCAGGAAGAACGCACGATGCGCTTCCGCCAACGCCTGTTGCGCAACTCCTTCGCCGTAAACTCTTGCCAGTCCCCAATGGGAATAAGCATTCGGCCTTTCTCGCAGACTAGAGAAGTATTCCAGTTTTCCTACAATCCCTGAAACCGCACTAAGCGTTACGTCTAGAACGTCATCGAGCGCGGACTTTAAAGTCATTTTCTTTTTGTTCCAATTTCAGAAAACCGGACGATTTGGCGTCCCGCTCTCCGAGTAGCTCAATCCAGCCCACATTACCACGGTTGAACCAATCCCACTAGATCGAAAGGAGTTCTACCGTGAAAAAAATCCTACTCATCCTGATTAACACCCTGCTGCTGGCCGGTGCGCTTTCGATGCCTACAATCCTGAAGGCGGACGGAGATCCCCAGCCCAGCTGTCCGCCACACCAGCTGTGTAAACCATAATACGACGGACTGCAATTTGTGCGACGTAAAAATGCCTGAAATAGGGCGGCGGGCGCGCCTTTGGCATTGCGAGTGACTAACAAAAAAGGGTATATTGCCGTACGCTGGCTATGTACCCTCACTCGTTCTGGTGGCACTATCTCTGGGTCGCGCCTCACGTCCTGCAGTTAGTCATTGCGGTGATGCTGATTCGTCGGCGTCTAATTTCTGAATTCCCGATGTTCCTGGCCTACACTCTCTTCGAGAGCGTGCAGGGTGCGAGTCTGTTTGTTCTGGACCATAGTTCGGCGATTTCTGCCGCCCAGTACTGGAATACTCACTGGGTAGGTATGCTCATCACGATAGTATTGCGCTTTGCTGTTATCCACGAGATATTCGCACATGTTTTTCGGCCGTATCCTGCACTTACGGAATTGAGCCGGTTGCTGCTGCGTTGGATGACCGCAGCCCTTGTTCTTGTGGCAGTCGCAGTGACGGCAACCACACCCGCGTCCAAGGATACAACGTTTCTGCTTTCCGGAGTTCATGTGTTGGCCCGTGCGGTCGGGTTGGTACAAAGTGGTCTGGTGGTTTCCCTCTTTCTGTTTTGTGCTTACTTCCGACTTTACTGGCGAAGTTACGCGTATGGTATCGCAATGGGTTTAGGAGTTTTCGCGAGCGTCGATCTGGGCACGGCGGCGTTTCGACTCTGGATTGGTACAACCGCGGCAGGGAGCTATCTGCTAGATTTTGTAACTATGGCAACGTATCATTGTTGCGTACTCATTTGGCTCGTTTATCTGCTGGCTCCTGAAACTGCGAATCAGACCGTTCTGGAATTACCAGATAATAACCTCGAGCAGTGGAATGCTGAAATGCAGCGCTTGCTATTGCGATGATTCTGGCCTTTGCTCTCGTTCTCTTCTCCTTGATGGCGCTACTGCTGATGTACGCCGTTCGAGGGAAAACTTCGCCTGTGGGCGAGTTGGACGACTTGGTCGGGCGCACGAGGCCGGTTGATATCGACGCGTTTCGAAACCTCATTGATCCCGCCGAAGAAGATTTCTTGCGCGAAAACCTGCCGGCCAGTGAGTTTCGTGCCATCCAAAGAGAGCGCTTGCGCGTTGCGGTGGAATATGTGAGTTGTGCAGCGCACAATGCCGCCATCCTGGTGCGCCTGGGAGAAGCTGCGCGTGTTAGCGCTGATCCCAGGATCGCGGACGCAGGCCAGCAGTTACTCGATAGTGCTCTCCGCCTCCGCCTCTATGCCCTCCTATCAATGATCCGGTTGTATCTTGGAATTGCCCTGCCCGGCGTCCGCCTTTCCGCAGGACGATTGGTGGATAACTATCAGCATCTCAGCAGCTTGGCTGGTCAACTTGTTTTCATGCAATATCCCGCCCGCGCCTCCCGCCTGCCCGCCATTCTTTGATAGTTTGTCGAGAGTCAAATCTACTCCCTTAAATCATCCCGGCGCCTAGCGGTAGAAGACTTCCGGACGTTTACCATCAATGTTATTATCCCACCTCTGATCGTTGTTGCCCGATCATCTTGACTTACCGGCGCGACGTTTTTTCTTCTTTATCCAACGTATATCGCGCTCGGGTCCTGATCCGTGCTTTGAGTTCGGAGCCCCCTGCCAAAACGGTTAAGAAGGTCTTTCGTGATGATCTCCGCAAATGCGGCCATGACTGGCTTCTACGACTACGGCGAAGTTGCTCGCTCGGTGCTGATAGCCATCGCTGCGTCCTATGCCGCGCTCGACCTTGCGGGACGGATTACCGCCGCCAGCGGCCGGGCTCGCTTGGCTTGGTTGAGCGGTGGCGCCACTGCCATGGGCATCGGCATCTGGGCAATGCACTTCGAGGGGATGCTGGCCTTCGGCCTCCCGGTGTCTGTCGAGTATCACTGGCCGACGGTTTTGCTGTCGCTCGTGGTCGCAATTCTCGCCTCCGCGTTCGCCCTCTCTGTCGTCAGCCGGCAGAAATTCGGCCGCGTTCAGGCTTTGACCGGCAGCGTCATCATGGGCGGCGGCATTGCCGCTCTGCACTATCTGGCAATGGCCTCAATGAGATTACCTGCCATCACCCGGTTTTCCCTCCTGCTGGTACTCTTCTCCATTTTGCTCGCAGTCTTGTTTTCGCTGCTTGCGTTGCAGTTGGCGTTCGACCTGCGAGCGGAGACTAGCTGGAGCGTCCCGCGAAGGCTGGGCAGCGCGATGTTGATGGGAGTCGCAGTCTCCGCAATGCATTACACCGGGATGGCTGCCGCAACTTTCATTCCCGCCTCGCCTCCGGACCTTTCTCACGCCGTGCGCATTTCTCCCCTTGGCAACAATGCAATAGCCATTGTGACTTTGATCGTGATGGTGGCAGCCATGGCGACATCGTCCGTGGACAGGCGGACGGAAGCGGAAGTCCGGCGGCTCAACCAAGACTTGGAGCAGCGCGTCGCCGAGCGGACCCTGCAGCTTGAGGCTCTCAACCATGCCCTGAGAAAAGAAATTGCCGAGCGTAAGCGGGCCGAAGAGGCCCTTCGACAAACCCAGACGCGCACTGAGTCCGTGCTTGAGAGTGTGGCCGATATCCACATTCTCTTCGACCGGGGTTGGCATTACCTTTATGTAAACCGAGCCGCGGTGCGTGCTATTGGCTCGCCGCGTGAACAGATTTTGGGCCGCACTCTTTGGGAACTGTTTCCGGATATCATCGGTACCGAATTAGACCGGCAATATCGGCGTGCGATGGGAGAACGCTTCCCCGTCGTCTTCGATTTTTACTATCCCACCCTCAACACGTGGTGGGAGAACCGTTTTTATCCCGCGCCCGAGGGTCTATCCGTCTTCGCCACCAACATCACCGACCGCAAAAGCGCGGAACGGGTGTTACAGGAGACACAAGCGAAGCTCGCTCGGGTCACCCGCGTGCTGGCGATGGGAGAACTGGCTGCCGCAATTGCCCACGAGGTCAACCAACCCCTCGCCGCGATCGTGACCAATGCCAATTTCTGTTTGCGCCAGCTCGCGGGTGCAGCACCGAATACCGGCAAGCTGCGCGAGGCTATTGCGGAGATTGCGAATGACGGTACTCGGGCAAGCGCCGTCATCTCGCGAATTCGCGCATTGTTGCAGAAGGGCGCTCCTGAGCGGGTTGAACTCGACGTCAATCAGGTTATCCAGGAGGTTGCTGTTCTCTTACGCGATGAGCTGACCCGGAACCGTGTGTCCTTGCGGACTGATTTCGGCGCTGATCTTCCGCGCGTGAGCGGTGACCGAGTGCAATTGCAGCAGGTCCTGATCAACCTGGTCATGAACGGAATCGAAGCCATGCGTACGTTTGCGCATCCGGCCCGCGAGCTTCTTATCAAGTCGGCCCGGAACCATAACGAGGTGCTCATTCAGGTTCAAGACTCTGGAGAAGGACTGGATCCGCAGCAAGCAGAACATATCTTCGAACCATTCTTTACCACCAAACCGGAAGGTATCGGCATGGGATTATCAATCAGCCGGTCTATCGTAGAGTCCCATGGAGGCCGTTTGTGGGCCGAGTCAAGCTCCAAGGGAGCGCTTTTTCAATTTACTTTGCCTGCCCAATAGCAATGGTGTTTCATGACTGAGGCGGCCCCCGTCGTTTTTGTAGTGGATGACGATCCATCGGTTCGTCGCGCGATCAAGCGCCTCGTCGAGTCTGTAGGATTGCAAGTTGAGTTGTTCGGCTCAGCTCAGGAATTCCTGCGCAGCAAACGTCCCAATGCACCCAGTTGCCTGGTACTGGATATCCGGCTGCCTGGCATAAGTGGGCTTGATTTCCAGCGCGAACTGGCTGACGCCAACATTCACATTCCCATCATCTTCATCACTGCCCATGGCGACATTCCGATGACCGTCCGGGCTATGAAGGCGGGAGCCGTCGAGTTCTTAACCAAACCATTCCGCGATCAGGATCTACTGGATGCTGTCCATGTCGCCTTGGAACGCGACCGCGCCAGACGGCAGCGTGAGGCAGAAATCGCCGTGCTGCGGGACCGCTTTGAATCGCTGACGCCTCGTGAACGAGAAGTGCTGCCTTGGGTCGTCGCCGGTCTCGTCAGTAAACAAATAGCTGACGCCATCGGAGCTACTGAAGCAACCGTCAAAGTCCATCGCAGCCAACTTATGCGAAAGATGGGTGCGAGCTCCTTGGCTGACTTGGTGAGAATGGCTGAGAAAATGGGACTTCACGTCCCAAAGCGGCCTTAAAGCTTTTTACCCGCCATCCTCACCAATGTCGAGTTCATCTTCACTAATAAAACCCATCTATATTAATAAGTAATGTGTCATCCCCGCGTGCGACAGTCTATTGTAGAGTCCCACGAAAGGGGATCGCTTCTTCAAGGCACTTTGCCCACCAATAGCAATGGTGTTTCATGACTGAGGCGTCCTCCGTTGTTTTGGTAGTGGATGATGATCCGTCAGTTCGTCGGGCGATCAAGCGTCTCGTCGAGTCTGTAGGATTGCAAGTCGAGTTGTTCGGATCGGCACAGGAGTTCCTGCGTCGCGAACGTCCGAACGCACCGAGTTGCCTGGTACTGGATATCCGGCTGCCAGGCATAAGTGGGCTTGATCTTCAGCGCGAACTGGCTGAAACCAACATTCACATTCCCATCATCTTCATCACCGCCCATGGCGACATCCCGATGACGGTTCGGGCCATGAAGGCGGGAGCCGTTGAATTCCTCACTAAACCATTTCGCGATCAGGATCTACTGGATGCTATCCATCTCGCGTTGGAGCGGGACCGGACCAGGCGAGGACGTGAGGCGGAAATTGCCACGTTACGAAACCGCTATGAATCGCTGACACCTCGTGAACGACAAGTGCTGCCTTGGGTCGTTTCTGGTCTCCTGAGCAAACATATAGCTGACGCCATTGGAGCCAGCGAAGCAGCCGTGAAGGTCCATCGCAGCCAACTTATGCGAAAGATGGGGGCGAACTCCTTAGCACACTTAGTCAGGATGGCAGAGAAAATGGGGATTCCGGTTCTAGAGCAGCCCTGAGTGGAGTGAATGCGTATCTTAACTAATGTCTAGGTCATCTTTGCCAAATGAAGCCTATCTTTACTAATAAGTAATAGTTAGTAAACACATGCGATGGTAACGTCAGCGTAGGTTATCTATGCGCCAGAGTCGGCGGAACGACCGGTGATAAGTGTGCATCATTGTGGCCCTTAAGGCCAGTAGGTGTCACAAACACATGCGCCCGCATCTGTTCTGAAAACCGAACAAGAATTCTCGCGTCGTTGTTGCAGAAAGTAAGTAGTTAATATCTAGATATAAATATCCCTCTGCTTTGGGGATTCGCGTTTTCGTTAACGGGGTCGTGGTAAATGAGTGAAACTCACTTCGATTCTGAGGCCGATCTTCGCCGCTACGAGGCACTATTAGAAATGGCGGACCTGATGGTCCACCATCGTAGCCTGCCGGAGTTGTTTGTCGATCTCGCGGAGCGGCTGCACAAGGTAACCTCTATTGAATTTGCCACCTTCTCTCTCTACGATCCCAGCAAAAACGTAATGAAGCTCCACACCTGGGGAGGAAAAGAGTTGGCTCCCGTTCCTACTGAGGCTTCGGTGGGTGATTCGCCGGCGGGATGGGTATGGCAACATCAGGAACCCCTGATCCTGTCCGACCTGCAATCCGATGTTCGTTTTCTTGCAGATTTGAATCTCCTCAAAGAGAGAGGAATACGTTCGTACTGCACTTTGCCGCTGACCACCGCGCAAAAACGATTGGGCGCGCTTGGATTGGGCAGTTCCCAGGTGGATGCCTACAGCGAGAAAGATTTGAGATTGCTTCCGCGAGTTGCCGAGTTGGTAGCGGTGGCAGTCGAGAATGCCTTGACTCGCGAAGCCCTGCAACAAGAAAAGGACCGGTTGCAGATGTTGCTCGAGGTCAACACTACGTTGGTTTCCAATCGTGAGCTTGAGCAACTATTCCCCGCGATTTCGATGTTCATGCGGAGGATGGTCAGCCACGACTATGCCAGCGTGGCGATTTATGATGAGGCTGCGCATTCCCTGTCGCTCTATCCGCTGGATTCTCCTTTAACCCAAGGCCTTATCGCCGCCGACGCAACTCTTCCTGTCCGGGAAACGCCAGCCGGAAGCGCTTTGCTGGAACGCGAGGCCAAGATTTTCAACCTCCTGGACTTAACCAAAATTCACTCCCGTTTTGTTGACCAGATGCTTCACCAGGGGATCCGCTCCCTCTGTTGTATCCCTCTGCTCACGCGAAAAGGTACAGTGGGAACCCTCAATTTGGGGAGCAAAGAGGATCGCGCCTTCGAGCCCGGGGACATCGGACTACTAAAACAAGTCGCAGCTCAGGTCGCCATTGCCCTGGATAATGCCCGCGCCTACCGTGAAATTGCGGAACTTACCGACAAATTGGAAAAAGAAAAACTCTACCTGGAAGATGAAATTCGCGCCGAACTGAACTTTGAAGAAATCGTGGGTGAGAGTCCGGCATTGAAACATGTCTTGACCCAGGCCAGAACGGTTGCCCCTAGCGACGCCAGCGTTCTCATTCTGGGGGAGACCGGCACCGGTAAAGAACTTATCGCCCGCGCTATCCATCGCATGAGTTCGCGCAAGGACGCCAGTTTCATCAAGCTCAATTGTGCTGCCATTCCTACCGGATTGCTGGAGAGTGAGCTTTTCGGTCACGAGAGAGGCGCATTTACAGGAGCCATCAGCCAGAAAGTCGGGCGACTGGAGCTCGCCGACAAAGGAACACTCTTTCTGGATGAGGTCGGGGAAATCCCATTAGAGCTTCAACCCAAATTGCTACGGGTCTTACAGGATCAGGAATTCGAGAGATTGGGCAGTACTCGCACCATCCGCGTGAACATACGATTGGTCGCGGCCACCAATCGCGACTTGGCGAAAAGCGTCGCCGCCCGCGAATTCCGCAGCGATCTTTTTTATCGGCTCAATGTCTTTCCTGTGCGCATGCCGCCGTTGCGGGAGCGCGTTAACGACGTTCCCTTGCTGGTGCGTTACTTTGTGCAGAAGTTCGCCCGCCGCATGAACAAGCCGATCGAAACCATTCCCACAGAAACTATGAATGCATTGGTCGGCTGGGAATGGCCGGGCAATGTGAGAGAGTTGGAAAACTTCATCGAGAGATCGGTAATCCTCTCAGCCGGCTCAGTTCTTAATGTTCCTTTGGCTGAATTGGTGCCCGCGTCTAGTTCCTTGTTCAACGGGACGCTCGAAAATTTGGAGCGGCAACATATTATTCGCATCCTCCGCGAAACTCGGGGCGTGATTGCCGGCTCGCACGGGGCGGCAGTCCGGCTAGGGCTCAAGCGAACCACTCTCCAATCCAGGATTCTCAAAATGGGTATCACCCGCGACGAGTTTCAGAGCTGACGATTCAGCTGTCTGTAAATTTCTCATCGGGTGACGACCTGTCGGCATTCTGCCGTGCCGTCGTCAATTCAATCCTCGATAAGTAGCTTCTTTTGTGCTGCCAGCAAGCGACTCCCCACTGTTTTCCACAGTTTAGAGATTCGGTCCTCTTTGGAAGGCGGACTGCCACCGTATCCGATTTACGGTGTAGCTCCGAATGCACAAAATCACCGATCGATGTTCGGTTGAGACGCCGTTCTCTATTCCGGTAGCGGAGGGAGCATGCTCAGTGGCTGGCGACTGGTCATCAGAGCCAGGTAACAAGAAAGGTCAGCAGCCCTCCGAACCTGTGCAGCTTGATCCGCTGTATCTGTTCGGGTGCAGTTTGTGGTGGCATAAGCAAGGAGATGCTGCGGCCGCATGGGAACTAATTCATGGCCTGCATTCGGCAGATCAAGAGGTTTGCGTGGTGGTCGCCTCATTACTGAGCAAGCGGAGAAGGCCTCGTGAGACGGGCGCCGCACAAGCCCGGCGAATACCTGCTTCGCCAACGGGTGGGTCATGAACACTCCATATGGATTGGAAATCATCGAGAGTTGTCTGACTTGCAAATTGCGCAAAGACAAATGGTTTTGCTGCTTCTCTCCACCGGTGTTGAAATCCTTCAGCAGTGCCAGCCATCTCAGTACCTATCCTGGTGGTGCTGTGCTCTTCGTTGAAGGTCAAATGCCGCGCGGTGCCTTGGTGCTTTGCTCCGGCAAAGTTAAACTTTCCACTACTTCACGAGAAGGAAAAGTCCTGATCCTAAAGATGGCCGAAGCGGGAGAAGTCTTAGGTTTGAGTGCGGTTATTTCCGGAACGTGCTACGAATTGACCGCCGAAACTGCGGGGCCATGCCAGGTGAACTTCATTGAGCGTGAGGCCTTGATGCGGATGTTGGAAAGAAACGGAGAACTGGGACTCCATTCCGCACAAGCTTTGAGCCGGGAGTTCCAGTCAGCCTACCGCGACATTCACGACCTGGTCCTGGCGCGTTCCTCTGCCGGAAAACTCGCCAGACTGCTTCTTTCCTGGACAACCGGCCGGGAAAAAGAAAATGCCGCCAGTGAAATCCGCATCCGCTCCAGCCTGACGCACGAGGAAATGGCACAAATGATCGGTTCGTCGCGAGAAACTGTGACCCGCCTTCTCAGTGATTTGAAGAAGAAGGAATTTATCCGTCTGGAAGGCTCGACATTGGTGATCCGCAACAAGACAGCTCTGGAAGCCCTCGCAGCATAATCGCCCAACAAACGTGAAAGGCAGCTCCCGAAAGGAAGCCGCCTCTCCGTTGGCCAGCTCAGAACGTGAAGCCCAACTCCGCAGTGAGGCTGCGCGGTGTGACGTAATGAGTTCCAGTGAAGGTTGACAGGAAGTTGTAGAGTGCAACCTTGTTAGTCACGTTAATCGCAGTGAGCTGAAGACTCCATTTGTATTTGTCACCGCGAAAAAGGTTGTCATCTCCCACTGTGATATCGAAGAGATGGCGAGGAGCGACGCGCGGCGGATTCTTGTCGTCACTTGCTGTGCCAGGCGCCGGAATGCTTACCAGCGTAGATCCGAACTCTGCTGCCGGGCAAGGCGACGGCAAAGGTGTGGTCGGAGTAGCGCGTACGCTTCCGCAGAACATGCCAGCTTGAAATTCCTGGTCAGGAGTAAGCCCACTAGCGGCGAGGTCCACCGGTCCGCCGTCCGAGACTGGCACCGCGCCGGCTACCAGTCCGCTGTCATACCGCCAGTTAAATCCGACCCATGGCCCGCTCTTCCATGGCTGGTATTGCATGTGCGTAGTCTGGTTGAACTTCTCATCGTGGTCGATACGGAACGGAGTGAAATCGGTTCCACTGCTTCCCGGGGGCACAGCGCCCGCGCCGCCGATTTGCGGGTTGAAGAAACGCGAGGTAACGCTCGAGAACACGAACAGAGCAGTGAACCCATGGAAGTTGGGCACGCTCACGCGTCCAGCAAAGGCTGGAATCTTGGAGTTGTTCCATTCAATTGGAAACGTGAGCGGAGTGCTTCCGAATACCCCGAAGTCATAAGCGTTATGGGTGTATTTCCATACGTACTCACCCGAGAACACGAGATAGCGCCCGAACGCTTGTTGCAGCCCTACGTGGAATTCATTACGCCACCCCGGGCTGAATGGAGTGACCACATTTGACGAACAGGTCAGAAGCGGATTCAACACGGGATTGGCACATCCCGTACTGGAGAGCACCAGGTTTTCATTGAATGGGGTTTCAAGGATCCGCGCATAGGAAGCGCGAAGGACCGTGTTGGTCTTCTTGACGTTGTAAGCGATGCCAATGCGGGGCTGAGCTTCCTTGTGCGAAGTCAGGCCGTTGTAGATATCACCGCGCAATCCGATATTGAGTGCCCAGTTTCCCTTAGTGATGGCGTCCTGCACATAGAGGGAGAGCAGCTTAATGTCAGCGTGACCGCTAAATGGAAATAGACCTCCTCCTCGCGTCAGATCAAAGGGAAACAAAATAGGGTTGAAGTCTGGATTCGTGCTGCCACCCGGGTTCTGCGCTCCTCCACATTGCCCAGGAGAGGTCACGGTGGGGTCAGTATTCGGGCTTCCGTCGGCGTTGAAGCAAACAAAATTCAGAGTTGGATCAACAATTCCGAAGCGATTGTTTTCGTCAAGAAAAGTGTGCTGATAGGTTACACCACTCTTTATGTTGTGAATCCCTTTCACGTACGAGATATCGGAACGAAGGCCCGCGTTAGTCAGCGTGCGGTCTTGACTTAGTGTTTCTTGTTGGAGGTCCGGCGCGAGATCGGCGAACGGGTTTCCGCTTGGATAATAGTTGAACTGGTCTCGCCGAACGAAAGCACCCAGGGTAAATACGGTGTTGGCATTGAGCAGGCGGGTCCACGACGGGGCGATGTTGAAGGTCTTGATCTGCGATCGCTGATCTGCCGGACCAACAACGTCGCCATTGGGATCGAGTCCGCCATTATCGACCACAAGCCCAGACCACGCGGTTGCGTTTTGTGCGTCGAAAGAATTGGGCGTCTGAAACCAGGAGCGGGTGAATCCCAGATTCAAGTGGATGGAATCCGCACTGGAGAGCTGAAGATCGACGCGATCAAATATGTTTTCTTCATTTCCTTTGGCATGCATAACGGTAAACTCGGGCGGATCAAGGAACCGGCCGCTGTTTAGCCCATTCGCGGAGATGAAATTTCCCCACTTCTGGCCTCCGTAACCAAGGTTAAAGCCCAGATTGGACGTGCCGAAACTTCCGTACGAAGCCGTGACCCCGCCATGTGGCGTCGTTTCCCCCTGACCCGATCGCGTTGTAACGTTGATCACAACACTTGCTTTCTCACCGAATTCAGCCGGCGGCGCGCCCGAAATAACCTCCATCGACTGGATCGAATCGAGCGGAATCTGATTTGAAAATACTTTGCTTTGCTGGTCCGTGATCGGCTGGCCGTCCACGGAAAACGAGTTCTCCGCGTGATCGCCCATCCCGTGGAAGAGACCATTGGAATCGGCCGCGATTCCCGGCGTCGCCAGGGTAATCAGCGAACTCACCGACGAAGACGAGCTTTCCAGAGGAATCTTATCGAACAAATCACGGTCCACATCGGTGTGAAACGTCGAATCGTTCTCTAACAGATCACCTCCCGCCGCCTCGACGGTTACGGTCTCCTCCGACCCTTTTACGTTCAGGCTAACGCTGAGGTTCACGGGAACCACGGACCGCACATCCGTGTCCTGAGAGTAGGAATTAAAGCCCTGTGCAGTTACAGTCACGTGATAGGGATTAAACGGAACATTGGGAATGCTGAATTTCCCGGCACTGTCCGTCGACGTGGTTCGCTGAAAGGCGCTGACCGGATTACGAATCTCCACGGTTGCATTTGGAACTACGGCACCGGTTTGGTCCACTACCGTACCCGTCACTGAAGTCGAGCTTCCGCCCGATTGCGCGTTCGCACTAACTCCCAGCGCCAGGTAAAGAACTACCATAAAAAAGAGCGACTTCTTGCATGAAGCAAGCATGATTCCTCCTAAAAAGAATAGGGATGCAGAACGAATCCACTTAGACTATGGGTTTCTGAAACCTAGACGGTAGGAGGTGGGCGAACGCTGAGCGCAAAACCAACAAGCCGCTGCTTGGCGGAGACGGGATCTTGGCGAAACGTGGATAGGCAAACAGAACTTGCCTTCGGCAGGTTGGAAGTAGTTTTGGGAACTGCTGCATGTGCGGCCATGCAGACCGAGCATTTCACCGCGTCGGTCGCACTCGAATGGTGATGCGCAACCACCGCTACTGCTGACCACAGCGTCAGCAATAGGCACAAAAACGCTATCCGTTTCCAGATTAACCGCATAACGCTACTTCTATTGAATCTACACGCAACCAGAAGTGAATGCAACGAGAGAACCTGGTTGGTAGCGTCTCACTTTCAAAGTAGCCACTGACATGTGACATACTCGCGACGCTGAGCACCCCGCGATGGCTGCGGGACTATCAGGATCATGCTTGGTTTGGAACAAATTGTCCTACTGGCAAGAATCTAGAGACCTCGTTATGCGCTTCTTCAGGTCTGCCGTCATCGGAGCGGTCCTTGCCATCGCCGGTTTCGCGCTCGCGTTCGCGCTGGCACCGTTTTTCGACGCTGTGATCCTCTATATCACGCCCGCCGCAATCCTCGTTCCGGTCATTGGATCGCTCATACCATCGAAGGTGGTGTACTGGTTGGTCCCGGATGGCGGCGGACCGGCGGGCTTACTTCTTATCATGATCTCTGCATTTTTCTTCTGGACTATCGTGTTCGGAGTTGTCCATTTCTCCTGGCTTTCGCTGAGAGATAGGCGGAAACATTAGCCTGGCGCTCGCGCTCGCCTGTGGCGGGAACCGCGGTTGCTGTGACTAAGACGCGTGGGCTGAATTTCATAGGCCGAACAATTCCCGTAACCGCTTGGTCTGGGCGCGGCTCACCGGAATTTCGGTCTGCTTCTTATCATCCATGCGCAGTTGATACGAACTTTTGAACCAGGGGACAACTTCCTTGATGCGATTGATATTCACCAGATAGGAGCGGTGCGCACGCCAAAAAAGATTGGGATCAAGACTGTCGAGCAGCTCTTCCAAAGTACGGCAATTCGATTGGCCTTCCATGCCGGTGGGGCCAGTAGTCATCACACTGATAACGCCATCTTCAATGGAAGCGTAGCAAATATCTTTCTGACTGATCAGGAAAAGCCGGCCCGCCGATTTCAGAAGAACTTTGGACGCTTGCGGCTTCTGCGACTCCAGCATGCGCACCAGCGTCTCTAATTTCTCCGACGAGGTCCCGCTGGTTTCTATCTTGGCCCTTGCCTTCTGCACCGATTGCGCCACCCGCTTCTTGTCAAAAGGTTTGAGCAGGTAGTCGACTGCGTTCACTTCGAACGCCTTCACTGCATATTGGTCGAAGGCAGTCGCGAAAACAATCTTCGGTAGCGGAATTTTCTTGTCGAGCAGCTTCTTGATGACGCCAAACCCGGCATCTGCACGTCGAGAAAAACCAGGTCAGGATTAAACTCACGGATGAGATTGATGGCGTCCACGCCATTCTTCCCTTGCGCCACGACATTCACATCGTCCACGCTCTTCAGCAGGAAGGCGAGTTCATCCCGCGCCAATTGCTCGTCATCCACAATTACGGCCGACAATGGCATCGTTTACTCCAGTCAACAAAAGTATATCGGCCTTAGGCGACGTTCTCCAATGCCAATGCCATCCCCATGCCACCGCTCACACACAGCGTTGCCACCCCGCGCTTAGCTTTACGTTTGCGCATTTCATGCAGCAACGTCACCGTGATACGCGTGCCAGTGCAGCCGATGGGGTGTCCCAAGGCGATCGCGCCGCCGTTCACATTTAATTGCTCATGATTGAGGTGTAGATCGCGATTGCAGGCCAGCACCTGCGCGGCAAATGCTTCGTTCAATTCGACCAGGTCGAAGTCCTCGAGACGAAGCCGGTGCTTCTGCTCCATTTTTCGCAGCGCCGGCACTGGACCGATTCCCATGATTCGCGGATCAACTCCTGCCGAAGTCACAGCCATAATCCGGGCCAGTGGTTTGAGATTATTTTTCTTAACAAACGATTCGCCGGCGATTACTACAGCCGCAGCGCCATCTGTAATTCCAGAGGAGTTCCCCGCGGTAATCGTGCCGGACGTGGAAAACACCGGAGCCAATTTAACCAGTTTCTCCAGACTTGCCCCAGCGAAAAGATGCTCGTCCCGGTTGAAAGCCTGTGTGCCTTTCTTACTTTCCAAAATGACGGGAGCCATTTCCTCATCAAAACGTCCAGACTGACTCGCTGCCGCGGCGCGACTCTGGGAGCAGAGCGAATACTGATCTTGTTCCTCGCGCGAAATTTTGTACTGCTCAGCCAAGACCTCTGCCGTTTCGCCCATTACCATCTTTGCCATGGGACAGAAAAATCCGTCGCGATACATCCCATCCACCAGCTCCTGATTCCCCAACCGATAACCCCAGCGAGCCCCATCCAGATAATAGGGAAGCCGCGACATGGACTCAGTCCCGCCCGCCAGCACGCAATCCAGATTCCCAGTTGCGATCTCCTGATATCCCAGCGCGATCGATTTCATCCCCGAGGCGCAAGCCTTGTTCACGGTATACGCGGGCACTTCCTGCGGAACTCCACTGCGAATGGAAATCTGCCGTGCAGGATTGGGACCCCCTCCCGCCTGCCGAGCATTACCAATGATCGTCTCCTCGATCTGTTCCGGATGAATCCCCGCGCGCTCGATAGCCCCTTTCGCCGCCACCACACCCATGTCCGCAGCAGTCATCGAGGCCAGCGAGCCTCCAAACTTGCCGATTGGAGTGCGTACCGCGGAAAGAATGTAGACGTCCTGCATACGGGGAATCTTCAGTCTAGCATTGCGAAAGACATTCCCGTCCCGCGCGCCCAGCTCTTGGCTTCCGATCTCCTTGGAAACACAGGGTTGGGAAGTTAGGTATCTCCTCCACGAAAGGAATCCCTATCAACCCCTGTTTACACCAACTACTACCGTGTGTAGTATTGACCAAGTCCGCCTAAGGTCCCTCGTCTCACCCTGTTCCTCGCAAGTATCTCGGAGGCGTGCATGGAAAGCTCGCAGTTTTCCGTCCTTCCGACTGCCTCTCCTAATCAAGAATCGTTGTTTTTAAATGAAAGGAGGTGAGCTGTACTTTCATATCTCCGGCAGCGCGGAAACACATGCAAGCTTGGTTGATTGAAAGCTAACCGACATAATTCAGGAGAAGACACAATGAGAATCAATAAGCTGCTTGCTTCGGCCGCAACATTTGTAATGCTCTTCAGTTTGACGATTTTGTTTCCCTCAACCGCCGTCGCGCAAGCTTCCCGCGGTTTGTCACCAAAATTTACCAAAGCAGTCGCGTTTGACGTGTCGCCCCCACTTCGGAATCTTCCGCCTTCAGCAATGAAGTGGACATTGTTTTCGGGCCATGTGTTCGAAGTGCGGCCGGAGCGCGGCGCCGTCGCTAAGGACAAGGGTTTTTCCGGAGATGCAGCAGTCCAGAGCTCCGGGGCGGCTAACGGCGCAATGATACCCAGTCCATTGCAAAACTTCGAGGGCTTGAGCAACCAGGATAACTTCGACATCTTCGGCTTCCGCGTTAACCCGCCGGACCCGAACGGCGACGTGGGACCGAACCACTACGTCGAGATGATCAATCTCGCCTTCGCCGTGTACTCCAAGACTGGCACGCTGCTGCTCGGACCCGTCGAAACTGGGACGCTTTGGTCGGACTTCGAAGTCCCGGACTGCACCGATCCGTCCGGTGACCCGATCGTGCTCTACGACCAGCTTGCCGACCGATGGATTCTCTCCCAGTTCACCACCAGCGGCCTCTCTGACCCGACGAAGCCGTTCTGGAACTGCGTCGCAATCTCAACCACGGGCGACCCAACTGGCACGTACTACCGATACGCGTTCGAGACGGCGAACTTCCAGTTCTTCCCGGACTACCCGAAGTACGGGGTCTGGACCGATTCGTACGTCCTCACCACTCGCGAGTTCGGACCGACCGTCGAGTACGGGATCGGTGTGTACGCACTCGAGAAAAGCAAGATGATCCTCGGCCAGCCCGCGCGTAGTGTAAGTTTCTTCATCGATGGTAATGACCCACTGTTGTTGCCCCTGGTGGGCGACGGGCTCCTTCCGGCCGACATCGACGGCAATCAGAAACCGCCGAGCGGTGCGGAGATCCCGCTGGTCGGCACCCAGGATGATGGCGGCGGTTATGGAGCGACCTCCGATGCCCTCAACATTTGGAATCTTCTGGTCAAATGGCGCTCCACCCCGATCGCTACGCTATCCCTGAACACCCAGCTCCCAACGGCAGCTTTCGATTCGATCTTCCCCTGCACGCCGACGTCGCGCGATTGTCTGCCGCAACCGGGCATCCATAAGCCTGCGCAGTTCCTGGATATTCTTTCGTACCGCCAGCGACCGACATGGCGCCTCGCCTATCGCAATTTCAAGGACTACGAGTCGCTCGTCACCAACCAATCCGTCGAAGCATCGAAAAACGTGGCCGGTGTGCGCTGGTACGAGATCCGACGAACCGGGAGCGCCTACACTCTATTTCAGCAGGGCACCTACGCGCCGGGTGATGGAGTCCATCGCTGGATGGGCAGCATCGCTCAGGACAAGAAGGGGAATATGGGGCTGGGATACAGCGTGGTCAATAAGACTGACGTTTACCCCGGCATCCGGTATACCGGCCGGCTCGCTAACGACCCTGCAGGCGAGATGACTCAGGGCGAAGGCGTCGTTATCGATGGAACGGGTGTGCAGACCACCACGAACTCTCGCTGGGGCGACTACACCTCGATGAACATCGATCCCGTCGACGACTGCACATTCTGGTATGTCAACGAGTACTACACCCTTGAGGGCCAACTGAGCAGCAGTGCTGGATGGCAGACCCGGATCGCAAGCTTCAAACTCCCCGGCTGCCAGTGACGGAAGCGATGACTAGCTAAGACGTGTGCCGAAATACATTGGGTACGCGTAGGTTTTGCCCTTCCCCGCAGAGCCGAGACCGCTTACAGCTCGATGCTCATGCGGGGAAGGAATTTACTTGATCCAGATAATTGCCGAAAAGCCGCGAGTTCACCAGCGACTGTTTCCGACCCTTACAAAATACGTTCTGATTTCTGGAAGACATCCGCTGCAGATGCGGGTGAGAGTGAAGTGAATGAAATCGTCAGGCGTAACTATGAAAGTCTGGACATAGCGACACCACGATGCGGATCGGCATCTCCCTGCTCGGGAAAATGTATTGATTGCTACCGCTCATCGTTCGGCCGTCTGTCCGCTTCCCGTTCTCTTCGGCCTTGGTAGAGGCCCCAAGCGGCCAGTGCGCCACCGACAACGACAACCGTAAACAGTTGGAGAACTTCAGTCATCGCGCCTCCTCTCTACACAGTCGGGCCGACAAGGGTACTGTTGTTAACATGCGTATCGGTAGTGAGATGGCGATTGTTCACCAACTGCCGGTGCATTCGCGTCCGTATTGGCGAAACAACTCACCAAAGCTATATCGAAACAGGGTTGCTGACATCTACTTTGGATTCGTGGACGCCACCGCCATATCCCGCGAAAAATTGGTAGTGTCCCGCCGGAAGTTCAAAACGTAGCTGCGTGCTGCGTGACTTGTGAGGTGCAAGCTCAAACGAGTGAGGGAATCTCAGGCCGTCAGGGATCCTATAGGAATAGGAGTATTGCTTGTCACCAGTTCCCCAGGTGCCTTTGCCAGTGAAAACATTGGTACGGGTAATCACTGCGGCGGACGGCCCATCTGATGGGGTTGAGGCTCCGCCAATCCTTTCGGACAAAAGTACGAAACCAATTTGCGAACTATCGATTTTGACTGGTGTGTCACCTTCATTAGTGACGGTGAGCTCTATCGCCGCATGCGAACCTCCCGCCGACAAAGGCTGCGCGTCGAGTCTGATGGCATCGAATGTAAATGGTGTGCTATTTGGCGGAGCGGGACCGAGAACCTTCATTCTACGAATCAGGCCGTCTCCTGGATTCGTGGGCTGTACCACTTCGAGCGCGTCCAATTCGATGGCCTGTCCGTCATATGCGCGAAGTTGGGCCTTGACGGTCTCCGATATGTACATCAGATAGACACCGCTGAAGAGAATGCACCCGCCCCAACGGTCAAATATTACGACTCCGCTATATTTTCCGGGACCCCGAATTCCAGCATTGGCCTGCGTACTCAGAGAAATGCCAATAAATACGAGTAAGCACACAAGAACCAAAAAACTCCTGGCTACGCCCCCTTTTTGATAACAGTGGTTCATACGCTCGCCAGCAGACAGCAAACCTCGCGCGGCACGATCATGGGTTGTAGTCAAGGTTTGCACCGCTCATCGAATCCTAACGGATGTTGACCATTTATGAAATAGCGGATAGCTTCCAACCTCTAGAAGACTGCCCGCCGTCAGCGCAGGTGGGAGTGAAATGTAAACTGTTCGTTCGGCGACGGGAAACGAGTCCACGCAGTAAACTAATCATCAATGAATTTTATCTACGGCATCAATGCCGTCACCGAATCACTGAAAGCTCGTGCACGCTCCTTTGCCTGGGTGGGCGTGGCCAAGGAACGACACGATCTGCGCTTGCAGCGTGTCGTGGACGAGTGCCGGCGACAGGGAGTTGCCGTGCGCTTTGTCGCGCGTCCGGAACTCGATCGCATGGCCGGGAACAACGCCCACCAGGGTGTGGTCGCGGTCACATCGGGCAAGCAATATAACGATCTCGACGACGTGGTAGCAGCCAAGCGAGGACAATTTTCTCTAATAGTCGTGCTCGACGGAATAGAGGATCCCCACAATCTGGGCGCGATTCTCCGCACCGCGGACGCGGCGGGCGCCGACGGCGTCGTCATTCCCGAGCGTCGCGCGGCTGGCGTGACTGCTACCGTGACCAAAGCTTCCGCCGGCGCCAGTGAGCATTTGCCCATCGCAAAG
>Ga0193730_1000092_pt1 | contig 31210 bp, 32 predicted proteins | sample U1a1metaG_FD_144919 | JGI IMG/M metagenome (GOLD analysis project Ga0193730, IMG submission 144919) | Soil microbial communities from a riparian zone of the East river system, Colorado, United States - U1a1 | ecosystem: Environmental > Terrestrial > Soil > Riparian zone | place: USA: East River...
CATCACGGGTCTCCTTTATGTTTTGGTCTTTGAGCTATCCTTTTCCGATAAGCTCGTCAGTTGGCTTAGCACCAACATTCTAGACCACTCATGGAGACCCGACTTTCATAGTTTCTTCAGCCAGGTGAACTCGCCAAGCGAAACCCGGAAACCGTTTAAACGGTTTCCCTTATTCTGACACTCGGATCACCCGGCTGAAGCCGGGTGTGAATGAGAACGGTTGCCCTTGTTTCCCGGGCAAAGCCTTTCATTCAGTCATCTCTGCGGGCCACGCACACAATCGACACGCCAAAGGGAAACGACAAATGCTGTAACCACCAACCTTCGGCGCCGAGAATTTTTCCGAGCACCCCGTTGAGCGCGCCAATAGTAATATTGTTTTCGGACGACGGGCGTATACCCGTGAGTCGCATCAATATTCGCCCGATCAAAATCGGCAGAAAAAAGCTGAGGTTCGCGTAGGTCATTCGCTCGACAATCAAACCGGATTCGTGAAGTTTTTGTTTGAGCTCTTTCACGGTGTAGCGCCGGCGATGATGGCTAATATCATCCTGCACTCCCCACAAAAACATGAAAGCCGGGACAAACAACAACGCGCGTCCATGCGGCCTCAACACGCGCCGCATTTCTTTCAAGCCCAGCACGTCGTCATCGAGGTGCTCAACTACATCGAGTCCCGTGACCAGATCAAAGGAAGCATCTTCGTAAGGCAGTGCTTCCGCGGCGCCCTCCTTCACTTTCGACAATCCGCGGGCACGACAGAACTCAAGCGCTTCGCTGGAGACATCAACGCCCTCCGCGGCGCCGTGTTGGGCGAGCATCTGCAAGTTGGCGCCCGTGCCGCATCCCACATCCAAAATTCGCGGCTTTAGCTTTCCCAGATCGCGACACACTGCCGCGACGAAACTCTCGATGATTTTGCGCCGGCCAATAAACCACCAGTGATGCTCCTCGACCTCGTACATGATCGAGTAGGTGTGTTGCTGCATCTCGCGCGGCAACGTTTTCCCTAAATTTTTGGCGGTAGTCGACAAAGCTTGCAAGGGTCCCGAGCGGTGTGTCTATTGCTCCGGCAAATTCCGAATCGTTCCGTTAAAGTGAGCACACTCAGCATCCATTATGACTTTAACCTGGGTCTTCGATTCCTTAGTCAGATCCATTCTGTACCATAGCACGCAACGATTCGGCCACGTCAATTTGAGCAAATACTTTCCGCGGGTGATTTTCCTGAATTCAAAACGGTAATGATCGTCCGGGCGCGTCGTTGCCACCACTCTCTGCCGGTTTGGAGTAAGGACCTCAACCGGAAACGTCTGGACATCGGACGGCGTATTATTCGTGAAGTAAATGATGCCTGCCACTGTCCTTTTGCCCTGACCAAACACCGCACGCCCGGTCAACGCGATAACAACCAGACTCAACAGAGTTCGCTTAACCACGAGCCGTTTCCTGAAACCATTCAACGAATTTGTCGATGCCATCTTCAATCTGAGTCTGTGGGTTGTAGTTGAGCAGCCGCCGCGCCTTGGTAATATCAGCGAACGTTTGCGGGACATCACCTGGCTGCATCGGCTGTCGATCGATTTGCGCTTTTTTGCCCAGGGCCTTTTCCAATAAGGAAATTAATTCTCGCAGCTCGACGGTCCGCGACTCGCCGAGATTTATGATCTCGTATTTGCTCGCGTCGTAATCAATCGCCGCGCGCACGCCGGCAATGACGTCGTCCACGTAAGTATAATCCCGCCGAGTGGTGCCATCGCCGAAAACCGGAATTGGTTTGCCGGCGCTGATCAGCTTCGCAAATTTGTGAATTGCCAGGTCCGGCCGCTGCCGCGCGCCATACACAGTAAAGAAGCGCAGGCAGACGATGCGCATCCCATAAAGATGCGAATAGGTGTGGCAAAGCAATTCGCCCGCAGCCTTTGTCGCCGCATAAGGAGAAATGGGGTTGAAGATCGGATCGTCTTCACTGAAAGGGACCTTCGCATTCGTGCCGTAGACTGACGACGATGATCCAAAAACGAAATGGCTGACGTGATGTGCCCGAGTGAGTTCCAGGACATTCATCGTGCCGTTGATATTGGTCTCGACGTAAAGCTGCGGATCTGTCAACGACGGCCGTACGCCCGCGCGCGCCGCGAGGTGCACAAGGCAATCGAAGCTGCTGCCGGCGAAGGCTTTGGTCAACGCTTCGTAGTTGCGGATGTCAGCCTCGATCAATTTGAAGTTAGGATTCGACAGATGAGGCTCAACTGCCGCGCGCTTAATCGCGGGATCGTAGAAATCATTAAAGTCGTCAACGACCGTGACGTGCCAACCGCCTTCAGCCAATAAACGATTGACCAGATGCGAGCCGATGAAGCCGGCGCCGCCGGTGATTAAGATGCTTTTCATTTAATCAGAAATTAGCCACGAAAAGGCACAAAAAGCACAAAAGGAAGAACAAACAAGATCGAACTGTCACGTAGGGCTTTATTTTTTGTGCCTCTTGTGCCTTTTTGTGGCCTGCTATTTCGTCGCATAAATCCACAAATGCCAGCCCCAGCGCGAGGCCAGCTCCGACTCGATCGATCTCGGCAACAGATTACCAACCAAAGGAATGAATCGCTTGTTGAGAAAATAAGCGCGCAACTCGACCTCGCGAAAATCCTTGAAGAGTTTGCGCGCCTCGCCGCGGGAATAAACTCGCGCCAGCGGATTGCCCGCGCCATCAGTGCTTTGATTTAGAAGTTCAGCACCTGAAAAATTTCCGTTCGCGCTGCTTAATGACGCAGCATGCTCGCGCAGCGAATCAATCGGCTCGCCGGTCAGCCGGTGCACGATCTTGATTCCGCCTTCGCTTCTCAACAATCCCGCACCCGCGCGGCGCAACACGCGTATCCCAACCCGATAATTGTAACTGCCGCGATGATACAACATGACGATAGCGCGGCCGCCGGGTTTCAAGACGCGATGAATCTCACGGACCGCGGCTTCGATATCCGGAGTGTGATGTAGCACTCCGTGCGAATAGATCAAATCGAACGATTCGTCGGCAAAATCCAGATTCTCTGCGTCACTTACGCGAAATTCACCGTTCAGATGTGACAGCGCAAATCTCTTTCGCGCTAATTCAATCGCAGCTTCGGTCAGATCGATCCCCGTGTAATCGGCTCCGGCTTTGGCGAACTGCGCGCCGTCGGTTCCCATGCCGCAACCGATTTCCAGGACTTTCAATCCGCGCGCACCGGCAAAATCTGCGGCGATGGGGATGTGCCACTCTTTAGTGTAACGATGGGTTTCGAGCGAAGCGAAAAATTCGCGCGTGCCCATCTCGGTGTCGGTGAATTTCGTGCCGCACGGATGCGCTTGCCAGAAGGCGCGGACGCGATCTTTCAGTTCTTCGTTCGCTTCGCTTTGATTTCCGTTATCAACAGGCATGATGGACGTGCAAGCTTTCGCCCGAACAGTATAAACTGAACACACCGATTCAACTGATTCGGAAATTGAAGGGCGAGCACGATGCTCGCGATTACAGTCCCGACTGGTCGGGACTGCGCTCCATATGATCACCTTTCAAATCGCAGGCTACTTAACTGAATTCACCGGCGGCCGCGCCGAGATCAAAATCGATCGCGAAGTCGCGACCGTCGGCGAAGCTTTGGCTCAACTTTGGACTGCGCACGTCGGGCTGCGCGATCGAGTGCTGACTGAGCGAGGCGAAGTGCGCCCGCATGTCAACGTGTTCGTCAACAGCCAGGTCGTTCGCCGCGATCAGGTTTTGCAGGTTCCGATCACAAGCAACACCGAGATTTGCATTATGCCGGCCGTCAGCGGAGGTACAGAATCCCGACGCGTCGGGGTAGCAAGCGGGTAGGTCCGATTTCGTAGTTTAGAAGGCAGACTTGTCCGCCGACGGCGCACTGGCCAAGTCCCGCGTCTATACACAGGCAAAGGTTTTCTGAACTGCGCGAGAATAACAGCCGTATAGCTCATCGATATGTTCTGTCCAAGTTGCGGATCTGAAGAACGTCAAGCGAGCCAGTACTGTCGCGCCTGCGGCACCGATCTACGTCCGGTGCGCACAAATCTGGGGCGCTCCGATTCGGTCACCGCGTCGGCTGTTTCCGCGCGCGAAGACATCGGCCGCGCCGTGGCCGACAGGATTCGCGACGTCGAAGACGCGAACGAGTTAAAAAGAATAGCCGACCACGTCCTGCCACAAATCGAAAAGTTTCTCGAGTCGTATGAAGAAAAGCGCCTGCGTCGAATACGCACAGGAGTAATCGTCGCGGCCAGCGGCGTCGGGTCTGCGGGTCTTGGGCTGGTTATGTTCGGGGTCCTTCGTGGAGCCGATATTGAAGCAATCGGGATACTTCTGGGTCTGGGAATCACTGCAGCCGCGATCGGTGTAGGCTTGGTGCTCAACGGACTGTTGTTTACGAAGCCGCGCAACAAATTGGAAGATAATGCTTCGGAAGCGCTTTCCCAGGACTTGCTTGATACAGGTTTCGCGGCGCCGCAATTGAGATCTGGTGAGGGACCGGCATTCAAAGCCGGAACAACTTCAAATCTGACTCCGGCTTCCGGTGCATCAATAACCGAGCATACAACTAAGCATTTGAACGCCGAGGGTTGACCCTCTGGATAATTAACCATGTATTGTCCCAGTTGCGGATCTGAAGAACGCCAAGCGAGCCAGTACTGTCGCGCCTGCGGCACCGATCTACGTCCGGTGCGTATCAGTCTGGAACGTCCCGATTCGGTCACGGCATCGGCTGTTTCCGCGCGCGAAGACATTGGCCGCGCCGTGGCCGACAGGATTCGCGACGTCGAAGACGCCCACGAATTGAAGAAGGTCGCCGAAGACGTCCTGCCGCAGATCGAAAAGTTTCTCGAGTCGTATGAAGAAAAACGTCTGCGTCGAATGCGTGCGGGAGTTATCGTGTCTTCCATCGGAGTCGGATTTGCCGTGCTCATGTTCCTGATGGTTTCAGTCGCGCAACCGAACGACGTGCAAGGCTTTATCGGCGGCGCCGGCGTGGGGATTGTCACTCTCTGCATCGGTCTGGGGTTGCTGCTCAACGCGTTCGTGTTCACTCGACCTGGTAAACGTCTGCAAGATAATTCCGCCGATGCGCGCTCGCAGAATTTGCTTGACATCAGCGCGCCGCCGCAATTAAGAGCAGGGCGCGAAGCTCAAGCCCTGCCGCGCGTCAACACCACAGCGAATTTGGTCCAGCCCGGTTCAGTAACTGAACACACCACGCTTCACTTGAAATCCGATCGCTAAGGTTATGCGCGTCCAGCTTGCAGGTGGTTGTCAGGTTTCGCACATGCACGACGGCACGCCGGTAGTTGCGGGAACGTTGCGCATTTGGAACCAGGTCGGGCGTGCGACGGGCGCTCAGGCAATTTCGTTGCGCGTCATGGAATTCGCGCCCGGAATGTCGCCCGCGATTCGCAACGATGATTGCGATCAGATTCTGTACGTGCTGGATCACGACCGCGTAGCGGTCGGAGATAGTAGCCAGGGGCAAGCGCAAAGCGCGCCGCCCCTGGATCAAGATTCAATAGATCGTCCGCACCCTGAAGGGGTGCGAAGCGGAAAAGGAATCGCGACGATTTTCATCAACGGTGATCGGTATGAGATCGGTCCCGACACCGGCATCTACATTCGTCCAAATGAAACCTTGGCGATCGATAACACCGGTTCGGACGTGATTACCATCATCAGCTCTCAATGTCCCGATCCTGATCGTTCTCCTCAATTTGCTTCACCCCTGCCGGCTGCGTCCCAGTCAAACGCCAGCGCGCCTGCGCCGATTGTTCGTCTGGCCGATCAACGCGCACAGTCCACTGCCGATCGTTGGTATCGCGTAATGGTGGACGATGGAACGGGCAGCGCCGCCACTCAGTTTGTTGGTTCGATTCCGCCCGGGCGGGCGCCGGATCATTTTCACAATTACGAAGAAGTGCTTTTCATTCTCAGGGGTAGAGGCGGCATGTGGGCCGGCGAAACCAACACGGCAATCGCGGCCGGCTCATGCATTTATTTGCCAAAGGGACAAGTCCATTGCGTCGAGAATACAGGTGAGGGCGAGTTACGTTTGCTGGGCGTGTTCTATCCGGCAGGCAGTCCAAGTGTGCGGTATGAAGTTTAGTCTTCCTGCCCCGATTTCTCGAGCCCAATTCGGGGTCATGTGTTACGATTTCGATAACACTACATACTGACTCATGAAGAACCGAATCCGACTTTCCATCATCGTTGCTGCTGGCGCCGCGGCGATTTGCACCGGGCAGTCGAGGCAGGGTTCTCCGCCTCCGCCGGTCCCTGCACCGTCTCCGGTAGTGACTACCGAGGGTATCAAAGTCGATGTCAAAGGCAGCTTTGATGGCCCGATTTACAGCAACAAAGTTTTGGGATTTAACGTCAGCGTGCCGCAGGGTTGGCAGGTGCAGGACACAGAGACTCGAACGGAATTCGCGTCGAGAGTAACTGAAAAAACCAACTCGGCCAACGCGGAGAAACCGGCAGTCAAGGCGTATTTGTCACGAACGACGCTTTTGTTCATTCTGGTGCGGCCAACCGAGACGGCAACCAATCCTACTATCTTCGCAATGGCTGAGGACATTGCTTTGGCGTTCAATGTAAGAACGCCCGAGCAATACTTGATGTCGGCTCGAAAAGTCGGCGACAACACACCCATGTTGTTCGACGCGTACACTACCAGCGGAAAAATAAACGGAATCGACTTCGCCTGGATGGAAGCAGTCCCGAAAAATAGCGCCGTTATCCTCAAACAGCGCTATTACGCAACACTGCGTCACCATCACGCTATTGGCTTTGTGATGACTTTTCATACAGAACAGGAATTCCAATGGTGTATGGAAGTAATGAATTCGATCAAATTTGAATGACGGAACCACAACCTTAGATCGACATCAGTTCCGTCAGAATAGCCATGGCCTCACTGACTTCTTCATCCGTATTAAAGAAATGCGACGACATGCGCAAGCCCACGCCGGGGCGACAATCTACGAAGACTTTTCGCTCATTCAAACGCTTGACCATGGCTGGTCCATCTTCGACGTAGATCATTACTGAGCCGCCGCGCTGGTTCACATCAAGCGGACTGTTCACTTTCCAGCCGCGTCCGGCGGCGAACTCGATCATCCATTCGGTTCGTCTTTCTGATTCGCGGCGAATTGTTTCGATGCCGACCTCTTCAATTATCTGCAACCCCGGCAGCACTGAATAGAGTGCAGGAATGCTCGGTGTACCCTGTGCAAAGCGCCGCACCGAATCCGTGTAACGCATCGGTGGCTGGGCGAAATCAAACGGCGCGGCGTGCGCGACCCAGCCGGTCAATCTTGGCTGGAGTTCCTTCTGTAGATCAGGCCGCACGTACAGATAACCGCAGGCCGGCCCGCCGCACAGCCACTTGATCGTACCGCCGATCAGAAAATCCACGCCCCATTCGCTTGCTTTTAAAGGAACGGCGCCGGCGGACTGATACACATCGAGCAAAACCAGCGCGCCGTGCCGGTGCGCTTTGGCGACGATCGGTTCGACCTCTAATTTGTACGAGCTGCGAAATGAAACGTGCGACAACGCCACCAGTGCCGTGGCTTCATCGATCGCTTCCACAATTCTCTCGGTTGGAATCGCAATGGCGTCATCGGAAGGGACATCTTCCACGCGCGCACCCATCGGCGTCTGCGCATCCACTATGTATTGCATCGATGGAAAATCGAGGGCGGACGCGACAATCTTGTTTCGCTTGATTGAAGTAAAATCAAAACACGACAGCACGGAAGAGAGCGCGATCGACGCATTCGGTTGAATCTGAACGGTGCCTGGATGGCCGCCGAGAATTTTCGCGATGCGATCGCCAACTGCAGCGGACATCTCCCACCAGCTAGTGGCCCAGGCGTCCTCGCTGGTGTGATGTTCCCACGCTTCGTAGTAAGCAAGCATTGATTCGCGCGCCACGCGCGGCACCGGGCCGAGGCTGTGACTCAGCAAATGAATACCGGATGCGAGCGTCGGAAAGTCTTCGCGGCGGCGATTGATGTTGGTTTCAGGTTTCAAGGGTTTTTCTCTGTGTCCTCTGTGGTGAACATTCTGCGGGTAGGTTTTACCACAGAGGACACAGAGGAAGACTAGGCCCGGATCTGCGACAGCATCTTTTCCAGCGCTGCCGGATCGGCTCGCAGTCCTTCCAAAACTTTTTCTGCTTCTTCACCAATCGGCGGATCGATCGATTCCTCGCCGATATGTCTTAGAATCTCGCCTGCCACGAATTCCGTGGTCATCTTGGGCACGTCTGCGCCTTTGCTCATGTCCGTGTCAATCGTCGCCGGCAGGACGGTCATCACGTGAATGCCCTGCTCCGAAAAGTAGGCGCGCAATGCCTGACCCAACGAAAGCAAGGCAGCCTTGCTCGCGCAATATGTGCCGACAATCGGCAGATTGATTTTGGCGAATGCCGTGGCCACGTTCACGATCATTCCTTCGCCACGTTCAATCATCGCCGGCGCCAGGGCGCGTGTCATGCGCAGTGCGCCAAAGTAATTCACGTTCATTTCTTCGGTCGCCGCGTCAAAACTCATCGAGGCGGGATTACCGTAACCGGCAACACCTGCGTTGTTTACGAGCACGTCGATGGGGCCCAATAACTTTGTCGCTTCCACATCGTCATCATTAGTTACGTCAAGTTTAATCGCGGTAATGGACGCTCCGATCGCGGCAGCGTCGCCTTTCAGTCCGTCAATGTCTTCAGCTTTGCGCGCGCCGGCAAAGACTTCCTTCGCGCCGGCGTTCGCGAAAGCGAAGACGAGCGTGCGGCCGAGTCCGCGACTCGCGCCGGTAACTAAAACGCGTCTGTCCTTAATTTCCATAAAGTAACGCCACGAGGTCAATCCGCGTCAGCGGATGGATCAAAACACTCAAGACTAAACTTTAGCTATTAACCCACCCGCTTACGCAGGTGGCACTGACACTCTTCCTCGCCGCCAGCGCGCGACAACATACAGCAGCGCCGCGACGCCCGACCATAACACTGCCAGCTCTAAGCTCGTCAGTGAATGTTGCGCGATCCGCTCTTTCAAACTTTGCGTCGTCAGTGTTTGAATATCCTGCACCACTTGCACGGCGATCAGCACGCCCATCGAAACAACCGAAACCAGCGCCGCAAAAGTCATCAGCCCGCGCGGCAGGGTCAGACTTATCTCTCGATATAATTTTGGGTTCCAGCGTGGCAGAATCAGAAACGCGACACTGTGCAGACAGTAAAGCAGCACCAAAGCAAACACTGCAATGTTCAAAGCGAGTGAAAGCTGCTTACTAACTAGCAGCACCAGACAAGCCACCAGATTCAATGTCAGCGAAACAGTCGGCGTCCCTGTTTTCGAGCTTACAAATCCCAACCAACGTGGGGCGAGACGATCTTCGACAAAGATCAGCGCGAGTCGCGACGGAACAATCAGCGTGGGATTCAGCGACGTCGTGATCGCCATGATCGCGCCGAGGGTTACGATAATCGCCGCGCCCCAAGGCAGATAAACCGATGCCACTTCAGTCATGGGCGCGCTGCTGGCGCCGAGTCTGGCTCCCGGCAAAACACCGAACGCAACGGCTGACATCGCGATGAAAATCAACGCCGTTGCGGTCACCCCTTTTAAGAAAACCATCGGCAATCGCCGCGTGCTGTCTCTTGTTTCGCCGGCGGTCTGGGCCAGCGATTCAAACCCGGCATAAGAAAAGAAAATCGGCGCGAGACTCAACGCAAAGCCGCTGGCTCCATGGGTGATGAAAGGCGAGTAGTTCGACGGATGAATCGCAAACAATCCTGGGACCACGAGTATGACGATTGAAATGCCCAGCAACGCGCACATCGCGACCTGGATTCTGCCAAACCAACGCACTCCGATCAGATGGACCACATAGAAGAAAAGCAGACTACCGACAGCGAGGGCCTGATGCGCGAACTCACCGCTGATTCGGTGGCCGCTCAGTTCGATGATGTAGTCGGCCAGCGCACTCGCCAGATAAGCACCCGCGCCGATGTACGCGATGATCTTCAGCCAGGCGCCGACGTATGCGATTGCATACCCGTCAAAGGTCCGCGACATGTGCAGGTATTCCCCGCCCGGCTCTTTTCCCAACGAAGTCGATATGAAAGCTGCATATGGAATCGAGGTGGCGAGGATCGCCGGCATCAGCACCGCATAACCGAGGATGACGCTCGGGCCGGTCAGCGACCACGCCTGGCTGGTCACCTTGAAAATGCCGGCGCCGATCAGAATCCCGATCAGCGCGGCGTACGATTCGACCGTTCCCAGATCGCGGCGCAGACGCGAGACGATGGCGGGTGATGGGGACTTTGAATTGCTGGAATTCGAAATTGGCATTCGTCAACTCTCATTCTCACCCGGTTTCAACCGGGTGACCATTTGTGACACGAATCATGAAAACCGTTTCAACGGTTTCCTTAGAGTCGGTCAATTCAAAGTTACAGGGCGTTACTACAAGAAACCGTTGAAACGGTTACGCTAAAATCTAGCGACACTTCTAACACCCGGCTAAAGCCGTGTGTGAATGAGACTGCGATTTTCGCTCACCACTTCATCAATTCATTCGCCGGCAGTTTCGGATTCAATACCTTCTCGGCAGTCTCAACACCGGCCACTGGCAAGTTCGTCGCATCTATCAATCCGAGTTGGACCAGGACCGACGCCTGGTCCCAATAGATATGTTCGTGGGCCAGTTTGCCGTCACGAAAATGGACCACCACGATCAGCGGAATCTTGACGTGCTTGTTTGTCGGCGCAACGCCTGGGAGCATCCAGTCCATCGCGATTGTGTGCGTAAATTCGAAAACCATTTCATCGACAACGCGATCGATGCCAATCGTGCGCGACACCGGCGTCATCGAGGTACTGGGCGGCATCTGCGGAATAAATCTCTGCGAATAGAACTCGCGCAGTTGATCCTGACCCACGCCGCCCGTCATGACAGGTACGTGGTTGACGTAAGCATCGTCGACCATCGTCTCCAGAGTGTCTTCGGTATCACGCGTCGCGAATTCATATTTGACGTGCTCGTCCCAACGATCCGAAAGCGTTTTCTGCGCGCTCGCAAAACCCTCGCCCGCGAGGTTGCGCACAAAGAACTCCAACGAACGCAGGTGCGCCAGCTCAGTAGCGACCGCATCGTAATGCCGGCCTCGTCTACTGAAAGCGTGTTCCGAATCAGGATATTCATAAATCGTCACCAACGGATTCGAATCCAGGGCGGCATGAATTTGTTTCTGCGCTTCAGGCGGGCAATTATCATCTTTGCGGGCGATATGAAGCATCAACGGTGACGCCAGACCAGAGGCTTCGTCGAGAGTCTTTTCGATGCCGACGCCGTAGTAACCAATCGCGCAATCAGGACCACCACCCGGGAAACGGACAGACAATAACCACGCGAGCTTCCCTCCTAAACAAAACCCAACCGCGCCGACTCGGCCGCTGCACGCGGGATGTTTGCGGAGAAACTCAACCGCGGCGACTGAGTCTTCGACGGCTTTGGCTTCATCCAGACCCTTATAGAGCTGTATCGCCTTTTGAAAGTCAGTATCGTTGTCCGTCAGTTGCACTCCTGCTTCCTGACGCCAAAACAGATCGGGACAGATGGCGACGAACCCATGCGCTGCGTACCAGTCAGCGATGCCGCGCAAAAATTCATTGACTCCAAAAATTTCCTGCAAGACAACAACGCCTGGCCCGAAGCCGGTCGCCGGCAATGCGATGTACGCCCCGAACTCTCCGCCGTCAAATGATTTGATCGTGACCATCTGGATAGCTCTCCTCTGCGCGAAGTTTTATACGCGAAGTAAACAGAATAGGCGAGTAGTAAAAGCGGGGCAGTAGCCCGACCGTGAGGGAGGGCGCATTCAAGATCGGCGATCGAAGAACGCCCTCCCTCACGGTCGGGCTACTGCCCCGCGCAACCACTCTCGTCCCGCCGGACATAAATCCTGGAAGTTGCACATGCGACAGTGCGTCGCCGGTAAAGGCGGAAACTGATCCGCATCCAGCGTGCCGTCCAACGCTGCGATTGTGTTCATAGCATCGTCAATAGCACTGGCGCATGTGTCACGATCGAGCAGGGCCGCGGCCACCGCAACCTCGACATTCGGATCGATGAAGTGAAGCGTCGCGCGTAACGATCGCAAAGAAGCATCGGCCGGAAGCAGTTCGCGCAGTGCCAACGCGTACGCTTGCATCTGCAATTGATAATCGTCCGCAGCCGTCTTGATTCGTTGTTCCAGCGAAGCGTCCGGCTCTTCCAACCCGTTCTCCGCAACTTCATTAACCGCGACTGGAGATGCTTCAAAGTTTAGAAATCCCTGTGCAGCCCGCGCATCTGACGTACTGACACGAACCGGGATACTTGTCATCACGATAGTTGCACGTTTTCCGTCGCCGGATTGTCGTTTCGGCTGCGGTGGAAAGCGATTCGTCTTGAAGTCGACGATCTCAACATCAACTGCCTCGCCGTCGTCAGCAGGCCTGATAAGCAATTTGTCGATCGTGCCGGTCAGAATTCCCAATGGTCGCCGCAGACGAAAGCGCAACTCACTCCAAAGACCGGGACTCGATTGCAGATTTGGAATTTGGAATCTGGGATTTGGAATCTGGGATTTGGAATCCGCCTCGGATTGCGCGGCAATCACGCGGCGGAACACTTCACTCTGCAAATAGTTCTCCGCCAAAGGCAAGAGCGCGCGCACCGCTTCTTTTGGTTCGATATCAAACGCGCGGCCTACTAACTCGGCCTGCCGCTGTGAGAGCACTTCATCGAAGCTTGCGCTCAGTCGCGTCTCGACATCTTCTCCTTCGCGAAACGTTTCGCAGAAGCGATGGATCACGGCGCCTTTTAGGGTCGCGGTCAGGTTTGCAGGAGGCTCCGGCGCCTCAGCGTCATTCCAAACGGAACGCTCTTCCGCGCCCGGCGTGCGCAGCATGCGATCGAAGTAATATTGGCGACCGCAACGCTGAAAATTGATTAGCTGCGTTACCGTGAAACGCCTGAGCACCTGGCCACGTTGCGCATTGATCGGGCGCAGCAGCGGAAAACTTTCGGCGAAAGAGTGTGAGGCATCGAATCCTTTTTCCTGGACCATTGTCTTTGCGTTTGCCGCCGCCACTTTGTCAGTCTGCGCATCGCGATTGATCGTGATTTGAATTTGGGCGTCGTCGCTAACATTCACGATGCCGCTTTGCGCGTGGGGCTCCAAACTTAGTGCTCGCCAAAGCCAGGCGACCCACAGTCGCTCGCTCTTGCCCAGGTTCTCCAGACTCTTGCGATCGACGGCGCCCGAAAAAATCAAACGATCTTCGGCGCGGGTGGCCGCCACGTATAGCAAGCGCATACTTTCAAAGTCTTCGCGCCAGCGATTCCGCTGGCTTAAATCATTGAAGAGCGCGCCACGCACCGAGCGCCCACGGCCGTCGGGAACGCGGACGCTCACTCCCTTATGCCGATCGAGAATGAAAGCGGCTTCGCGACGATTCGGTTCGCGATGAAGATCCGGAATGATCACGATCGGAAATTCCAAACCCTTCGCCTGGTGAATCGTCATCAAACGCACGACGTTTGCCGACTCGTCCATCTGGCCTTCGCCTTCACGTCCACCGATCGCTTCAAATTCCTCGACGTAATGAACGAAGTCGCGAATCAAGTGGCCTGATTTTTCAAATTGTTCGGCCAGCCGGAAAAGTTTTTCGACGTTGGCGACGCGTTGCGCGCCGTCAAAATTCGCGGCAACTACCGTTAGAAACTCGGAGGAAGAGACCGCGTAACGCAGCAGATCGGCGATGCTGTATCGATTCCGCCGCGCAATCATCGACTCGATCCACAGCGCGATCCGATCCAGCGCGACATGCTGCTCCAGATCGATGAATTTGATTTCGCGATGACGGCGCAACGCGCGCAACAAATTCCGGCGATGCAGACGGGTCGCCTCACCTTCTTCATCAACCCACGGCGCGCAGCGCAGCGCCAGCAAAGCGTTATCAGAGATTCCGCCCAACGGCGATCGCAAAATCGCCGCGAGGGCCAATTCATCTGTCGTGTTGTCCAGGAAGCGAAGCAGTTGGATCAGGTCCGTGATTTCTTCGCGTTGATAGAACCCCTTTCCCTGCACGGTCAGGTAAGGAATGCCGGCGCGCCGCAAAGCGCTTTCGTAGGTCCACACGCCGGTGAACGCGCGCAGCAGAATCGCGATGTCTTTGTACCTGGGAGCGCAGGCATCCTGCCTGCTCTCTTGATTTGCAGACAAGATGTCTGCGCTCCCAGAACCCACCAAAGCTCTGATCCGTGCGGCAACCTGCTCAGCGTCGCGTTCGTGGGCTGCGAAACTGCTGGAACGAGATTTTCCGTAAGCGTTTGCATCTTCATCTTCCTGAATCGCGCTCAGAAGAAATTCAACATGAGGTGGATCGTGTTCGAGATCGCGGACCGCGACGCTGGGTTCATGTTCGACGTAACCTAACTCGCTCAACGCGTCGCCGGGCACGTCCGGACCCGACTGAAAAATCTTCGCGAACAGAAAGTTCAGGGAATCGATTAGCGGTTTTTGGCTGCGAAAATTGAGTTGCAGAGGCTGCTCGGCACCGCCCGCATTCTTGATCGTTGCCGTCATCTCGCTGAAAACATCGACATCGGCGCCGCGGAAACCATAGATCGATTGCTTGCGATCGCCGACGATGAAAAGATTCGTCCCGCGCAGGAGCGCGAGCTTTGTCAAAAGGTCGCGCTGCAAACCATTAGTGTCCTGAAATTCGTCGACGAGAAAATATCGATAACGCTCGGACACGCGCGTTAGCACTGAAGGATGATCGAGCAGGCGCAGCGTTCGCAATTGCAAATCGTCAAAATCAAGAACTGACAAGCGTTGCTTTTCATCATCAAGGCGGCGATCGATCTCGCGCAACAGTTTCAAGATCGCCAGCGAGTATTCCTTCGCCAACAGGTCGAAGCCGATAGCGGGTAGCTTGCCGCCTAAACGGTTTTCACTCTTTGAATCAGCGCCCCAAAGCAGTTCGTCGATGCGTTCGATGGAAGGGTGGCGCCCTTTCTGCGGACGCGCGTCCCAAAAATCTTCGATTGCCTGGGTGTACGCGCCAATCGTTTGTTCAGTGGGGGGCTGGGCCAGGATCGATCGCAATCCGGGCCATTCCTGCGCAGCCTTTGCGCGCTTCACTTCAGCGGCCGGCGTTAATCGATTAGCTGAAAGCAACTGCGCCACATAGCCGTCCAGTTCTTTCAGAGCTTTAAAGTAATCAATCTCTGACGCGTGATTCGCCACCGTCAACTTCTCGATCTGATCGAGCGATAATCCTTCACCTCGATATCTTCGATGAAGCTCAACGAGCGCGTTCACAAACGCCGCCCGTCCGGTCCCTTGCGTAAACTGCAGAATTATTTCGTCGTCTTTGTGGATTGCCTCGGCGAGAGCTTCTTCGACCACAGCTTCCAGCATCATCGCCGCCTGATGTTCATCGAGCAGCACAAACTGCGGATCGATATTGGCTTCGACCGGGAACTCATGCAGCAGACGCGAACACAGGCCATGGATGGTGGTGATGACTGCGCCTTCCAAAGTGCGCTTGTGACGAAGCCACGTCTGCCGTTCTTTGTCAGGCAATTCGCGCAGCAGTCCATCTATTCGGTCGCGCACGCGCTGGCGCATCTCGTTCGCGGCGCGATTCGTGAACGTGATCGCGACGATGTTTTCAACCGACACTTTCCTGGTGCGCAGAATCTGGAGGAAACGCTCAACCAGCACGAACGTTTTGCCTGCCCCTGGGCCCGCCGTAACAGAGAGGTGGCGATCGAGTGTGTGCGCGGCGATCTTCTGTTCGGGTTTTAGTTCGCGCGCTGAATTTGCAATCTCTTTCGCCATTTGGATCGTTGAGTCAAGAGGACGACTCTATTGTATTCATCGTCGGGTTCAACCAACTAACCATGAGCGCGATCATGCAGCGTCCCCACGGTTCTTCACGGCACCCCTGATATTCAGGAAAGCAAGACAGAGCTGCAAAACGACCAGGGCATATGCGCCGTCTTTGAGTCCCCAGACGATCCATAAAACATTGCTCGCGAGAAACAACCAAAATCCCCAGTTCCTTTTGAACTTTTTTTGAGACGCGATCATCCAGGCCGCTATTACAGTTACTAGCATTGCCGGCCACTGCAAACTTCCGATTAAGTTCTGAAGAATGAGTTTCATGGTTTTGTAATAGAGCACACAAAGACGGAATGGCTTTAGCCATTCTTTCAGTCCAGCCTATGGTTTACGATTAAAAACTGGTGCACCCGGCACGACTCGAACGTGCGACCCCCTGATTCGTAGTCAGGTACTCTATCCAGCTGAGCTACGGGTGCGTGTTTGGTGAATTGTAAGGCAGTTTAAAGTTTAGGGTTCTAAGTTTCAAGTTGAGCAAAGTCTCAGCTACGTGAGGTGAGGTCAGTACCGGGAGCGATAGCGACCGGGTCGCAATTGATTGTTCGGAATCTAGATTGGCAGGCTGTTGACCCGGTCGCTATCGCTCCCGGTACTGACTCCCTCACACTCGCCTCACCTCGCAAAATATCCGGGCTTCGTGCTGGCGACGAGGTCGGCGCGCACAACTTCGACGCGGATCTCGCGCCACTTGCCGTCGTGCTGCGAAGGGTTAGGCGGTTGATAAACCACGGTGTAGATCGTTTTCAAATCGGCAGCGACCTGCGCGTACAATTTCGAGAGATCGTCGAGCCGGTGAATCTCATGCAGCCGCCCGCCAGTGCGATTGGCGAGCAAGTCCAGGCGCGCACGCGCGGCTGCGTACATCGCGGTGATCCCCGGATCGGGCAGCGGTAGCCTCTTCGGGTCACCCGACGGCAGCGCCAACGGAAAGATCGTTACACCCTGGCGATCAGCATTATTCAATACTGAAACAACCTGCGAGTTCGTCTCAGGCTTGATCGCAGAACTCACATCAGCGCCGGAAGCTTTGCCTACGATTGCACGATCACCGTTGCGCGCTTCAGTATCAAGTCCATCGGTCAACACAACGATCGCTTTGCGCCGCCGCGGCTCTTCGTGGGCCAATTCCTTGAGCGAGTATTTCAGCGCGTCATAGAGGGGCGTCTCGCCTTTACCGGCTTGCAGCGTGATGCCGATCGTATAAGCGATCTTGCGACGATCCGTCGAAAAAGGAAGTTGAAGTTTTGGGCCCTTGCCATTGAAATCGACAATGGCGACTCGATCATCCGGCCCCAGCGCGTCAAGAAACCGCAGCGCTGCCTGACTAATTTGCTGTCGAAAGGTGATGGTTGATCCCGAAGTATCCAACATCATCACCAGACTGAACGGCGCATCAGCCGGTTCGAAGTGCAGAATCGGCCGGCGCACTCCATCTTCGAAAACCGCAAAATCATTCGCCGACAGATTCGTGATCGAATTACCCTGCTTGTCGACCACCCCGACACTCAATTGGACGAGAGCGGTGTCAGAAACAACGACATCGTCCTGCTGCGCACGCACGCCGCCGGTCAGTGCCGTAAAGGCGAGCACAAAAATGAACATCGCCGAAAGGCGACGGGCAATAGTTGAGGCTGACACCGGGACAGAAAATCGGACCATTTGATCTACCAAACTTAGGATTGCTGGGGTGGTGTGAGTATGCCTGTCATGCGTCGGCGTTTGCAACTCAAGAACTCGGTAAACGAATTGCAAAGTAACTTAACCAATTTGCTCTCAGCGACTCTGTTCGGACCCCGTTTGCTAGCTTGTGCCACGGAATATAATTCGCCGGTAACAGGGAAACCCCTCACGTTATGCGCGCGGCAAATTTCTGTGTGGAGTGTGGCGAACGACTCGCGCGAAAGGGCTGGCGCGCGCGGCTCGGCGGCCGGATGTGCGCGCACTGCTCGCGAAGGCTCGGCACGTTCGCGTCGTTTCGATCATTAATCGCGATCGTGCTGATCGCGTTTGCCGGATTCGCGATCGGACGATACCTGCGTCCGTCACCTCCGCCTTTGATCATTCAACGCCTAGCCAATTCTTCGCTTTCAGATGCGCCGGTTGGATTTGAACAGAAGCTGCGATCGCCAAAGGACGCAAACAAGTCATCACCGGCTGAGAGTCTGCCGGTTTCAAGTGCCGACGATCTCGTTTACATCTGCGGCGCGCGGACCAAGAAGGGCACACCTTGTCACCGGCGCGTGCATGCCGCCGGCGATCGATGTTTTCAACATAAGGGAATGACGGCGATGTTGCCGTTGGAGAAGTTGACGATTAAGCCTCGATGAGACGCGCAGCCAAGTTAGTCATAGAACTGACTTCTATGATCTACTCGGATGACATCAACGACTCTGGTTTGATCACTAATTCCATACCCAATGCGCCAATCGCCGACCCGGATTCTCCAAATATCTTCTCCTTTTACCTTTAGGCATCCAGGTGGACGAGGATTCTGCGCGAGAGCTTGGATGGCGGGAACAATTCGATTCTTTACGGACTTGTCTAGACGTCTTAATTCGCGTTCGGCACGTGAGGTGATAGTTATCTTATACATCGATCTCGCCCGCGGCTCGCATTTCCTCAACGACTTCCTCAAAAGGCCGACGGGGTTCGTCTTTGCTTTCATGCGCAACACGGATCAAATGCAAATCCTCAAGCAATTCTTCGTATTCGTCGATAGGCAAAATCACCGCTGTTCTCTCACCCGTTTCATTCGTTACATATTGGACGTTTGGTGACATCGAGTTACTCCCTGATAAGTCGTCGTTGTTTATTCTAACACTGAAGTAAGCTACATAAACCAATGCGCGACTACGTTAATAATAGCGGCATGTTTATGATCTGGCGAAGCACGGTTCCCACGAAACGAAATAGTTCACGCGTAGTTTCAGGCGGCAACGCTGCGTTGATCACAATTCCCACCAGCACTGAAATGAGCAAGTTAATCCAGTCTTTTCTTCCCACTCGCTCCGATGATTCGATCAGGTAATTCAGACGCGCTTCCACCAATTCGGGATCAACCTTATGAGCCGTCAGGAGAAACTGCTTGATCTCCTGTATGCCTTGAACGATGTAGGCCTTTTCATCTGCAGTGAAACTGTCGTTGGTGGAGTCGGAGGATGCGGCTGATTCGAGGACCCTGGCTTCGGTTGAAATCTGTTCCCAGAGATCCGGCGAATGCGTTTCTCGTTTCAGGTAAGATAACCACGCTGCGACAAGCTTGCATTGTGCTAGCCAGCTGCCAGCTTCTAGCGTTTGGCTTAGAGTCTCCTTCCCCGGCGACCACTTTGAAAAGAATCGGTCTCCCGCATTGTCAAACATGAAATAATAACCAGATGATCTATGAACGAGTTCAGATACCTGATACGTTGTGACGTAACCTTTAACGGTTTGCCATTCGAAGTCCGAGGGCTCAAGCCCGAGAGCCGTTATCATTTCAAAGACTTCGTTCGCTTGAGACTTAAGAAGATGTTTGATTTCCATGTGAGGTCCGGCTAGGTCTTCGCAAACGGACACTGTGCGGCGTCATGCTTGCTGCTGAGGTACGTGCGCGCCTCCCACAACTCCGGGAAAAACTTTTTGTCGAGCGTTGTCTTCAAATAGCCGATACCCTCTGAGCCGCCCGTGCCGCGTTTGGCGCCAACCATTCGCTCGACCATCTTGATGTGATGCGATCGCCAGAGCGAGAAATATTCGTCATGCTCAAGCAATGCCTCCGACAATTGATACTCTTTATAAAACTCTTCGTGATGGGTCATCACCTCGACCATGGCGCGTTGCCGCTTGCCGTAATTCGTGCGGCGCTCTTTCGCGTCACGGGGCGCGTCGCTGGCCGGAGTATCAAATCCGCGCCGGCGCAACATCGCAAAGAAAGTTTCCGAAAGCGATGGCGCGCTCATGCGTGCGGCCAGCCGCGCGTGAGCAAACTCGTCCGCTCCGAATTCGCGCAGAATTTTTGCGTCCTTCAGACCGGAAGAAAATTCGATCTCGCGAAATTGCATCGATTGAAAACCGCTGGCTGGATTCAACTCGTCTCGAAATTCCAGGAAACGAAGCGGCGTCATCGTCTCGAGAATATGGATCTGGGCGATGAGCAGCTTTTCGATTTCGACAACGCGATGCATCGCCTGCGCGGCTTCGGCAACTCGATCTTCTTTCATCAATGCGATCGACGCGTCGATCTCATGCAGGATTTGTTTGAACCAAAGTTCGTAAGCTTGATGGACCGTAATAAAGAGCAGCTCGTCGTGCTGCGCCGGCGATGAGAGGCAGGTTTGTAACTCGATCAGTTCCTGCACGCGCAGGTATTTGTTGTACGAGAGGGGAGCGCCCTGGCCGTAATCTTTTGACATAGGAAAGTGGTTAGCTTCGAGGAAACTGGGGCATCTCTCGCACGCGACGTCCCTGGCCCAGATGCCGCTGACCGTGCAGGACCGTAACTACAAATGCGTCCGCGAGACTGTAACGTATCAGCGGGGTAACCGGCGAACGCAAACGTGTTTTATTGTAATCGATGCCTTGTGATCGCTGGACAAAATCAATAAACCTATCCTGCTCGTTAAGAAACGATTCCAGCGACCCTTGAATTGCGGATGAGTTGCAGGGGCGAAATATTTTCGGGGCCGGCAATTTTCTCACGGCTTCCGGGCTAACTTGTTTAGCTAGCCAGCCACCCACGAGACTTGGTTTATATTTGGGTGGGCTGGTGACCTGCCGGTTGTTTCGCGCTTGCTCCAACGTCGCGGTGAAATATTTTTCAAACCCCTTCGTCGCCACCGCGAGATGCTCGAGGCATTGGGCGATGCTCCACTGTTCGGCGGAAGGCTTCCAGTTGAGTTGAGCTGCGGTCAGGTCCATCACCAGAGTTCGCGCCGCTGCGCTGTTCTCATTTGCTTGTGCAACGACCGTCTCCAGGAAATTCGGCGATTCAAGAAATTGCTTCATGATGTTTTGTTCGGAGTGCCGCAGTTTGGAGTTCCGCCTTCAGGCGGCCGCTTAAGAAGCGGGACCAAACTTCAAACGGGACTGCAAGCCTCAGAAAGCTGCGCCGACTTTCTCCGCCGCTGCAAACGCGTGGGTGTCGCGAATCGTTTTCATTTCGGCCACGATCAAATCCAATTCTTCATCTTTGGTGTAGAAGTGCGGCGAGATACGCACACCGGCACCCGGTCGATAGTCAACAATGAACTCGCGGCGAATTAATTCTTTTGTGATCGCCGCGGCATTGTCATCCCACACAGTAATCGTGCCGCCACGCTGCGCGGGATCTTTCGGGCTGGTAACGTGAAAGCCGGCTTCTTCCGCTAATCTGATCAGGTATTGAGTTTGCCGCATGCTTTTTTCGCGAATCGCATTCAGGCCGATCTCATTGATGATCTTGTAGCCTGATTCGGCCGCATACAACGCGGGAATCGCCGGCGAGCCGTGCAGAAATCGCGTTATGTTCGGCGCGTAATGCATCTCAGTTTCGAAAGCGAACGGATGTTCGTGGGCCATCCAGCCCGTGGTCTTCGGTTGGAGCGTCTCGATCAGGTCCGGACGTACGTAGAGATAGCCGGCGCCCGGCCCGCCACAAAGCCACTTCACCGAACCGCCGGAAGCGAAATCAACATTCAATTCTTTGACGCTGAAAGGCACCGTGCCGGCTGATTGATAGGTGTCGAGCACGACCAGCGCGCCTACTTTGTGCGCGCGTTCGGTGATGGCTTTGGCGTCTTGCAGGAAGGCACTCTTATAAAGCACATGCGAGATCGGAACCAGTAATGTTTCTTCATCGATTGCCGCGAGCATTCGACGAAGCGGAATGGTAATGCCGTCGTCCGACTTTACTGTTTCGATGCGCAGGTTGTGCGCGCGGGCGTGCGCTTCATAGACGTACATCACCGAAGGAAAATTCAGCTCTTCGCAAACGATCTTGTTGCGCTTCGGATTGTCCGTTAACGGCAGAAGGCACGAGAGAATAAGCGACTGACAGATCGAGACGTTCTGATGCATGACGACGGTGTTTGCATCGGCGCCAATGATGCGCGCGATTTCGTTTCCGACAGTCACCGGCATGTCCCACCAACCTTCGGCCCACGCGCGCACGCCGCGGGTCGCCCAAATATCGGCGTACTCATGCAAACGATCGAAGGTCGCCCGCGGCATCGCGCCAAGACTGTGCGAGATCAAATAGACGGCTCTTTCGAGAATCGGAAATTCAGATCGCCATTTGAGAAGGTCGTCGGTCACCAAGTTTCTCCGCTGAATTACCTGTTAATTTAACACAAGATTTGGAGTGCGGTGGCAATCCCGACTTGTCGGGAGACACCGCTTTGGATTGAACTCTTACTTTGACGGATCCAAAGCGCAGTCGCCGCTCTGCTCTGCCGGCGCACTCCAAATAACTTCATGTTAAAGTCATCTCTCTCATGTGGAAGTTCGCGAATCCAATCAAGCACTTAATTCCCGACACGCGCTGGCCCACAGCCGCCGAAAGCTCACAGTCACTTCTCTTTCAGCCAATCCGAGTTGGCCCGGTCAAACTCGACCATCGTACCTGGGTTCCTGCGATGGTCCCGTGGCGCGCGACTGAAGATGGATTTGTCACGCAGGACAATCTGGATTGGTACCGGCGGTTTGCCAAAGGACGACCCGCGGCTCTGGTAGTTGAAGCGACCGGCGTTCGCGACATTCCGAGCGGGCCGCTGCTGCGCATCGGTCACGATCGATTTCTGCCGGGATTGAAACAACTCGTCGAAACCGTGCGCGAAGCCAGTGACGGCCAGACGAAGCTCTTCATTCAGATCATCGACTTCCTCGCGGTCAAGCGTCGTCCTGACAGGTCGAAGTATTTTGAACGATTCCTCCAGATTACCGACCATCATCGACACACCTTATCTGAATTGACAGGTGATTTGACGTGGAACGACGCCGATGAAAAACGTGTGCGCGGTTGGCTCGCGCACGCATCCGAAGAAATTATTGAGCGCGCGCTCGACGATCGCGAACTTGAGGCTTTGCGCTTTGGTTATCGCGAGCGGGTCACGGACACTCATCTGCTTCACATCAAGGAATTGCCGCAGGTGCTGCCTGAAATTTTCGCTCATGCGGCAGGGCGCGCACGAGAGGCAGGATTCGACGGAGTCGAGCTGCATTACGCGCACGCGTACACGATGGCTGGATTCCTTAGCGCACTGAACGATCGCAGTGACGGCTATGGTGGTGCCCGCGAAAATCGGGCGCGGTTGCCGCTGGAAGTCTATCGCGCCGTTCGGGAAGGTGTTGGCGAGGACTATGTTGTCGGTGTGCGCTTTCTGGCTGATGAAGTGATCGCGGATGGCAATCGCATTGACGATGCGACCTACTTTGCGGTCGAATTCGCCAAAGCCGGTTTCGATTATCTTTCGCTGTCGAAGGGCGGCAAGTTCGAAGACGCCGAACAACCGAAGGTCGGGCAGGCGGTCTATCCATACACCGGACAGAGCGGTTATGAATGCATGCCGACTACCTTATCGGATGCGCGTGGGCCGTTCGGCCGGACAGTGCCGCTGGTTGAGCAAATCAAACAGGCAGTCAACGCTGTCGGTTTCGACACGCCGATCGTGGCAACGGGCGGCATCACCACCTTCGATCAAGCTGAGGCGATCCTACAGAGCGGCGATGCTGACATCATTGGCATGGCGCGGCAGGCACTCGCCGATCCTGATTGGTTTCGCAAAGTGAAGTCTGGTCATGGCGATGAAGTACGTCGTTGCACTTACACGAATTATTGTGAGGCCCTGGATCAGGCACACCGACAAGTGACGTGCAAGCTCTGGGATCGAAAAATGCTCGATGAGCCCGGAATCACGTTCTCGCCTGACGGACGCAGAAGATTGATCGCGCCGGAATGGAAAAGTGAGATTTGATTGTTTGTCGAGCTGTCGTATTGATATCATCTCGCGCCGTCGCCCAAAGGAGTAACGCCAATGCCCGGCAAAGCTGATTTCGCCGAAGTCTTCGAACAATTGAAATCGATCTTCAAGCCTTACGCGAAGAAGATGGATGTCTCTAGCGATAATAAACAGTGTTACATGCTCGACACCCGCTACATAATGAAGAACAAACAGCCACTTTGTTTCGGCGGCGTGCGTGTCATTTGAAGGCTATGTTCGCCGTTTTGGCTCGCTCATGCTTCCAAATGGACAACAACGATCTAAAAAACCTTAAACGACTTAACCATCGACTCATCAACGAACTTATTGCATCGTTGGCAGCATTGTCGGAACGCACTCCAGAGCCCGATAATCCTCGTTCCTGTTTTGACTCGAAAATATTGACACTAAATATCAGTGCGAATAAGCTCTTACCGCTCTAACCTACTACGAACTCTTAACTCTTGCTCGCGACCCGTTACTTTCAAGTACACGATTGAGTCGAGGGGTAGCGTTTTCAGTTGTCGACTTCACCGTACGGAGGTGTTGAATGGCGGATTATTCGTTCTGCGCTAGGATCGCGTTGTTCAACTTCATCGGCTATTTAGCTGGTACACTCACTGCGTATGTCCTGGATCCCAGCTTAGAGACACACGTGCAATACCCACCCAGACGATATAAGTTCGGATGGATTTGGATCTTATTGTCGCCCGTCCTCCCTTTGTGCACTTATTTTCTCCTGCGGAACTTAGAGTCATCATGGTCAATCTTAATCGCATCGTGGGCGCTGCTTTTCGTATTTGGCGGTGCGGCGTCCCTAGGATTTCCGCCAGAGAGGCCTCATGTGGGCATATTTGGGTATACCTTTGGCGGTGTCCTCTTATCCTTTCTTACAGCAGCGTTGCACGTCAACCGTAGCCTGCTTGATCTGACACAGAACACCACCGCCCCTTTTGAAGCTCGCTTAGAAAGTGTGAAGGCGACGGTCTTAACATGGCAGATGATTTTGGTCTATGGCTTCGTGGGGTACCTCGCCTTCGTGATCTCATGGGTTTATGTGCTATCAGTGATCGCCGACTTCACAGTAAATTCCAAACGCGACAGATTCGCCCTGGGTCGAGCTGCCATTTTTCAAATTTGTGCGGTTTCGATCTGTGTTGTCTTAGGGCCTCTATTCGAGGCGTATAGCAAAGCTCACGCAGCAGTTGGGCTACTGTTGGATATGCGGAGATAGCGTCCGATGGTATCGTAAGATGAAACCCTAGGTAGTCCCCAACTTTTAATTACGGCCATGTACAGTTCCCGATAACTACTCAACGTGTTTTCAATCCGGTGAGTGGCTACGATCTTCAAACTTTCTTGGCCCATTAATTTGCGTTTCGACCGATCAATGAGAAGTGCAATCAACTGATTAGCCAATGTTTCAATGTCTCCCGGCTGGAAAACATAACCGTTGACTCCATCGTGGACAAGGATAGGTAAGGCCATCGCGTTCGCCGCGACAACTGGTTTTCCAGTTGCCATTGCCTCCAGAGTTGCGATGCTCTGTAGCTCTGCAGTTCCTGCGTTGCAAAAGACATCGCAAGCGGCATAAGCCTTAGGCAAATCGTCGTCGGGGACAAAGCCGGTGAAGATGACATTGTCTGATACATTCTCTCTCTTCGCTAACTCAACTAGTTGTGCTCGAAGCTTTCCGCTGCCGACGACGATGAATTGAGCATCGACCTCCCGACGCACAAGTGGCAAGGCCTTGATCAATTCATCAACATGTTTTTCTTTGTCCAGCCGGCCAACGTACATATATGTCGGCAGTGGCAAAATCTTGTAAGCATCTCTGAATACCTTCCCATTTTGATAAGTGTTGAATCGACTGAGGTCCACTCCACAGGAGACCGCCGGTACCGCCCCAATGATACCTTTGTCTTTAAGTATGCGCGCACCCACGGACGTTGGAGTCGTAATCATCTCAACTCGGTTGTACACAACTTTGAGATCTCGCCAGATCCATTTATCCAGCACCCTTCTCTGCTTTTCGGTTAGGAATTGCAGTTGAGCCGTCACGTTCTCGGGTACAAAATGATTCGTGGCAAGTATAGGAATATCAAGTTTCCTAGCAACGCGTGTTAAAGCCCGACCAATAAAGAAGTGATCTTGAATATGAATAACGTCGGGTTTTATTCGCTTAACCGCATTGAAGACCTGATTGTAAATGAATGGGGGGGGGGAGAAGCGAAGTGCCGCGTAGAGCGGAGTGCTCATCGAGGTTACACCGTGGATCAACACGCGATCGCGCTCTATAACGTTCGAGCGCATGCTCTGAGAAGGACAGATGACATGTACATCATCACCGTTTTCTCGGAGACCTGCGGCGAGTCGTTGGGTAAAGTAGGAGGCGCCGTTAACATTCGGATAAAACGTGTCAGAGCCAAATAAGATTCTCATTTCCCGAACACTCCGATTCTGTGTGATTCCAATGCTGACTCCAAGACCATTTCCTGTTTCTCAAGCTCGCAGAGCCTTTGACGTGTAACCCGCTCAATTATGTCGTCAATACTCGTAAATATTTCATCCGGGCAATGTCTGCGGAGAGATTCCGGGCTATTGACGCCCCATGAAACGGCTCCAAAGGCGATCTGTTCTGCATGAGCAGCATGAAGGTCCCTGATCTCATCAGCAATGAAGATCGCTTCAGAGGGAAGAACGCGACTCTTACGAAGGACTTTTCTGAGCTTTACTCGTTTTCCGAGTATGGGAGCATCGCACGCATAATGCTGAATCAAAGAAGCGTTTTGGGACCCAAGAACATTCCGAACATTCGATGATGAATTAGAACTTACGATCGCAAGGGCGACGCCGCGATCCTGCAAACGCCGAAGCAACCGGCCGATACCAGGGAATAGAGAGATATGCGCGATGTCGCGCGCCATGCGCTTCCAAATGTGCCGTTGAACCAAAGGGACCTTCCACGTTGGGATGCCAACGTACTCGAAGATCCTTCTAGCTTCGTATGTTCGAAGCGTTACTAATTGTTGTTCCTCAATCCTTCGAAATCTGTATTTGTCGGCAACCTCATTGATGATACTCAAAAACCAAGAAAACGAATCAGACAGCGTGCCGTCAAAATCGAAAATAGCGAGCTTGTATGCCATGGCGTTCCTTCAGCATTAGTTCCGCTGGGGCTATGTGCCCCAAGACACTCCTCGCCTCGTAACTTGTGCTACAGCTCGTATCCTTAACTCAATGGCATTTCGTGAATTCGCGGCGGGTAGCTACAAGCGTCCAAGACTTAGCAACGATTACTCCCAGCAAGATCAGGGCACCGCCCAACCCAAGATACTGCTTCCCGGAAAGCGGCCAAAACCAGACGGCAATTACCATCACTCCGCAGAAACACGCGACAGGCATTATGTACTCTTCCCAAGTTGCATATGCGCCGCGCCGTGCAGCAAGGGAAGTTTCGTAAGCCCAAAACGTACTGCTGGTAACGGCGGATTCCCGAACCAACGGGCGCAAGTTGCATTCGACATATACAACGGTTCGATAAATCTCTAGGCCGATGTGAATCCAGATGATGACAATCAACTCACTTATGAGCATCGCCACCAAAACAAGCAGCCGACGATCAAAGTACGAGGTCCACATCTGTGCGACGATACCGACCACTACCAAAAACAGCGGCAACAAGGCGAATTGAATGCTTATCCAATAGGTACACCTATTTGTCAAAGCCTGATATTCCGCAAGATGAATTTGCAGAAGTGCGTGGGTGTCCGAAACGCTAGCGTCATTCTCAGAATGTTCAGTTGGAGACATGTCTTCTCCTTTGACTCTCACGAAAAGACCGATGTTGGGCAGCGCCTATTGCTGTCCCAATGCTGCACACTTGAGACGCGTCAACACCCTATTCTCTGGACCAACAGCGCGTGAGCTCTCTAACGCTGGGCCTCAATGACCGCCGGTAAATATGCTTATAGTTCCGCGTGCTGATCAAAAATCAGCTGCTGTTCGGATCTGTTCGGATGTCCCGGCTGCCTTTTGTGAATGGCTCTCTTAGAAAAGTTGTCCAAAAATAATTCACTATATAGCGAAAACCGACTGTTACACTTCCCTCTTCCTTTAGACGTCTGCCGGAGCTCTGCATTGGCAATTTGAAGGTGAACTTAACATCGCCGACTTTTTGAATCCTACACGCAATGTCCGCGTCCTCTCCATAAAACTCAAATCTCGGATCATACCCTCCGATTTTTTCCAGAGCCCGGCGCCTCAATACAAAATTCCCGCCCTGAATCACCGCGCCTGCTCCCAGGATCCTGTGATTAACGGCGTGTAGCCCTGCTGCACAGAAATAATAAAGCCGGACGAGTACGCGCGTCACGATTGACAGGTCGTAATAAATGAAAGGACCGCTCAAAGCTACTAAGTTACTGTTCTGCTGAAATTCTCTAAGCACTGTATCGATCCAACCCGGCGGTAACTTTGTGTCGGCGTCTATATTCGCAATAAGGTTTCCGGAGGAAACCATAAAGCCTGCCTGCCGAGCGCGCGCGAGACCCTTGTGCGGTTCATCAACTACAGTTATTCCGGGATAGGATTCAGCTATGTGCCTAGTTCTGTCTGTGCTCGCGTTGTTCACTAGAATGATCTCAGCGTGATATCCCTTCCGACCCAGTTCCTGGCTAAGAGATTTCAAGCAATTGCTAACCCACGCTTCTTCATTAAACGCTGGGATAACTATGCTTAACAACAAATTCTCTTCCAAAGAAATCATATTGTTCTCATCAAGTCATTCCTGAGTTTCCGTATCTCGTGAGAAAGTACGTCGCGTTTTAGTTCCTTTGAGTAAGCTATACAGCACATCAACTGTTTTTGGTGACTGCCTTAACGAATTACCTCCCATTCCTTGGTAAAAGACCGTCTCCTGGCTTTCGTGTAGACTAGATTAATAGTCCAGAGCCAAACGAGTTTAGGCCAGCCAATGGCATGGGCGCGGCGTGCCGTATGCAGCACAAACAGCCGGCTGTCAACGCGTGTCTTGCCAATCTTGCTCAGGCCGAAGAACATCTCCTGATCTTCATCCACTACTAGGATCTCGTTGTAACCGCCAACCTTTCTAAATGCGTCCGCGCGAACCATCTGAAATTCCCCCGGCGCCCCACCCCAATGCAAAAAATTATTTGAGAACTGAACAATGCGATTCACCGCCCAGAAAACAATATGGTCGGCCCTCGTTGCGGTTTCGGGAAACACCTTTAGAAAAACCGTTAGGCCGAGCAACCGGGGATCATTCTCAAAAAGCTCAACTGCCTGCGTAAAAAACCCGCTGATCTCGGGTATGACCACATCGGCATCTAAGAATACTAAGTAGTCGCCGCTGGCGGCGGCCGCGCCAGCGTTTTTCCCCTGCCCAATCTTTTGGCGATAGCTACCAGTATGAACGACTACAGTGTCCGCAAATCTTCCAGCGATCTCTAATGTGCTGTCATTACTGCCACCGTCGGACACTATGATTTCATATTTGAGGTGGCGAAGCTCTCTCAAGGCTGTCAGTGTTTGCTCAAGCAGCTTTTCTTCGTTAAGCGTAGGAATGACAATCGAGAGCATAAGAGTTCATAGTTTCGAAAAGAGGCTACTCATTGACCCGCTCAGAATAAGTCAACGATGAGAGAATTGCCACAGCTTCATAGTATTTTCCTGATCTAAGCTTTCTTGGCTTTTCGATTGGTTGCCAATCGGCGCTCACCAGATAAGTATCCAGCCTTTTGAAACGCAGCAAGAGCAGTCATCGTCAATTGCTCAAGTTCTGTGAAAAGATCATCGTCCTTCTTCTTGAAATTGAAGCATGACTTGCCCTGCATTCTTGTCCTTAACGGCTTTGATATTTCCTTCTGCAACACTGGGTTCATGTACAATCCCATCAGGTGATAACTCACGTAACCCTTCCCTATTTGCACCCAAGCGACGGGAATCTTGGATCGACGCGCTTTGCCACCCCAAGCCTTTAACGTCGCAGAATCAGGTTGCCCCTCCAGACAGTAGCGCGTGGGCGAGTCTTCGGTCACTGCAAATGATCCAGCATGTTTCCTAAGGAGCGCTCTCAATTTAGAGAAGACAGACTCGAATTCTGTTTGCATAATAATGTCTCCAACCTCTAACTCTAGAATTTTACACTCGAATCACTCGTTAGGATGAAGTGAACGACAGTTCGTGAGTCGATCTAAGAACGCCAGAACCTCCATGCGCTTAACCTCATATGATGTGGTAAACCTAATTCTTGTCTAACGTCGCGTAAGATGTCCGACAAGTGGAGCGTATCAAAAGTAACCCGTCCGGATAGCTTCGCCTTTACAAGCCTCATCGACGGATAGACTCCGTCTGCATAGAGCTTTTTCGCTACGCGCCTGATTTGAGTTCGCGTCTTCTTCGCTTTGGACATAGAAAGTCGTTCAAGGCGTTTCCGCCGCTTATCTGTGATTGCACGTGCAAGCGTCGGGAAATTAACGCCCAGATAAGAACGGTCATGTCCGACGCTGCCAATCGATTTTCCTGAAAGTCTTAATCAGAAGATAGGCGGTAGGTTCGTCGAGTTTGCAACTCCGACTCAATCGGCAACTCAACCGTAAACACACTTCCACGCCCGGCGCTGCTCTCGACGCTAATCGTGCCGCCATGAGCTTCGGCGATCCAGTGCGCAATTGACAATCCCAATCCAGCCCCACCCATGGCCCTTGAGCGCGCTTTATCGACGCGATAGAAGCGATCGAAGACGTATGGCTGGTCCTTTTCCGGAATGCCGATTCCCGTATCGCGCACCGTAATGCGCGCGTCGCCGTTGTGCGCAACGAGATCGAGAGACACCTCACCGCCCGCGGGTGTATACTTCACCGCGTTATCGAGCAAGTTCAAAATCATTCTTTGCAGCAACTCGTCGTCACCAATTAGCGACAACGGCTTGCCGGCGCTTACCGTCAGCTTCAAATCCTTGCGCGCCGCGAGCACGTGCGCTGCGCGCGCGCACTCGCCGACAACCCTGTCCAGGCTGATGCGTTCCCTCATGATCGCCGGCGCATCGAATGGCTGCCGCGCCAGAATAAAAAGATCTTCAACGATGCGCGAAAGCTGCTCGGCTTCGTCCTTGATCAAATTGAGCGACGCTTTGTATTCATCGATGTCACGTGGCTGGGCCAGGGCGACTTCAGTTTCGCCTCGCAGCACTGCGAGCGGGGTGCGCAATTCGTGTGAAGCGTCGGCCACGAATCGCTGCTGGTGTTTGAA
>Ga0193730_1000093_pt1 | contig 30928 bp, 30 predicted proteins | sample U1a1metaG_FD_144919 | JGI IMG/M metagenome (GOLD analysis project Ga0193730, IMG submission 144919) | Soil microbial communities from a riparian zone of the East river system, Colorado, United States - U1a1 | ecosystem: Environmental > Terrestrial > Soil > Riparian zone | place: USA: East River...
GTCGTGACGATCACCAAATGACAGTCTACGTGAATCGTCAGGATATGACCGGCACCGAGCGCACATTCGCCAATGCCTATGTCCCCGGAGAGGACATCATTCGATACAACCGTGCCAGCAAAGTCTATGACGTGAAAGTTGGCGACTATGCGCTCGTAACGGCGAAGAATCACAAAGAGAATGAAGTCACGGTTCATTTCGAACACGGTCGAGAACTCACTTACAACCCGCAGCGACTCTCAGGCGTGAGCGTCTATCGCGAAGCCCAGCGCGAATTCGCGGAAGGCGACCGCATTCAATTCCGCGCGCCGTTTACCGAGAAGCGAGTCGCCAATGGCGAATTGGCAACCATCGCTAAGATTGGCGATGAAGAGCTAACGGTGAAGCTCGACAGCGGACGGGAACTTGGCTTCGAGAGGGGGCAGTTTCGTCACATCGACCATGGCTACGCGGTAACAAGTCACTCCTCGCAGGGAACGACGGTTGATCGTGTCCTTATTAACGCCGACACGAGCGAATCGCGAGTCTTGCTTAATGACCGAATGGGTTACGTCGCGGTATCGCGAGCCCGAGAAGACGCGACCATTTACACAAACTCAATTGAAGAGCTTAGAGGGGCGTTGGATCGAAGGGTCGACAAGGAGACGGCTGTCGAAGCGGTGCATCAAGCGGAACAGCACAAACACGATTTCAAAGACGAGCAGAACCCTTACGAAGGCCGGAATCACGAATCGTTGGAAGTAGACCAGGGCTACGAACAAGACATGAATGATCAATCAAACAATCGCGCAGTCGAAGCCATTGAGACAGAGGAAATGGAATTCTCAATGAGTCTCTGAGAGCAGGAGTACCTAACTTGAAAGGAGGGCTATAACGCAGTTACGAGATGGTGACCCGACAACGACGTTTCTTTGACGGGTTGCAACAAGAACTAGCGGCATAGCAAGGAAGGAATGAGCGAAAGACTTGAACAACAAATAGCACGCATCTGCGAACGTGCGCGTCAGGAGTTGGAATCATTGATTGCCTCACAACCACCACCCATGCCGATTGCAATGGCGAGCGCGGAGTGGATGAGCGCAACTCAACTTGCGGAGTACTGGCACTTGCGCAACGAGAAGGGAGAGCCAACAGTGGCCGGAATTATCAAATGGGCCAAGAGGCCGCAGAATCAGTTTCCGCTTCCACATGCCTATATGGGCGACCTTTTGCGGTTCCATCGCGATGAAGTGAATCAGTGGGCCAGAGAAGAAGCTGAACGTCGAAGAGTTCAGAACGAAAGGCGGCGCTTAAAAATAGCGTGACACCGATCAGATCAAGAACTAGAATTGCAGCTACTTTGACGGCTGCGATCTGAAAGGAGAGCAGCTAATGGTTTACAAACGCTACAAAGGTCGCAGGCTTAAGCCGCGCGATAAAGAATGGAACAAGGGAAAGTGGGTAGTCGAGTTTATGCTTAAGGGTAATCGAATACTCAGAGCAGTTCCGCACGCGCGGAACAAAACGGAGGCTGAACAAGAGCAGCGCAAGATCCAAAGTCAGATAGACGGTGGATTTTACTGTTCAACGCCAGCCTTATTCTCAGAGTTTGTCGATAATGAATACTTGCCCTGGGCAGAAGCTAATAAGAAGTCTCATGCTGATGATCGAAGACGAGTAAAACTGCTAAAGAACTTTTTCGGTAACGAACGGCTGCGGAACATTGCCCCGTATCGCATCGAGAAGTTTAAGTCTTCGCTAATCGGTGTAAAGACCGTTCGGGGTACGCCTCGATCAGAATCAACGATCAACCGCTATCTGGCACTGGGCTCAAGAATTCTTTCTCTGGCCAGGATAAATGGTCTGATTAACACCAATCCATTTAGCCACGTCCGCAAGTTTGAGGAAGGAGGCCAGCGCGAACGATTCTTGACCTATGAGGAAGAAGGCAGACTTATGGAGGTGCTAACTGGCGATCTCGAATATCTGCGCGTGCCAGTGGTTGTCTCTTTAGGTACTGGACTCAGGAAGTCAGAGTTGCTTTCGCTGAAAGTTGGCGAGATTAACTTTGGACAGTTGCCTATCTTCTATAGAGTCAATGGCCGGGATCTAACAATCCGTCCCGGTTGTCTGTTGGTTGCGAAGAGTAAGAACAAGGAAACGCGGGTGATACCGATGAATCAAGAAGTGCATGAGGCTCTAAAGGCGGTGGTTGCAGACGCACCGGCGGGTGACTCTGTCTTTACGTTCTCACGCAATGGTGTTAGCACTGCCACGATCAAACGTGGCTTTGAGATCGCCTGTACTCGCGCGGAAATAACCTATGGATTGACTCGTGTCGGTGGTCTGACTTGGCACGGGCTTCGACATACGTTTGCAACCCGCCTACGGGAGCAAGGCGTTCATCCGTTCGACATCAAAGAACTCATGGGCCACAAGACCCTTTCAGTCACGGCGAACTATGCGCATGGCACACCAGAAGCTATGCGTGGAGCGGTCAATCGATTGAGAGGGATGCCCGCGAAAGTTGTTGAATTTCGGGCGGCGGGTTAAAAATAATTACATCATCTTACATCATTACATCATCTTTGCCGGTTTGATGTAAGGTGAGAAAAGCTTGAAAGTGTTTGATAACGTGAGACTTAACTCCTCTATGCCGGGGTGGCGGAATGGCAGACGCTACGGACTTAAAATCCGTTGACCGCAAGGTCGTGTGGGTTCGACTCCCACCCTCGGCACCAGTTCAGAATCAAATAGTTACGGGCAGTCAGCGATCTTCTGCTGACTGCCCGTTGGTTTGTTTTGTGTGCCTATAGTGTGCCAGCCTTTCGAAACAGCACTTTTTCGATGCGCTTGGCAGCTTCCTCTTGCATGTCAGGCAGGACGTGTGAATAGGTGTCCAACGTCAGCACGATCGTTGAATGGCCCAACCGCTCTGATGCGACTTTCGGATTCTCGCCATTTGAGAGCAAGAGCGTGGCATGAGTGTGCCGCAGATCGTAAAGCCGAAACAGCGGCAACTCAGCCTTGACTAACGCTGGCTTAAACCACTGCTTCGTGAGTGTAGGAATGTCGATCGGGTTTCCGAACTTCGTCGTAAACACGAGGCCATGATCTTGCCATTCAGAACCTACGCGCAGCCGTTCCTCGCCTTGCCGTCGCCTGTGCTCTATCAGAGCCTTCACTGTTGACGCTGGCAGCGGGATAGTCCGCCGCGAGCGCGAAGTCTTGGGTTCGTCAAAGTGCCAGCCGACACCTTTCTTCTGGCTCCAAACTATCGCCCGGCGAACCGTGGAAGTCCCCTTCTTGAGATCAATGTCTGACCACTTGAGTGCTAGATATTCCTGCGGTCGCATGCCTGTCGTCAGAGCGAAGATGAACAGTGCCGACATTCGAGTGTCTTTGACAGCATCGAGAAACTTCGAGGCTTCATCGAGCGTCATCGCTCGCATTTCCTTTCGCGCTTGTCTCGGCAGATCGACCACAGCGGCAGGATTGCGGAATATCATCTCCCACTTAACCGCTTGCTTGAGCGCGGACGATAGAACGGCGTGCGTGTAGCGAATAACGCGCGCCGAGAGGCCGTCATCCTGCATTTTCCTATACAGACGTTGAATATCCACTGGCCGAAGGTCTGAGAGCTTGATAGCGCCCAAGGGATCGCGCACGTATCGCTTGAGCAGGCTCGTGTAGTCGTCGAATGTCCTGGTTCGCAATCGTGGCTTGGCGGCAGTGTCGAGCCACTTGTCGAGGTACTTGTTTAGGGACTCGGCGGCTGGCTCGATGTTGATACCAAGGTCTTTGTCGCGAAGCTTGGCGGTCAGATAACTTTCGGCATTCTTCTTCGTGCCGCGAATGGTCTTGTTTACGTATCGACGTTTGCCGTTCTCGTCTCGGCCTTGAAAGATGCGCACTAGCCATTTCTTGTCGCCGCGTTTAATTATTTGTCCTGCCATAGCTCACCTCTTCTTGCCTGAGCATCCTTGCGCGAAATGTACCACAGCCATATCCGAGTGCGAGCGCTTTTTTGTTCCGCTCAATCGAGGTTGACGTGTTGTCTTTTACATACGCTGTTGTGTTCTACATACACGGTGGTTCGGCCTCAGTCATTGACAGGCAATGCCGCCCCCTTCATTGCTGTGTGCCTATGGCTTCCTCCTGGAGCGTAAGTTGGCGGCGATAATGTCCGAACTCTGATCGGCGTCAGCCGTGATCTTCTTCCAGTCGGCTGCCGTCACTGGCTCTGACCCAAACAGCAACCGAAAGCCATGTCCAGCCAGGTAACGAACTCGCGCTAATTCCTCATAGATCAGTCTTTGGGCTTTGGTCATTCCCTTCCCTACGTTCGCTCGCGCGAGCACCACGCCTCGGACCCAATTGTTCGTGTTGTCGCCAGCCGCCCTAGCCGCGGTCTCGGCCAGAGAGTACTCCTCCTCTGTGATGCGAAAGGCAATTGTCTTGTTCTTTTTCGTTCCGTTCGATTCGCTCATCCTTCTCTCCAATCCATTGTTCACAATGTTAACGTCGTGCCTACAAAGTTAACGCGCTTGTTAACAAAGTTAACGCGACGACGCTAAGCTCCTCTGCGCCCTCGTGTTAACAAAACGCGTGCCGCGTTAACGAGCGTAAACGCCGCATCCCCAAATTCAGGGGGTGACGTGTCAAATACATCTCAGGTGCGCAGCACCTACTTTCGATTCGCTCAACTAGAGGATTAGCACTGCGCCGTCTCAACATCGAGAGTTGGAACCTTGTCCAAGAGGCGCTGGATCGCTTCGACTGCCGCCAAGATGTCTCCGGCCTTCGTGAAACATTCATTTGCTCCGGCTTGACGCGCGAGACCTTCCAAACGTCCGATTACTTCATCTCCTCCGGTCATGATGATTGGCGTGAGGCTTCGATGAGGTAACGAGCGAACCAGCCGGACCAATTCCAGGCCTGTTTCGTCTAGCAGATCCAAATCAAACCAAAAGAGGTCATAGCGAATATTGCTCTTCAAGAAGTGTCCGATGCTGCTACCTCCTGCACAATAAACCAGGCGATTCGCAGGCAGTCCCAGAGCACCTTTTAGTCGACGGAACCAATCCACGTCCTGCCCAACATAGAGCAACCGATATTCTGATTTCTCGCGCTCGCTTGGTTGTTCATCTTTAGGCGTTGGCATCATGTGAGAGACGTTCGCAAAGGGATTATCAAAGCTGGCCCGGTCTGGTATGCTGTGGGCGCTCTAGTCTTTGACAATCGACAACGGCCAAATGCGTAGCTCACCATCCCGTCAATTCGAGTGATGAGCATCGCCGTTGAGCATGGAAGGTTCCAACTCACGGCGAAACGAATACCCGAAGCCAGTCTATCTGCAACTACAGATAGAGTCAACCATAGTGCGCATTTGTCTTTTCCGTCAGGAGGTAACTCCTGATGGCAAGAGGTGCGCGCGTGAGGCCAGATCTTTTACCCGACAAACTGCTTCAAATTCGGCTTGCTCTCGGCTTGTCACAGTCCGAGCTGCTTAAGCGATTGGGACTTGCGGACGCGATGGATTACCGGCGCATCTCCGAGTTTGAACGAGGAACGACAGAGCCTCACTTATCGGTTCTGTTGGAGTATGCTCGCGCTGCCGGTGTCCACATGGAAGACATCGTGGATGACGAACTAGATCTGCCTGAAAGACTTCCCGGGAATGTGAGATACAAGGGCATCAAACGCAAATCCGCGTCTCGGCAAACAATGCGTTAGAGCTGACCTCCCAAAGCATCCGTCCAACCTAATGTGCACTCGACGCTAAGATGACAGCGGCGCGCGCGCGTCTCTCAATCATCGCTGTTCCTTTTTGGTTTGGTGCTTTTGAAAGGTGTTCCCCCTCCTAGCGACAAAACTAAACGACTGGGTGCCCGCTCCGCACACCGAAGGGCGAAACGCAGCGGAGCACTCGGAGTGCAGCGCAGAGTTGTGCGGACGGGCTGTCGTGGATAATGAGAACGTAAGCGGGGAATAGGATAATTGTAATGCACGTCAGTTTAGGCTCGCGCCCAATGGCGGGAGGAACTTTTTCAAAATTAAATCGGCGACTCCGACGACAACGTGATCGCGGATTCGCGTCGGAAAGCTCAACGCACAATACGAGAACATGGTTTCTAACATCGCGTTCTCCCCTCCTCGGAAGAGACGGCGTTCATGTTGTGGTTCCTGATAATGGGCAGCTAAGCCAACGACTCGCCAGCCTCGTAGGCAGGGCTATTCCTTATAGCGGCTTCCCAATCTCCTGCCTGTGTGATGGTACAATTTGGAAATCTCATGAGTTGTTAACGAAAGCATGTCATCTGCAAAGCCCAAACGCGCCAGACAGAATAGGTCCAGGTCTCACGCCGGAAAGTCTCGCTATGTTTCAGATCGCCACCGCTGGCGCAAGTTCACAGCGACGCTGTTGTCGATTCTTTTCTTTATTCCTTTTAGTCTGTGTTTCTATGCTCATGGGGCCTCGTTTGTATGGAGTGTCGTGGCGTCCGTTGCGATACTTCTCTGGCTGGCAATCGTGTTATTGGAATGGCACGTCTCGAAGCGAACACTCGTGTTAGGAAGAATCGCGGTGGTGTTGGCCTGTAGCGCTCTGGTTGTCGGAGGTCTCAAATGGCAATCGAAAATTCAATTGCCTGTTCCACGCCGTCCCTGGTTACGTTTCACTGAAGACGAAAGACGTGAGTTTGTTGCGCTCCTTGCATCGCAAACCGAGCCTCGCGACCGAGTGCGTCTCGCCTGTCCCACATCCAACGAAGAGGTTTGCGTGTTGGCTGAACCGTTTGTTGGTGATTTCCAGAGGGGACATTTCTTTGTAGAGAACGCGGGAATCACGCGGACTATCTTAGGCAAACCAACATCGGGCGTTGTTCTCCTAACATACGGCCACGCAGATATTTTTGATCCTCAAAACCCGGACATGGGAAAGTGGGTAAAACAAACTCCAAGTTTAAGTAAGATTGAGGACGCTTTTGGCGAAATCGGAATTAACACGATCGGCTTAGCAGACGAGTCACTGCCCCATGACCTCATATTGATATATTTTGGAATCGAGCCGGACGAGGCTACCGACAAACGGCGAGAAAGCTTGCGCAAACAAAGACAAGAAGCCGAAAGGCAAATACGTGAATCCACAGAAACCAAGTCCGCTGAGTCCGTTCCAAGCCCGACAGTTCTGCCAAGTCCCAGAGAACTGGCTACGCCAGATGTCAAAACGGGAGATAATCCGAATCGGAATTCGCAGCGAGAGATCGCGAAATCATCACATGTCCGAAATGCGCAAGCTCTTGAAGCGCAAGGGAGGTATCAAGAAGCTCTCCGCGAGTGCAATGCTGAATTGCGAGTGAATCCTCACAACAAAGATGCGCTGAAGTTGCGAGGACGCATTGAGAGAACTATTCAGATCTTGAATCGACAGTGAAAAACACGCCATGTTCATATACAGAAAGTCCCTCATCGTGCTTGTAGCAATTTTGGTTCTCAATATCTCAAACGCCCTTTCGCTTACTCTTCCGCTAGGCCCGACCATTCAGAAACAGGAGCAGGTTCGACCCTTAACGCTAGATCAAATTCAGGCCTTAATTAAGAATTCAGCCCCAGATTCTGCGATTGCGATTGAGATTCAACGTAGGGGTATAGGCTTTCAGCTAGATTCAAAAACTCTGGATGAGCTTCGGAAGCTTGGCGCAGGCCCAAAGACCCTCGAAGCTTTGAAGACCAAATTACAAGCGGTTCCAATAACCGAAGACCCTTGCCAATCAATCGGCAAGATCGTCGTACTGGTCGCCAACTTCAAGAACCTGGACGACAAGGAAAGTGATGACGCCGTTACGGAAACCATCTTGGATCAGTTGCGCGAGGCTACCAGAGAGTATCCAGACACTGAAATTCAAGCACTAAATGAGGCGATTAGTCCACAACAGGGACGCGAGATCGCAATTGCTAAAGGCCACGAGAGGAAAGCGACAATTGTGCTTTGGGGCTGGTACAAGCAAATCCGTGGAAATATCAGTCTCACCGTCCACTTTGACCCTGTGCAAGACATTCCACTGGATCTGAGAGCGAATCAGTTAACACGAGTATTCCCGACCAGTGAGATTGAGTCATTTACCATCCAAGTGCAGTTATCGAAGGAAATGGCCTATCTAACTCTGCTTACGATGGGCATGGCGCGCCTACTCGCAGATGACTACGACGGGGCGATTGAGCGACTAACCCACGCGCTCGAACGTGGAGATGCGCCAGACCAACTTGTTCAGAGTTCGCTCCTTTATCTCGCCCGAGGATGGGCGTATTTACAAAGGTCCAACTTCAGTGCTGATTCGCGCAGATCGAGGGAATTGGGGATTGCTGACCTCAAACGAACAACGCAACTGGACGACAAAGAACCTGTTGGCTACATGCTGTTGGGGCTCGCTTATCTGCAAGCTGAAGAACCAGACAAAGCGCTCGATGCTGCGAACAAAACAACTGCCCTCAGTACTGATACGCATCAACAGGCTTTTGCTGCTTATTTAGCAGCATCGGCGCACACCTTAAAGGGTGAAAACGAAAAAGCCAAACAATATGCGGCTCGCGCGATTGAAATCCTTGACTCTCTACCGCCATATGAGGCGAAGTTCGCTCTACTCAGCATTGTATATTTGATTGTTGACGACAACGTTCGCGCCGCATCGAGCCTAACTCAAGCTGCAAACCTCTCAAGTTGTGGGCAAAACAAAGTGTATTATGCGTTCGAAAGAGGGGTGATATACGCAGACAGCGGTAATCTCGATAAGGCGATCGAAGAACTCGATTCGAGCATAAGGATGCGCCCGGACTTTGCTAGGGCATATTGGGCGCGTGGCCAGGTGTATGTTGAAAAAAAGGACCATAAACGTGCGATTGGTGACTACGACACTGCCATTAAGTTGGATCCTACGGTCGCGGAGTTTTACGATGACAGAGGCGATGCTCGCCTAGCTTTAGATCAGTGGGAACAAGCGATCGCTGATTACAAAAAAGCAACTGTGGTTGATCCGCACTTTGCTCTTGGCTTTTACGACCTCGGTTTAGCATACAGCCGACGAAAACTATTTCATGAGGCCATTGACAGCATTACCCGATACATCACGCTAGAGCCCGACGATTGGGATGGTTATCAGCTTCGTCAAGAGATGTATCAAAGCACCGGAGAGTTTGACTTAGCCATCGCGGATGCCAATCAGATGTTTCGGATTAAGCCAAACGAGGCCTTCACTTTTATTGTCCGAGGAGGAATTTACCAACACAAAGGAGATTTCAAGAGTTCGATTAATGATTATTCCCTTTACATCAAAGCAAAACCGAGGGATGCATGGGCTTACCAAATGCGTGCATGGGTTTATCAGAAAGACGAACAATTCGATAAGGCAATAGACGACTTTGCAGTTGCGATCACGCTTAAGCCAGATGATGCTTCAATCTACATATACCGTGGCTCAGCTTACATGGCTGCTGGTAAAGAAGAACTTGCAGTCTCAGATTTCAAAAAGGTTCTTGAATTAACAAAAGATCCAAAGCTCACGAAGATCGCTGAGTCTGAGCTTGAAATCATCCGGAAAGACCGAGAGGCGCTAGAGATGAAGACGAGGATTAAGCCTGATTGAGTCAATTCTCCTTACCGCTTCATTTGCCCACAGCGGCGTGAGGACGCGGCAAGTCCAGCTTCTGAGAGAGCAAGACCGCCAAGTCTCCGAATCGTTGCGGAAGAACGATCCCCGGCAAGCCCGCATCGAAGAGCTCGCCCGAGAATCAACGGAAGGCGAACTGACGGAAGAGGAGCGGGCGGAATACGTGGGCTATGTGCGGGCGAACCGCTTCGTTGCCATTCTCAAACGCCAAGCGCAGCAACTCACTCGGGGCGCGGGGACCTCGAACTCTAATTAGTTAGTCCACTTTTTCATTCATTAGAAAGTCACGCGGGTTGAAGATGTTTATGCCTTCGTGCTTCTTGAGCACGAGCAGGTCTTTGTCGCCGGTGATAATGCACTCGCATTTACCGCTGATTGCAGCGGCCAGGATATTGTCGTCGTCTGGATCGCGGCAGACGGGGTTCTCAAGCTTTGAAGCTGAAACGACCGTCATTCTAGATCGCAGGACGCTCACGGCTTCAGCAGCCAACTCTGAGGAATAACCGAACTTTTCGATCAGCTTTTCTTGAGTCTCGTCAAGAATGAAATCTGAGATGAACAGGGTATGCCGGAGCGCGCAATGTTCAAGAAGTTGATGAGAGAAGCCGCGTGCAATGAGGGCGGCGATTAAGACATTCGTATCAAGGACGATCTTCACGAGACGAGATCAAAGACATCCTGATCGTTGAGGTCCTTGGCCTGTGACATCAGCCGCTCGCGGAGATTACGAAACTGCCGAATGAAGAGGTAATCCGAAACTGCCTTCTCCACCAGCGCGTTTTCGGACAGACCTTCTTCATTTGCTGCGTCATCGAGAGCGGTCCTGGTCTCGTCGGGCAAACTGATGGTTATCATCTGGCTCATGGGTACTGTTCCTTACGTCGATTAAGAGTATCGCATAGATTGATCGAGAATCCTCGATTGAAGATGATCCGACACTAAAAAAAGCCGCGGAGTTTTTGTGTGCCAACTGTGTGCCAACCAAGCCAAATCAGACTATACTCACCGGCACGCAGGCATTATAGACTAAGCGGAAATGCTAATAAAGACGCACGGATCAGAACTTACGCATACGAGCGGTAACAAGCGATTTGAGACTTAAAATCCGTTGACCGTAAGGTCGTGTGGGTTCGACTCCCACCCTCGGCACCATTTCATTTCAATAAAATACAGCGAGACACAAAGTCGCATGCTAAGAAGTCAACGGACTCTGAGTCCGTTGGACCAAACCAGGCCTCAGTCTAAGGTGCGCGGCGCCTTGGTAGGACAATCCGGCGAAAAACATTTCGTCTGGAGACCAGGGCCCATGAAGGGGCTACCAATTCGGGTTGCTCACTTTGTCAACAGCAACATCACCCCGAACAAGAGCGCGACACCTGAACCACCAATCAAGGTATAGAGAAGTATTTTCGGAGTCTGCACCAGAAATGACTCGCTTGGATCTTGCGGGTTGTAATGAACTTCGACTTCGTCCGGAAACTTATTGGCGGTTCTTTGCGCCCAGGCCTTAGTGTTGTGCTGTGGCTGCTGGATACGCTTCGGGCGGATGCGATCGCTGACGACTTCTTTTTCGGCAACCCGATAGACGTACTTGACCAGAGGAGAATGGCGAAACGCAGGCGGACCAGCGGTTGGTATGTATGGCTGATAAGTACCGCGCTCGATTACTCTTCCCTTCGTGATGGGCCAACGATCGAGAGCCGCGCGATTTCTCAACTGCTTGAGACCCGTCCAGAGCAAGACGACGCCCAACAGCCAAGCGAACGCGGCGGCAAAGATTGCTTCCATTAGGACTTCTGCCGAATGACTAGCGATCGAGCACAAGCCTGGTGCCGGTCGGCGTTGTAGTGATCGTGATACGCCTTGAGTACGGTGGATCTGAGTAGGCTTCCAACCAACCCTGGAACGTGATCGCGCCGTCTTTCACGATCAACCTGGGCGCAGTAATCTTATCTGTTTTCATGCCGGGTGCAGATGCGGGGCTTAGGCCTTCGGCATTGAACAACCATGCGATCCGTTTGAGCGCGCCAGCGGCATCGAGGCCGCCGGTGCTAAGAAGATCAAACCATTCGCTGCTCTCTGCCTCGGTCACCGCGTGCCCCTTGCGATCCAGCGCAACTCGATCCATCAGCGGCGTCCAACTGCCCACAGGCCGATCGCCGTGATAGAAGAACCCCCAATCACCGGCGCGCAACGAAACGACTTCGTGGGGTTTGTCTTTGATCGGTTTTCCCTGCTTCTCCATCCAGGTGACATACCGCCCGGTATCTTCTGCCGGTGTAGGTATCGGAGTCGGAGGAGGCGGATTTTGCTCTGATGTCGTAGGGTTCTGCGCCCGAGACTCATTGGTTTGATACGAAACGCCGAGCGCCGAAAGAACAAACAGTGCGACTAACCCAACTCGGTTTGCTTTCATAATTAACCGCCTAGCGAAGCGTGACGCGGAGCTTAAAGCGCGCGGTAGCTTCTTCTCGGGTGAAGACTGTAATCCGATAGTCCCCATTCATCGCTAACATCCCTGACCAACGTTTGACTCCGCGAGCAGTCTCGACGACTTCATTTTTGGATCCAAACGGAGACGGTTTGATGATGGTGAACATCGCCTGATGATTACGGGAATTGATCTGAATCGTCAGATGTTGTCCGGCTCTTACGCGCAGCGAATACTGTTCAGATCCCCCGTTGGTCATGTCGGGACCGATAGTCTTCGGTGTCGAGACCGTGCCCTCCATGACAGTAGTTGTCGTGCCCGGCTTGAACTCGATCGAATAGATCGGCTTTGTTCCCGCGCCGATTTGCGCCGACACGATGTGTGCCGTCAGCAGTGAAAGCGCTACCCAAGCGAGACGTTCAAGAGATGCATTCAAGTTTTTCACTTCGCGTCTTTTCTGATCGTTTGAGTTCTTTGAGCCGCGCGTGTTTTGCCGAACTACTTTTCCAGATAAGAGATTTCCGGAAAAACATTTCACCCAGACTGAATTGTTTTCGCGCAACTCGCTGCGCGAATCTGGAACCCTTCAGCCCTTGACGTCCAGGTTGATCCAATCGCCATTGGCCACTGCGATTCCCCGTCCTTCGGTGTAATATTTTCGAGGCCCGACTCTTGTAATGGTTTCCACGGCTCATAAACAAAATCGCAGCGCCGAGTTGCGAGAGCAAACCTTTCGGCGCTTGCTGGCTTGGCTGGACCAGGGAGTGGATACGAATGGTCAGAGCTATCTCGCCATCAGGGAACGTCTGCTCGGTTACTTCGATCGTAAGAATTGTTTGAATGCGGACGACCTGGCCGACGAAACGCTGAATCGGGTTGCACGCCGGCTTGATGAAGAAGGCGGCAATATTGAAACGGAGACCCCCGCCAAGTATTGCTACATCGTGGCCCGGTTTGTCTTCATGGAATACCTGAGAGCAAACGAAAAAGAGATTGCCGCGCTTGATAATGTTAGTCGCCAGGCAAATGCAATATCGAGCGAAGATCGTGATCGGAAAGAGAAAATGTTGGGGTGCCTCGATGGGTGTGCGGCTAAGCTGGAGGTGACCCAACGCGAACTTATTTTTGGCTACTACTCAGGTGAGCAACGCGTGAAGATCGAGAATCGCCGTTCGCTGGCGCAAACTCTGGGGGTTAGCGTGAATGCGCTGAGCATTCGAGCTTGTCGCATACGCGATAAACTTGAAAGCTGTGTGAAGGATTGCGCGAAGCGGGAATGAAATACTTTCGAGCGCCTGCCTTACATAGTTGGAGCGGTTTTCACCATGCGTTGGCCATAGACTGTGTTTGTGATGAGTAACCCGACCGATCAAAATCAAGTCACTCAATACCTGCTCGGCACTTTGCCTGAGGTAGAGAGGGAACGCCTGGACGAGCTGAGCGTTACCAGCCAGGAATTTGCTGAGTCGTTAAGCGCGAGCGAAAAAGATCTGATTGACTCCTATGTACAGGGCGAGCTTTCAGGAACCATGTCGGCCCAATTTGAATCCCACTACCTGGCCACACTAATTAGACGCGAGCGGGTTGCGTTCGCCGAAGCGTTTCAGGTATTCGCCAGGACGCAAAGGGTCTTTGATGATTCATCAATTCGCGATCAAGCCGATCTCGATAAAAAGCGAAAGCGCGGCTGGCTTTCAAGGCTAAATATTTTCGGGGGACAGTACCCCGCACTGCAATGGGGTCTTGCCGCGGCGGCCATCGTCCTGTTCGCCGGCGGGGCATTTCTGCTGCTGCAAAACGTGCGTTTGCGTGAGCAAATGTCGATCGAGCAGGCGCATCGTGATGAACTTCAACAACGGGAAATGCAATTGCAGAAGGAGATCGACCAGCAGCGAGGAAGCAACACGGCAATTGAACAAGAGCTGGCCCAGGTGCGCGAAGAGCGAGCGCGACTGGAAGAGGAACTGAAAAAGTCAGGCAAGCTACCGATCAGCGGAACCGCCATTGCTTCATTTGTTCTAACACCGCAGATGCGCGGCGTCGGACAAGCCCAATCGGTCTCGATGCCCGCCAACACCGGTCGTGTGACAATGCGGTTGAACCTCGAACCAAACGATTATCAGACTTTCGCAGTTGTCTTGATCGATCAGGCCAATCATCAAGAGCTTTGGCGCAGCGGCAAACTCAAAGCCAGCGCGAAAGGCGATGACAGAACTCTTAACGTCAGTTTCCCAGCCGGCTTGCTCAAGCCTCAAGTCTACGCCCTGCAAGTCTCTGGCATTTCCGCAAATGGCCGTTCCGAAGGTCTCAGTGACTATCCATTCAAAGTTGTGAAATACTAACGCCCAACCCGACCAATAGAGCTTTGCAAGGATTGCGGCTTAGTATGTTCCGACGAATTATCGATCAACCCAGGACAAGAAAAGCGCTTCGATCAAGTCTGCGACCTGTTCTGTTTCTGTTGGCCTCACTTGCGGTTCAGTTCGCTCAAACCGCGAGCGTTCGAGCGCAAGCCGACAAAAAGCAACCGAATACTTCCCAAATCACCACGCTTGAGCCAGGCAAACCGATCGAGCGGGAAATCTCCGGCGGCCAAACCCAAAGTTATCAAGTCACGCTGTCCAAAGATCAATTCGTAGATGTGATCGTTCAACGCCGGGGGATTGATGTTGTCGAGGAATTATTTGGTCCAGACGGCAAATTGATTGCGAGGTTCGCCGCCGAGTGGCGCGCGAACGTAACTGAGAATGTTGGGTTCGTCGCCGACACATCGGGCATTTATCAACTCGCTCTCAAAGCGCCAGTCAGAGGATCCGCTGGGCGCTATGAGATTCAGATCGCGGAAATTCGCCTGGCGATCGATCAGGATCGCTTGCTAAGTGAAGCTCACCATCTCAGTACTGAAGCTTCAACACTTGGAACGGCCGGGAAGTATCAAGAGGCGATTTCATTGGCCACGCGCGCGGTTGAGCTGGCCGAAAAAGCATCGGGGCCGGATGACGCCTTTGTAGGTTGCCTACTCAATGATTTGGGATCTCTCCAAAGGAACAAAGGCGACTATGCGAAGGCTGAAGCAACGCTGCAACGCGCGCTAAGTATCAACCAGAACGCATTGGGGCCAGACCACACGCAGACGGTTGACTCGTTGAATCGGCTTGGTTTGCTTTATCGTTCGATGAACAATTACCAAAAGGCAGAGCGGCTGTTGCGGCAGTCACTCGAGATTACCGAGCGAACGCTTGGCCCCGAAAACCCGCGAGTGGTGGCGCTTCTCGATAACCTCCAGACGGTTCACTTCGACTTGGGTGATACCGTACAGGCCGAACGCGAACTCGAACGCGCGTTGGCGATCGCTGAAAAGGTGCTCGATCCCGATCATCCTGATCAGGCCCGACTACTCAACAACCTCGGAAATCTCTATCGCACTCGGGGCGATTACACCCGCGCTGAACCACTGCTGTTGCGGGCGCTGGCAATTTACGAGAAGACGGCCGGCGCTGAGTCCCCTCGGGTGGCTGACACCCTGCAAAACCTCGGCATTGTCGCCCGACAAAAAAAAGACTACACGCGAGCGGTTGAGCTTTATCAGCGAGCCTTGGCGATTCGAGAAAAGACCGTCGGGCCTGAGCACCCAAATGTCGCTGCTCTGCTAAATAACATTGCCAACATCTATCACGCCCAACACGACTTTGCGAAAGCACTTGAGACACAACAGCGCGCACTTAATATTGCTGAAAAAGCAGTCGGACCATATCACGGTCTAACATTGACCTTGCTGGCAAATATTGCCAGGACGTACATGGCGATGGGCGACCGCGCGAATGCCATTCAATTTGAGACACGGGCTGAGGCAGGTCAGGAGACGGCAGCAGCTCTGGATTTGGTTATCGGTTCCGAACGTCAAAAGCTTGCTTACGTTGGCGATCTCGCTGAGTCATCCGCGCGCACGATTTCTCTAAATCTCGATCTGGCGCCGAACGATCAGGACGCAGCTAACCTGGCCGCGTTGGTTCTGCTGCAACGCAAGGGACGGGTTCTGGATGCGATGTCCGACAGCTTCAAGGCCCTGCGCCAGCGATCGAATCCCGAAGATCAAAAACTGCTCGACGAGTTGAACTCGACCGAGTCGAGACTCGCCGGACTGGCGCTCGACGGGCCAGGGAAAATGGCGCGAGAAGAATATCAAAAGCAATTGACCTCGTTGGAAGAAGAAAAAGAGAAACTGGAAGCAGCGATCAGCGAACGCAGCGCGGAATTTCGCGCGCAGTCCCAACGCGTAACTTTGGCAGCGGTTCAGGCTGCGATTCCGGGCGATGCCGCGCTGATCGAGTTCGCCACTTATCGTCCGTTTGATCCCAAAGCGGTGAGCGCTGACGAAGCGTTCGGCAAACCTCACTACGTTGCTTACGTCGTCCGCCGAGAAGGAGCTACGTACGGGAAAGACTTGGGAGACGCGAAAGCGATTGACGATGCGATTGACGTGTGGCGTCGCGGCCTGCGCGATCCACAGCGAAGCGATACGCGCGAACTGGCACGCGTAGTTGACGAAAGAGTAATGCGGCCGATCCGGGATTCGCTCGGCGATGCAACTCAATTGCTAGTGTCGCCCGACGGCGAGTTGAATTTGGTACCCTTTGCGGCGCTAGTTGACGAACAGAATCAATACCTGGTTCAGCGCTACAGGTTTACTTACTTGACCAGCGGCCGCGACCTTTTGCGCACACAAGTCACTCGTGAGAGCAAAAGCGGCCCGATGGTGGTTGCGAACCCAGCGTTCGCCGAACGGGCAACTTTGCAGGTAGCGACGACAAGTACAAGCGGGAAACCGGCGCAACGAGATCCGAAGCGTAGTGTGACTTCCACTCGTTCGCTTGAGGATGCTTATTTTGCGCCCCTCGGTGCGACCGAGAATGAAGCCAGATCCATTCAAACGCTTTTTCCTGACGCGACGGTCCTGGTGGGCGCAAACGCCACGGAAACTGCAGTGAAGCAAGTTGCTGCACCGCGCATTCTTCACCTGGCAACGCACGGATTCTTCTTGTCAGAAGCGCCTGCCGTGGCGGGCGGGCCCGTAACCGGCACATCCGCGAGCAGCAAGATCGAAAACCCTCTTCTTCGTTCCGGACTCGCCTTCGCCGGCGCGAATCTGCGAAATGGGAAAGGCGATGACGGCATTCTCACCGCCCTTGAGGCGTCAGGCCTAAATCTGTGGGGCACGAAACTGGTTGTTCTCTCTGCATGCGACACCGGAGTAGGCCAAGTGCGCAACGGTGAAGGTGTCTATGGCTTGCGACGGGCGTTCACACTCGCCGGGGCTGAATCTTTGGTGATGAGCTTATGGCCGATCAGCGACTACACCACTCGCACGCTGATGATTAGTTATTATCAAAACCTCAAGGCTGGGATAGGTCGCGGCGAAGCGTTGAGACAAGTACAGCTCGACATGCTGAAGAAGAACCCCAAGCTACATCCTTTCTACTGGGCCAACTTTATCCAAGCCGGCGAGTGGGCCAACCTCGACGGCAAACGCTAGACAAATCACCACAGAGGACACGGAGAATGCCCAGGGAAACTTATCTTTGGTTTCCTTAGCATTCCTCTGTGACCTCTGTGGTTGAATTTTCCCGCCTGAAATGTTTTTCCCCAAACGTCTTATCAGTGTGAACAGACAGATGCCGAAAGTCGCTCGAAAAAGGGAGACATCATGCTCGCTTTGAATTTGACCAAACGAATAATCGTCAATCTTTGCCTGCTGGTCACAGTCCTGCTCTGCACGTCGCACCAACTTACCGCCCAAGTCAACATCCGTGGCATCTCCATTCCGAAGCCGGGGAAATCCGACAAGCCAAAAACGAGTCAACCGGAGCAAACCACGCCCAAATCAACCAACAATGGAACGCCGGACCGAAATTCCGCCGCTCCGCAAGGCGACGTTCAGACCAATCTCACCGCGCCGTCTGATTACGACGCGAACCTGAACGTGGGCGATCAAGCGGTTGCCGTTGACCGTTTCAGAGACGTCAAGGTGGTCAGGATTGCCGGCAAGTCAGGCGGGGCGTATAAAGTCGCCGAACTCAAATCGCCGGATTCGATTCAATGGTACAGCGCCAATTCCGTCTATCCCTACTTCAATTATCAGGCGTATACGGAAATCATGTTCGACTACAAACACTTCGTGACGCCATACCTCGCGTGTTTCGGCAAGAAGCATAATTTGGAAGAGAAATTAGTGACCGAAGAAGGCTACAACGCCTTCGGCGCGCGTCATTTCAATAACGCCGAGGACGCGCAGAAGACCCTGCAAGCAGAGCAGGCGAAGCTGGCGGAACTAGACAGCCAGTTGAAGAGCAAACTCGGCGGCGCAGCGCCAAACACTTTTCTGGAATATCTATCCAACCCGGCCATCGTCTCAGAGATAGTTTCTCAGCGCGCCGACTATCTGAAGTGCGCAGTCGGAGTCGAAGAAGATAAGCCGGATATTACTCTTCCCGTGTTCCTCGATGACATTAAGAAGGCGCAGCAAGAGGCCGACAGGTACTCGCCCGACGAGTATCTGTATCTCGTCAGCGCTGGCGGGCCGAGCGAGCAGTTACTGTATGCCGTGTCGCGGCGGGCCCGCGAAGAGTGGGCGGGTAAGGTGCTGAAGAACGCAGCATCGCGCGCCGAGTTCGACGCTGAGTGGGACAAGCTGGCAGCCATCGCTGCAAAGAAGATTCCGACTTATAAGCCTTCGGCCGCGAGCTATCGCTTTCGCGATCCCGCAGGCGAAAAGCTCTTGATGGGCGCTCTCAAAAACCCTGCGACGCTCAAGATTCTCCGTATTGGTACGGATACTGCCGGATGGGAAATCCAGAAGGACAGCGACAACCTGCCGAGCTATCGCTACAAAAGCATGAAAGTTTATTTCCGCGACCCGAAGGACGATCACCCGTACTGCCACGTCGTCTCGGTTCGCATCAAGCAGGACTACGCCGGCGGCGGCAGATTCAACTCCGAGATTTATCGTTCAAGCGAGAGCGACGAAATCTTCGGTTGCCCGTAATGAGCATCCGCTTAATGAATTCTTGCGGCAGCAAAACGCCAAGCCCGTGAACAGAGGTGAAACAGTATCGGCGTGAAGTCCGATTACGCCCGGCCGGTAGTTTTCGGACGGAAACGACGACTAGCTCGGAAGAACTACGAGCACCAGCGACAAAACTTTAGGAGGACAAAATGAAAACAACATTCTTACTAGCGGTAGCTTCTTTCGGAATATTCGCCCTTTCGGGCTGCGGAAATGCTGGCGACAACACAAACACCGCAGCGACCAATGCTGGTCAAAAGACAAACGCAACGGCAACCAAGACTGGCGGGGCTGCGGGTAACATTTTGAAGCCCGGCGATGTCAGTCCCGACAAGGCTATTAAGATTAGTGACCTTGTTGACAGCGTGGCGTCGGACAAGGACGCCTGGAAGGGCAAGGAAGTTGCCGTTACCGGATACGTGTCAGGAACGTCCGGTTCGGAAAGCCACCTGCTTCTAACGATGACAGATGACCAGACGGCAACTAACAAGAGAGACATTAGCTGTGCTTTGCAAGGAGTTAAGTCCGCTGATGTCTTCACAAAAACCATCGAAGTCAAGGGAAAAATCAGTTCTTCAAACATGGACAGCGAATTTAAAAGCGTCAATCTCGATCCCTGTGAGCTAAAGAAATAGGCGTTATTAAACTTTGCGCCGCCGACGGCAGCCTCATCAATATCGCCACTAAGGTGAAGCTAACGGGTGAGCATCTCGCCCGACGGAAGCTATTGTTCGATGAAGGTAAGCAAGATTGAAAAACCATAGGGCCGAGGGCCACTACAGAGGAGTGACAAAGATGCCGGAAGAGATCAAGAACCAGAAGCAAGCGAAACATCGGAGCGAATCATGGATCAGTTTAGTTGTCGGTTTGATGTTGCTCGTCGGGTTAATGGCGTTGGACGGTTGCAGTAAGAACGGCGCGAACAGCAGTGCTGGAAAAGTTGTGAAGAACAGCATCGGAATGGAGTTCGCCTCTGTCCCGGCCGGTAGTTTTAAGATGGGATTGGACAGCTACACGGACGAAAGTCCGGTTCATCAAGTGACATTCGCCAGCGGCTTTTCTATGGGACGTTATGAAGTGACGCAGGCGCAGTGGCAGAAGGTGATGGGCAACAACCCTTCATCTAATAAAAGCTGCGGTGAGAACTGCCCTGTCGAGAAGGTTTCATGGGATGACACTCAGGAGTTCATCAAGAAGTTGAACGCGATGAATGACGGCTACACGTATCGGCTGCCAAGTGAAGCAGAGTGGGAGTATGCGTGTCGGGCGGGCACGACGGCAGATTCTGCAGGTGATCTTGATTCGATGGCCTGGTATGGTAAGAACTCCGACGACAAGATGCATCCGGTAGGACAGAAGCAGGCGAACGCCTGGGGCTTGTATGACATGCAGGGAAATGTGTTGGAGTGGATAATGGACGACTACCATGGCAACTATAATGGTGCGCCAACGGATGGCTCAGCATGGTTGGGTGGCGGAGAGTCAAATAAGCGAATGTATCGCAACGGTTCCTGGTTCAGCGATGCTTCTGAGGTCCGCCCCACTCGCCGCGACAGGTACTCACCCGACAGTCGCTTCGACAACCTCGGCTTTCGGTTGGTGGCGGTTCCGAGGTCGTAGCCCAAATCCTCGACTCCGGTTTGACCGTTCTGAAAGGCCTGGGAGCCTAAATCGCTTGTCCGCCTACGTTCGGGATGAGCGGACTTAGGCTCTCTTCTATCTGCCCACCATCAGAATTGAAAACGAACCCGGCACCATCGGACCACGGGCAGGACGTCCTGCTGGTCCGGGCGGCGCGTTAGCTGCAGGCGGCCCGAACTCGGCCGTCATGCTAAGCACGTGATTCGTCTTCGTGTCGAGAGCCAGCGTCTTGGCGCCAGCCATAGTTTGCAGCGTCTGCTCTACGACGAAGCTCGTGGGACTGTTCTCCTTGATGAACGTCATCGTGCCGGCACCTTCCGCGCTGATGGATTCCATGGTAGCGGGATTGAACGCGACCGTGTCCACACCCGTGCCGGTTGGGAGAGTAGTGATGATGTTGCCGTTTTTGGCATTGACAATGATCACCACAGGCGACGGCTGGCGATAATACGCAAAAAGGATGCGATTCTTTGCATCAAAGGCGAGCCCGCTTCCACTGCGGCCCTTCGCGCTGACATCATAGTGTGCGGTAACGGTCATGGTCTTCGCGTCCACGACGGCAATGTTGGCCTTGTCGGAAATGTTAACGTAGATCGTGCCCTTGCCATCACTCACCGCCTGTTCGGGTGCTCCTCCCAGATCCAGAGTCCCAACCACGGTGCCTGACTTCGCGTCGATCACAGTGGCATACGGCGGCTGATGGCTCAGCACCCAAACCCGTTCGTTGTACGGATCAAACATGATCCCGTCGGGTCGACCACCCACGTCAATTGTCTTGATCACTTTCAAGGTTTGCGAATCCCACATTGTGAGCGGCTTCGTGGTGCTGAAGCCGTGGTGCGATTTGGGATCGACCGTGGCGCCCCCTGAGCTGACGTTTTCAATTTCGCCTATCGGTTCAAGCGTATCCAGGTTGAAGACAGCCAAGTGCCCTTTCGCACCACCGCGCGGAGTGTACAAGCGTCGTCCTTTGACGTCCGCAAAGATGTAGTCGAATCCGCCTTCGCCACCAACCTTGACTGTCTTTAGGATCTTATAGGGACCAGCGCTTGGCGCTTGCTGGGCCAACCCCGTGAAGCCCAAGGTCGCCACCGCTGCGGCAAATAGAAGTGCTAAACAAAATGGTCGCATGAAGTAGTTCCTCCAATTCCGATTCTATGTCCGTTCCTGGGCCAAAGTGATCGAGGAAATCGATGCAAGCGCGATCAGCAGTCCCAGTATCTTATGCGTTTCTAGATTCCTCAAATTGATTTCCCCGGTAGCCTCGTCGACTGCCGATCTTCAACGACGCTCATGGAACTAAAATTTTAACCGAAAAGAGAATTGCAGTCTGCGCGGCGGCTGCGCCGCTACTGCCTGACCGAAGAAGGGTGAGCTGAGATTACCTATGAAACTACTGTAGTTCACTTCATTGAGAACATTGAACGCGTCAACTGCCAGGGTGGCCTTCACGCTTTCGTCTTTTTTCTTTCCTTTGCGCACAGTGAAATCCCGCGACCAACGCAGATCGAGATCGGCATAGGCCGGGCCGTGCAAACTGTTTCTTGAAACTCCCGGCGGCCGCGCATTCGCTGTGCCGGTATGAAACTGATCAATACCCGTAGTCAGCGTGTACGGCTGGCCTGAATACGCCGAGACCGCGACACCAAGATTGAACAGTTTTCCCGGGTTGATGGTTCCCAACAATTCAAAACGATGGCGGCGATCAAAGTCGGAGCGTCCCCATTCGCCGGAAAGATCATAGGCGTTGGGCGGAAGATAATTGATCCCACTGGTATTATCGTGTGCAAACGCCAGACGATATTGGGCCATGCCATTGAAGAAGCGGGTGACTTTGCCTCGCAAAGTAAATTCGAGTGAGTCGGTAGCCCTTCGTCCTTCAGATTCAATTTCGCGCAACACGACAATCGAAGAATTGGGCCTGTTCGAAAAACTGGGTGGCAAGGGCGCGTTGATATCGCGCGAACGAAATTGGGCGAAACCGTGCGAACCCAGGTAAGTAATTGCCAGTGTTGTTGATTTCTGTAGCTGGCGTTCCAGGCTGAAACTGTATTGAAGAAGATAGGGAATCCTGATGTTCGGTTCCAGTCGCACTATGCTCACCGGTTGGGTGCTCAACGAAACTCCCGAACTGAAGGGGTCAGGATAAGTCGGATTGACGAAAACGAATTGCTTTAGTCTCGATCCATTGAAAAGCAAAATATCCTGAATCGGTCGAGCGCCCGAACGATCGTAAAAAATCCCAGCGCCGCCCCGAATGACCATCTTTTGACTGCCGCCCGGGGAATAAGCAAACGAGAGACGAGGTGCGAAGTTATTGTGATCGTGAAAGAAATTCTGCCAGTCATAGCGCAAGCCCGCAGAGAACATCAGGTTCTTGCGCGGGTGATATTCATCCTGAACAAATAACCCGATAACCTTTTCCAGGAAGACGACGTGGCCGTTTCCTTGTTGCTGAACAAAAGAGAAGGGACGGCCCAGCGCGTAGTCCGCCAATGTTGAGAAGTAGAAGGTGCCCGCGGAGTTGAGATTGTTGTCGTAGCCGCGACGGCTCAAGTCAGGAACATTAACGCCGCCTTTGATCAGGTGCTTCCCGGCGGAGTATGAAAGTGTCTCCATTAACTGGGCGTGATATTCAGTTCGCAAAGAGTCGGCCTGCGCGCCACCGCCGGTAAAAGCGTCAAGGACAACGATCCTGCGATTATTGTTGACGCTTTCGTTGGATTGTTTTTCAACACCGAGGAGCAGCCGAAAGTTATTCACCAGCTTTGGTGACAGGACAACCTGCTGGCTGAAGGTGATCTCCTGTTCCATGTTGTGCGAGTTAACGCCTGCTTCTGCCAGAGTGGTTCCGCCGACGTTCTGATTGTTTGTGCTCTCGATGAGCAGCGACTCCCGCACAGAAATCGTGTTGGTGTCGCTGATCGCATGAGTGACCTGACCGCTGAGTTGTAAGGTTCGTGAGGGTGCTGGCACGTTTGCTCTTATTGCACCCGTCAGTCCTTGTGCAACGAGTACCGCTTGGAGATCCTCCTCTTTGCGGCTTGCTGAAAACACAAACGAAGTCTTCTTGCTGCCTCTGATCGGCCCGCTCAGGTATCCCTCATAGATACGACGCTGCTCGGGAGGCCTGGTAAGGGCAAATGGATCACGAGCGTTGAGATGTGCGTCACGAAAGATAAAGTTAAAGGTGCCATGATACTCAGGCGAGCCGGGTTTTGTTGTCACCTCGATACGACCGCGACCTGGGCGTTGATATTCCGCCGAGTATGGATCTTGATTAATCTTGATGTCTTTGATCGCAGACGGAGAAACTCCGAGATTGTTTACTTCCATGCCATTGACGACGAGCGAAACTCCATTCGTGCCGACGCTGCCGGGATCAAGGAAGCGTGACATCGCTCCGATGTAGTCCTGATCGAATACGGGCAGGTTACTCAGCGACTGTTCGCTCAACGTAACGGTGTCTTTGTTATCACCGGCTTCGGTGGTGATCGCAGCGGGCTCGCTGGTCACGGTCGTCTCCTGACGCAAGCCGGCGATCGCCATTGCGATCTGTAGCGGTGCGGGAGACTGGGAGCTAACAGTTACATCAAGAGTAGCCAACTCGAATCCTTGAGAAGATACTTGAAGGCGATATGTGCCGGACGCAATCCGTTTGAATTCAAAATGTCCCGACTGATCGGTGGTCGTGGACTGAACTTCGGTGTTGCTCGCCGTCCCCAGTTCCACGCGCGCGCCGACAATGGCTGCGCCCGATTGATCCTGCACTACGCCTGAGATTGCAAAGCGCGAGGGTGACTGGCCATCGGTAGTGAAGCCGGCGATCAGAACTATAGCCGCAATCACTGCCGTGCTATTCATTGAATTACACATTCCTGTTTCGCGATGAATGGAAACGCCTATAAGTACGCGATTTCGCTAACCCCTGGGCGGTGTCTTGCGACGAAGGCCAGCGATTCCCCAACCGGCCAGCACCACGGCAACAAACAAGATTATCCAAAGGATGCGAACGAGCACGTCAACCCACCTAATGAAATCATAGAAAATTGCTCATTAAGGTTTGATTAACGTGTCGTGAACTCGGAAGCCGCACGGAAAAGACGCTTCCTTTTGCGGATGACTCCTCCAAGGTGACTCGGCCGCCGTGCAGATTTGCAATCCACTGCGAGATTGAAAGTCCCAAGCCAGCGCCACTTCCGTCGGAGTCAGTACTCCGTTGCCGAACCTTGTCCTCCCGAAAAAAGCGCTCGAATATATGTGGCTGGGCCTCGGCGGCGATCCCTCTCCCGGTGTCGTGAACTGTGAATACACACTGCGACTGATCTTGAGAAAGCTCTGCCCTCACCCTACCACCTGAGGTCGTATATTTGATCGCATTGTCGAGGAGGTTCATAAACAAGCGACGTAGAAGCTCTGCGTCGCCTTTGACCACTATTTCCGTCGAGGATGTCGTGACAGAAAGCGCTACGCCACGCTTCTCGGCAAGATGTTTGAGCGCCCTAACGCATTCTTCGATCAGCGGTCCGAGCGAACAATCGGTTTTGTTTATTGGATATTGTCCTGAGTCAGCGCGCGCCAGGCTGAGTAAGTCCGCAACAATCCTCGACATCCTGTTGCCTTCGTTATAAATCGCATTCAGGCACTGTCGATACTCCTCCTCGTTTCTGTGCGGACGGGACAAAGCAACTTCAGCCTCGCCTAGTACGCTCGACAATGGTGTTCGCAGTTCGTGGGAAGCATCCGCCATAAACCGGCGCTGTTGCTCGAACGAGAGGTCTAAGCGTGACAAGAGATCATTGATGATGATCGCCAGCCTGCCCACCTCATCCTGTTCGCTCTTCACCGGCAGTCGCTCGTGCAGGTTGTTCGCCGAAATTCGCGCCGCCCGATCTCCCATTTCCGCCACCGGAGCCAGGCTTCTTTTTGCCAACAGAAATCCTCCGAGACTGGCGAGGACGAGGGCGATAGGAATCGCTATTCCAAAGGCCGTCCGCACTTGCTCAAGAGTCTCTTTTTCTTCAAAGAGAGATTTTGCAGTAACGATTAGAAAATCTCCGGAAGGGCTTTGCAGCGTAACGCCGCAAAACCGGATACCATGACCGATGGATAGGGTCGAACAGGCTCGTCCGGGATTCGATGTGAGACTGGGAATGTTGGCAAATGCTCCCGGCGCCGGCCAGGTCCTCGGACTTCGTTCCCGCTCACGCGGCTCAGCGGATGCCACGACCTGATGATTCTCATCGAACACCACAACCTCGCGATCTCTGAACCGAAAATCATTGACGACCTCGCGAACGGTTTGCGCTCCCCGTTCCTTGCCCTCACCGAGTTCTGACTTGAGACTGGCTACGACAAGATCAGACGAGTCCATTAACGCATCGTCAGTTTTTTGAGTGCTGGCTCTAACAAAATAGATATAGGTTGCAGCGGCAAACGCGATCAGGACGAGCGCAAGAATCCCCGTGTACCACAGAGTGAGCTTTGCGCGCATTGACTGCATCGCAGCTGTTATTTTTCGAACCATCAAGATTTCGTCAGTCTGCGGCAGCGCCGGGAGCGGTGGTTGAAAGGACGTAACCCGCGCCCCTGCGTGTATGAATCAACGGCAGTTCTGATTCGCGATCGATCTTTTGCCTGAGGTGATTGATATGCACGTCTATGACGTTTGAATAAGAGTCAGACCGCTCGTCCCAGACATGTTCTGTTAGTTCAGAGCGACTGACGACACGACCTGCGTTGCGCGCGAGATACTCGATCAGTGCATACTCCCTCGCGGTCAGCGCCACGGCCCGACCGGCGCGATTGACGGTCTGCGCTGACGTATCGATCAGTAGGTCACCGATCTCGATCACCGTTGATTTCAGGGCTGGCCCTCTGCGCATCAGCGCCCGTAGCCTCGCGAGCAGCTCCGAAACTTGAAAGGGTTTGGTCAGATAGTCGTCGGCGCCCACATCCAAACCCAGAACCCGGTCTCGCACATCGTCGCGTGCCGTCAGCATGATCACTGGGACCTGCGATCCCAGGTTCCGGAGTTCGCGACAAACTTCGAGACCGTCTCGACCCGGAATCATGATGTCCAAAATAATAGCGTCGTATTCAGTCAGGGACGCCTTATAAAGCGCGTCGTCTCCGTCCCGGGCAACGTCAAGCGCATACCTCGCCTCGCGCAGTCCCTTTTCAAGGAAGCTAATGATCCCCTCCTCATCTTCGACTAACAATACCCTCATGGCTTGCGATTCTCGCAGATAGAAGTCAAAGCGCTCAATTCCCTTACCGGCGCGTCCGCTGCCATCCCGCATTATTCAATTCTCTTCATTAAGAAATGATTAAGTACCGCACGACGATTTCAGATCCATGGTCTGCTTGGCGCAAATGCTCCGTCCCCAGCCCTTTTGCTTCGCATTTGTTTTTCAAAGGCACTGGAAAGTTCTCGCATTTCAAAGTACAGAGAGTGTTTAGTTGGGGATTGCCAGGGAATGATCTGAGATCGCAATTAAAGTATTCGTTGGCACGTCCGTTGTAGTGACCAGAGCGGAGGTCAGGATCATGAAAAAACTAATTGTTGGCTTAATGGGATTGATGTTGGTGGGAGCTATGGCTCTACCGGTCGCCGCGCAGGGGCGCAGCTGGAGTCGCGATAATCAGACGACGTCTCGCAGGGACGATACCCGGCGGAATGACTTCGACCGGCGCGACAACCGCTTCGAGATGGAACGACGCCGGCAGGATGAGTACGACAACTTTAACCGTCGTAGTACCTGGCAGCAGCACGAACGTCAGGGCGTTCGGATCAGCGGTGTCGGCACGCTTCTCAGATTGGTCATTCGCCACTAAGAGCTAATGCAGTTAAATACAAGGCGCGCCCACTTGGCTTGCGTCAGGCCGAGTGGGCGCTTCCCTTTTGATCCACAGATCGGGCATAGAAATGGCGATCAAATCATCTAGCAACGAATCCAAATCACCGGTTCGGAAGATGACAACACACGTCTTAACCATTTCTTAATGCGCTAAATCGGATAATGATAATCAAGCTGTAGCATTTGAACCGTTGGCTGTCTAATGAGGGACAACCGAACTTGCTGGCACGAATGCTGGTGGCTCAATGGAGACTTATCGCCGATAAGGAAAACAGCATGAATCTAAACATCAGACTCAGCATCGCATTGGTTGTGATGGCGTTGGCGACTTGTTCGGTCGCAGTTGCGCAAGAGAAGAAACTCAAGCGGGAACAGTTGCCTCCTGCCGTCGAGAAGACCGTTGCCAGAGAAAGCCAGGGCGCTACCATCAATGGTTTTGCAACGGAGATTGAGAATGGCAAGAGACTATACGAAGTCGAACTGACGGTGGACGGACATAGCAAGGACATCTCGATGGACAAGAACGGCAACATCCTGGAGGTGGAAGCAGAAGTCGCCATGGATTCTTTGCCGACCGCCGTGCAGGAAGGACTTCGCAAAGCTGCCGGTGCAGGAGCGATTGGTAAGATCGAGTCACTTACGAAGAACGGCAAGCTCGTCGCCTACGAGGCCCACGTCAAGACGGGAACGAAGCGCTCTGAAATTCAGATTGGACCAAACGGCGAAAAGCTCGCTCATCCAGAGTAGAATCACCCCCATAGCCGGATTGAAAGTTCTTCAAAACATCAGAGGATGAATATGCGAATCACGAAATCACTTCTCGTAATCTCGGCCATTGCGCTGTTTGCGTGGTCTCTCCCTGTTCTGGCTCAGTCGGAGTGGACAGTAACCAACACGCTTCACATTGGCGGTGAAGGCGGCTGGGACTATCTGACGGTCGACCCGCAGACGCATCGGCTGTACGTTCCTCGAAGTACTCACACGATGGTCATCGACCCCGAATCCGGCAAGACCGTTGCCGACATTCCCGGCCAGAAGCGCGCGCATGGGGTCGCTGTTGTTCCCCAGGCCGGCCGCGGATTTATCAGCGATGGTGGAGGTGACGGCGCAATCGTGATCTTCGATCTGAAGACGAACGCGGTGCTGGGCACAATCACGGCGCAGCCAGACGCCGATGGCATCATCTTCGATCCCGCGAGCGGACGCGTCCTGGTTGTCTCGGGCGACAAAGGCGTGCTGATGACGCTCAAGCCGGACGTCGATCCCAAAACGGGAAAACTGGAGCCGTCCATCGAACTGGGCGGCAAGCCGGAGTTTCTCGCCGCTGATGGCAAAGGCAACGCTTATATCAATCTCGTGGATAAGAACGAGGTAGTAGCGGTCGACTTGAAAGCGAGAAAAGTAACCGCGCGATGGTCCGTCGCTCCGGGTGGTGCTCCAGTCGGCATGTCAATGGACACCAAGAAACGGCTTCTCTTCATTGGCTGCCGAAATCCCCAGAAACTGATCGTAATGAGCGCTAACGATGGCAAGATCCTGGCAGCCCTGCCGATTGGCGCCGGCGTCGATGCGACGAAGATTGATGGGGAGCTGGCTTTCGCAAGTTGCGCTGATGGCTCGTTGGCGGTGGCGAGCGAAACGTCTCCCGGAAAATTCGAGATCGTGCAAACGGTAAAGACTCCAGCGGGCGCTCGCACCATGGGAGTAGATCCAACGACTCACATGATCTATTTGCCAACGTCAGAATTCGAAGCCGCTGCCGGCGGAGCGCGACCTCGTTCAAAACCCGGCACATTCATGATCATCATAGTCGCACGCGCGCATTAGCGAAGCGTCTATTTTCTCGGTGTGGCCCACATATGATCTGATCTTTCTGCGAAACGACAAAGCGAATTCGAACGAACGACCCGTATCGTGTCAATGCTTCGTGCACGGCGACCTGGAAAATGAGGATGAGGGGCATATGTGTGCGTACCAAGCCACACGCAACTTGCCTTGACTTCTGAAACGCCGGTAAATACAGCTTGGTCACGCGTAGTACCACCAGCTCAATAGCGCTGAAACCGACTAAAATCCGTTGACCGCCAGGTCGTGCGGGTTCGACTCCCACCCTCGGCAATCTCCTCAATAATTTACAAGCACTCATCATTTGAGTCCGAATTTTCGCAACGGACTCAACTCGAGATTTCTCGCGTGTATTTTTGACTACTAAGAAGGTGAGTTGATACTATCCGCTCCTCGTAGTCGAAATCCGATAACGTCGTTTGAGCGTCCAGCAGTGATGAATGATAAAGATCTCTATTCGGGGATGATCCGGCTGCACATCCTTTACCACGCTTCGAAAGGCCCGATCTTCGGGCTATCGATAATTGAGGAGTTGGGCCGGCATGGGTACAAGCTCAGCCCCGGAACTCTTTATCCAATCCTCCATGCGATGGAAGGCAAGGGATATCTTCGCTCGAAGGAAAAAAGAGAGGGTCGTCAGACACGGCGCTTCTACAGGGCGACGCCGGCCGGGCGAAAGGCTCTCAGGAGCGCCAAAGAAAAGGTGCGCGAGCTTGTGGGCGAATTATTTGAAGAAGAGTGAGAGGCTGGCATTTTGAGAATGCCGAATTTCTGAAGTGACCAAAATAGAAGGGGAAATCATATGGAACCATTCAAGACAAGGCACTAATTTGAAACCTAAAGCGATCCCTCTAGTTCTTTGTTCCTGCTTCATGGTTGTGACTCAGGCGATCCTCGCCTGCGGTCAAACAACGAACTCGCCTTCTCCTTTAAAGCTCAACGATGCGGTGGAGCTAGCGCTCACCAACTATCCCTCTATCAAGACAGCACAGGCACAAGTCGCTGCCGCGAAAGCAAACATTGATGTGGCGCGGACAGCGTACCTACCGCGCCTTGACCTTCTTTATCAGGAAAATCGCGCGACCAGAAACAATGTGTTCGGCGCAGTGCTGCCGCAATCCATTATTCCCAGCATTTCCGGTCCTGTGTTGGGAACCGAATCGTGGGAGAGCACCTTCGGAAGCGCCGGAGGAACGCTCTTCTCGTGGGAGCCATTCGACTTTGGTGTGCGCAATGCCCAGGTCAACGTCGCGCGCGCAATCACAAATCAGGCAAACGCGAACATCGGCGTCACGGAGCTCGATGTCGCTACCAACGAGGCTGACTCTTTTATGGCGTTGGCAGCTAACGAACAGGCAGTACGCGCCGCCGAGGCGAACGTTTTTCGTGCGAAAACGTTCGCCGACGCCGTACACGCACTCGTAAACAATCAACTCCGGGCGGG
>Ga0193730_1000096_pt1 | contig 30448 bp, 27 predicted proteins | sample U1a1metaG_FD_144919 | JGI IMG/M metagenome (GOLD analysis project Ga0193730, IMG submission 144919) | Soil microbial communities from a riparian zone of the East river system, Colorado, United States - U1a1 | ecosystem: Environmental > Terrestrial > Soil > Riparian zone | place: USA: East River...
CATCCCGGCGTTAGGCACCGGCCGGCCATCATCTGAAACCGCGACGATGCCGGCGTCTTTCATCTCGCCCATCTCCGCGAGCTCCGAACCGTCGGAGTGTTTGGTGATTGCCCCGATCGGAAAAACACTTGCTAGACCCGCGCGCTGGGCTTGTTCAATCACAAAACGAGTAACCGCCGCACTGTCGTTTATCGGATCGGTGTTGGGCATCGCGCAGATGGTGGTGAAGCCGCCGGCCACCGCCGCTGCGGCACCGCTCGCAATCGTCTCTTTGTATTCGTGGCCCGGTTCGCGCAGATGCACATGCATATCGATGAACCCCGGCGCGACAATCAATCCGGTCGCATCAAAAACTTCAACATCAGGAATCGCATCACTGTAGCTGGATAGACCGATGATGCGGCCGTCTTCGATCAAAAGGTTCTTGCCGGTGTTGATGCCCTGCGAAGGATCGATCACATAACCGTTTTGAATTAGTAGCCGCATGGCCTTAGTTTCTAGTCCCGCGTTTCGCTTTTCGAGTTCGACCTCGGACTCCGCCTGCTGATCGTGACTCTGCGGAGCCCTCCCTAACGGTCGGGCCACTGCCCCGCTCTTCGTCTCCACCACTCGGAGCTCCGGCCAGCAGATATAGGACCGCCATCCGCACGGCCACCCCGTTCGTGACTTGATCGAGAATCAACGAGCGCCCACCGTCCGCGACCTCGGAAGAAACCTCAATACCACGATTCATCGGACCGGGATGCATCACGATCGCATCCGGCGCCGCCAGACTGAGATGGTTAAGATGCAAACCATAATGGACGGCGTATTCGCGCATCGATGGAAAGAAGGCATCGGTCTGACGCTCACGCTGCATCCGCAGAATCATGACGACGTCCGCATCGACGATTGCGTCTTCAATTCGGCGCTCGAGGCGCACGCCTTGTTCGATCAGCCCGGCAAATTCCGCCGGCACCAAAGTTCCGGGACCGGCAACGCTAACGGTGGCACCAAGCTTTGACAGCAGATAAATATTCGACCGGGCCACGCGCGAGTGCAGAATGTCACCAATGATTGCCACTCTTAGTCCTTCCAAACGGCCCTTGTGCTCGCGAATCGTCAAGGCGTCGAGCAGCGCCTGGGTCGGATGTTCGTGCGCGCCGTCGCCGGCGTTAACGATAGCTGCGTCGCACGCGCGCGCGAGATGATATGGCGCGCCGGCTGATGAATGGCGAATGACAATGCAGTCGGGCGACATCGCTTGGAGGTTGCGCGCAGTATCGAGCAGCGTCTCGCCTTTCGATACGCTGGAAGTCGAAACGCTTATATTTACCGCGTCCGCGGACAACCGTTTCGCGGCAATTTCAAATGAAGTACGCGTCCGGGTTGAGGCTTCGAAGAACAGGTTGATTACCGTACGGCCGCGCAGTGCGGGCACTTTCTTGATCTCGCGTTTGGAAATATCGCGAAACGTCTCAGCCGTATCGAGGAGGTGCACAATCTGATCGGCGGACAGTTCGCGAATGCCGAGCAGATGTTTTAGATTGAAGTTCGTGCTCATGTCGCTTCGATGGGCTTTGGTCTTTGGACTTTGGTCTTTGTTCGCTGCTCAATCGTACTTTTGCCCTCTCAGCACTCAGTTTGGAAAAGTACAAAGACCAAAGCTCAAAGTCCCAAGACCGTCTTTCCGTAAATAAAAAAGCGGCCTCGCGGGCCGCTTCAGGCTACAGCTTCTGCTGCCGGTCTCTCAACGATTACGACGCCTTCGTCTTCGTCAAAATCAGTGAGCATCACCTTTATTATCTCGCTCTTTTTAGTCGGCACCAGTTTGCCGATGTAATCCGCCTGGATGGGCAACTCGCGATGCTCGTTGCCGCGGTCGATCAGCACGGCGAGCTGCACTCGTTTCGGGCGGCCAAAATCAATCAACTGGTCCATCGCCGCGCGCACCGTGCGCCCGGTGTACAGCACGTCGTCGATCAGGACGATAGTCCGGGCTTCGATGTCGCCAGGCAATTCTGTCCCGCTCACTATTGGCTTGGCGCCCACCGTCGAGAGGTCGTCGCGATAAAGTGTGATGTCGAGTATGCCGACCGGAGGACGATGGCCTTCGAGCTCCGCAATCTTATCGGCGATCCGATTCGCCAGCGGCACACCGCGGCGACGGATTCCGACCAGAATCAAGTCCTCTATTCCGTGATTTTCTTCGACGATTTCAGAAGCGAGACGAGCGAGCGCGCGGTTGATGCGCGCCGGATCCATGATGCGGGCCTTTTCAGTGAACTCCACCGGCGCGAGATGGTACCAAGAAGATGTACGAGTTACAAGTCGTTTTGCATCGGGGCAGTAGCCCGACCGTAAGGGAGGGCGTCCACCTGCGCCGTTCACGCCCTCCCTTACGGTCGGGCTACTGCCCCGCGTCGCGAAAACCATTGAACGTCAACGGCCGTACAATTCAACGGTTGGTCTTCGCTCACCCCAGCGTGCCTTCTCGTACCAGAACTCGACGCTCTTGATGATCCGATCGGTTCCGCGAAGATCGAGTGGCCGGGTCGAGCCGCCGGCATTGATTCGGTCGCGGAACTCCAGCTCTTCATCGGCGCCATTGCCAAAATGAACCACGACGCGTTGAAAGACCACCGGCGCAACCTTCACGCGAATCTGCAGTTGACGAAAGGTCCCTTCCTTGCTGCCGATCGAAATCTTGTCATGATCATCATGACCATCGACGTGCTTATCGCCCAAAAACATCCAGCGGCCCTGCGCGCTCGCTGCCTGGCTGATGCCAAACACAAAAAGCGCAAGTGCCGTCACTCGTAGAGCATTTCTCACATGCATATCGCTTTTCTCCTTCTTGAAAATTTAGACGCTTGGGAAACCGCCGCGGCTGATCTTCGAACCGTACTTTATGAAACGAGGTCTGAAAAGGCAATCGATTTTCTGCGGTCGAATGCTACAATTCGTCGCGTCTGCCCTTTCATGAACTATCGATCATTCCTTCGTCCGATTCTATTTCGCTTGTCGCCCGAAGCGGCCCACGAACTCGCATTAAGTTCTCTCTCCTTCTTTCTCGGCGCCGCGCCAATCCGAAAAGCCGTGGCCGCACGACATCGGGGATGGCCGCTCGGCGCGATCAAGTGCTTCGGCCTCGAGTTCGCGAATCCGATTGGCCTAGCCGCCGGGTTCGATAAGAACGGTACCGCCGCGGAAAGTTTGGCAGCTCTGGGTTTTGGCTTCATCGAAGTCGGCACAGTTACAAGCGAACCGCAAAGTGGAAACGAGAAGCCGCGGCTTTTTCGTTTGCGGTCCGATCACGCGTTGATTAATCGGCTCGGGTTTAATAACTGTGGCGCGGCGCAACTTGCTGACAACGTGAGACGGCATCGGCCCGACTGTGTTCTGGGTGTGAACATCGGCAAGTCGCGCCGCGTCGCGATCGCTGATGCGATTCCCGATTACCTGGCCAGCTTCACCGCCGTTTACGACGTGGCAGACTACATCGCGATCAATATCAGTTCGCCGAACACGCCAAATCTGCGTGAGCTACAACGTCGCGAACCGTTGGCAGAACTGCTAAGAGCGTTACAGGAAAGAAACGACGTGCTCGCGCAAGACAAGTCGCTTCAACAAAAGAGGCCACTGCTCGTAAAGATCGCGCCTGATTTATCGGAAGGCGACCTCGAAGCGATCATCGAGGTTGCACTGCACGCAGACGTCGCCGGCATAATCGCGACGAACACAACTGTTAGTCGGGACAATCTGCGTGCATCAACGGCTAAGGTGCAGGCATGCGGTGAAGGTGGTTTGAGCGGAGCGCCGCTGAGAAGTCGATCCACTGAAATCATTTCACTCATTCATCGATTGACGCAGGGGCAGTTGCCAATCATCGGCGTTGGCGGCGTGTTCACCGCCGGGGACGCCTGGGAAAAGATTTGCGCGGGCGCGAGCCTGGTCCAACTTTATACGGGCTTTATCTATGAAGGACCGAATGTGGCGAAGAAGATCAATGAAGGCCTCGGTGACATTCTCCGACGAGAAGGCTTCAAATCTCTTGATGACGCGAAAGGATGCAAAGTGTGAAGTGACTGAACCGAAACCACAAGACAAACTGATCGTAGCTCTTGATGTTGACCAGGCTGATCGCGCTTTAGAGATTTTCGATTCGCTGCGCGATCAGGTGAGCATCTTCAAGATCGGCATGCAACTCTTCACCGCGGCGGGACCCGACATTGTTCGACGGATCGTCTCGCGTGGTGGCCGCGTATTCCTCGATCTTAAATACCACGATATTCCGAACACGGTTGCCGCCGCCGGCGTTGAAGCGACGCGCCTTGGCGTTTCGATCTTCAATATTCACGCTTCAGGTGGAAGCGAGATGATGAAGCGCACCGCCGAGGCAGTCGCCGAGACCGCCGCGCGCGAAGGTCTAACCAAGCCGGCGGTGATCGGAGTCACCGTACTAACCAGCGTGGACGAGGAAACGCTGCGCCAGATTGGGATCGACGATGAATCCCGGTCAGTCGTAAAGCGTCTCGCCATGCTCGCACAAACATCGGGACTGGATGGCGTCGTCGCCTCAGCGCACGAGATCAAAATCATTCGCGAAGCAGTTCCCCGCTCCCGGTTTGTCATAGTCACCCCGGGAATGCGCAGCGCGGGTGACCCGTCGGACGATCAACGCCGAGTCATGAGCGTGGGCCAGGCGATTGGTGCCGGCGCCGATTATGTTGTCGTCGGGCGGCCAATTCTGAACGCGGAAAGTCCGGCGAAAGCAGCATGCGCATTTCTTCAGGAAATCAAGGATGCTATTAGTTGATCAAGCCCGACACTCTACCTGACCCATCAGCGGAACAAACCGTGGCGTAACGCGTTCATTAAGGATGAGTTTGCGCCATGCAACAACTTGCCATTATCATTCGCTAGTGCACAAAAAACTTAAGTTCTCACTAAACCTCGCGAGATCGACAGCCTTACTGATCTGCCTCGCTTGCACCGCGGTTGCTCAACAGACAGCCGCGAATGAATCTCCTTTTAACGCCAGTTCTTATCGAGTCGGTGAGCATCTGACCTATAACGTCAACTACTCGCAGTTTGTCAGCGCCGCTCATGTCGAAGTGTTTGTTGCCGGGCGTGATAATTATTTTGGCCGGGAAGGCATTCAGCTAAGAGCGCACGTGGAAACAAACGGCGTGGTCAACGTCGCGTTGTTGTCAATCAACAACGACTACACGACTTATGTTTTCCCCGACAGCGGACTGCCGTATCGTTCGCAACAGGTGGTGAGACAAGCCGGTCGCACCACGGAAGCTTCGGTGGATTACAACCAACCGGCAGGGACCGACGCGCTGCCCACGCAATTACGCATGGGAGAAGCAGCGGGAACGCTCGATCTTTTATCGGCGGTCTATCGGGTGCGCGCGATGCCGCTCGCCGCCGGTTCATCTTATTTGATGAGCGTCAGAACCGGCGACCAGGATTATCAAGCGCAGATTAAGGTCAGCGGCAGAGAGTTTATCAAGACAAATGTCGGCTCGTTCAATGCGATCGCCACGCGGGTCAGCGTGAAGAAGGGTGAGGATTACGAGATCCGCGCTTATTTTAGTGACGACGAGTGGCATGTGCCGGTTCTGATTATGGCCCGTCACAAGGGCGCCGACATTCAAATTGAGCTGGCCGCCTCTGCGCTTACTGCTCCCGCGCGAACTTCCGAAACGCCCGTCGCCACCCCAACGCCGTCCAGCACTCGCGGCCCGGCGAATCCGGTGAACATTCAGACCTCAGCGACGATTCTGGATTTGCCTTTCAAGATCGGCGAGCAACTCAACTATCGTGTGTACCTGGGCGCCGCCAATGTTCAGGTCGGCACGCTGGCCTTTGAAGTAAAGAGCCGCGGTCGGTATTTTAATCGCGACGGCTTAGTGGTTTCGGCGAGCGCGCAAACCGGCGGCCCTGCCGCAATTGCGGTAAAGGATCAAATCACCTCGTATGTTGATCCAACGACATTGCTTCCGTTTCGGACCGAGTTGAATATTTCTGAAGGCAAGTACCGCGACGTTCGCACCTACAATCTCGATCAAGACCGTGGCGCCGCCACGTCCGAAACGCCTCGCGAACGAGTTGAGGTTCCGGTCGGGACTCACGATTTGATCTCGGCCCTCTACGCGATTCGCACTTTCGATTTAACGATTCAGAAACCAAATGCAATTTCAATGATGGCAACCCATCGTCCGCTGGCACTGTCGGTCAAGGCCACCAAACGAGAAACGATCGAGTTGAACGGGCAAAAGATCTCAGCGATCGTTTTGGAATTAAGGACCGACGAAGCTCAGCCAGACCGCCTGCAAGTCCGAATATGGATAGGAGACGATGCGCGCCGGCTGCCGTTGCGGATCACAGCCGTCACCGATCTGGGACCCGTGCGCGCCGATTTGGTAATTCTGCCCGCCGCCGCCAAATGAACTCGTGATTAGATTATGAAACGAGGCTTCCTTAACCCACGGGTCGTGACTAAGCTGGCATTTTGGGTCACGAGCGCCTGCATCGTGGTTGCCGTAGTCGCCTCACTGCTCGCCATCTGGAATTTCGCCGGAACCGATGTTTTGTGGCGGACGGTAGCTACCTGCGCGGTCGTAGGCGCCGGCATGGTCGCGTTCTATGTAATCAATTCCATCTTCGACCGACCTATCGAATAGTGTGTCAGAAGCCCGACCGTAAGGAAGGGCCACTGCGGTTCCCTACTCTTAAGATCTGGTAATCAACATTGCCCCTTATGGTCGGGCTTCTGACACGTTCAATTCGATATTGACAATCATTTTCAATTTCGCGATACTGCTTCTAGAGCAGTCAGACGAGCTGCCGAATTAATAATAATGCTTCAGTCATTCATCATTGTTCTGCGTGAAGGCTTCGAGTCGTTCCTGCTCGTAGCGGTAATCTTTTCTTATCTTCGCAGGTCCGGTCAGAAAAAACTGAGCTCAGCGGTTTACGCGGCCATCGTCGCGGCGTTAGGTATCAGCGGCGCGCTGGGTTACCTGCTCTTTCAAATGCAGACCGGCAACGCCGACTCTGTCGAAAAATATTTTGGCACACGTGTGGCGGGGTTCCTCGGCAATGAAGCGTTGCGCGAAGCCGTCCTGGGAACCGTGGCAATCGTCATGGTCGCGTCGCTGGTGATCTACATGTGGCGCACCGGACCAAAGCTCAAACAAAAGATGGAAGAGCGGCTCGGCGAGGTCTCGGCGAAGCGAACTGGCTGGACAGCTTATGCGGGAATCTTTCTATTCACTGCTCTGACAATCAGCCGCGAAGGAATGGAAACCGCGCTGATGCTTTTGCAGGTGCGCACGCCCCGATTGATTTGGGGCGCACTGATTGGACTTGCCGCCGCCGGCAGTATGGCCTGGGCATGGGCGCGTTTTGGTCACCTGATCAATGTGAAGCGTTTCTTTCAGGTCACCGGAATTTTTCTGCTTCTCTTCATGGCCCAGGTCGCCATCTACACGTTTCACGAATTCTCAGAAGCGGGCGTCCTGCCGAACAGCGAAGCGATTCATGCAGCCACGGAGAAGTTTTCTTCGGACGGTTTGTACGGCCAGTGGTTTTCAGTCGTGATGGTGGGTGTTTGCGCGGCGTGGTTGCTGGGAGCGTGGGTGATCGATCGAGTTCTCCGCCCGCGAACGGCCGCTGTGCCCAAGCTTCAAAGCATCAGGTAACTATTTTGACTCCCAAAAAAGAAAGGCTCGCATGATTTGCATGCGAGCCTTCTTACTTTAGGAGTTGAGTGGATTTACTACGGCGTGGCCGTGAAATCCATCAAACGGAAATATGCGCTTCCTGTGCCAGGTTGGATGCCAACACCGTTTTCAAAAAAGCAACCGCCACCAAACGACAAGCCAACGAACTGCACGTCTTTGACTGCCGCAGCGAAAGCTGCCGTGTAAGCAGGATCGGATCCAAAGTGTCCATTGTAGTCGGACCACTCCGTCGGATCAGAAAAAACTGCAACTAAGTTCTGATCGCTGGACTTCAAGCTTTCGAGACTGTAGGACATTGGATTGGACCACCAGTAATCAGTCTCTTCAAACTTTCCGCTGGTGTTGGTCTCGAAATACAAACGAACGTTCGCGGGAACGTCACCACAGCTTGGTTGGCCATAGTAAGTGAACACCGGGTTCCCGCTGGTGACGCTGACCCCAACTCTTGCGCTTACAGTTTTTCCACTCATGTCGCCAATCAGATCGTTCCTGTATGACGGATGTGAGGTACCAAGCAAAGCGGTATCCGGCGTGTAGAGAAAATCGAAACCGATACCGCCGTCGTTGCCCACCGCCAGCTTGAACGGGATGCGTGCCGGATGGGTGGTATTGCGGTTGTAGTCAACGACCTTCCACTTCACTGCTCCGGCCTTTGGATTATCAAAGTCATCGGCATGAGTCACCGAGGGGGTGCTCGCCGCAAACAAACACATCGCCAGAACTGAGATAGCCATGACGCAGAAAAGTGCTTTTCTTTTCATCTCTGTAGATTCTCCTTTGTTATTTTCATTTACTGTTAAGCGGCAGTTAGACCGTCGTGCCCAAGTACTGCAACCAAACAGGAACAGGCCATCATGTTAGGCGACGAAAGAAAGGCGGCCAATTTCTTGACCGCCGCCTTTCCGTAATCGCAATTACTTGCCATTGCTCGTGTAACTAACGCAGTCGCCCTGGTTCTTGAAGGGCGTGTGATTTGCCCGGAACAGCGTCTGCCAACCGCCGTTTTTGCATTGATCCTTATTAACGGCGACCGAAAAGTCGCACGCGTCACCAATACCGTCGCCGTCCGCATCAGCCTGATCCGGGTTCGGAGTATTAGGGCAATTATCGATCGCGTCGGGAACACCGTCGGCGTCCGTATCTGCCGGAGGGGTAAGTTCGAAGCTAGTGAAGAAGGTCGCGACAGCTGCGTTACTAGCGCTAGACTTCAACACTTCCAAGCTAACGTCGTCATAATAGAAACCGTTTATTGCGGGATCACCATCGAAGGCGCTCGCAAACTTGAGACTTGCGCCTGGCACGTACGGCAACCCATTACACTGGCGCCAAGGATGCATCCAACTCACGGATTGGTACGTTACTTGACCAGGCTGTCCTGCATCGATGACGTAAGTTGTCACGTCGAGCGATACGTCTTCGTGGTAGAGCGTGGTCATCTTAACCGTGTGCCAATTGCCAGCCGACACAGTAGCGATCGTGTTCTGTACTGTGTCACACGGATTCCCTGGAGCAGGGGCAAACATGTAAAGCGCAACGCCACTTGGCGTGTTTTCCAAATAAGTGTTGCTCGCAGTCCGCTCATCTCGTGACACTGAGCCCAAATAGATGTTCTGTTTTGAACCATCACCGGGCGAAACAGCTTTGAATGCGAATCTCACCACCGCGATGTCGCCGGAAGCGCCCGAACTCGGCCGACCAACTGAACCCGCTAGTTGCGGCGAAAACGGCGTTCCGCAACCGGGACTACCATAGCCGCGGCTGTATCGCCAAGACTGCGATCCGGTGTGAGCGTCCGCAGTCGTGACTGATTCGTCCCCCGCATCGTTGTTAACGAAGATCACGCAAGGAACTCCGCCATTCCATCCATTTTGCCCATCGAGACTCGTCGGCGCGTACTGAGCTTGGACTCTAGCTGCAATTGTGAATAGCACCATGGCGCTCACCAGACCGGACATTAGTTGCGTAAGAATCTTCTTCTTCATGATTCTTGGTTTCATAGATCCTCTCCTTTAAGAAATGAGGTTAGAGGTCGTTTCCTTGATCGACCGAGACCTGGCGAGACGTACTTCAACGCCAGAGGGCAGGCTAATAAATTTTTCGCGGGTGTTTCGTGGAAGCCGGCAAGCGGGCAAGAGAAACGTCTTGGGCTGTCGGCTTCCTAACACCACACCCACCGTGCGGTGTACGCACCCAACCGGGTGAAATTACAATTACTAGAGCGTGCGTACTCTTTAGCTCAAGCGAAAGAAATGAAGGCGGCCAGTTGATCCTGACCGCCTTCCCTCTTCGTTGGTCCTAAGAGCCGCACACTATCGCAACTACCTTACCGGTTCCGGGCTTGCCGGGTGCTGGTCCGTAGCCGGGATTCGTCTGGATCACGATGATCTTTTTGACGTTGCCGCTAATGGCGGATCCGTTTTTCTGTATTGAGCTCGAAACGATTACTCCCATGAACTGCGGTATTGTCCCCGGCGGATTCGAGCTATTGCCGGGCTTGCTCGTCCACGTGCCACCACACGTCGGCGTAGTAGTCCCATCTTCGAACCCCTTAAACGCACTAGGAGCTGCACCACTCGTCAGTGGGTTATTCTGTGCCCATTGAGAGCCCCAGAAGTTGACGGTAGATCCGCCGGCCAGACTAACGAGATCGCCGACTACGAACAGTCCACCAGATGGGAATTGAAATGCCGTGCAGGCATCACCGATGCCGTCGTGGTTGGTATCACGCTGATCAGGATTAGGCACCGTCGGACAGTTATCGTGGCAATCCGGTACGCCATCGTGATCGGTATCTGTATCTGGAGTTCCACAACCGCAAGCGCCAGGAGCGGTCTTATGCGGATCGTTCGGACACTGATCGTGGCAATCAGGTGTGCCATCGTGATCCGTGTCGGTATCCGGAGTTCCACAGCCGCAGACTCCAGGAGCGATCTTGTTAGGATCGCTTGGGCACAAGTCGTGGCAGTCGGCAGTACCATCGCCGTCTGTATCTGTGTCAGGAACTCCACAACCACATTGGCCGGGAGCTGTCTTGTTGGGATCAGTCGGACATAGATCAACGACAGGAACACAAGTGCTCGGGCTGGTTAGAAACGGGCTGTACTTCACAACGCCGTCTTCATCAATAATCAGCTCGCCTGTTCCGCCGGGATTACTGGCAATGGTTGGCCCAGTCGAACTGCCCCACCAATTGTTCGTCGCATCCAGACTATTGAAACCTCCGGTGTAGCCTCCGAGATTTTCCTCAAGGCCAATTGGGTAACCAGAGATATTATTTTTGTTGATACTGATATTCGAGCTGGGTCCGAATCCGAATCCGGCATCATTGATCCGAATAGCGCGGCCGAGGCCATTAGCCAGGATGTTGCAGCTTATTGATAAGCCGCTCGCACCACCAAAAATTCGGATATCCGCCGTATCCAGATCGTTCGAGTCATGAATGTTGTTTCCGGTGATGGCCGATGAAGTGACGACACCAAGGCCAATCGCCCGCCGGTTCGAAGCGAACTCATTATTTGAATACGTAATGCTTGATCCGGCAGATTGAACCGTGTCGATTCCGCTATTGATATGCCCGACAAATTTGTTGCTGTCTATCACGGCTTTGACTAGTCCAAAGTTGGTATCAATGCCGGTTCCGCCGTCCGCCCCGAGCTCGTTATTATTCTGGATGAGATTGCGCTCGACCCTGGATGGTAATGTGCCGGTGTTATCCAGTTCAATACCAATCACATTGTTTTGAACTATATTATTCCGGATTTGATGGCCGCCCTGCGTGCCCGAAAAGCCCGGATTCGTCCAGATACCGGCGCCCAGAGCTCCCGGATTCGTAGTCTGATCGAGATTGACACCTTGAATCGTGAAACCATCGATAACCACGTTGTCAGCCAGGATCTGAAAGGCGCCGTTTGGGCTGCCGACCACCGATTCGTTAGCTATAGGCACAGCGCGCGTACGCGCGTCGACGCCGACCTGGGCCCCGTTGAGAGTAACGGTCCGGCTGATCGAAACCAGCTCGTTGTAAGTGCCCGCCGCGACATTGATTGTGCCGCAGCCCGGATCGTTGACCGCCGCTTGTATGGTTGTGTAATCACCGGAAGGACCAACCGTGCAAACTGGTCCTGCTGCGTGGGTCCTGCTCCCTCCGAAAATCATCAGCCCCATTGCCAGGGTCAGGGCGAGAGCCGACAAGGCGGCTATTTTCTTCAGATTCATTGATTTCTCCTTTTTCGTTTTGTGAGTGAGTGAAACAAATTAACCCGATGGCGGCCGAAGACACTTCGACGCCAGCGAAGATGGCAATCAAAATTGTCGGGTGTTGAGGAGCGGCTTGGCGGCTGCGAGAATCAGGTCCCGGGGGCGTCGACCTCTCCATCACACTATTACCGTCGGGTGTCCGCACCCATCCGGCGGTGTGAATCAATCTTCTACTATCAGGCTGCGTACTCTATCCGCTATGCCGATCTAAGTCAACGCGACGTAAGCACTTGGCCGTCAGGAGCGACATCCGGAATGGACCTAATCTCGTTACGCCTGCGATAACACGGAGAATACGATTAAACAAACAAATCAGGTCGATGGCCTGGAATAAAGTCCGGCAAGTTCGCGCTTGAGCAGTTTCCCCGTCGGCCCTTTCGGAATGTCTTGCACGATGCGAACAGACTTCGGGCATTTATAGTCGGCGAGTTGAGTTTGACAGTGCACGATTAGCTCCGCCTCGCTCGCTTCACTTCCCTCTTTCAGGACAATGAATGCAGCTACCTCTTCACCATAAAGCGGATCGGGGACGCCGATGGTCGCGGCCGCCGCCACGGCGGGATGTTGATAGAGCACTTCATCGATTTCGCGCGGATAGATATTCTCACCGGCGCGAATGATCATGTCGCTCTTGCGATCGACGATGAAGAAGTAACCATCCTTGTCTCGATACCCAATATCGCCAGTGTGAAACCAACCGTTGCGAAACGCGCGCTCAGTCGCTTCGGGGTTTTTGAAATAGCCCTTGAGAATATTCTCGCCGCGCAGGACGATCTCACCGAGCTCACCCTGGGCGACTTCTTTGTCATCGTCATCGACAACTCTCATTTCATTGCCGATTGGCAAGCCACACGATCCTGGACGCCGATCTTGATTCGGAGGATTGAAAGTCGATCTGCACGTCGACTCGGATAGCCCGTAGCCTTCAATCACGGGACAATTGAAAGTTTCTTCAAACTTCTTCATGACTTCCGCCGGTACCGGCGCCGATCCGCACATCGCGAATCTGAGCCGACCAGTTGTCAAACCCTCAGGCACGCCTTCGGGATATGTGTTGAGCAACATCGACAGCATCGTCGCCACAGATCCAAAGGACGTGATTTTGTAGTCCGAAATAATATTCCAGAACTTCGAGGCCGAGAACTTCGGGCTGATCACTGTTGACCCGCCGCCGTAGAGCGCCGACATGGTTGTGACCGAAACTGCGTTCATGTGAAAGAGCGGCATGATGGTCAGCAGGCGATCATTCTCTGTGAAGTTCAACCACTCACTGATTTGTCGCGCATTCGCGATGACGTTGCCGTGCGTGAGCAAACATCCTTTCGGTTTTCCGGTGGTGCCGGAGGTGTAGATAATGATCGCGTCGTCGCTGGGAGCGCAGGCATCCTGCCTGCTCTTTCCTAAATCAGCAGACAGGATGTCTGCGTTCCCGGCTTCGCGCGTCGCTTGCGCTTCATCATCAAACGCTATTATCGACTGCAAGTGTGGAAGGTGATTCCTGAGGGGTTCAAGTCGATCCTGAAAGTCCGAGTGAACAAGGATCGCTTTCGCCTCAGAGTTATGCAACACGAATTCAATCTCGTGCGCTTTCAAGAGCGAGTTCACTGGCCCAGCCAATGCGCCGAGCCTCCAGCAAGCAAAGTAACCGATGATGTATTCAGCGCTATTCGGCATCAGCAGGCTGACGACGTCGCCTTTGGTAATGCCCTGCCTCGCCAGCATTGTCGCGGCGCGATCAACCGCCGCAGAGAATTCCACATACGTAAATTCGCGGCCATCAGGTTCAGAAAGCAGGAAGGATCTGTCTGGCGTACTGGCAACTCGCCGTTCCAGTAAATCGCTAATGTTACGGGGTTCGGTGATCATGACTCGAAGCATTGTAATTTGGAGTGCGGTGGCAAGCGAAGCCGCGAACCCGCTCTGGATGTCGGACAAACTTTAGTTTGTCGATGCTGTCGCACCTAATTAACTCGAGTGAAAACCAGTTAAGCGACAAAACTGAAGTTTGTCGGCCAACCAGCGCCGTCGTCGCTTCGCGCTGCCGGAGCGCTTCAAATCTGTTGTAGAATGCGCCGGCTTTTCATCGACGCTTCGTGAAGACAACCGCCCTGCATATTCGAAAAGAAGTTTTGGTTGCGCTCGTCCTGGGATTTCTCTTCCTGGGTAAATCGGTGGCTGCTCAGGACAACTATGAGATCCAGGTTTACGGATCGGAAACCGTAGCGCGGGGCGCGACGATGATCGAGTTGCATAACAACTTCACGGCAAAGGGCGCCAGGAAAACGGACGATGGCACGTTGCCGACCAATCACGCATGGCACGAGACGATCGAGATCACGCACGGCTTCAATGAGTGGTTCGAAACCGGGTTCTACATCTTCACCAGCGCCCGCGACGGTAGCGGTTGGGATTATGTAGGCTCGCACATCCGCCCGCGCTTTCGAATTCCGCCAAAGTGGCACTGGCCGGTGGGCGTTAGTCTTTCGCAGGAGATCGGGTTCGTGCGCCGAAAGTTTTCCGAGGAAACCTGGAGTTACGAACTTCGCCCGATCATTGATAAGAACCTCGGCAAATGGTATCTCGCATTCAATCCCGCACTGGAGCGCGCGCTCACCGGACCAGGAAAGAAGAAAGGCTTCGAGTTCGCACCTAACTTCAAGGTCGCCTACTCGGCAACCAAGAAAGTCGATGTCGGACTTGAATACTACGGCGCGCTGGGCCCGCTCAGTGGCTTCGATCCAAAACGCGAACAGCAACATCAAATCTTTCCGGCAATCGATCTGAACGTTTCGCCCAAGTGGGAATTCAACTTTGGCGTAGGCATTGGAATGACGAGAAGCACCGACCACCTAATCCTCAAGATGATCATCGGCCGGCGATTTGAGTTCGGGAAAAAGAAATCGCTGCCAGCATCCTCTCCAGAGTGACCTGATTTCGCTTTGGCATTCGTGATATATTCACGCCACGCAAACAGAGAATGGTTCGTTTAGAAGCCGGACTTGTCCGGCTCACGCATCTTGCGGCGGCACAAGGGCCGCGTCCTAAACGGAATTCAAATTTAGAAATCACCATGGACACTTACAAGAATTTTATCGGCGGCAAATGGATCGAATCCACCTCAGCAAAGACCGTCAACAACATCAATCCCGCAAACACGAAAGAAGTCATCGGCACCAATCGACAAGCCACGCGTGAAGAAGCACGCGCCGCGGTCGAAGCAGCGAGCGCAGCATTTCATGATTGGCGGCGCACTCCGGCGCCCGCGCGCGGAAAAATCGTCGCAAAGGCCGCGCGCCTGATGGAAGCAGCGAAAGAAGAGCTGGCTACGATTCTGACGCACGAAGAAGGAAAGACAATTTCAGAGTCACGCGGCGAACTGCAACGCTCAATCAATGTCGCTGAGTTCTGCGCCGGCGAATCGCGACGCATGAATGGCGAAACGATTTTTTCCGAGCTGCCTTCGAACTTTGTCTACACAATCAAGCAACCGCTCGGCGTGGTGGCGTGCGTCACGCCCTGGAATTTTCCGGTAGCAATTCCGACCTGGAAGATCGCCCCGGCACTGGTCGCGGGCAACACCGTAGTCTTCAAACCAGCGACGATCACTCCTGGGACGGCCGTTCGCATTGTCGAAATATTTGAAGAAGCAGGTATCCCACCGGGCGTCTTGAATTTGATTCTGGGCTCGGGCTCGGACGCGGGCGACGAAATCATCAGTCATCCGGCGGTCAAGGCAGTTTCGTTCACCGGATCAAACGGCGTCGGTATTCGACTGTATGAACAGGTCTCGCGGCGCGGGGGCAAGTGTCAATGCGAAATGGGCGGCAAGAATCCGGTGGTGATTCTCGAAGACGCTGACATGGATCTCGCCGTTGAGAACACTGCGCAAGGCGCTTTCGGATCGTCGGGACAACGGTGCACTGCGACCAGTCGCGCAGTGGTTGTTGATAAAATCGCAGATGAATTCGTCGAGCGAATTTCAAAGCGCGCCCAGTCGATGCGCATCGGCGACGGGATGGATCCGCAAACGGAAATGGGGCCCAGCGTTGATGAGGGTCAGTTCAAGACCGTGCTCGAATACTTGGATGTCGGCCGTGAAGACGGCGCGACTTTGGTTTGCGGGGGCGAGCGGGCGACGGGCAACGGCCTCGACAAAGGCTATTTTGTGAAGCCAACAGTTTTCGATCACGTCACGCCGGACATGCGCATCGCCCGCGAAGAAATCTTTGGGCCGGTACTGTCTGTCATGCGCGTGAAAGACTTTGAACAAGCTCTGGAAGTCGCGAACGATACTGAGTTCGGGCTGTCATCATCAATCTTTACGAACGACGCGGCGCGCATCTTCCGCTTTGTTGATGAGATCGAAACGGGCATGACGCACGTCAACTCGCCAACGACCGGCGGCGAAGCTCACATTCCCTTCGGCGGCATCAAAGGCACCGGCATCGGCGATCGTGAACAGGGATCGACGGCTCTTGATTTCTATACCGAGTTGAAAGTCGTGTACGTTGATTACACGGGAAGAAAACGCGAAGGGAATCTTTACTAGAACCGGCGCGTCTTCGTGTGGATTGGTTTTGTGTTAGTGGTTTTTCGTGGTGTGCTTTGCAGATGAATCAACGAGAACCAAACCACGAAATCACACGAAACCGGAATCACGAAAAGACACTAAGGTTCAGTTAATGAGTCCGAAACGACAAATCCTATGCAGACTAAAACTCTTGGTGTAACGCTTTTCATTCTGGTGTGCGCCAGCTTTGCCGGCGCACAATCAAACCAAAGCGTCTATACAAGCCTTTCAACAAAAAGCTGTCGCACGATTAGATCTACTTCGACCGAGGGCGGTTCGTACGTGGGAATTTGTCCGGGCGTCGCTGGCTACAAACTACAGTCTGAAGAAGGCGACCTGCGGCAGAATATTCAGGTCATTACTCCGAACGGGAAAAAGCATTCGCTCGAGCTTTGGAACGTAGTCGGATCAGGTTTTTCGGCCTTAGGTGAGAAAGCGGAGTGGCGAGTAAAGCGTCAGAACGGCAAGACTGTTCCCGTCGCACTCATACTTCGTTACAACGTCGCCAACCCTGAAAATTCAAGCAAAGGCACTTCGTATCTTGCCATCGCCAAAATAACGTCAACCAAAATCTGCATCACCGAAAAAATCGCGCCAAAGGCGGACGCGAATGTCGCCGCCCGGATTGCCGCCGATAATGCCGGCATGAAATCTTGCATCGAGTCATCACAGTGAAGTTTTCAATTCATCATTTATGAAGAAGTGTCCAGACACGAGGCAGGCAGAAGCCGGCCGCCGCCGCGACGGGAACTCGTACTGAGCAAAACTTAATGGTGAAGCTGAATCAATACTTCTGGGAGATAGTGGGGCGACTTCCGTCACTAATCGCTATGGTCGGCGGGATTGTTTTCGCGCTCATCCGTTGGAAGAGTAAGCCGAAGGTTTCGTTGATGGTGGTCCTTGGCCTCGGGCTGATGCTCGTGCATGTCTTCGTTTTTTTGATCGTCTACGACGTCGTGCCGCCAATCTTCCTCCGCGGCATTTCGGCAACGACCACCATGTATGAAACCGCTGACAGAATCAGGCGAAATCTATTTCTTACTCTGGACCTGATTTCGAATGCTCTGCTGGCAGTTCCTTTTGCTCTACTGCTGGCGGGGGTGTTCATGGGGCGAAAGCGTTCCGCTGAGACCGCACAAGGACAATCGTGAGAGACCAACTTCTTTTCGACCTCTTCGTCATGCTGGTCAGGCGGCTGCCGATGCTGCTGTTGTTCTTTGGCGCAATGATCTGGGCCATCGTACGTTGGAAAGTTCATCCGCGCGCGTCTCTCATGGTCCTAATCGCGTCATTCATCTATTTACTGGGAGGGCCGTTCTTCACCCTCTTTTTCTATGAGTTTCCAGCCGTGATGCGGATCCTGGACGTGTCCACCAAAACGTACAGATGGTTATATAGCGGCGTCTACTTTTTTGAGAACTTCATCCTGGCAGCGATTATCCTGCTGATCGTTGGGGCTGCTTTCTCAGATCGGAGCGGTTCTGTGAAGGCTAATACCTAAGAGCAGATTACGTTCATCCCGGTAAATTCTCTTGCCGGGTTGAAATCGAAGGATTGAACAGATGAGCACTGCTGAAATCAAACGCGAGCAATCCGAAACTGTTCGCAAACACAAGGAATTTCTCTTCCCCGCGGTCGCGACCTATTACCAGGAACCGCTGGCTCTGGTGAAAGGCGAAGGCGCGCATGTCTGGGACGATAAAGGCGATAAGTATCTCGACTGTTTCGGTGGCGTCCTGACGGTCTGCGTTGGGCACGCGAACCCGACGGTCAACGAAGCGATCATCAATCAGGTCAAAACGATTTCGCACACCTCGACGCTCTATGCGAACAAGCCGCAATCTAATCTGGCTGAGAAGCTGGCGCAGATTACTCCGGGCAAGTTAAAGAAATCATTCTTCACGAATAGTGGCACTGAAGCGGACGACACCGCCGTGCACGCGGCCAAGTTGGCGACCGGGCGGCACGAGATCGTCGTGCTGCGTCATGCGTACAGCGGCAGATCCGCAACTTCGCTATCTGCCATGGGTCACTCGAACTGGAGGCCTCTGCCGCCGCAGGTCAGCGGTTTCGTGCATGCGCCCGCGCCGTACTGCTACCGCTGTCCGTATAAGCTTACGTATCCGGAATGCGGACTCGCGTGCGCAAACGACATCGAAGAATTGATCATGACCACGACGACCGGCGAGATCGCTGCGTTCATGGCTGAACCAATTCTTGGCGTCGGCGGATTCATCGTTCCGCCGGCAGGATATTTTGAGCGAGCAGTCGAGATCACGCGCAAGCACGGCGGCCTGTTCATCGCTGACGAAGTGCAGACTGCCTGGGGCCGCACCGGCGAAAAATGGTTCGGCATTGAGAACTGGAACGTTGAGCCCGACATCATCACTTCGGCGAAGGGCCTCGGCAACGGTGTGCCTATCGGCATCACCATCGCGACGCCGGAAGTTGCCGATAAGTTTCCCGGTCTGACTTTCTCGACTTTTGGTGGCAATCCCCTTTCCTGCGCAGCGGCTTTGGCTGTGCTCAAGGTGATCGAAGACAACGAGCTGAAAAAGAATTCGGCAGTCGTCGGTGGTTACTTCCGCGAGAAGCTCGAAGGATTGAAAGACAAGTACCCGGTCATCGGCGACGTGCGCGGCATGGGCCTGATGCAGGCGATGGAGTTGGTGAAAGATCGCAAAACGAAGGAGCCCGATCCGCAGACGGTGTTGAGGGTCTTTGAAGAAACCAGGAAACGCCGGGTGCTCGTAGGTAAAGGCGGTCTGTATGGCAATGTGATTCGCACCGGCATGATGCTGAATTCAACTAAGGACCATGTCGATGAATTGATCGAAGCGTTGGATGCGAGTTTTGCAGCGGTCAATTAGACGGCAAACAACAGAGAGTGGTCTCTACCGAATGCGTTGGGCCCAATTCCTCCTCATTTCATTTCGGCTCGTCGCGCTAGTTTGCTTAAGCGCATCAGCCCAGACAGGCTTCGCTCAGGAAACGGGTGGCGCTCCCGCAAAGCCCGTCACACAAATAGAGAAGATTGTTGAGAAAGGCGCGGCCTCGGTTATTAAGCCGGGGCCGCCAAGCTTTCAAACGCGGATTGAGGAATATCACGAGAAGAAAATAGCTGCCGCGAACGCTCATCTGCCTCCGCCAAAACCCACGAGCGCGATTCTGCTTGATGAAATCAAGGTCGCGGAGACCGCTCAGACGACAAATGGATGGCGCGCCATCGTAGAAACAACCACAGAAATCAAATTGTCATACGTCGTCTCGCCCGGAGAGAAGTTCTTTGATGGCGAGCTTTTAACGATTGAAGCGAAGCGGGTTGTGTTTCGCCGGGACATTGTCTGGAAGGTTAGTGACAAGCCAAAGACTGCCGGTTCGTTGCGCCCCTATGTTTTAGGCGCCGTTAGGCGCCCAATGTTTATAGATGCAACCGACGTTTCCAAACCTAGCTCCTTTAGGAGCGTGATGTGACAAACGATTGTATGTTGCGCGCCTAAAGGAGCTTAGTTGATCTATTCGGGCGTAGTTCTATAAACATTTCGCTCCTGACGGAGCGAATACACACAGCCTGTGCGACGATGCCGCGCCCCTATTGAACTCAATCGTAGGTTAACAACTCACCTCCACAATCCGTCCTTCTTACGTTCAGCGCCCGAGTGTACAATCACGAAACTCGTCGTTTATCGGGTGCGTATTATCAATCTTGGTTAATCGCTTCGAACTCCATTCACCTACCAGAGAGGATTTATGACTTCAAAGAATTTTCCGGGTCTTCACTTAAGGGCCGTGGCCGCAGCACTGTTTTGCGCGGCTCTGTTTCTAACCGCGCCGGCGCAAACCTACGCACAATTAAAGGGCATGCCGCCGCTCATCGATCGCGAACTGATCTTTGGCGATCCTGAAATCAGCGCGGCGCAAATTTCACCTGACGGGAAATTCATCACCTTCATCAAGCCGTTCAAGGGCACGCGCAATATCTGGATCAAACGGACGGAAGAGCCATTTGAAAAGGCCAGGCCAATCACTGCCGACACCACGCGACCGATTCCCAGTTATTTTTGGAGCCGCGATGGAAGATTTGTTCTCTTCGTGCAAGACAAAGCCGGCGACGAGAACTACCTGGTCTATGCGGTCGATCCGAACGCCGGCCCCGCAGCGGGCCAGGAAGTGCCGCCCGCGCGAAACCTGACCGACCTGAAAGGCGTGCGCGCCGAGATTTATGAAGAGCCGCGCACTGAGATGGATTCGATCTATGTTGGCCTCAACGATCGCGATTCGTCATGGCACGATCTCTACAAGATCAACATCTCAACCGGCCAACGCACTCTGGTGCGCCAGAATACTGAGCGCATCGTCGGCTGGACTTTTGATTTGAAAGGTCAATTGCGTCTGGCTACCCGCGTTAACGACAACGGCGATACTGAGGTTCTGCGCGTCGACGACAAAGGCTTCACCAAAGTTTATTCCTGTAGTGTCTTTGAGAATTGTGGTCCCGTCCGTTTTCACAAAGACGGACAGCGCGTCTACTTCACAACTAACAAGGGCGCTGCCGCCGATCTGGCGAAACTTGAACTGTTTGATCCGATGACTGGCAAAGAGGAACTGGTTGAGTCTGATCCTTTGAACCGGGTCGATCTGGGCGACACCAGTTTTTCAGAAGTGACAGACGATCTGATCGCTACGACCTACGAAGATGAGCGCGTCCGTATCTATTTCAAGGACAAATCGTTCGCAGCCGACTACAACCTGCTCCAGAAACAGTTTCCCGGCATGGACGTTGATTTTGCTTCCGGCACCAAAGACGAACGGCTGTGGCTGGTCGATGTCGGCAGTGACACCGATCCGGGAGAGTGCTACCTGTTCAATCGCGACACCAAGAAGTTGACGCTGCAATATCACATCCGCGAGAAACTCAACCGTGACTATCTCGCTGAGATGAAACCGATCAAGTACAAGTCTTCCGACGGACTCGAGATTCCCGCTTATCTCACTTTACCCAAAGGTGTCGAGCCAAAGAGTCTGCCGTTGATTACGTTTCCGCACGGCGGTCCATGGGCGCGTGACAGTTGGGGCTACGATGCCTTCGCGCAGTTCTGGGCCAATCGCGGTTATGCGGTACTGCAACCGGAGTTTCGCGGCTCGACTGGCTATGGCAAGAAGTTCATCGACGCCGGCAATAAGCAGTGGGGCGACAAGATGCAGGACGATATTACCTGGGGCGTGAAATATCTGATCGCCCAGGGCATCGCCGATCCAAAGCACGTCGGCATCATGAGCGGATCGTATGGCGGTTATGCGACGCTCGCCGGGGTGACGTTCACGCCTGACCTGTATGCGGCGGCAGTTGATTACGTGGGGCCATCCAACCTGAACACGCTGCTCGAAACTATTCCACCTTATTGGGAAGCGGGGCGCCAGGTTTTCTATCAACGCATGGGCGATCCCAACACACCTGAAGGCAAGGCCCAACTCGATCGACAGTCGCCTTTGAACTCCGCGAATAAGATCAAGACGCCGTTACTGGTCGTGCAAGGCGCCAACGATCCACGTGTGAACAAACGCGAGGCGGATCAGATAGTGATCGCTTTGCGCGATCGCGGCTTCCCGGTTGAATACATCGTCGCGCCGGACGAAGGCCACGGCTTCCACCGGCCGGTAAACAACATGGCGATGTTTTCTCAAGCCGAGAAGTTTTTCGCGAAGTACCTCGGCGGCCGCTACCAGGAAGGCGCAACGCCTGAGGTAGCGCAGCGATTAAAAGAAATAACTGTCGATGTGAAATCGGTGACGGTGGCGAAGAAAGTCGAAGCTGCCGCCGCGCCGCCGAAGCCTGCTTCGGACCTCAGCGCCGCAACTTTTAATTACAAAGCCACGATTGCCGTCCAAGGCCAGACAATTCCGCTGACGACGATTACTGAAATAAAAGAGGATGGCGGGAACTGGATCGCCACTGAAACTGCTGAATCGGCGGCTTTTGGGAAGATCATCGATGTCGCTACGATTGAAAAGGGGAGCCTGATTCTCAAGCATCGCTCCCTCACGCAATCAGAGATGGTCATTGAACTTGATTTCAAGGACAACAAAGCGACTGGAACGATGACCCAGGGCGGCCAATCGAAACCTATCTCAGTGGATGTTGGTGGGATGGTTTTTGCGGACGGCGGGGGCGCTTTTGATGTAGTCGCGCGTCTGCCTTTGGCGGCGAATTACACGACGACCTTCCGCAACTTCGATGTTGAAAAGCAGAAGATGCAGATGAAGCAGTTGAAGGTCATCGGAACCGAAAGCGTAACGGTGGCGGCCGGCACTTTCGATACTTACAAAGTCGAGGTGGTCGCGGCCGACGATGAAGCTGATAAGCAAATCGTCTGGATCGCGAAAGACTCGCACAAGGTCGTCAAGATCACGGCCACGATTCCGAGCCTGGGCGGCGCGCTGCTCACAAGCGAGCTGGTGAAGTAAGACAGACAACTTCAAGAGAGTTTTTTATATGCGGCCACGATCTCAGATCGTGGCTGCATTATTTTTTACATTGACAGGTTTGTTATAAGTGATTGCTGGCAGCTCTGCCGCCTGATGTGCGGAAAGGCTTGATGCCTCGCTCCGCTAGGAGCGAAATGTTTATAGAACTCCGGCTTTATTCACCCTCAGAGCTCCTTTAGGAGCGGAGTGTTGAGCTTGCACATGGCAAATACGTTCTCCCAAATCTACATTCAGACCGTCTTTGCAGTTGAGAATCGACAATCTCTAATCACACCCGACTTCAAAGAAGACTTGCACAAGTACATCACCGGAATTGTCCGTAATCACGGGCAGAAGCTCATTGCAATCAATGGCATACCCGATCATCTTCACATTCTGATCGGCTTGAAGATGGCATTAGCAGAATTGGTTCGGGAGATCAAAGCTGATTCAACCAACTTTATCAATGAACAGAAATTCGTACGCGGACGATTCAATTGGCAGGAAGGATATGGCGCGTTCTCTTATGCTCATTCCCAACTGGATAGAATCATTCGCTACATTCAAAATCAGGAGAAGCGCACCAGAGACAATCGTTCAAGGATGAATATATGAACTTCCTGCGGAAGTTCGATATTGCGTTCGATGACAAGTATGTTTTCAAGTTTCTGGACTAAGGTCACGTCGCCCGCCAACGGCATGGCGGCTCAGCGCCGTTAGGCGCGCAATGTTTATAGCACCCTGCGCATCCCCCAATTCCACAAGCTCCTTTAGGAGCGTGATGCGAAGTCGATTTACATTTCGCTCCTAAAGGAGCTTGGTTGATTTGTTTCCAGCAGGGTTCTATAAACATTTCGCTCCTAGCGGAGCGAACACAAAACAGGAATTCTCAAGCCCAGCCAGCGCCGCCAGGCGCGCAACGTTTATAGAACCCGACATCTTCCCAAATTCCGCAAGCTCCTTTAGAAGTGCAACGTGAAATCGATTTACATTGCGCTCCTAAAGGAGCTCGGTTGATTTATTTCTAACAGGGTTCTATAAACATTTCGCCCCTACGGAGCGAAACCATTCATGAAAACTCTAATCACTAACGGCAATATCATCACCGCCGTCGACAACTACACGGCGGACATTCTGATCGAAGGTGAAAAGGTTTCCGTCATCGGCGCGAAACTTGACATGGAGGCCGACGTGACGATCGATGCGTCAGGCAAGCTCGTCATTCCCGGCGGCATCGATCCGCACACGCACATGGAACTGCCGTTTGGCGGCACGACTGCCTCTGATGATTTTCGCACTGGCACGATTGCCGCCGCGCACGGCGGGACTACGACCATCATCGATTTCGCAGTCCAGTACAAAGGCGAATCGCTCTTACAGGGCGTCGACAATTGGCATAAAAAAGCCGAGGGCAAGTGCGCGATTGATTACGGCTTTCACTTGATCACGACCGAACTGGAAGACAAACAGATCGAAGAGATGTACACGGTCATGGATGAAGGCGTGACCAGCTTCAAAATGTTCATGGCTTATCCAGGGGTCTTTCTGGTCGATGATGCGACGATCTTTCGCGCCATGTCGGCGGCTGGACAGCGCGGCGGTTTGATTTGCATGCACATCGTCATTAATGAGATCATCAAGCACGCTCTCGCAAAGGGTCATACGGCGCCAAAGTATCACGCGCTCACACGGCCCACGGTTGCCGAAGCCGAAGGCGTGCACCGCGCGATCGCCATCGCCGAGATGGCCGAGTCGCCTGTCTACATCGTCCACCTCAGTTGCACCGACGCACTCAACCAGATCCGCGAAGCGCGCGATCGCGGCATCCCGGCCTTTGCCGAAACTTGTCCCCAGTATCTTTTCCTTTCCATCGATGATTACGGCGAAGATTTCAACGGCGCGAAATATGTCATGACGACGCCGTTGCGCGAAAAATCGAACCAGGCTGAGCTGTGGAAAGGTTTGAAGATGGATGATCTGCAAGTCATCTCAACCGACCATTGTCCATTCTGCATGAAAGAGCAGAAAGAGCTGGGCAAAGATGACTTCACGAAGATTCCCAACGGCGCTCCCGGTGTCGAGCATCGCGTCTCACTGATCTATAACGGCGTTGTCGAGAATCACATCTCACTTAATCGCTTCGTCGAATTGACTTCGACTGCGGCGGCAAAGATGTTCGGGATGTTCCCCAGGAAAGGAACGATCGCGGTCGGCTCGGATGCGGACATCGTCATCTTCGATGCGAATAAGGATCAGACAATCTCAGTCAAGACGCATCACATGAATGTCGATTACAGCGCTTATGAAGGCAAGACAATCAAAGGTGCGGTCGAGACCGTTCTGTCGCGCGGCAGGGTGGTAATTGATAAAGGTGAGTTCAAGGGCAAAGCCGGCAATGGACAATTTCTGAAGCGCGGCGAGTGCGTGAGTATCTGAACCGGCGAATTTCCGTTGGCGCTTCGCGTGCTGTACTCGATATCGAACAAACTGGAGATACAAGAAATGAGTCGCATCTTCTTCATCTTACTTTTTATCGCGGGCATGTCCGCAACCGCAGCCGCGCAAAACTCTAAAGTCGTTACCGCCGCGCAAGCGAACGGCGTCTATCGTTATTACGACAACGAATTTCGGATTCTCGCTCTGGGCCACGGTAAATTGAAGGTACAGTTCGACGGTGTCTATCACACTCTGGCTAAGAGTGTGAACATGGGTTCCGCGACCGGCGAAGCGACCATCGAAGGCAACGTCGCCACGTTCGTTCCGGAAGACGCTCAGACTTGTAAGATTACTTTGACTTTTCTACCGGGCAAGCTAGTCGTAAAGCAGGACGGACAAGATTTCGATTGCGGCTTTGGGCACAACGTCAATTCCGCTGGCATGTATCGCAAGATCAGAGGCGGTAAGCCGAAGTTCGACAGCCGCTTCAAATGATTCGGCTTCCGCCACAACTGATCAGACTCACTGTCGGAGTCTCGAGTCTCTTTCTACTCGGATCGCTAGTGGCCAGCGGCCAGTCGCCGCGCCGCATCGTCACTGCTGACCAAATCAATGGCGTCTACAAATTTGAGCGCAATGACTTTCGAGTCCTCGCATTAGGCCACAAGAAGCTTAAGGTTCAATTCAATGGTGAATGGATGACTCGCGGTGGCTATCCAAACATCGGTGAAGCCATCGGAGAAGCGACGATCGATGGCAACGTAGCGACTTTCATTCCGGGCGACACGACGAAGTGCAAGATAACCATGACATTCCTGCACAACAAGATGATTGTTGAGCAGGAAGGTATGGACGCCGATTGTGGTTTTGGGCACAACGTGATGGCCAGGGGAACCTATCGTCGAGTGAAAGCCGGCCGGCCGAAATGGATTCCGATCCCGAAATAATATGGGAACGCGGACGTCCTTGTCCGCAGAGCGAAATGCCGCTCTCCCAGCGTCCGCAACTACGCAGCGTAAATGCAATGCGGCTCGGCCGCAGCACACTGCGGTAAGGCTTTGCCTTACCGACAAGCGCCTTACCTAAACATTGCGGCGAGGCTAAGCCTCGCCGCATCTTCATAAATCACCAGCAACGGAAAGCCGAAGGCTTTCCGCAGTGTGCGGCGGCAAAGCCGCATGAGCGGCGTACTCAATCAGCTGGTTCGCGCTGCGCGCTCATGGCGGACAGGATGTCCGCGCTCCCAACACAAACCACTTGTCGCTTGATCGTCTTTGTCTTACTATGGCCGCCTTGCTGTTGCCTTCAAAGACCCGTGTGAACGGTTAATCGCTCATGCTCGCAGCCCTTCTGCTCGCTCTAGCTTTATTCGGACAAGCTCCTGACGCCCAGGGCCAGGGACGACGCCAGGGAGGTCAACAAACTCCCGGCCAGCAACCGACCACCACGACGACCACCCAGACGCCGGCCGGCTCGCAAACAGGAACGGGACAGCGCCCACCACAGGAAAGGCCTTCTCCGGTTCCGGAAGAGACGCCGGTCATCACTCATCACGAGATCACGGTTGGCGGGAAAACGCTCAAATACACTGCGACAGTCGGCATGATGCCGCTCAAGAATCGCGACGGCGAGACTGAAGCGCGAATATTTTTCATGGCCTACACGCTCGACGGTGTCAGCGATCGTGAAAAGCGGCCACTGACATTTTCGTTCAATGGCGGACCAGGTTCGGCCTCGGTCTGGTTGCATATGGGCGCGCTTGGTCCCAGGCGCGTGCCCATGAATCCCGACGGCACGATGCCCGCGCCTCCCTACCATTTAGTCGATAATGAATACACCTGGCTGGATCAGAGCGATCTGGTTTTTATCGATCCGGTAGGCACCGGTTACAGCCGCGCGGTACGGCCGGAAGTCGCGTCCAGATTCTTTAGCTTGCAGGGTGACATCGAATCCGTCGGCGAATTCATCCGCATGTACCTGGTGCGAAATGAGCGTTGGACCTCGCCGCTGTTCTTAGCGGGTGAGAGCTATGGCACGACGCGCGCCTCCGCGTTGTCAGGCTATCTGATTGGGCGCGGCATTGCTTTCAACGGCATCGTGCTGATTTCGACGATCATGAATTTCGAGACGACAGATTTTGCCTCGGGCAACGATCTTCCTTACGTGATGTATTTGCCGTCTTACGCGGCCACCGCCTGGTATCACAAGAAGCTGCCACGCGACATGCAAGCCAAGTCCGTTCAGAAAGTAGTAGCTGAGGCGGAGGAATGGGCCGCAAACGATTACACGCTCGCGCTCGAGAAGGGCGATCGACTCAGCGGGCCGGAGCGGCAGGAAACTATCAACAAACTCGCGCGCTTCACAGGCCTGGATCCGAAGTTCATCGACAACGCAAATCTGCGCGTCTCGCTAAACTTCTTCCGCAAAGAATTGCTGCGCGATGAAAAGCGATCTATCGGACGCCTCGATGCGCGCTTTAAAGGTTATGACTCCAGCTATGTGAGCGCGGGGCCCGACTTTGACGCCAGCGAAGCGGCGATTCGTCCCCCGTACACTTCGACTTTCAATAATTACATCCGCCAGGAACTGGGATTCAAGAGCGACCTCGAGTACTACATTCTCGGCGGTGGCATTGGTCCATGGAACTGGGGAACCAACAACGGCTATGTCGATACCAGCGTAGCGCTGCGAACGGCGATGGCGCAGAATCCTTATCTCAAGATTTTTGTAGCCATGGGGTATTACGATATGGCGACGCCTCAGTTTGCGGTGCAGTACACGTTGCATCACATCAGCCTCGATCCCGGTCTGCTCCGGAATTTCTCAACCGGTTATTACGAAGCCGGACACATGATGTACATCGACGAGAAACAGCTCGGTAAACTGCGCGGCGATGTGCGGAAGTTCATTGATGAGTCGCAGGCGAAGTGATTCGTTTAGGGCAAAGGGGGAGTATATGAAGAAGCTTCTGTTGCTGACTGCCGCAGTCTTGCTCTTCTCCGTTCACACGTTCGCGCAAAACGCGATCGAACCGCCGCTGATTACTGTGTCCGGCCAAGCCGAGGTAATGGTAGCCCCTGACGAGGTTGTCTTTAAGTTGAAGGCGGAAAACGTCAGCCTCGACCTCAACACGGCAAAGGCAAAGAGCGATCAGGACGTTAAGAAGATCTTAGCGCTGGCGCGTAGCTATAAGATCGAGCCCCAGAATGTCCAAACCGATTACATAAGAGTAAGCAAACACTACGCCCCGGCGACGCCGAGCAAGCCTCCCGAGTTCGATGGTTACGCTGTCGTACAGACGACTACCATCTTGCTGAAGGATGTCTCACACTTCGAGAGTCTCTTGTCAGATCTGGTCAAAGCAGGAATCTCGGACGTGAGCGACGTCACTTTTCGCGCATCACAGATGCGAAAGTATATGGATCAGGCGCGGGCTCTGGCTATGAAGGCGGCCCACGAGAAAGCGGTGGCGCTAGCCGGTGAGATCGGTCAGCGAATTGGCAAGGCGAATACAATCACCGAAGTCGGTATGACCGTTTCTTCCGCCTACGAGGAAGACAGCGATCATTCGAATAGCAACTATAGCAACACGAGTTCAGCAGAAATTGGCCGAAGCATTGCGGATAACCAAGGCACAATCGCTCCGGGAATGATTTCAATAACGGCGCGAGTTAAAGTCAGCTTCGGACTTAACTGAGTCGCAAACTATGGCGATGCCCACAAATCTGGCATCCGAAACAATCCAGTATCCCGACGGGCGCGTCGAGCTAAAGCATGACGCGTTTGTCGAGATTAGCGCGAGCCCACTATTCAATCGTGATCTGGCACCGGTCAAGGTCGATGAGCGCAATTGGACCACCTACAACTATGCCGCGCTCTGGATCAGCATGGCCCACTGCATTCCGACTTACATGCTTTCGTCGGGATTGATCAGCGCGGGCATGAACTGGTGGCAGGCACTGATCACGATTCTGCTGGGCAACACGATCGTTCTGGTTCCGATTCTGTTGAACTCGCATCCGGGCACCAAGTACGGAATCCCCTTCCCCGTTTTTGCGCGCGCGGCTTATGGAACTTACGGATCAAATCTCCCTGCGTTGATGCGCGCAATCGTCGCCTGCGGTTGGTTCGGTATCCAGGCGTGGATCGGCGGCGAGGCGCTGAATACTTTGTTTGCAGCGACTATCCCTCGGTGGAACACGCTGCTCGGTGGGTCAATCGGCGGACACCCACCAACCGAATGGCTTTCCTTTCTGCTGTTCTGGGGATTGAATATCTACATCATCTTTCGCGGCATGGACCTGCTCCGAAAAGTCGAGAACTGGGCCGCGCCGTTCGTGCTTGTGATGACAGCGCTCTTGCTCGGATGGGCTATTTGGAAAGCGCATGGACTCGGTTATCTGTTGAGCCAGCAAAGCAAGTTTCACAGCCTCGGTGAGTTCTGGCCCACCTTCATAATCTCTCTGACCGGCATGATTGGATTTTGGGCGACGCTCTCGCTCAACATGCCCGACTTTACGCGCTTTGGTCATAGCCAGCGCGAGCAAGCCGTCGGACAAATCGTCGCGCTGCCGACAACGATGACGGTGTTCGCGGCGATGGGCGTGATGATTACATCAGCGGCTGTGATCATCTATCCGCAAATGCCGCCGGGAGATCTTTGGGACCCGATGAAACTGGTCGGCCAGTTTCACCAGGTCGTCGTGGTCGCCATCTCGATGTTCACGGTCGTCGTCGCCACGCTCGCCGTGAACATCGCCGCGAACGTAGTCTCGCCGGCAAATGATTTCGCGAACGCCTTTCCGAAACTGATTTCGTTCCGCACAGGTGGATTGATTACCGGCATCATCGGTATCCTGATGCAGCCGTGGCGGCTGCTCGCTGATCCGTCCGGCTACATTTTTGATTGGCTGGTCGGATATTCGGGCGGCCTTGGCTCGATCGCCGGTGTGTTGATCGCGGACTATTGGTTGGTGCGCCGAAA
>Ga0193730_1000097_pt1 | contig 30364 bp, 22 predicted proteins | sample U1a1metaG_FD_144919 | JGI IMG/M metagenome (GOLD analysis project Ga0193730, IMG submission 144919) | Soil microbial communities from a riparian zone of the East river system, Colorado, United States - U1a1 | ecosystem: Environmental > Terrestrial > Soil > Riparian zone | place: USA: East River...
ACGTCGTGACGCCACGAAGGAACGGTATAGGTAAGAAGCGCCGCGTCTTCTGCACAAAGGTTAAAGCCTAGCGCGCCCAGAATCCGCTTCATTTCATTTGGGGTTACCTTTAGGTTGGTGATGGCTTCGCCTCGATCCGTGCGCAGAGTTACTGACCTTGATTCAAAAGCTTGGGGATAGACATCCAGCGCATCTTCAGTCGCGACGCCGCCGGCAATCTCACAAATCAAGGCGACGCATCGTTCCTGCGCGGCCAGGACGCCTTCAGGATCAGTGTTGCGTTCAAATCGATGCGAGGCTTCCGTGTGCAATCCGAGCATCCTCGCCGTCCGCCGCACCGATGAAGGATCGAAGTAAGCACTCTCAATCAGAACGTTTACCGTCGAGTTTGAGATTTCGGAATCTTCCCCGCCCATCACTCCGGCAAGGGCGACGGCTTTCTCTGCGTCAGCGATCACGAGCATCTCGCCGTCGAGTTTTCGATCGATCCCGTCAAGCGTCTTGATTGTTTCATCCTTTGTCGCGCGGCGAACGACAATTCGATTTGACGCGAGCTTGGCGAGATCGAACGCGTGCAAGGGCTGACCCAGTTCGTGCAGCACATAGTTCGTGATGTCGGCGACGTTATTGATGGGGCGCTGCCCAATCGCTTCAAGCTTCTTAACCAACCAAGCTGGCGACGCCGCGATTTTGACGCCGCGAACAACCCGCGCGGCATAGCGGCGGCAGAGATCGGGATCGAGGATCTCGACTGAGGCAAACTCGATCGTCTTTCCATTCGTGGTTTGGACTTGGGACTTTGGGCTTTGGACTTTGGACTTGTCTATTACCGAGAGTTCGCGCGCGATCCCGACATGAGAAAGACAATCGCCGCGATTCGAAGGCACTTCAACATCGAGCACGAAATCATCAGTCCGCGTCTCAACAGCATCGACGGCCAGACCGATATTCGTCAGCCGGTCCCTCACCTGTTGAGGATCGAGCTTTGTGCCCGTTAGCTCGTGCAGCCAATTGTAGGAAATAAGCATGTGCTAAGTTTGATTTCGTTTAGACGCCGGACTTGTCCGGCGCTCGAGCGGACAAGTCCGCTCGCTAAACAACTCGATCACCTAAACTGCTCAAGGAATCTCACATCATTCTCAAACAGCAACCGAATATCGTCGAGTTGATAAATACGCGCGCAAGTCCGATCGATCCCCAGACCAAATGCAAAGCCAGTGAACTCCTCCGGATCGACGTTCGCTGCACGCAGCACATTCGGATGGACCATGCCCGATCCGCCCAGCTCGATCCAACCTGACTGTTTACAGATGCGACAGCCGCTGCCGCCGCAATTGAAACAACTGTAATCGACTTCGGCGCTCGGCTCAGTGAACGGAAAATATGAAGGGCGAAAGCGCGTCTTTGTCTCTGGTCCAAATAATCGATGGACAAACTCCGCCAGCGTCCCCTTTAAATGCGCCATAGTGATGCCGCGATCGACACACAGTCCTTCAACCTGAAAGAACATCGGGTTGTGTGTCGGGTCCGGCGTGTCGCGACGAAAGACCCGGCCCGGCGCAATCATGCGCACCGGCGCACCGCGCCGCTGCATCGCGTGAATCTGCACCGTCGATGTCTGGGAGCGCAAAGCAAAACCTTCAGTTGTGTAGAAGGTGTCCTGGGGATCGCGCGCCGGGTGACCTTCAGGAATATTCAGCGCGTCGAAATTGTAAAAATCAGTTTCGATCTCGCGATCATCTTCGACGATATAGCCTAGCGAAACGAAAATGTCTTCGATGCGCTGGCGCATCAGAGTGATAGGGTGGAGATGTCCGGGTCGCGGACGTCGTCCGGGAATTGTGACGTCAACCCGCTCGCGTTCGTCGCGGGCGGCTTCGATATGCGCGTTGAGAGCTCTCTCTACTTCATCAATGGATTGCCGAATCGCCCCCTCGGTATTTTGAACCAGTCTCGCGAAAGAAGCTCGATCTTCAGCTGCCACGCCGCCGATGAGTTTCTTTGCGGAAGCCAGTGCGCTCTTTTTTCCTAAATGTCGAGTGCGCAGTTCCGATAGTGCTTTTTGTTCAGTTTCAAGGTCTAAGAAACCCATCGGCTTGCTTAGAGCTACTGCGCCGCTAAAGAAATCAAAGCGCGCAAAGTCGAGCTCAAAGGCTTCCCGCGCTGTCTCGAGGTCTTTGCGTGGATCTCTATCTTCTGACACGTCGTTGGTTTTCCCGTCCGCGCAGCGGACGGCTGAAAATAGCCCAGCACTTCAGTGCTGGGTAGGAGCAGTCCTAATATTCAAAAGCCCGCGAAGCGGGCGACAGATGTTTCAGAACCGGAGCGGTAGCGACCGGACCGAAATTCAACTTGAGTGCTGGATCCGCTCGCTCTGTAACAGACTTCAATCGTCCGCTCCGCGGACTAGGAATCAATAAACGAACTAGATCCCACCGATGAATCGGTGGGCTATTATCAATCGTCCACTGTGCGGACGAAAGGCAACAGTAGCCCGGTCATTTCTTCTTGACTGCTACCCACTTGCCGGAACTCTGACCCGCAAAATCGTAATCGCCGGAAAACTTTCCATCCACGATCGTGGCGTTCAAGAGAATCTGACCAGATCCTGATTCAAGGACGATTGCGAGCTTGCCGTCTTTCCACGTCCCGGTAGAGATGTTCGAGGTTCCCAGCTGCGAACTGCTCGAACCGGTGACCTTTTCGCCGTCGAGCTTTAATACCAGGGTGAACGGAAAGGGTTGTCCACCGGCATCGGCGACGGCGTCCCAATCGCCGGAGATCACATCAGCGGCCGGGTCAAACCGCTTGAGTTCGACGGTGCCCTTTTGCGTGCCGCGAATCCAATCACCGACCAGCTTGTCACCACTTGGCTTAAGCGTCAGCGTGGCAGCGTCAGCGCCGCTGCCGAACATAATCGTAAGCATGCCGCCCGCAACTTTTCCCGATGCTACTTTGTAATCGCTATCTCCCGAAACAGCATGGCCCGCAAACTTACCGTCGACCAGTTTAAGTTCGAGCGTAACACCCATCTCGCCGCTCGCCATCTTGGCCGTGCCTTTGAAACTGCCGACGAACGGATCAGTATCTTTAGTCTGACCCAGCGCCAGCGCCGGAAAAACCATTAGGGCAGCAATGATCAATGACAACGCCACCGCGGACGAGTAGATGCTTCGTTTGATGTTCATGCTTACTCCCTTTCAGTCAGAATTAAGCTGCCGCGCGCACCTGCGGTTTATTCTCCAGGGCGGTTTTTGCTTGTGTCGCCAGCTCGGTAAATGCTTCAGGCTGTTTCGCCGCAAAGTCCGCGAGAATCTTTCGATCCAATTCGATTCCGGCCAGCTTCAAGCCGTGCATGAACTGCGAATAGTTCATTCCATTCAAGCGCGCCGCGGCGCCGATACGCACGATCCAAAGCGATCGAAAATCGCGCTTCTTCAGTTTGCGTCCGGTATAAGCGAAGTTCAGACCGCGCTCAACAGACTCTTTCGCTGACCGGTAAAGCTTTGACTTGGTACCGCGATAACCTTTTGCTAATTTTAAAATCTTCTTGCGCCGTTCGAGGCGCTTATTTCCACGTTTTGCTCTTGGCATGACTCCTCCTAATAAAACCGGTCTTTGGTCTTTGGCTTTTGGTCTTTGACAAAGATCTAAGACCAAAGACCAAAGGCCTAATCCCTGCCATACGGCAGCATTCGCTTGACTCGATCGATGTCGCCATCGGCCACCAGCACGTCAACATCCAGATACCGTTTCCGCTTATTTGTTTTCTTTGTCAGAATATGGCGCGCATGCGAATGGCCGCGCTTAATCTTGCCGGTCGCGGTCATGCGAAATCGCTTCTGCGCGCCTTTATGTGTTTTTAGTTTTGGCATAGTTGCTCCCTTTAAATCTCCAGTAAATCTCCAATTTCAAGTCTCAAATTACTCGCCTTTCGACACGAGCAAGCAACGACTTTGTCCGGCGCCGAACTTCTACTATTCAGCAGCTGGCGCAGGCGGTGGGCCCTGTCCTTTGTCTCGGCTACCAGGCGGCGCCGGTCGATCTGCTTTAGCGCCCTTATTTCGCTTCGGCATAAAGATCGTAAACATCTGGTTGCCTTCCATGCGCGGCCGCATCTCGATATCACCGACGTCGGCGAGATCCTTTTCGAGCTGTTCGAGGATTCGCGCGCCCAACTCGCGGTGGGTCATCTCGCGCCCGCGAAACCAGATCGTCGCTTTAACTTTATCGCCGCCCGACAACCACTCGCGCGCATGCTTCATGCGATAGCTGTAATCATGCGTGTCGGTGCCGGGGCGAAACTTAACTTCCTTGACCGTGATGACGACCTGCTTCTTTTTCGCTTCGTTTGCTTTCTTCTTCGCTTCGTACTGAAACTTTCCGAAGTCGATGATCTTGCAAACGGGCGGCTCGGCGTTAGGCGCGACTTCAACCAGGTCCATGCCTCGTTCGCGCGCCGTGCGAATTGCTTCGCGAGTCTCCATCACGCCGAACTGCTCGCCATCGTCACCGACGACGCGCACCTGCGGCACGCGAATGCGTTCGTTAATTCGAGTAACCGGCGCGCGGCGGAAATCTGGACGACCGCGGCCTCGGTAACCTGTAGCTATTGCTGCACCTCCTAGGGAAACGTTTCAAGTTCCAAGTTTCAGGTTTCAAGTTAATTGCCCGGACATTTTGCAACTTGAAACTTGAAACTTGAAACTTGAAACTATGTATTCGCCAGCGCTCGCGTCTTAACCAACCGCTGCGCCATCTGCTCAAAATCATTCAGCGACATCGCCCCGAGGTCGCCTTTGGTTCGCTCGCGCACCGCTACCTGAGATTGCTCCATCTCGCGGTCGCCGAGCACTAACATGAACGGAATCTTCTGGAGCTGTGCGTCGCGAATCTTCGCGCCGATCTTGTCGTTGCGCACGTTGACTTCCACGCGCAGGCCGGCGGCCCGTAATTGTTGAGCGACCGTTTCCGCGTATTTATTGATGCGATCCGTAATTGGCAGCACGGCAACCTGCACCGGCGCCAGCCACATCGGGAACGCGCCTGCGTAGTGCTCAATCAACACCCCGAAGAACCGCTCAATCGATCCAAACAGCGCGCGATGGACCATCACCGGCCGGTGCGGCTTGTTGTCTTCACCGATGTATTCAAGCTCGAACCGCTCCGGCAAATTGAAATCCCACTGCACGGTGCCCAGCTGCCACAGACGGCCAATCGCATCTTCAATTTTGAAATCGATCTTCGGGCCATAGAAAGCGGCTTCACCTTCGACGCGGTCGTATTTGATGCCGCGCGCGTCGAGGCCGGCAGCGAGCGCTTGCTCCGCCTTTTCCCAATCTGCTTCCAGGCCGAAATAGTTCTTGCTCGTATCACTTCCCTTCACTGACAGCTCGAACTTGATCTTGTCGAACCCGAAAGTCTTCAAAACCTGATAAGCAAAATCAACGCAGTCATCAATCTCGCGCGGGATCTGCTCAGGCGTGCAGAACAGGTGCGCGTCATCTACGGTGAATCCGCGCACGCGCATCAACCCGTGAAGAGTTCCCGACAATTCGGCGCGATAGACGGTGCCCATTTCTGAATAACGCTGCGGCAAATCTCGATACGAACGCTGCTGCGATTTGTAGATACCGATGTGAAACGGACAGTTCATCGGCTTCAGGCGGAACTCGGTCTCTTCCAGCGTCGTCGGCGCGAACATCGAATCACCGTAGTTCTGTTCGTGACCGCTCAATTGCCAGAGCTCGCGCTTGGCGATGTGCGGAGTGTAAACAAAACTGTAGTTGCGCCTGATCAATTCCTCGCGCAGATAATCTTCCATCTGCTGGCGAACGATACCGCCCTTCGGATGCCAGAAAACCAGGCCTTGTCCGTATTGCTCCTGGATCGAAAACAGATCGAGTTCGCGGCCGAGGCGACGATGATCGCGCTTCTCAGCTTCTTCACGTTGCTTGAGCCACCCATCCAATTCTTCCTGGGTGAAAAACGCGGTTCCATAGATGCGTTGCATCTGTGGCCGTTCGGCATCACCTTTCCAGTAAGCACCGGCGAGCGAAAGCACCTTAAAAGCCTTCAAACGATTCGTATTCGGGACATGCGGACCGAGACAGAAATCGAGAAAGGGTGAGCCGTCAATGTAGTAGACGCTAACCGTTTCGCCGGCTTTCTCGTCGATCAGTTCGCACTTCAAAGGCTCATCGCGCTCATTGAAAATTCGCAGCGCCTCTGCTTTCGGAATTTCGTCCCTACGGTATGACATGTTCCGCTTGGCGATGTCGCGCATCTTCTTTTCGATTACCGGAAGGTCAGCTTCAGTCAAAGGCCGTGGCGCAATTACATCGTAAAAAAATCCGTAACGAGGATCGTCCAACAACGCCGGGCCAATACCGAGTTTCGTCCCGGGAAAAAGATCGAGCACCGCGGCGGCCAGCAAATGCGCCGTGGAGTGGCGCAGCACATCGAGACCGTCGCGAGTTTGCGGCAACACGGGTTCAATCCTGACTGCGTCTCCGTTTTCAGGTGCTTGAATCGGTGATGCAAGATCAACTTCCCGCCCGTTAACACGCGCAGCGAGAGCCTGCTTCGCCAGATCGCGATCAAGCTTCTTCAGCGCCTCGGCAACGGTGGTCGAGCTCGGCACCTGAACTGGTGCGCTGTCATTCAGTTGTACGTTGATCTCGCTCATTGCGATAAATCGTTCGCGGCTTCGCCGCTTGATGTGCGGAAAGGCTTCGCCTTTCCAATTGCATATCTCAGTAATCTTTCGCGAGGCTACGCCTCGCGCCGGAGGCATAGCCTCCACTCATTTAGTTTGACGGGTCGGAAAGCCGGAGGCTTTCCGCACATCAAGCGGCAAGGCCGCGGAACACCGGAAACCCGGCGCTCCCTCTTCACGATTTACGATTCACTATTTCTAAGTACAAATGATCGGATTCGATAGGAGCGCCCTCGTCGCGAGTCCCAGTGAGGACTCGCAATCAAAATGTGAACCGTGTAGTCGTTCGATTCATTACGAAGGTCTTCCGGAGCATCCTATCAAAAATTCGAATCAGACAAGCGTTTTGCTCATCTTTCGTATGATTACGAAGCTGGATGATAGCAAAGGCATTCGACGCCGCGCAAGCAGCGGATGTCCGACAAACTTCAATCTGTCGCATTGGATCGACAAGCTAAAGCTTGTCGGACATCAAGAACTGCTTGGGCTTCTGATACTATACGCGCCCGTCAGTCTTAACCACTGCTTTCAAGGAGCCCTCTGATGACCAGAATCTTTCGCTTCGCTGCGGTTGCGATTCTTTCCGCATTCTTGCTGCTCAACAGTTTCCCGCTTCGCACGTCAGCCCAACGACAACAGTCACGGCCGAGCGCCAATAAGCCCGCGACTTCCGACGCGCTGGCGGATGATGCGGGCCAAAGCGAGATGCGGCCGATCATTGAGTACTACATCGCCGATCGGGGCAGCCTGCAACGGTCATTCTTTGTCAACAATTCCGAAGCGCGCCGCGAGCGCTTCCGAAAATTTTATTCAGATGCGCTGGAGCGAATTCAAAAACTCAACTTCGATTCGATGAGCCAGGAGAGCAAGGTCGATTACATTCTCTTTCGCAGTCATCTCGAACACGAACTGCGCCAGTTGGATATTGAGGCGAAGCAGATGGCCGAGATTGCCCCGCTGATTCCTTTCGGCAAAACGATTATTGGTTTCGAAGAATCGCGGCGGCGGATGGAGCCGATGGATTCAGCCAAAGCCGCTGAGACTTTGAACAGCCTGAAGAAACAAGTCGAAGAAACACGGCGCCAAGTCGAAGCAGGACTGCGTGGCAGCGACAACCCAGACGCGATCAAAGTGAAGAAGACGGTCGCGTTTCGCGCGGTGAACGCGATCAATTCGCTGCGCGGAAACTTGCGCAACTGGTACACGTTCTACAACGGCTACGATCCCGTCTTCACCTGGTGGAACGAAGAGCCTTACAAGTCATTCGACGAAGCGATGGCGAGCTATTCGGCATTTCTTAGCGAACGATTGTTGGGTTTGAGAACCAACACACCGGCAGGCCAAACCGGTCAACAAGGCGGTGGGCAACGACCTGGTGGCGGCGGAGGCCAAGGCGGCGGTGGTTTTCAACGACCGGCGGCGTCCCAGGCCCGGCCCGGCGACACGAGCGACATCATTGGCGATCCGATCGGGCGGGAAGCGCTCCTGAGCGAACTGCAATCGGAGATGATTCCGTACACGCCCGAAGAATTGATCGAGATCGCCAACAAAGAAATGGCCTGGTGCGAAAACGAAATGAAGAAGGCTTCGCACGATCTTGGTTACGGGGATGATTGGCAAAAGGCGCTCGAACACGTGAAGAACCATTACGTCGATCCAGGCAAGCAACCCGAGATAATTCGCGGCCTCGCAGTCGAAGCAATCAAGTTCGTCGACGATCATGATCTGGTGACGGTCCCCCAACTGGCGCGCGACACCTGGCGCATGGAGATGATGACGCCTGAGCGGCAACTCGTCAGTCCGTTTTTTCTCGGCGGCGAAACTATTTTAGTTTCGTTCCCGACCAATACGATGTCGCATGAACAAAAGATGATGAGCATGCGCGGCAACAATATCGACTTTGCGCGGGCAACGGTTTTTCATGAATTGATTCCCGGCCATCACCTACAGGGATTCATGACCGCCCGCTATCGACCATATCGCGGACTGTTCGGCACGCCGTTCTGGACTGAAGGCAACGCGCTTTATTGGGAGCTGTTGTTCTGGGACCTTAATTTTGCGAAGACACCTGAGAACCGCATCGGCATGCTTTTCTGGCGCATGCATCGCTGTGCGCGGATCATCTTTTCACTTAGTTTTCATTTAGAGAAGATGACGCCGCAGGAGTGCATCGACTTTCTCGTCAATCGTGTAGGGCATGAGCGAGACAATGCGACCGCCGAGGTGCGGCGCTCATTCGATGGCAGCTATGGCCCCCTCTATCAGATCGCTTACTTGATCGGCGGCCTGCAGCAAATGTCGCTGCATCATGATCTGGTTGATTCCGGAAAGATGACCAATCGCCAATTCAACGACGCGCTATTAAAAGAGAATCGTATCCCGATCGAGATGATTCGCGCGGTTCTAACGAACCAGAAACTTACGCGTGACTACAAAACAACCTGGCGATTTTATGGCGGGATGTAACTGACGTAGCACGCGCATCTTGCGCGTGGGTTCACGGGCGGGATGCCCCGTGCCACCTCTTCAACTAAGGCGCGATCGAAAATGGTGGCGGCTTGACGCTGCGTGACTTCGGCGTTGTGGCGTTCGAAGGGTGTCGCTTCTGCGTGTCGTTTACCCGCTTCACTTCCCCGGACGAGGAGGCGGAAGAATTTCGAACAACCGCCGATTTTGCCGGAGCTTCCGGTTTGGATAGACGCAGAGTTGCCGCATCTGATGCGGGTCGCACGTTAACGTGGCGGGCAGATTCGAGTAATCCCGCCGAGGTGTTAGTGACACTGCCGGGGTAAGCGACTGCGATCGCGATTAGTACAATCGCGAGGACCGCTGCGAACAATGCGGGTACATGCTTTCGCTTTGAAATTTGAAACACATTCTCTTCCGGTTTCAGGATCGAATAACTATCGAATGGATCGAGCGTCGCCGAGCTATGGTTCGATCCTGAGTTCCCGGCGACTTGGGTATTCGATTGAAAATCTTTTCTGCCGACCCGCTTGAGCGCTTCTCGAAACTGCGTCGCGTCTTCATATCGATCAGTCGCATTCAAAGCCATCGCTTTGTTTAGCACCGCCGCCAATTCAGGACCAACAATTGAAAGCGCCTCGTTCCCGGACGTCAGCGGATCGCGTTTCGAATGAGCGAGCGCGGCCGCCCTTGTCAATGCATCCGGTGGTTTGATTCCCGTCAGCAAATGATAGAGCGTCGCGCCGAGCGCATAGATGTCGCTCTGTGGCGATGTCCCCTGATCCTGAATTTGTTCCAACGGCGAGTAGCGTCGCGTGTAACCAAAGATGCTGTTCGACGATTGGGTCGTCGATTGATCGGCGGCGTGCGTCTTTGCCAAACCGAAATCCAGCAGAGCGATCTGCCCGCTCGAGGTAAGCTTTAAATTGTGCGGCTTGATATCACGATGAATGATCTGACGTTCGCGCGTGTGCAGATAGATTAGCGCATCGAGCAATTGATCGGCCCAGGCAATTACCTGCGCGCGCGGAAAGGGCCCGGGCTGCTGCGAAATGATTTGGGCCAGGTCGTCACCAGCGATGAACTGCATCACCAAAAACGCGCGCCCGTTTTCCGTAAAGTAGTCGCTCACGCGCGGCAACGCGGGATGATGGAGTTGGGCCAACAGCCGCGCTTCCTGCTCAAACTGTCGCCGCAGGCGATCGTCAACCGAAAATGTTTCTTTGATTGCTACCGTAGCCTGGAGACGGTCGTCTACAGCTTCATAAACCGCGCCCATTCCGCCGGCGCCGAGTTGTCTGACGATCCGATAGCGATCTTGCAGGGTTTCGCCCACGGTGAACGAATGCACAGTCTCTTTTGAATGCTTTGGTGCCAACACGGGTTAGTTCATCAATTCGATCGATGTGAACGTAAGAGAGGAATTTGGGACGGACAGCGTGTACTGTCACTCTTGGAAGTCGGGGCGAGAAGTAAACTTCCTAACTTCGAATATACGACACGGCGCGGAGGAAAAACAAGACAAATGCGAACCCTCCGCGTTCAGACCCACAAACCGGTACGGAACCGCTCGCGCTAGCCAGCAGGTAACCTTAATGAGTTCTATTGGGGCGGTGCAACTATTCTGACGTCGCCGATGCCAGATAAGACGATCCACGAACTCACACGAAACGTTTTTTCGTGCCCCGTTCGTGTGGGTTCGTGAATCGTTGTTGCGGACCGGAAAGGCAACACGAAAACCGATTACCCGCATGCTGGCGCAAGCGGTTCCGTACGAGCCTCCACTAGATTTTCTTTCGCAGCAGGCTTAACAAAAAAAGTACGGTGGCGACGGCGATAATCGCGGGGCCGAGCGCGAGATTAAGTGTCACATGGCCAACCGTAAAGTGTGGATAGAAGTGGCTAATAATAAGGCCCAGCGCCACCGATAAGACACTGGCAATCGATGAGGTCACGAGGAACGCGGTTAAAGTATGAGTCAATTGCCTGCCTATCGCCGCCGGCACGATGATCAGCGCGCCCACCAGCAAAGCGCCCAGAAACCTCACACCCAACAACACGGTCAGGCTGAAAACCAGCAGAAAATAGAGGTTCAGACGAGAGACGTTCACCCCCGTGGCGCCGGCGAGCTCTGGCGAGAACAACGACAGAATCAATTGATGACGGGAAACGAGCACGAAGCCTACGATTACCGATACAGCGACGACTCCGGCGACGAACCAAATCGCGCTCAGGCTTTGAAAGCCGCCAAACAGCGCTTCGATCAAATCATCGCTTGGGGTCAGGACCGTTCCGATTGCCAGCGCCGCGGTAAAGATCACGCCAATCGCGACGTCCGTCGTTAGCGTCGCGCTCTTTTGCAAATGCCAAATCAGAATTGTGCCGAGGAAGAGCGCGGCCGCGGCTCCAACCAGCGGATTGATGCCGAATAACATCGCCAGGCCCAGGCCCGGCAGAGCGATGTGTGAGACGACATCGCCCGCCAAACTCATACGCTTCATCAAAGCGAAGCTGCCGACCAGTCCCGCAGCTAGGGCCGTCAGGAGAATAAGACAGACTGAATATGTTTCCGATGCGGTCACGATTAGACCTGGTTGGGATTTTGACTGCCAGAGTGATCGTGGTGGTCGTGATGATAGACGCCGACCGCCTCGCCGTATAGCTTCGCCAGCACTTCAGGCGAGAGTGCCTCCATCGGGCTTCCGAAACAAACCTTCTGACGGTTCAGGCACAGCACTTTCGTCGCATAACGAAAGACGAAACTCAGATCATGCGACACCATAATGCTCGCCAGATTGTGTTCCGTTTGAAGCCGATTAATCAGTTCGTAGATATGCTCTTCACCGGGTTCATCAACACTCGCCGTCGGCTCATCCATCAGCAAGACGTTTGGATTTCCAATCAGCGAAAAGCCAATCAGCCCGCGCTGAAACTGTCCGCCTGACAGGTGCCCGACCGGCGTCTCAAGGATCTGTTTGGTGAGCCCGACGCTGTGCGCTATTTCGTCCAGCTCGCTGAACGACACTTTCAAGGTCGTGCATTTTGCGCGGAAGAGATCTGTAAAGGTCAGCGGCAGGTGCGTGTCAGCGTCGATTTTCTGGGGCACGTAGCCTATCCGCACGTTTGGCGCCCAGATCACTTCCCCTTTATAAGACAGGAGATTGAGCAGGGCTTTCAGCAGCACCGTCTTGCCCGCTCCGTTTGGTCCGAGCACGCTGAGACGCTCACCCCCGGCTAATTCAAAGCTGAGATCTTCGACGATTAGCTTGTCTTCAAGCCGCACGGACAGATGCTTTACGCTAAGCAAATTCATTCGGCGAAAGTCTTAACACGAATGTTGGTTTGGTGGGAAGTAGCGGGCAGGCACCGTTACGCTAACCGAGGCTACTTATCCGATGGCTCGGCCACTCCGATGCGCGGCAAGTCTCTGACTTGCCGAGAAAGCTTTCTAATCCTGTCGGTCTATGACCTCGGGGTCGGAGACCCGGAGAAAGAGGTGGACGCTCCGGCAAGTCCAAGACTTGCCGCGCATCGGAGGGGCAGAGCCATCGGGTAAGTGGCCTCAGGTTCTGTACCCTTGATTCGTTTGGAAAAGCCTCAGTTCCCTTCACCGCTAATCGCAGCTTGCATCACCGATTCGGGAGTCCACTCATTGATCGGCCGGGCCGCAGACAAGCGCCCCCGACTCATCACTGCGAGCCGATCACACATGCCGAACAACTCTGGCAGGTATGAACTCACCATCAGCACAGCTTTTCCCTTCTCAGCGGACTCCGCGATCGTGCGATAGACCACGGCCTTGCTGCCAATGTCGATGCCGCGCGTCGGTTCATCAAGCAGCAGGATGTCCGCGTCCTGATGTAACAGACGTGCCACTGCGATCTTTTGTTGATTGCCGCCAGAGAGTGATGCGACCGCCTGTTCAGGGTGACGTGCTTTCACTGCGAGCGAGTTAAGGAGCGCTCGCGTCTGTGCGCGCTGGCGCGAAACATTCAGCCATCCCCAACGCGAGCAAGCCGCGAACCGGGTCATAGTCACATTGTCAGCCAGAGAGAGTGTGAGTGCGAGTCCTTCACCTTTTCTATCCTCGCTCAAGTAGCCGAAGCGCTGAAACAACCGGACCGCCGTTGTGCCGTCGCCCGCAGCCGCGGTCTTCCCGTTCACCTCGATCGATCCGGTCGTGGCCCCTTCAAGGGCAAAGATTGTTCGCAGCAATTCTGTCCGGCCTGAACCCATCAACCCAGCAACCCCGAGAATCTCTCCGCGCCGCAATTGAAGGCTGGCATGTTTCAAGTCCGGAGGCGCACTCAGATCGCGCACTTCAAGAATCGTATCTTCCGCCTTCGAACTTCGCGGACTCCTCTGAGGAAATAGATTTTCCAGCGGACGACCGACCATATGCGCAATTAACTGTTCGTCCGAAGTGGAGTTGATCGCGCCGGTCGCGACGCTCCGACCATCGCGCAAGACCGTAAACCTATCGGCGATCTCACGAACTTCTTCCAGAAAATGGCTGATGTAAACCACTGTGATCGATTGCTCGCCGAATTTGCGAATCACTGAAAAAAGATGCTGGACATCGTCGCGTTGCAAACTGCTGGTGGGTTCGTCCATCAGAATGATTTGCGCGCGCGCCGCAATGGCCCGGCAGATTTCGACGATCTGCCGCGCTGCTATTGAGAGATTTGAGACTTGCGCCGCAGGCGTGATTTCCGGATGCCGAAATGTCGCCAGCACTTCATTCGTTCGCGCCAGCAGTCTCTTTTGATCCAGCACTCCGAAACGCGCAGGTTCCATTCCCATCATGATGTTTTCCGCCACTGATAAATGCGGAAACAGCGAAAGTTCCTGATGAATTAGTGCGATTCCCCGCGCGCGCGCCTCCAGGGGACTTGAGGGCAGGTACGCGGTTCCGTCAACTTCCATTGTTCCTTCGTCCGGCTGAATCAGGCCCGCCAGCACATTCATCAGAGTACTTTTGCCGGCGCCATTCTCTCCAATCAGAGCGTGCACTTCACCTTGCCGCAACTGAAGGTTGACTCCATCCAACGCGACGGTTGGTCCAAAGCGCTTACTGATATTTGAAAGCGCGAGAACAGTCATAAGAAAGTTGTCGGTGGTCAGTTGTTAGTAGTGGCTTTGCTCCATAAGTAATTCGACCACCGAAGGCGATCGAATTCTTTCGGACCAATCCGGTCTCATTCTCACCTGGCTTTAGCCAGGTGGACTGCGCCAAGCTAAGGCCCGGAAACCGTTTAAACGGTTTCCTCGTCCCAAACACTCCCGATCACCCGGCTGAAGCCGGGTGTGAATGAGACCTTCGACTCTCTTTTCCGCACAGCCATCAGTAGTTCGTAACCAACATCCTACTGCGACCACTTGGCCGGCTTTCGTTCCCAACGATGTTTGCGCAGCTCCGAAAGAAGCTCACTCGACAGACTACCGGCGTCGCTCGCGCCGATGTTTGAATCAACGTGCCGCGACTTTCGCATGCCCGGAATGATTGTGCTCACGGCCAGGTTACTAAGGATGAAGCGCAGCGCCATATCGGGCAGGGTCATACCTGCCGGCAAAAGTTTTTTGAGTTCTTCCGCACGCTCGACACTTGGGATCAAATTCTCAGGCACGAAGTAAATATTTCGGAAATCGCCTTCCGGCCATTTGCTGTCCTTATTTAGAGTGCCCGTCAGCGTGCCTTCATCGAAGGGAACGCGCGCGATTACCGCCACGTCTTTTTCAAGACACACCGGAAACAACTCGTCCTCGGGGTTTTGATCGAAGATGTTGTAGATGACCTGAACGGAATCGATGAGTCCGCTGCGAACGGTCTCAACCCCGTTCCAGGGTTCCCAACGATTGATACTGATACCAACAGCGCTCAGCAGTTTCTGAGTTCGCAGGTCGTCGATCTTCCTGGCCCAACGATCATCTTTGACCCAACTGTCTTCCCAGACGTGAAACTGTACGAGGTCGAAGCTTTCCAATCCGGCGTGTTCCAAACTCTCATGCACTCGTTGTTCTATGTATTCGGGCGGGAAGGTGTCATCCAATGTGAATTCGCGACGGCTGGGCCAGACAGAATTCTTCGGAGGGACCTTGGTCGCCGTGTAGAGTTTCTTTTCCGGATTAGCGCGGATGAGCTCACCCAGCAGGGCCTCGCTTCGTCCCTCGCCGTACGCCCAGGCGGTATCGAAGAAATTGCATCCAAGATCTACCGCTCGTTGTAACGAGGCCAATGATTCTTCATCATCTGAGCCGGTCCAACCGCCCATGCCCCACATGCCGTAACCGATTTCGCTCACCTGCCAGTTGGTGCGACCAAAGCGACGATAGTTCACCGATGTCCCTCCCTCAAGCGGTTGTCATGCGCGTACTGCGCCATCGATCGATTGCCACCGCGAAAACAATCAATGCCCCAATAATGATCTCCTGGATGTAGTTGGGCCAGCCTACCTGCTGACATCCATTGCGCAGAAACGCCATGATCAGCGCGCCGATCATCGATCCTAAAATAGTGCCCTCGCCGCCGCTCAGACTGCCGCCGCCAATGACTACCGCCGCGATGATGTCCAACTCCAAACCGGCAGCGACGGTCGGATCGCCCTGCCGCAAACGTGACATCTGCATCACTCCGGCGAGGCCAAACAAAAGACCCGCCAACGCATAGATGTAAATCTTCAGGCGATCGGTCGCGATGCCGCAGGCGCGCGCCGCGGCTTCGTTTGAGCCGAGCGCAAACAAGCGCCGGCCAAAGACGGTGCGGCTCAACACGAGCGCGGCAATGACTGAGAGTGCAATCGCGATCCAAACCCCGGGCGCTAAGAGTAACCATTCAGGTTTGGGCACAGTCAGCAAGAGATTGTTGGCCCACGTCTCTGGCACATTTACAGTCTGCGAGCCGGCAATCCCTTTGGCGACTCCGCGCGCGACGCCCAACATTCCCAGGGTCGCGATAAACGGCACCACCCGCAAGCGCGTGATGGCCAGCCCGTTAATAACGCCAACGAAACCGCCCGAAACTATTCCGGCGGCAATTGCCAAACTGACGGGCCATCCCGCACTGATGCCCAGCGCCGTGATTACACCTGTGAGCGCGATCGTCGACCCGACTGACAGATCGATCCCGCCACTGATAATGATCATCGTCATGCCAATCGCACCGATCGCTACAATGACTGTTTGCGCCAGGACAGTGCGAAGATTTTTTGGTGATAAGTAATGAGCAGGATCGCCGATCAGAATGGCGAAGACAGCGATGACCAGGACCAGACCGAGAAATGGTGCGAGGCGATTAAGCCAGATGCGAGTGACGTGCGGCGCCGGCGAATCGGAGGTTGTGTCGGTGGCCATCAGGATCGCTCTGATCTCTTCCGCAAAAGTCGCCGTGCGATGACGGAGTATACCGCTAAACTCAAAACCAGCAACAGAAAGGCACCACAAGTTCTAATCTCTTCCGTGTCTCTGCGCGTCCTCTGTGCCTCTGTGGTGAAAATATCTAAGGAAGAGTCTCACCACAGAGACACGGAGCATTCACAGAGACACAGAGAAATTCGAAGTCAGGATATCACCCAGGCAAACAAAATAAGCCGTTGCTACTCGATCAAAAAGCTACTAATCACCTCATCGTTTGTAGTATTGTTCGTCCGCTTTTCACCACATCGAATTTCATTAGCGATTAACCACCATGATGAGACGCAGTCCTTCTCCATTTCTGCTTGTGCTTTGCTTATCAATGTTCAGCGGCGTAGTTGGGCAGACTCCTGACTCAAAGCCTCAACGCCCGAAGTCGCCGCGAAATGTTTCGACGTCAACGTCAGAAGCAAAGCCCACTCCACCGCGCCCGAATTTGGCGAAAGAGCCGACGCTTTATGTCGTCGGTTACGCGCATCTCGACACGGAATGGCGTTGGGAATACCCACAGGTCATTTCCGAGTATCTCACCAAGACGATGCGCAACAACTTCGCCCTGTTTGAAAAGTACCCGCACTACATTTTCAACTTCACGGGCGCGAATCGTTATCGATTGATGAAAGAGTACTACCCTTCGGACTTTGAAAGACTGAAAGGATACGTCGCGACGGGCCGTTGGTTTCCCGCCGGCTCTTCGATGGAAGAAGGCGACGTGAACTCGCCGAACGCGGAATCGATCATTCGGCAGATTCTCTATGGCAATAATTGGTTTCGCAAAGAGTTCGGAATGGCGAGCGATGAATATATGCTGCCCGACTGTTTCGGATTCCCAGCATCGCTGCCAAGCATTCTCGCGCACGCCGGCATCAAAGGTTTCTCGACGCAGAAACTTTCGTCGGGTTGGCAGCCGGCGCCGCATGTAGGTGGACCAGACTCGCCAGAGAAAACTCCCGTCGGCATTCCATTCAACGTCGGGATATGGGAAGGCACCGACGGGCGGACTGTGATCGCCGCGCTGAATCCGCTCAGCTACGGCAGTCAGGTTCTCTATGACTTAAGTAAGGCGCCGCCACCGCCGCCCGGACCCGATCCGGCTTTGACGGCGCAGCAGAACCAACAGCGAACGCGCGGACAGGAAGACTGGCCCAAACGAATTCAAACCAACGGAGATCTGACCGGCATCTTCGCTGACTATCATTACGTCGGTACTGGCGATGTCGGTGGATCGCCAAACGAAAGCTCCGTGAAATTGATGGAAGCGATCACCACCAAAACCAAAACATCGTTGCCGCCGCTCTTTCAATTCGGCTCGACGCCGGTGCAACCTGGTCCACCGGTGCAGGTCGGTGATGGACCAGTGCGAGTCGTCTGGTCTAAAGCAGATCAGATGTTTCAGGACATCCTGAATTGTTGCCCGACCGATCGCCTGCCGCGATACAAGGGCGACCTCGAATTGATCAATCACTCAGCCGGTTCAATTACTTCCGAGGCTTATCAGAAGCGCTGGATGCGTAAGAACGAATTGCTCGCGGACGCGGCTGAAAAAGCATCGGTTGGTGCGGAATGGCTGGGCGGTCGAGCGTATCCGCGCGAGCGTTTGAATAACGCCTGGACTCTGGTGATGGGCGGACAGTTTCATGATCTGCTTCCCGGAACCGCCACGCCAAAAGCATTCGAGTTCGCGTGGAACGATGACGTGATCGCTATGAACCAATTCGCCGGCGTACTTACCAGCGCCACGAACGCAGTTGCCTCCGGCTTGAACACTGAAGCGAAGGGAGCGGCCGTCGTTGTCTACAATCCGCTGAACATTGAGCGGGAAGATATCGTGGAAGCGAATATTAATTTTCTAAACGGACCTCCCCGCGCTGTCCGTGTGGCCGGGCCGGACGGCAAGGAAGTACCGTCACAGATCACCAACGGAAAAGTTCTGTTCGCCGCGAAGGTTCCTTCCGTTGGCTTTGCGGTTTACGACGTACAGCCGGCCGATTCTTTTCTTTCAGCAGGCGATCTAAAAGTGACCGAATCCTCGCTTGAAAACGCCCGCTACCGTGTCTCTATCGATAAGAAAGGAGACGTGGCCAGCATCTTTGATAAGAAACTTGATCGCGAACTTCTGGCCGCGCCGATTCGGCTGGCGATCTCGACTGACAATCCACGCCAATGGCCGGCCTGGAACATGGACTTTGAAGACGAGCAACGCGCGCCGCGCAACTTTGTTTCCGGCGACCCTAAGATTCGAATCGTCGAAGCCGGCCCGGTGCGGGTAGCCATCGAAGTCGAGCGAGAAATTGAAGGATCGAAGTTCGTTCAGACTATCAGGCTCTCAACGGGTGACGCCGGCAATCGCGTCGAGTTCAGCAACGTCATCGACTGGAAAACGAAAGAAGCGAATTTGAAAGCGACGTTTCCGCTCGCCGCGGCGAACAATCTCGCGACTTACAATTGGGACGTCGGCACGATTCAGCGACCGAACGAAGAGGAGCGCCAGTTCGAAGTCGCCTCTCATCAATGGATCGATCTAACGGACAAGAACGGCGCATACGGCGCGACGGTTTTGACCGATTGTAAGAACGCCTCTGACAAGCCAGACGACAAAACGCTGCGACTGACTTTGATTCGCACGCCCGGCACGCGCGGCGGTTATGCAGATCAGGGAACCCAGGACATCGGTCGTCACGAAATTCTTTTCGGGCTCGCGGGTCACGCCGGTGATTGGCGGCAGACGCAAACCGACTGGCAGGCCTATCGACTGAATCAGCCGCTAATCGCTTTTCAAAGTCCCTCGCACGGCGGTGCGCTCGGAAAGAATTTATCTCTCTTGAAAATCAGCAACGATCGAATTCGCGTCATGGCTTTCAAGAAAGCTGAACTGAGCGACGAATTGATCGTGCGTTTCGTCGAAATGGATGGAAAGCCTGCTGCGAACGTGCGCGTCGCTTTTGCTGGTCCACTCGTAGCAGCGCGCGAAGTGAACGGGCAGGAGCAGCCGTTGGGGCCAGCCACGATTTCGAACGGCGAACTCGTAACTTCTTTCACCGGGTATCAGCCGCGAACCTTCGCGGTAAAGCTCGCGCCTTCCAAAAATAAAGTTGCGGCCGTCGCTTCTCAACCCGTAACGCTCGATTACGATTTGCCTGTGGCATCAAGGTTGGGCCGGCCGGCTGACGGCAGTTTTGATTGGGCGCCGAACAATCAGGGCGCATCGCAAGGCAAAGCCTTGCCCGCCGAAATGCTGCCTCGCCAGATCAGCTTCGGCGGCATTCGTTTCGATCTTGCTGCTTCGGAAAAACCAAACGCCGTCGTCCCACACGGCCAATCGATCACTTTACCTGCGGGAAAATTCAATCGCGTCTACTTGCTTGCGGCTGCAGCGAATAACGATCAGAAAGCTGTCTTTAAGTTTGGAGACACAGCGATAGACCTGCTTATTCAGGAATGGACGGGCTTTGTGGGTCAATGGGATGATCGAATTTGGAAGACAACTGAACAACAGATACCGCCGCCGCAGGGCGCTCCACCGGGGACCCCGCCGCGCATTCGCGCAAATCAATACGGCGAAATGGTTGGGTTGCGACCCGGCTTCATCAAACGCGCCGACATCGCCTGGTTCTCTTCACAGCGCCGCACACCTGATGGCGCGGCCGAACCTTACGCGTACTCCTATTTGTTCGCGTATGCGATTGATCTGCCGGCGGGAGCGAGAACGATCACTCTGCCCGACAACGATCGCATTCGCATCCTGGCGATGACCGTCGCCAATGAACCGTGGGTGATCACGCCCGTGCAGCCTTTGTACGATACGCTGGGGAATCCGGAAAAATGACCGCGACACCTCCGTGTGATCTCTGTGCATCTCCGTCTCTCTGTGGTGAATGTTCTTTAGCGAGGTTCAACCACAGAGTCACAGCGGTGCACGGAGATCGCACAGAGAATCTTCGATATTTCTTATTCGCGATTCTCGTTCTCATAATTAGCGCATCAATCACCCACGCCCAAACGAAAATCACTATCGATCACAACACGGGCGCCGCGATTAATCCTGAGTTTAGATTCAAGTCAGTTCCCTCACCCTCGCGCAGCGACGCAGCCACGAATGCGCGGGTAATGATCGTCGATGGTGAAGCTGATCCAAACGGCGCCGGTGTCGCCGCACTCACTGACGGACTGCTGCCCAGTTCAGACGATCAGCCGCGGCGCAACTTTTTCGTTACTGCCGGAAGCGGCGGTGCGCGGCTCTTGATGGACCTCGGCCGCGTCGCCGACATTGCCCAAATCAACTCATATTCATGGCATCCGAGTGCGCGCGCCCCACAGCTCTATCGCGTCTGGGCCAGTGACAGCAGCGATCCGAAATTCAATCCCCAACCGAAAGCCAACATCGATCCGCGCAGTTGCGGCTGGAAGGTCGTAGCAACGGTCGATACGCGTTCAAGCGACGAGAGCAAAGACGTTGGCCAATTCGGAGTGAGCGTGACCGACGCGAGCGGTTCCCTGGGCAAATTCCGCTATCTGCTATTCGATTGCTACGTGACTGAAGTCGCCGACGATTTTGGCAACACCTTTTACAGCGAAATCGATGTAGTGACGAAGAAGTGACGCGAACGTCAACGCCGAAAAAACGTAGTGGTCATTTTCGAGGTTGTCTTTGTTTCAACGACGACGTACGATCCACGAAATCACACGAAGCGTCACAAAACAGGGCTTTTTGGTGCAGTTTCGTGTGAATTTGTGGATCGTGCTTTTCGTCTTAACTGGAAAATGTCACTCTAATTGAGACTGACCCACTAATCGCAAGAGTTCCCCTGTGATCTGGATTCGACCCACAACTCATCGACTCGTGTTCTCTTAACGAACGGCAAACAATAAGAGGCGTCTGAATCAGTCGATGTGCACGCATGGCGACGTTTTTGCTATGCGAATCCCGACCGAACGGCTGAAGTGGCGCGCGCATCTTCCGCGTGATTTCACGGGCGGGACGCCCGTGCCACATTATCCGACAAACCATGACAGCAATCGAGCGACTACATCTCCACGGCATCTTGCGACGCGGTACGCCCGCTCGCGGTTTTCATTTCAAACATGCTAACGCCGGCAAAGTGACGAGCCAGGATCTTGAACGAATCGAGCAACTAAAAATTCCACCGGCGTGGAAAGACGTGGCGATCAACTCAGCGGCGAATGGCCGGATTCAAGCGGTCGGCCAGGACGCAGCGGGCCGCTGGCAATACATCTATCACCAGAGTCATGTCCGTGCTCAACAGCGAAAGAAATTTCAGCGGCTAGTTCGGTTTGGCGAAACTTTACCGAAGTTGCGTACCACCGTTGCCCGCGATCTTCGGCTTTCCGGACTTCCCAAGGAGCGCGTGATGGCGACGATACTAAGGATTTTGTCGATGTCATTCATTCGGCCCGGCAGTGAGATTTACGCTAACGAAAACGGCAGCTACGGAATCGCGACGCTGCGGCCGCGCCATGTTTCTGTGAAGGCTGATCGAGTTACCTTTGAGTTTCTCGGCAAGTCAGGCCAGGACCACCGCCTCGAAATTCGTGATAGGCTGGCCGCGGCAACTGTGAAGGAACTTCTTCGGTCTTCGAACCGGCGAGTCTTCAAGTACGAAGGACCGGAAGGAACTTTCATCGACGTCACCAGCCGCACCATCAATCGCTATCTGAAAGACGTGATGGGCCAGAGTTTTAGTGCGAAGGATTTTCGCACCTGGGCCGGCACATTAGTTTGCGCCTGCGCCCTGGCACGCATGCACCGGGCCGATCCTGTGTCAACCAATTCAATTACATCGGCGATTGAAGAGACGGCCGCAGCGCTCGGGAATACGCCTGCAGTCAGCCGCGACGCGTACATCTGTCCCGCGATTATTAGCTCATTCGAAAAGGGCGAAGTCGTCGGCTGCTATTTTGAGAGTCTGCAAAAGCTGACGTCTTATCGAGGCATGAAACTACATCGCGCCGAGAAAGCGCTGCTGCGATTGCTTAAGAAGTGTGCGGCATGAAGTTTGTTTCAGAAGCCTCACCGCTAGGGAGGGATATCTCGTTTAGTTGCCCTGTCTCACGGTCGGGCTTCTGATAATTGCAACCGTCACGGTCTATAATCCGTCCAACACTTTCAAATGCCCCTCAAACGCAGAGCCTTTCTTAAACGACTGTCCGCCGGCATCGCGGGTATTGCAGCTTTTATCGGACTAAAGAAACCCGGCTTCGCGGCGATTGCATTCGCGCCGCGTGCGCAACGCCTCGTCCTCATCAAGATCGACGGTTTGCCGCAGCGCCTGGTCGATGAGTTCGCTAACGAAACTGATCCGGAAACGGGCAAGAGCCGTCTGCCCTGGGTTAAGCACGTTTTTTATGATCAGGGAACGCACCTGACGAATTTTTATGTTCGCGGGATGAGCCTGTCGGCGCCATCATGGTCAATACTCGACACCGGCCAACATCTTCAGATCAAGGGTAACGTCGAATTCGATCGGCTGACGCTGCATGCTTACGACTATCTCAACTTCATTCCGTTTTACTTCCAGAACCTGGCCCTGCAACAGGTAGATGCGTCCGGCGTGGAAGTACTGGACGAGCTCGGCCTGCCGCTATTAATCGATGCTTACGCTCACGAAGAACGCTACCAGGCCTTCCAGCTTTATCAGCGCGGAGTGCATTGGAGCACGTTCGGCAAGAGTTTGAAGACGCGCTTGCAGCGCATCACCGGCACGCAAGACGTGATTGATGAGTGGACCACTAACGGGATGGCGTTCCGGAGTTTCATTCAGGACCAGCTGGAGCACGAACTAATCGTAAAATTGTCCGACCCGAACGTCCGCTATCTCGATTACTACACGACCGACGTCGATCATCGAACGCACCACAATCGCGATCGCGAATCGCAACTGGCGGCCGTTCGCGAAGTTGATGCAACCATCGGCCGCATCTGGACGGCGATTGAAAAGTCACCTCTCGCGAAAGACACGGTGCTGGTGCTGGTGTCCGATCATGGTACCAACACGGATCCGAATATCATTAGCCAGGGATACAATCTGGTGAAGCTGCTCGGCAGCGCGGCCGGCGGCGGGCATCACGTAATTACCAAGCGCCGTCTGATGATGGATTACTCGCTCAAGGGCATCTATCCATTCGTCCCTCTGATTACGACTACGACGCCAGACTCGTTCTATCTCAAGAACGAAAGCACCAGCTATCCCACTGCATTGCTTGACTTTGACGGCAACGAGCGGGCGGCGATTCATTTGCGGAATTCGGATCTCAATGTGCTGCATATTCTGCTACAGCGTCTGCGGAGTTCCGATCTCGCCGCCAACGTACGTAACGCAACGACCAAACTTTTCTTCACAATTCTTGATCGCAACCGGAGTGAGTGGCAGGAACTGCTGGCGGAGTTGAGCGAGGAAGTTAATGCGTTGCACGCCGCGATCGAGAAGCAACGAACCCTGGTCGTGGCGTTGCCAAAGAAGTGGACCAAGGCAGACCGTGACGCCGGGCGGGATATCGCTGCGCATAGGGAGGCGGCGCGATTGGACCTGTGGATTCAAACTGAGAAGGAGTATCGGAAGTACCTTCCCTCGCTGGCGAATCTGCTCGCGCTGAGTCCCGGCAACTTTGAGCCTTCACACGTAAAGATTGAGGACGTAATCGCCAAAGGCGCAATGGGCCGGTCCAACACTCTGCATCAGCTTCAGAACTATGTGATTGGGTTGTCGCCGCAGGGGCTGGCCCTGCGTGATGACGGATCGATCGACACCGGGAAAAGTTTCCTGCGCGTTAATTACTTCCCGATCGTTCGAGGTGTGACTGTCCGCAACAACGTCCAGCGAGAGGTCAGCAGCGAACCCATTGATTTTATCGCCGTGCGAATTTTTCCGGAAGACCTCACTGACTCGCTGGAAGACAAGAACATTGACGAAGCGATCTGGCTATACAAAGACGCCGAGCGTCAGGCGTTAGTCCTTTCCCGAACCAGTCCCGCCCGGGGTTTGATGCTGCGATACGTGCCCGTGAGCGGATTGAGACAAGACGAGAACGGTAAGATTTTGTTTGAGCCGGCGCACTGGCGTGATGGCCTGCCGTTTAGCCTCTGGGAAGATGCGCGCTTGAGAATCACCGACGACCGCGAGCCGTGGTTGAGTGCCTGGCATAATGAGAGAGAGTGGTTCACTGCAATTCATCGTACGGACTATTCAAACAGCGTCGTGGGTATTCACGAACAATTCTCACGTCATCGAACACCAGCGATGAGCCCCGATCAAGCCGGGCCCGATCCGCAGGAGCGTCTGCTGCGTAGATTCCACAATCGTCGCCGCCGACTTGTTGAGCCCGACTTATTTATTCATGCAAGCAATCACTGGAACTTCGACGTGCGTGGATTCAATCCGGGCGCAAATCATGGTTCCTTCCTCCGCGTGTCTACACATTCAACCTTGATGTTTGCCGGCGGCGAAAACACTCGCATCCCGCGCTCAGCCCGAATCGAAGAGCCCTACGACAGCCTGGACCTTATGCCGACACTGTTGCAGCTCACTGGCGAAGCCGATGGCGGCCGGCCGAGTTCAGCTCTGGCTCAAAAGGGCTTTCGTGATTTTCCGGGTCGAGTAATTCGGGAATTGTTTCAGGAGTAGCGCAAATTGTTAATTTTGCGAATACGCGAGTCACGCGCCGACACAGAACCGCTCGCGATAGCGAGGCGGGTAAACGCACCCCGGGCAAGACCCTGTCCACGAAAACACACGAAAGGGCACGAAAATATCTGATGTGACTTCGTGCGACTCGATGGTTGCAATCCGGCTAACCCGCTCGCTTGCACGAGCGGCTCCGCAACGGCTACTTCTGTGGAAATAATGACGCGCCCGACTGCGGGGCCGGCGGCGGAGCAAACCTGACGAGCAGGCGATAGCCGAGCAGCACCCCCAGCACAAATGCAAACGTCAGCGGCAGACGCGTATCGGACTTAACCAACATCCAAAAGTGGAGGACTCCGGCAGCTCCCGCGAGATAGACAACTTTGTGCAGCACGCTCCAACGCTTGCCGCCCAGGCGTTTCACCATCTTGTTGGTCGAAGTAATCGCCAGCGGAATCATCAACACAAAAGCAGTCATCCCAATTGCTATGAACGGACGCTTTAAGACATCCGCGGGGATACTTTTCAAATTGAAAAAGCGATCAAACGAAACGTAAGTCATCAGGTGAAGGAAGCCATAGAAGAAAGCAAAGAGCCCGAGCATGCGACGGAACTTTACCAGCCAGTTTGCGCCTGTGACTTTTCGCACCGGAGTGACCGCCAGAGAGATCATGAGAAACAGAAGCGTGAGCATGCCGGTCGTGCGCGTCACAAACTCGAGCGGGTTCGCGCCCACGCGTTTGTGCCACCAGTCCCATAACAGAAGCGCCAACGGCACGAGGGCATTGATGAATAAGACTATCTTGAAGAAGCGAGTGTCTTTCATGAAAATCAGAGCTCGGACATCCTTGTCCCCAAATGAGCGCGAAGCGCGAAAAAGATTTAGCGTGCTACGCACGCTTTGCGGGCAGGATGCCCGTACTCCCTCAGTAATTCCTTCTTAAATCCATTCCGTCATACAAGTGGGCAACTTGTTCGGCGTAACCATTAAACATCAATGTCGCGCGGCCGCTTAACTCTCCAATCCGTCGTTCGTTCGCCTGGCTCCAGCGTGGATGATCGACGTTCGGATTGACGTTCGAATAGAAGCCATACTCGCCCGGTGCCTCTTCACTCCAGGTAGTCGAAGGTTGCTGGGCAACCAGAGTCATCTTCACGATCGACTTGATGCTCTTAAACCCATACTTCCACGGCACCACCAGACGAATCGGCGCGCCGTCCTGCGCCGGCAAAGTCTGTCCATACAAACCTGTCGCCAAAATCGCAAGCGGGTGCATTGCCTCATCGAGCCGCAGCCCCTCGACATACGGCCAATCGAGCACGCTGGTGCGTTGATTCGGCATGCGTTGCGGATCCAGCAGAGTTTGAAACGCGACGTATTTCGCTTGCGAGTTCGGCTCGACCTTCTCCAGTAATTTTGCAAGCGGAAAACCGATCCATGGAATCACCATTGACCAACCCTCGACGCAGCGCAGGCGATAGACACGCTCCTCTTGATCGATCTTCAGCAGTTCGTCGAGATCGAATACCTTTGGTTTGTTCACCAAACCTGCGACGGCGACCGTCCAGGGTCTAGTGACGAAACCCTTTGCCGCCGACGCGACGGCGCCCTTCTCAGTCGAGAACTCGTAAAAATTGTTGTAGTTGGTAATCGATTCGAGTGGAGTCAACGCTTCGCTGGTCTTGAATCCCGCGCTCGCCGAGTCGTCAGTCGGCGCGTTCGGTACCACATCGATCTTCTGGCCCCTGGGAATTTCCGCAGGCGGTGGATTCAGTTTGCGATAAATAAAACCGGTGGCAGCAACCGATCCGGCCAGCGCAGCTCCGCGCATGAAGAAACGCCGGTTCAGATAGACTTTCTGATCGGTTATTTCGCTGGATTTTATGTCGCCCTTATTGATCATCACCCTGAGCCGCTGATCAAGAATGTACCCGATCGGGTCACGGCGCAAGATGACTGCGGACGCCGGTCAATTCGGATTCGGAAACGAATAGACTTTTCTCTTGACAAGAACCTTGAATGCTTAGTAGTCTTGTTTAGACTATTGGCCAATTTATTTGAACCATAGAGGCGCAATCCATGCAAACCGAGACCCGAAAACTAGAGGACCTGGTGTCGATTGGACCAGCGATGATGCGTGATTTCACTGCTCTTCGCGTCCGCACCGTCGAGCAACTCGCCCGTCAGAATCCACAGCAGATGTATCGCGAACTATGCCGGCTGAAAGGTCCTCAGGACATCTGCTGCCTGGACGTTTTTACCGCGGCGGTGGCCCAGGCAAAGAATCCTAACCTGCCGATCGAACAGTGTCAGTGGTGGTACTGGAGCAGAAAAAGAAAGGCCCGCAATGGCAAAAGATAAACCCGCCGTAACCACGCCTGATTTGGTGATCCTAAGTTTGCTGGCTGAGCGGCCGATGCATGGCTATGAAGTGAACGCGGAGCTTGAGCGGCGGCAGGCCCGCGACTGGGTAGCGATCTCACGGCCACAAATTTATTACTCGCTCGAGAAGTTGGCGGGCCAGGGACTGCTGAATAAATTGAATGATTCGGCACCTGCGTTAGGCGCCGATCGCCGCGTGCTGAAGACCAGCGCGAAGGGCCGCGCCGTCCTCGCGCGCGAGTTGGAGCGTGAGAGTTGGACCAGTCAACGCGAGCGGCCTGCGTTTCTCACCTGGCTCGCTCTTTCGTGGCAAGCGACGCCTGCGATCGTAAAGCGTCAAATCCAGCGACGCATGACATTTCTCGAAGCCGAAATCTCTCGTGAAGAGGAGACGCTGCGCGACGTCCGCGAGGAGGTTGGCCATGACTATCACGAAGCTGTCTGGATGTTGAAGCTCACGCTTGAGCATCTGAAATCAGAACTTCTTTGGCTAAAGCAGGTCGCACGCGAAATCAATCGGCGGGCGCCCGCAGTGCACGCCAAAGAAAAAGCTCTGGCTACTAATCCCATCGGCGCCGAACGTTCGCGGAAAAGCAAAACCTAAGACACTCGGCGGCGATCTATGAGACGAATGCTTTGCCCCTGGTAGCGCGGTCCGGACGATGACGTCCGCGCTCCCCGCATGAAGTCTCAATTTCCTGCTCGGTGCGGACTTTCCTCACGGCAACACTTAAGAGACAATCTGTCCGATTGCTCCAATGAATGCCGTGCTCGCGTGTTCCGCAGTAGAGGAAAACCTGGAATGAAAGCTTCTCTCAGTATCCCGCCGTCCGGTGCGCTGGATTTTTTGTCGCTTGGCGCAGTCGTGCACCGTCTCGATCCGGGGATCGTGCCTTTTCGCAAAGCGCATGAATGCCAGATTCATGTTAGCGGCGGAGAGTTCAATGTCGCCGCTAACCTGGCGGATTGTTTTCGTCTCAACACCGGCGTGGTCACCGCAATGGTCAGGTATCCAATCGGTGAACTGGCCGCTGGGCGGGTCAGGGCCATGGGTGTTATGCCGTTCTATAAGTGGTACGAGCACGACGGCGTTACCGGCCCTAATATCGCGACCGTGTACAGCGATCGCGGTCACGGCATCCGGCCGCCGGTTGTTTTCTATAACCGCGCGAACGAGGCCGCCGCGTTACTAAAGCCGGGCGACTTCGATTGGGACGGGATCTTTAGCGGCGGTGTGCGTTGGCTTCACAGCGGGGGAATTTTTGCTTCCCTCTCAGAAACGACCGCCGACTTGATCGTCGAAGGCATGCAGGCCGCCAAAAGAGCGGGCGCCGTTACGTCCTTCGATCTCAACTTTCGCGAGAAACTTTGGAAGCACAGAGGCGGCCAGGACCGCGCCGTAGAAATCTTCGATCGCATCGTGAAAAACGTCGACGTGCTGGTGGGCAACGAAGAGGACCTGCAAAAAGGACTCGGCATCTCGGGACCTCAAGTCGCCGCCTCATCCAGGCTTGATCCGGCGTCATTCTTTGCGATGATCGAACGGGTCGTGGAGAAGCACCCGCAAGTTTACTCAACGACGCGGCACTGTTGGGGCGCGGTCGCCTGGGCCGGCGGCGAGCAACACGTTTCCAAGACGTGCGACCTGGACGTGCATGATCGAGTGGGCGGCGGTGACGGATTCGCGTCGGGATTGTTCTATGGATTATTGGCGGGCGAAACGCCGGAAGAAGCACTCAAGTTGGGCTGGGCGCACGGCGCGCTGCTTACGACTTTTCCCGGCGACACGACGATGGCGACTTTGGAAGAGGTAAGATCTTTCGCCAAAGGCGGTTCGGCGCGCATTCAGCGCTAACTCAATCGGGCTGGTACAAACGTTATGAGCAGCAAAGTGGCGCCGGCATTCATCGGACAAGGCTCGCCGGAATCAGATCTGTCGGCAGCCGAACTGCGCGGCATTTTGGAGCAAGCACTCTTGCACATAGCTCCGGACGCGCGCGTGCTGGCAATCATTCCTGACAAAACTCGTGACGACAATACTGATGTTCTCTTCCCTTTCGCGGCTGAGATTCTGGCTGCGCGTCAGGTCGCGCAATTCGACGGACTAGTCGCGCAGGGTACGCACGTCGCGATGACTGCTGATGAGAAGCGAACGAAGATTGGCGGTAGTTCAGTGCCGGGTCTCGGCGACATTTATGATCATCAATGGAATGTTCCTGAAGAGCTCGCTACGATCGGCGAATTGAGCGCGGCCAGAGTCACGGATCTGACGGCGGGACTCCTTACCGATGCAGTCTCGATCAATCTCAATCGCCGCCTGGGACCCGGCGTTTACGATACGATTTTGATCTTCAGCTCCACGGTGCCGCATGAGGTGGCGGGTTTTGCCGGCGGCGCAAAATATCTTTTTCCGGGCGTGGCCGGTCCTGATCTGACTCACGCGACTCACTGGCTCGGCGCGCTGGCGAGCATCGAAAATGTAATCGGGCGCGTCGAGACCCCAACGCGTCACATGATCGAAGCCGCCGCTGATTTTGTGGCCGCGCAGATCATCACTTTGAATTCAGTTGTTACCCGCGAAGGGGATAATCGGCTTCGCACTCACGCGTTGTTTGCCGGCGATTTTCGTGAGGCGTTTCGCCGCGCGGCCGAGGTTAGTCGCCAGGTCCACATCAAATACACCGGCCGCAAGTACAAACGAGTCGTGGCTTTGCTTGATGAGCATTACGACGAGCTCTGGGTTGGCGG
>Ga0193730_1000099_pt1 | contig 30043 bp, 25 predicted proteins | sample U1a1metaG_FD_144919 | JGI IMG/M metagenome (GOLD analysis project Ga0193730, IMG submission 144919) | Soil microbial communities from a riparian zone of the East river system, Colorado, United States - U1a1 | ecosystem: Environmental > Terrestrial > Soil > Riparian zone | place: USA: East River...
AAGGCCCGGCGCGTTCTTTTGATCGGCTGCGGCGAACGCGGATCTTACAAGGCGGCACAGATTACGCAGATGGCCGGAACGGCTACGCGATTTCTGCGTGGCAAGAACGTTAAGACCGTGGCGATTGCTCCGCGTGCGGACGGCGACGCGGAAAAAGTTGCGCAAACTGCGGCAGTAGGCGCAGTCATGGGCTTGTTCGAGCTGGATAAATACCGCACGAAAGATAAAGAGAAACGCGAGCTGAAGTCAGTGACAGTTGTGATCGAGGGTGCTGACAAGAAAGCCGTCCAGCGTGGGGCTGATCGCGGACGCATCATCGGCGAGTCGACCAATTTCACGCGCGATCTGGCGAACGAGCCAGGTGGGTACATGACACCGACGATCCTCGCCGGTCGCGCAAAACAAGTGGCTAAAGAATTCGGACTCAGCGTCGACATCCTTGACCAGAAGCAGATGGAGAAGCTGGGCATGGGATCGCTGCTGGGCGTTTCTCGTGGATCAGAAGAGCCGCCAAAGCTGATCATTCTGAAGTATGAGCCCTCGCGGTTTCGGTCACACAAGGGTGAGCTGCTCGCGCTGGTTGGGAAGGGAATTACCTTTGATTCCGGCGGCATATCGCTGAAGCCCGGCGAGAACATGGAATTAATGAAGTACGACATGACTGGAGCGGCGACCGTCATCGGCACGATGCGGGCGATCGCTCAGTTAAAGCCTTCTGTTCCCGTTCTGGGAGTCGCGCCCTGTTCAGAGAATCTACCATCAGGTAAAGCGACAAAACCCGGCGATATTTTGACCGCGATGACTGGCAAGACAATCGAGGTCATCAATACCGACGCTGAAGGACGATTGGTGTTGGCGGACGCTATCGCTTACGCGAAAAAGTTGGGTGCGACCCGAATCATCGACATGGCGACGCTTACTGGGGCAGTGTCGATTGCGCTGGGCGACGTTAACACGGCCATTCTCGGGACCGATCAAAAGCTGATCGACGAAGTAATAGCTTCGGGCACTGAAGTCGGCGAAAAGTTCTGGCAACTGCCGCTCGACGACGAATACACGAAACAGATCAAATCCGATATCGCGGATATCAAAAACGTGGGCGGAAAGAAAGCCGGGACGATCACGGCGGCAGCATTCCTAAAAGAATTCGCGGAAGATACGCCATGGGCGCATCTCGATATTGCCGGCACTGCATGGGGTGATCCGGCAACGCCCTATCGTTCGAAGGGCCCAACCGGCGTTGCCGTTCGGATGTTAGTTGAATTTATCGAGCGCTCGGCTCGAGCACAATAGTCGGTTCCGCGCCCGCATTCAGCGGTGCTAAGATTGCCGCCAAGACTTCAGCCCGGCTTGAATTCTTGTGCAAGTTCAGCATTGCCTGAAATTCCCCTTACGATGACCGATTACTACCAGGTCCTGGGCATTACACAGACGGCTACCGCCACTGAGATCAAATCTGCTTACCGGAAGCTGGCGCGCAAACATCACCCCGATGTTAACCGTGGTTCGGAAAAAGCCGCCCGCGAGTTCGCGATGTTGTCGCTGGCCTATCACACCCTGATCGATCCGCAAGAGCGAGCGTTTCATGATCAGCAACTCAAGAAGCCACGCAATGGGAACTCGATCCTTGAATCAGACAATCCGCACGCTCAGCGCGCTCGCGACATGCAAGCTCGTTGGGATCGCGTCGTCAATCAAATCCTGGAGACCGATCGCCGCGAAAACCTGGAAAGACAGCGCGCGGTCTTCACGACCGTGTCGCTCTTTCTATCAACGTTTTTTGTCGCGATGATCAAGCCGCCGATTTGGCAATCCTACAATATCGCTGGTCGCGCGATCTTGATAACCCTGTTTGCGGCCGGCCTCTGGCATTTGATCAAGCGGCTAAGAGAGCACTTTAGTCATTACACTTACAAGCCTGATGCTAAGCACTATTCGATTACTCAGGAAGAAAGGCCGTCGCAGCCATTCACTCGCTTCTCGGCACTCGCGTTTCTGTTGGGCGGCTATGCGATCAGCCTGGGTCTCGGGCTGTTAATCGGATGGCACGCCGAGGATTTCTTTTCCGATCTGACGATGCTATTTCGCCATCACGCGTCGGCGCCGGGCACCGCAACCTTTTCACCGACAGTGCTAATCGTTTCGGATCTGATTTTCTACCCACCGATTGCCGTGTTGGTTATCGACAGCTTGCATGCAGTGGCTTCACGAATCGATACTGGGTGAGGCCGCGTTCCTAAAAAAATCAAATGCGATTTCTTCGTACATCTGCTCTTCGTAAAGGTTTGCTCGTGCTTTTTGCGAGTCCCGTCTTCTTCGCCGGCGCGAGTTTCGCGCATGGACAGGCAAACGCTCTCACTCCGGTTCAGCAGCGCATAGAAGTACAACGGCGGCGCTTGAGCTCCTCGGACGTTGAGGAGCGCCGTGATGCGTTGATGAAATTAGGCGCGATGAATCATCCGGACGCTTCGCGGGCGGCGATGTCTGTCCTGAACGATCCCGAAGCGATCGTTCGCGCGACAGCCGCTCACGCAATCGAAGCGTTGCCTGCGTCAGAGGCCGCGGCGGCATTGCTTCCGCTGTTGAAAGACAAGCAGGAGTTGGTGCGACGCGAGGCTGCGCATGCGATTGGTGCGACCCGCAGCCGCACTGCTGTGCAGCCACTCATTGAAGTGCTAACGAATGATAAAGAAGCGGCCGTGCGCGCGGCGGCGGCCATCGCGTTGGGCAGAATCGGAGACGAAGCTGCGGTGGTTCCGCTGGTTGAGATTCTCTCGGGCTCGTCGTCGAAGAAGAAATCAAAGACACGTGATGATGAATTCGTTTTGCGCGCGGCAGCGCACTCGTTGGGTGAAATTCGCAGTCGCGCCGGGGTGCCTGCTTTGATCGCTACGCTAAACAATGACAGCAATCCAATCGACGTCCGGCGCGCTGCTGCGAATGCGCTTGGTCTGATTGGTGACTCGTCGGCGATGCCGGCCCTGAAAGCCGCAATCGCTTCGAACGATCCGTACCTGTCACAAACCGCAAAGGAAGCTTTGCGGCGAATGCATTAACAAAAATGGCGCCGAAGCTATTCGCTCCGGCGCCTTTGGATATGCCTGGGCGGGCACTTAGCTCTCGCTCTTCTCACTTCGATCGCCGCGACCCTGACCTTTCTTGGCGGCCTTTTCCTTTGCCGGTTGCGGAATTGGCAATCCAACACTGCCGGATCGGCTGGCCAGATTCTCAACCGCACTGGGCGGCACAACCATATCCTGGATCAGCGCTCCGCCGGATTTCTTGAAGAAGGTCAGCTTACCGGCGCTTTTGTTCAAGCCAATCTGGACCAGATCGCCCAGACCGATCTGACCGGTCGCTACCAAATTCGACAACGGATATACGAGGAACCGCTCAATCGCGCGCTTCAAGTGGCGAGCGCCATATTTGAAGTCGATGCCTTCCTGCAGGAGCATGTCCTTCGCATCTTCTGAACATTGAAACACGAACTTCGTGCCCGCGGACAGCATGATACGCTCCTGAACGGCTTGCAGCTCCAGGTCGAGAATAGCGCGCAAGTGATGTTCTTTCAACGAGCGAAACACCACGACCTTGTCGATGCGATTCATGAACTCAGGCGAGAACTTGCGTCGCGCCGCTTCCACCGCGGTGCGGTAGATCTTCTGATCGACTTCCGTGTCGTGCGGGTTCTTGCCGCCCTTGCCTGGCGCGAAGCCGATGCCGCCGGAAATCAATTCCGACATTTCGCGCGCGCCCAGGTTTGACGTCATGATGACCATGCATTTAGAGAAATCAACGCGACGGTTGTCACCAAGCGTCAACGTGGCCTTGTCAAGGATTCCCAGAAGTAATTGCCACAGAGAATCCGAAGCCTTTTCAATCTCGTCGAACAGCACCAGCGTCAGCTTCAAATCTTCGGTGTGAGTGCGGTCGAGGTTCTCCTGAGTGAGCATCGGAGAAGTCTCGCGATGGCCCAGATATCCCGGAGGAGAGCCAATCAGTTTGGCTATTTCATGCGAGTGCTGAAACTCGGCGCAGTCGATTTTCACGACCCCGTTGGTGTCGCCGAAGAGAACTTCGGCCGCCGCTTCGATTACGCGCGTTTTCCCGGAACCAGTCGGTCCGAGAAACAGCATCGTGCCGATCGGGCGAGCGGGCGGATTCATGCCCGCAAGAAATATTTGATAGAGCCCGCTCATGCGGCGCACGGCGCGCTCCTGGCCTACGATTCTCCCGCCCAGCCGGTCCTCAAAATCCTTTGCACGCGGACTCTTTTGATCCGGATCGAGAAACACCGGTTCGTCCATCTGTTTTTCCGAGGCACTCATTTCTTTTTTCAGTTCAGCAATCACGTTCTTGTATCTGCCGGCAACGACTTTCGTTCTTTCACGGGGGTCGTCGCTTGCGGATCCTCCGTTATGGGTCTAATGCAAAGAACGATCCGCACCGTAATTGATGCGTGACTAGCGAACCGCGTTTCCCGGGAACAAGTCGTAACCAGCACGTTACGGTTCGTGGGCGCACACGCTATATATACGACTCGAAAAGAAATGTCACCCAAAATATGAGGCTAATCTTGACGGACTACCTACGAGAGTGTCACGTCGAATTTACATTCGTGACATTTCCCGGCACAAAAGCGGTGACATTTCCTGTAGGTCACCGCGCCTGCCGATTTGTGCTGGGGAAGCGATTACACCGAAAGGGATGTGTGTGGCGGTAAAGGTCTGACGCTGGAGAAAACGATTGAAGGCCCAGCTAGTCGTAATACTCGAGACCCAGGTGCGTAATGAGATCCTCGCCCCGCAGAAAGCGCAGAGTGTTCTTCAATTTCATCAACTGGATGAAAATATCGTGTTCCGGATAAAGACCGGGAGCCGTCATCGGCGACTTGAAATAAAACGATAGCCATTCCTGCACACCCTTCATGCCGGTGCGCTGGGCGAGATCCAGAAACAATGCGAGATCGAGCACGATGGGCGCGGCCAGAATCGAATCGCGGCAAAGAAAGTCGATCTTGATCTGCATCTTATAGCCGAGCCAGCCGAAAATATCGATATTGTCCCAGCCCTCTTTGTTATCGCCGCGCGGCGGATAGTAATTGATCCGGACCACGTGAGAAAAATCCTTGTACAGTTGAGGATAAACATCAGGTTGCAGAATATATTCCAGCACTGACAGCTTGGATTCTTCCTTCGTTTTGAATGAATCCGGATCGTCGAGTACTTCCCCATCGCGATTGCCGAGGATATTTGTCGAATACCATCCGTCCAGTCCGAGCATTCTCGATTTCAATCCGGGCGCCAGAATGGTCTTCATCAGTGTCTGCCCGGTCTTGAAATCCTTACCGCAAACCGGCATGCCCTGCTTATTCGCCAAATCCATCAGCGCCGGAATATCAACCGTTAGATTCGGCGCTCCATTCGCGAACGGCACGCTCGATTTCAACGCTGCGTAGGCATAAACCATTGACGGCGCGATGGCTTTGTGATTTTCGCGCATTGCCTTTTCAAACGTATCAAGGTTACGATGCACGGCATGCTGCTTCATGAATATCTCAGTCGAAGCTGCCCAAATCATCACTAAGCGATCGCATTTATTCTTGCGCTTGAAATCAGCGATGTCGTCGATTAGCTGCTTAGCTAAGTCGAGTTTGTTCTTACCCTCTTTTACGTTTTCTCCGGAGAGGCGTTTTACGTATGTCTGATCAAAGACAGCCTTCATAGGCTTAATCTTCTGTAGCGGCTTCTTTAGTTTCGCGAGCAGATCTTTTTCTAGTACGCCTGCGTGCATTGCTGCGTCATAAGCCGAATCAGGGAAAATATCCCAGGCCCCAAACACTAAATCTTTCAGACTCGCGAGCGGCAGAAAATCTTTTATTTTCGGCACGCGGTTATCGGTGCGCTTGCCCAAACGAACGGTGCCCATCTGAGTCAGGCTGCCGATAGGCTCGGCCATTCCTTCTTTGATTGCCTCGACGCCAGCGATGAAAGTCGTGCTTACTGCGCCCAGCCCCACTAGTAAAACACCAAGTTTTCCTTTAGCCGGCGCGATTTCCGCGCCTTTCTTTACCGGCATCCTGCTAATTACCCTCCGAAAAAAACGAACAGATTAACGAGACCGATGATGATACATGAGACCTCATTGATTCGCACGTTGGCGAAATGGAAACCGAAGTCAGGCAAGCATCTTCGCCGGGTGATTGGTGATGATTGCACGAATTTGTAAGCCTCGGGCTCGGGCGAGCCAGCGCCGATCGTCAACCGTCCAAACTGCGGATGTTAGCCTCTGCTTGTGCGCGGCAGCAATGATCCTTTTCGTCGCTATTCGATGATGCAACAAGATTTCGTCCGCCCCACTGGCAATGGCGGTGGCAATGATTTGTCGCGCGGACTTCAGTGCTCGTTGTCGCGGGCCAAACAAAGCACCCGTGCGAATCGAAGAAGTCAGCTCCTTGATTTTGGCGACTGCCCGCAGGTTGAAACTTATGACTACAACGCGACTTTGTATCTGGTGGCGAGCGATCAATTCGACCACGGCCGCGGCGAGTTCATCGTTCTTCGTTCTCGCCCGACCTGCCTTCAGTTCCACATATACGATCAACTCTTTGTTTGTTTGATTGGCGAGCAACCTGAAAACGTCATCGAGCGTGGGAATGGTCTGCCGCGTATATTCCAAACGCGCAAGCGGCCGATAGGCCCGATTAAACCAACTGCCGGCGTCGATCTGTTGGAATTTGTCGGAGGTGGTGCTTGCTACCCGTCGCTTCCGCAGGCGGCCTTGCGACAGGGTTGCGTCGTGAATCACCACCGGCACTCCATCGCGCGCCAGGCGCACGTCCAGTTCGATTCCGTCGGCGCCGTCACGAAAAGCCCGCGCGAACGAGGCGAGAGTGTTTTCAGGCGCGACCGCCGAGGCGCCGCGATGGCCGATGATAAGCGGAGATTTGTTGCTAGCGATCAATCGCGAAGGAATTCAGGCGCCGGACAGGATCAGTTTGGCTGAGGATAACTAACACGCTTTAGCTTAATATCAAAGGTCCCCAGATCAACTTTTAGTTGCGCCCGCACGGGCAAGCGACGCTCGTCTTCAGTGATCCAGATCGATAATTGGCCGCGAGCGCGGACCAGAGAGGTATCACCGAAGAGGGCCGGCTCAATCCGAATGGTTTTCACTTTTCCCAGCACCGTATCGATCTCTTTTTCTTCGACGGCGGCTACTGACAGACGGAAAACGCGGCCGGCATCCGTCACCGGCACTTCAAAGGATTTTCCCGCTTCAAGTTTTTGCGTGCGCAGATAATAAATGACGGTCAGCACGTCCTGAATTGGCTCAGTGAAATCAAACGCGCCGCTTTGCGGATTCGGGGAACGTTCGCTCCAGAGGACTTTATGCGTCTTATGATCGAAAACGGCTTCGAGGACACGCGACCGCTTACCTTGTTCTTCGATTTTGTCGGTGTGCAGGGCGGTGAATGGTTCGACCTCGGCCGTTGATTCGACGTGCTGATGAAACTTGAATCCGGCAATTCGCGGAAACAGCCCTTTACTGACGACGTCGCCGGTCAGGTGAAGCACGATCTCGTCGTCCGTGCCGCTCGCGACGTGTTCCGTCGTTGATTGGAAATGAAATTCGGCGACATCAACGCCGCGCAATAGTCCCCGGGTAAGCTCGGCTTGATAGATGAGTTCCTCGCCGCGCTCAAACGGCAGCGGTGTTCGTGTTGTTTGCTGAGCTCGTGGCGGATTGACGACTGCCGTCAGTCCAACCAACGAGAAGACCGCGGCCAAGATGAGATTAAACCTGATAAGACGAACCGCGTTCATTTGAAATAAATTGCCTTCACTACCAGCAGCATCCACGCGATCACCATGCCGATGGCCGCGCGATACTCTCGATAGCGCAGATATAAAGTCCGATCGAATTTGATTGCGCTCGCCGTTCGATATGGTGATAAGCGAGGGAAGAGCAGCGGGACCTCTTTCGCATATCGCACATATTTCTTACCAAAGAGCTCCGCCAATGTCGCCGATTCGACGCGCATCACAGGAAGATAGATGCCCAGAATCATCACCAGGAAGATTAAGACCAACAATACCTGACCCGCCGCGATCGTGAAGCCGAGTCCGATTAGAAAACTTCCAAGGTAGAGTGGATTGCGGGTGTAAGCGTAAGGCCCGGTGGTCGCCAGGGTTTCATTCTTTCTCAAATGGCCGGAAGCCCAGGCGCGCAACGCCAATCCGGGCACCGCGACCGCTGCGCCAATGGCGAGCGACCAACTATTCGGCCGCGCAAAAAACAGAAAAAGCGCCGCGCATGCAAAGCCCAGGGGCACGCGCCAGCGCTGCATCCATGTTCCGCCTCTAGCCAATCGAAACTAAACGCTCCGGCGCAAGATGACCAGCGCGTTGCAGGCGATCCGTGACCGCGTGAAGTACCCGTTCCACTTCTATGTCCATGCAGATCCATTTGTTGCATGAGCGCCGGTGACAGTTTTCACGACATCCGATGTCATTTCTCTCGACACAGATGTCGTCTCTGTAAGGACTCCCGTTGCGCCACCATTCGGTTGGGCCAAGCAAGCCAACAACGGGTGTGCGCATGGCAATCGCGAGATGCGTCGGGCCGGTTTCGCCGCCCACATAAACTTCCGCGCGTTTCACGAGCGCGCAAAAACCTTTCAATGAGACTGAAACCGCTTTCGCTTTTCCAGATGTGGACGATGATAAAGCCCGCCGTGCCAGCTCATCTTCGCCCGGACCGATAGTCACCAGCGAATGAAGGCCGAATTGATTCCAAAGCTCATCGGCCAGGTTGCCAAACTTTTCCGCGCTCCAAAGTTTCGTCGGCCAGCCACCGCCAGGATTTAGAACCGCATAAGGACTGTCAACTCCGACAGCGCTCGCTGATTCGCGCTCATGCTGATTTTCGATTGCGATCGGAAACTCAAGATCCTTCTCGTCGTTTGGAGTTGCAATTCCGAGCGCTGCTTCAACCAGTGCCAGATTTTTTCGGATAACATGCAGGCCGGAGGGAACCGAAACGGTTTCGTGAAGCAGCAATCGACTGGCCGGTTCGCGCAGAGCCTCGCGGGCAAAGCCTACAACTCTGCCTGCGCGCGACAGTCGCGCAATCATCGCCGATTTAATTAATCCCTGGAAATCTAAGGCAAGATCGAAGGCCCCGGCGCGTAGCAGACGTAACTGCTGGCGCGGTGCCCGCAGCGTCTCCCCAGACATCAGCCCGCGCCTTAGGGCCTTCGTGTCGATTTCGATGAGACGATCAAGAAGCGGGTTGTCTCTTAATATTTCGGCGGCGCGTCGTTCGACGACCCAGGATAGCTCGGCGTCGGGCAACGCGTGGCGAATCGCCGCGAGCGATGGGAGAGTGTGAACAATATCGCCGATGCTGCCAAGCCTGACGATTAGAATTCGCATAGCGTATCCGAGAGAACTCGATCGCCTCTCGTGCGCCGGATCGTATCACAGGTAGTCGCGACGCGATGTATCAAAGGCAAGTAATGGCCTGGACCAGACAATCGGTTGCAGCCTCATCCAAATATCTGGGCAGATGATTTCGTAACCAGCGCAATCGCTCGCTGAAAAACCTCTTCTACAGAAATGGCCGTCATGCAGCGATGGTCAATCGGGCAGTCGCGCAACATGCAGGGCGCGCAATCCGGTGGATGCCGGATGATCTCAGCCTGCGCTGAGAACGGATACGTGGTGAGCGGATTTGTTGGTCCGAAAATGACCAGTGTGGGCGTGCGCAAGGCCGCTCCGATGTGGGCTGGACCTGTGTCGTTGGTTACCAGCACGCCGGCGATGCGAATAAGCGCGACCACCTCTGCCACTGAGGTCTTGCCGGTGAGCACGATCGGCGGACGCTTAGCGAGGGCGCAAACCTGACGAGACACATCCATTTCCGCCGGCGAGCCAATCAACGCGACATTCATTCCCGCGTCGATCAATTTGTCCGCCAGCTCAGCGTATGCTGGCGCCGGCCAACGCTTCGCACGGCTGTTGACTGAACCGGGACAAAGGATCGCGAGCGGCTTGGCAGGACTTGCGCCCTGATCATTCAGAATGCGCCGCGCAGAGTCCTGTCGCTCCTCTGACACGGGCAAATCAAAAACCGGCTCGCTCTCCACAATGGAAGAAGAGCCGAAGACGATTCGTTCAAACTCACCGATCACATTCAAGTAATAAAAGCTTTCGTGTCGCTTGTCCTTCCAGGCAGGCAAGGGAAGTGCGATAGTCAACAGTCGCGCGCGTCGATCAGTCGCGTAGCCAATTCGCATGGGCACGCGCGCTAGAAACGCAGTCGCCGCCGCAGCGAATGCATTTTGCAGAAGCACGGCCAGATCGAATTGTCTGCGCTTCCATTCGCTCACCTGGCCGAACAGCGATAAAAGATTGGTGCGGTCCTGAACCAGAACATCATCCACCGAATTTGATTCGATGAATATGTCCGAGGTCCCGGGACGTGACGCAACCGTGATGTGGGCCGTCGGACAAAGCCGTCGCAGCGCGCGCAGAGCGGGCAAACTCATGACCGCATCGCCCACCCAGGTGGGGGAGTGTATGACGATGCGTTTGATTTGATCTGATGCGATCTCGTGCAAGGATAGTTCCGAAGCGCCGTTAGGCGCGAGATGTTCATAGTTTCGATAGCAATTGTTGTCGTGAAGCTCCTTTAGGAGCGCAATCCATTCCGCTCCTAAAGGAGCTGGATCTCCAGATTATCGAAACTAACTATAAACATTCGGCTCCGGTGGAGCCGACTAAACCAAACTGTTCAACCCCTCTTCAACTCCAATCGTCGGCTGCCAATTTAATTCGTGTTTGATGCGCGCGAGATCGGAAATGTAATTCAGGGGCACCGGCGCCGGGAGAGCAACTTCATCGATCACCGGATTGCACTGAATTATTTCGCCGACCCGATCGACGATGTCTCGCAGCGAAAGGGCGTTCTCACGACCACCGCCAAGATTATACAAGCCGTGAGTCACCTCAGAATCGACGAACATCTTGCACGCGCGCGAAAAATCATCGACGTGCAGGATATCTCTGACCGGTTTGCCTCCCAGCGGCAGACGGATGGACCAGCCGCGTTTCACCGACTCGACATAGTGAGTGACAAAACCGTTCTCGTTGCCTTCCGTTGGTCGCGCATAGATTGTCGAGAGACGGAAGATGCACGAGCGAAAGTTACGCTGGGCCGCATAGTACTCGACGTATCTTTCCGCGATTAGCTTTGACCACTCAAGCGCGGTGTGATTCTGATACTCGGTGCTGCAAGTCTCCGGCACTTCATCAAAATTATCTGCGTGTGCGCCGTAAACGTCTTTGGTTGAGGCGAAAATGAAAACTGACTGCGGCGACATTTCGCGCAGCAGACTTACCGTGGCTTCAACGTTCGTGCGAAAACAAAGGTCGCCCTCGGCCGGGTCTTTGCTGAGGTGAGCGGCGAGATGAATGACTACATCATAGGCGGCGACTCTTGAGACATCGAGCGCGCTGAGCAAGTCGAGGTGTGAGCGTCGCGAAAAATCCTCAGCGTCAAAGAAGCGGCGCACATGAGTGCCGAGATAACCGCTGCCGCCTGTGACGAGAACTCTCAAAACTAGTAGGGCAAGTTGTTAACTTGCGTAATGTCCGCAATCGCAAGCTGACAACTTGCGCTACACCACTCCCCGCGCCATTTCATTCAATTTCATCAGCGATTCGGCGCGCCCAATCGCAATCAATATATCCCTGGCAAAAATCTCTGAGTCTCCCGCGGGGTTGAAAATCGTCTCGCCGTCCTGTCGCCGGATGCTGATGATAACCACGTCGAGGTCGGAGCGGATTGGAGTCGCGCGCAATTCCTGTCCCACCAGAGGCGAAGCCGCGTCAACTTCAACCTGCTCGAAGCCCAGGCCGAGTTCATTCGCCATGATCGAGTCCATGAATTCGCTGACCGCCGGTTTTGTTAGCGCCACCGCCATCCGATGGCCGCCGATGATCGTCGGCGCAACCACGTGATTCGCGCCCGCGCGCAGCAGTTTTGCTTCTGCCTGTTCCTCAGCGGCGCGGGCCACGATGCGTAGATTTGGATTTAGATCCCGCGCAGTCAGCACCACATAAACATTGTCGGCGTCGTTTGGCAGACACGCCGCGAGGCCGCGCGCGCGTTCAACTCCGACTTCGCGCAGGCTTTCTTCCAACGTCGCATCGCCGACTAAGACATCGACGCCCCGCTGGCTGAACTCGGCGGCCCGTTGCGGATCATTTTCGATCACGACCAGCGACTGATTTGCGCCAAGGATGTCGCGCACCAGGTGCGAGCCCACCCGGCCCGATCCGCAGATAACGAAATGATCGCGAAGCTGCTTCATTTTTCTCGACCGCCGGCGTTGCCCAAAAGTCGAAACCAGCTCAGATTGAACGATTGATTGAACTATGGTCGAGGCTGCCAGCGCAACTCCGCCGACTCCCATCAACATGACGACAACCGCGAATGCGCGGCCGGCCGGGTTCCGCGGAGGGATGTCGCCGTAACCGACAGTCGTCAACGTTTGTACCGTCACATAAAAACTGTCACCGAGGGACCAGCCTTCGATGATCTTGAATCCAATCGTGCCGAACAGGATTGCGCCGAAGAGCGCGAGCAACGCGTAGCGGATTTGAAAGATCCTGCGCGAACGATTTTTGAGGGGGAAGGACATGACGTTGTTTGAGCCTACGGGGCAGTAGCCCGACCATTACAGAGGGCTCAGATTGTGAGCCCTTGCTTACGCGCGGGCTAGTGCCCCGGTTGGCTCCGCATTGTCAGCGACGACGCAATTCCTACTTTCGTTTCCAGCGAACTCCGTCTTTGGTGTCTTCGAGAATGATTCCACGCCCGGTCAGTTCGTCGCGAATCTCGTCGGCGCGATGAAAATCTCGACGATGACGGGCTTCCTGGCGCGCGTCGATCAGTTTCTGAATCTCGTCATCGAGCATCTGTGGCTCCGGGTCTCCAAAGACATTCAGCACGCTGTCGATTCGATCGATCGCGCCCAGCACCGTGCGCTTGTCCTCTTCACGCACATCGCCGCGCGCCAGCGCCGTGTTCACTTCGCGAGTAAGATCATGCACCGCGGCCAGCGCGACTGAGGTATTCAAATCATCGTCCATGCCGGCTTCGAATTCTGCGATAGCTCTGCTCGCGGCCGCTGAGATCTTTTCGCTGCTTCCCGGTTCGGCCCTCGCTTCTTTCAGCCGCGCGCGAAAGTCGCGCAGGCCGGCAACTGTTTTCTCAGCCCCACGCAGGGCGTCGAACGTGAAATTGAGTTGCTTGCGAAACGGTACGCTTAAAAGAAAGTAACGAACGCCGGCCGGCGTGAATCCTTTCTCAGTCAAATCGCGAAACGTGTAGTAGTTGCCTTTCGACTTTGACATCGTTTCGCCTTCGACCTTCAGGTGCTCAAAGTGAAACCAGTAACGCACGAATGGTTTGCCGGTGGCGCCTTCGCTCTGGGCGATTTCGTTTTCATGATGCGGAAAAACCAGATCGATGCCGCCCAGATGCAGATCGAAAGTCTCGCCGAGATACTTCATCGACATCGCGGAACATTCGATGTGCCAGCCCGGCCGGCCCCGGCCGATACTTGTTTCCCAGGCGGGTTCGTCCTCGTTATTTGGGGCTTTCCAAAGGGCGAAGTCGCGCGCATCTTCCTTCTCGTACTTGTCGGTATCGACGCGCTCGCTTCGGCCGGCGATGTTGCCCGCGAAATTAATCTTGGAAAGCTTGCCGTAGTCGGGAAATGAACTGATGCGATAGTAAATCGAATCATCAGATCGATATGCGTGATGGTTCTTCTCAAGTTTGTCGATTAGATCGGCCATCTCCGGGATGTGACGGGTGGCACGCGGCGCGACTTCCGGGCGTTCGCAACCGAGCGCGTCAAAATCTTCCCAGAACGCCTCGATGTATTTCGCGGTGTAATCGTCGAGCGTTTTGTCTTGTTCCTTCGCTTTCGTGATGATGCGATCGTCGACGTCCGTAAGGTTCATCACCTGGGTCACGCGATAACCTTTGAATTTCAGATAACGCCGCATTACATCAGCGGCGATCGCCGAACGAAAATTCCCGATGTGCCCGAAATCCCAGACGGTGGGCCCGCAGTAATACATCCCCACTTCGCCTTCCTTGAGCGGACGAAATTCTTCGAGCTGACCCGAGAGCGTGTTGTGAATTCGAAGCATCGGAAAGGAGAATAAGGAAGGGAATTGAGCGAGTCAAACGAGAGATGATTCGGGCGCAGCGCGTGCGGCCGCTTACCCGGCTATCCCCGCGATCCTACGGGGCCGGGTTCACCTTAGACGATTGTCTTGCTCGCTTCCAACTTGGCGGTGCCAGCACAAAGAGCAACGCGATCGCCAGTCCAAATGCGAAATACAAGCCATTGATGAACCAGCCAGGCAAATCGGCGAACAAAATGAAAGATAACAACCGGTTCATAAACGTGCTTTGGTTCACCGGTTGGCCCGCCACCCCGCGTAGCTGCATCTCCCAAATAGTCAAAGGGCAATTCGCTTTCACGATTAGCTCGTAGACGACGATCAGAATCGCGACGAGGTGTGTAACGCGAAACCACGGGTTGCGAACCCAGTTCCATTTTCGCCGCAGCCCCACCAGAATCAAGACGAGGCCGACAACGATGTAGGCAACGTAGAGAATATGAATGCCGACGATTGCGTCAGCGGCCAGGGCATACCACATACGATCCCGCTAATCACTAAAGTGCGAAAATCCCTGCGGCGGCAAATCCCACTCATGATTTCTTTCGCGGATTCGGATGGATCCCGAAGCGCTTGTGAGTTCTCCAATATGCGAGATCGGCACGCCATCGACTTTCTTTGGCAGGCGAGACACGTGTTCCGGTGACACCGTAAACATCAACTCAAAATCTTCGCCTCCATGCAAAGCGAGCGCGAGCGCGTCGAGGGCACGTCGACCGCACAGTCTCTTGACGTCATCATCGAGAGGAATTGACGACGAGTCGATCAGCGCACCGGCATTGCTCTCTTTGCATAAATGATTGAGATCGGAAGAGAGACCGTCGCTGATGTCGATCATCGCTGTTGCCAAACCTTCCTCGCCGAGGACGATGCCCCAGCCGACGCGAGGCGAAGGTTGAAGCTGGCGAAGAAGGAGTGATTGAATTGAGACTTCGTCGGAGGAACCAGAAGCGACTGGCCCGGTCGCTACCGCTTCCGGTTCTGACACGGACCCACCCGCTATCGCAGGTGGTACTGACTGCTGACCTCTGACCTCTGACCTCTGATCGACTCGCGCGCCGTTTTCGATCAACTTCAGTCCCGCCGCTGCGCCACCGAGATTTCCCGTGACGTAAATCTGATCGCCGGCGCGCGCGCCTGATCGCTTCACTGCCGCGCCTGACTTCACTTCGCCCAGCACGATCGAGTCGATGACGATGCCTTCCTTCGTCTCCGACACATCTCCCCCGCTGAGCGCGACGCCAAATCGATCGGCGAGGGCAAAATATCCTTCGAAGAATTCATCTTTGAAATTGGAGGTCCATTCAGCCCGAGCCATTCCGATTGAAAGAAAGGACCAGGATGGACGGCCACCCATCGCGGCGATATCCGACAGCGAGACGGCCAGTGATTTGTGACCGAGCAGGCGCGCGGGAGTTGCGCCGCGATAGAAGTCGACGCCTTCGACGAGCAGGTCTGTCGTGACGATCAGATCCCGGTCCGCGCGTTGAGCGATGATCGAAGCGTCGTCACCGATTCCCGTGAGTACTCGCGCTGAATGTTTCTGCGAATTCGCCCGCTGGCGTAGACGATCGATGAAGTCGAATTCGTTCATGAATGTAGCGCAAGCTGTCAGCTTGCGCGCTACATGATTCACAGATTACGGCGCATCGACTCCAAACCACCCTGGATCGTTTCAAGCGAAGTTGAAAACGAGAAGCGCACATGTCCTTCGCCATGTGGTCCAAAGACAACGCCCGGCACCGTCGCGACTTGTGCTTTGTCCAGCAGGATCTCCGCAGCTTTACGACTGTCGCTATTGATGCTCGTCACATCGGGAAACGCATAGAACGCTCCGGCTGGCGGTGCGCAAATAAATCCAAGTTCATTCAATCCGGTTACGAGCAAGTCGCGCCGCTCGCGATACGCCGCGCGCGACGTGGTCAGAAAATCTGATTCAGTGGTGAGGGCGGCGAGCGCGGCCCATTGCGTCGGGGTCGAGACTCCGTTGGAAGAATAAAGAGTTGATTTCGCTAAACCAGCCATCCATGGTTGAGTCGCCACGGCATAGCCGATCCGCCAACCGGTCATCGCGTATGACTTCGACAGAGTGAAAGTCGTGATCGTTCGTTCGAACATTCCGGGCAGGGAGGCTATCGATACCTGCTCGCCTTCATACACGATATCTTCGTAGGCTTCATCCGCGACGACCACCAAATCTCGATCAATCGCGAAGCTCGCAGCTTCTTCTGCTTCCGCATGCGTGAAGACAACGCCGGAAGGGTTCGTCGGCGTGTTGAAGTAGATCGCGCGCGTCTTAGCGGTAGCGTAACGCCCGAGGGTCGCACGGAATCCTTCGGCGCGAGCTTCGTCTGTAGGGACCAGGACCAGACGTCCACCGCAATGTGCGACGAGATCTTTGATGGGCGTCCAATAAGGAGAAAAGATGAGAACGTCGTCGCCGGGATCAATTGTGGATTGAAAAGCTCCGAACAGGCCTTGCATGCCGCCGTTAACGACGATCACGTTCGCTTCTTTTGCGTCGAGGTTGTTTCGCGTGCGTAGTTTGTCGGCAATCGCGCGTCGCAGTTCGGGAATTCCTGAGGATGGTGCGTAGCGCGTTTTGTTCTCTTGCAACGCAGCCGTGACCGCCTGCTTTATGTAATCGGGTGTCGGCCGATAGGGCTCGCCGCCTTCAAATTGGTAAACCGCAGCGCCCCGGGCCCGGAGCTCCATCACGCGATTACGAATCTGAACAATATCGGAAAAGCCAACTTCGTCTAAGCGCTTGGCTAGACGAAATGAAGCCGGGGCAGTTGCTGACAAGTTGATGCGGCCTCCTGGACTGAAGAGAGTTGCTCGGAAGAAGCGCGATTATAGCTTGCGCGATTTGCAGCGTCCATTCGCCAGTACGAAAATCCTTTATCGGTTCAGGTAAATCTTGAACGTTTCTTACCTCAGCCGATACGTTTAATCCTGCAGTTGAGGCCAGCCCCGCTAAATGTAACTGTTGACACGGCATTCGCAGCAAAGTACCATGCCGCGCGTTAGCCTTGCTGAATGACCGTCGCCAACGCCGCTGACTTTTCCCAGATGTTCGCAATATGAGCCAGGCCGCTGCATCAATTCCCCAAAAGCTGTTCTTTAAGATTGGTGAGGTGTGTGAACTCGCCGGGGTGCAGGCGCACGTGCTTAGATATTGGGAGACCGAGTTTCCCATGTTGGCGCCGCAGAAAAATCGAGCCGGGCAGCGCACCTATCGTCGAAAGGATGTCGAGATGGCCTTGAGAATCAAGGAACTGCTTTACGACGAGCAATACACAATCGCGGGCGCGAAGAAGAAATTGGCGAGCGAAATACGCTCGCCCGGCCGTGAAGGCTCGGGAACTGCGCCGGCGAAAGCTCCTCTCCGCAGCTTACAACCGCCGCCCTCGCTCGCGGCCCGGTTTAGTTCAACTCCAGCGGCGCCCAGTCCGCCGGAGTTCACGGATGAGCAGCCTGGTTCATCAAAGCAAATCGCGCAGCAACTTCGTGAGATTCTCGATCTCCTTGATCAGGGAGACGCAGAGTTGGAAGCCCTGCGAGAGAAGCAGAAATGAGCAATTCGCGGTGACAAACGCATCCTGCGCGTGTCGTCACGGGCATGACGCCCGTGGCACTCTATCAATCGATTCGAGTGTTTGACAAAGAATCTTTTCACGCCATACTGAAATGGTTTGACGGGACGTGGCGCAGCCTGGTAGCGCGCACGCTTGGGGTGCGTGAGGTCGCGAGTTCGAATCTCGCCGTCCCGACCATAAAGAAGAGGCTTTCCGATTTCCGTCGGAAAGCCTTTTAGTTTTTGTGGCAATCGCACCCTCCCTGACGGTCGGGTTTCTACGCGCTGAGGACACTAACGCGGGGAATTAATCTTCTTGCCACCGTTAACGGTTCCGGCGCCGTCAGTTGTCTTTGTCGCATTCTTATTTGCTGAGTTCGTAGGCGCGCTCGCCGAGACCTTCGCCGACGGCGGACTATTTCCTAAAGTCTTGTTCGACTTGTTGTTAGCCGGCGCCTGGGCCATCTTTGAGTCGGTGAAGCCTCCCGCCAATGCCAAGACACACATCGTCCCATATTCCGGATGTGGGCCACACGAAAGTCCCGCGACCCGGTAATCCTGACTCATGATGCGCTTGCGATGGCCGCGCGTGGTGACCCCGTCGTCGATCAGCCAGGTGAGAATGCGTTCACGCGCGGATTCATTCCCGTAAGTAAGATTCTCGCCGATACCACCCTGCCAACTGCCGAATGGCTTTACGCGTTGCTCGATCATCGTGTTGTTAGCGCCGGCATGACCGGTGGCGCCGGATGCGCTCTGCTCCTTTACGTGTGACGACGCTGCGAGACACAAACCCCGCGACGTGGTAAGCGGACCGAGTGGTTTCGCGGCGCGGAGAAACTTGATTGCGTCCTCGACTGCATCCCAACCCTCCTGCGTCGTCAGCGTTTCCTGGCCCACCGCCGTGTAGTTCTTGCCTTTGAAGAGCGGTTTCAGTTGCTCCAGGTAGGTGGCGTAGGTTTGCGGTTGCGCGCGAGCTTGATTGATTTCATTCAACAAGTCCTGTTCGGCTTTCGATAACGCCGGCGTCGATTTTGTAGTTTGGGAGTGCCCACTCTGAATCCGGTTTGAACAAAGACTCATAGCCATCGCGCAGCACAGCGCGAAAAGTCCGAACAGCCTGAACTTCATTGGGGGAATCCTTTCATGTTTTGAATCGTCGCGAATCAGCTCGATCGCTGACTTATTGCGGAATCGCCGGGTGATCGCGTTAAAACTACCGAATGCTTGTGGTGGTGTCAATCGCATAGTAGACAGCGCGCGCGTAACAGTTTAGCATCAGACTTAGCAGTGCCCCCCAGAGGCCGAAAGCGTATCGTTCTTCATGGCAATTCGGCATCCACCTGATGATCATGTTCCCCCGGCAATTCGTCGCCGAGGTGTGGAACCGCCTCGCGTAGTTCGTTTCGAAGAACCGCGCCGAGGCTTAGCGCGGCGCATCCTTCGATTTTTCTTTCGGCCATACATCATAATTCCGGCAATTCTCGTCGCGGGTCTCGCGATTGCGATCCTCGCTTACTACTGGGTCGTTTTCTCAGGTCGCGTCGACAATCTTTTGCGCGGCGAAGTTTTTACTCGCTCAGCCGGCATCTATGCTGCGCCAAAGCAGATTCGCGTCGGCGAAAACATTTCCGAAGAGGATTTGATCGCGTACTTGAGGCGTGCCGGATACGTCGAGAGCAGTCAGCAGGCAGACAGCGCCCGCGGCCGATATAGCATGAAGGGCGCGACGGTCGATGTCGATCCGGGCGTGGACTCGCTGGTCGACAACGCGCGCCCCTATCCTCAGGTACGAATCGAATTCAATCACACCGGAAAAGCGATCTCTTACCTCACCGACCGGCAGAGCGGTGGACATCTCGAGAAAGCGCAGCTGGAGCCTGAACTCATAAGTTCCGTTACCGGGCGCGAGCGAGCGAAACGCCGGGTGATCGGCTTTAACGACGTGCCGAATGATTTGCGAAACGCGATCGTCGTTACCGAAGATCGATCCTTTTTTGAGCATCACGGCGTGAACATTCGCGGCATCATTCGCGCGATGCTGCGCCGGTACGATAGCGATCCTAATTCGCCCCTGGCGCGACAGGGTGGATCGAGCATCACGCAACAACTCGTTAAGAATCTGCTCTTGTCGCCTGAGTACAGCCTGAAGCGCAAACTTTCCGAAGCTTATATGTCAGTGATTTTGGAGACTCGGCTTTCCAAGCAGGAGATTTTCGCGCTCTATTGCAATCAGGTTTATTTGGGACAGCAATCCGGCTTTTCGATCAATGGATTCGGCGAGGCAGCCAGCGCTTACTTCAATAAAGACGTCACCAATCTGACTTTGCCTGAGTCCGCTTTTCTGGCCGGCTTGATTCGCAGTCCCAATCGCTATAACCCGTTTCACGACGCGGACACCGCGCGCGCGCGTCGTAATCAAGTGTTGGAATCAATGGCTGAGACGGGTGCGATTACCGACGAGCAAGCGAAGCAGGCGGAAAGCACTGAGCTCACACTCGCCCCGGCAAAGGGGCGGATTGATATTTCAGACGCGCCCTACTTTGCCGATTACGTCCAGAACCAACTTGGCGATTTGATTACGGGCCAGGGCGCGGATCATCTGCGCATCTATACCTCGATCGATATGGATCTACAGCGCGCAGCCTACACGGCCGTGACGAAACAGTTGGCGGCCCTCGACAAGATCGAAGCGAAGCGGGTCCCGGAGGGAACACTGCAAGCCGCGCTGATCGCGATGAACGCGCACACCGGCGAGATCGTCGCGATGGTAGGTGGTCGCGATTATTCGAAGAGTCAATTGAATCGCGCGGAAGCTTTGCGTCAACCGGGCTCTGTATTCAAACCCTTCGTGTATGCCACGGCGCTGAATACTGCTTATGATCCGATTCCGCGCGTCATCACACCGGCGACGATGTTCAAAGACGAGCCGACGACTTTCACTTACGACAATCAGGAGTACTCGCCCGGCAATATGGGCGACAAGTACTCGATGCAGCCAGTGACGTTGCGCGACGCGATGGTCCATAGTCTCAACGTCGTTACGGTTGACGTTGCCATGGAAGTCACCATCGGCAGAGTCATGAGTCTGGCCGCGAAAGCCGGTCTGCCGCGCGTGTCTCACGCTTATCCGGCGATGGCCCTGGGCACAGCAGAAGCGACGCCCTTGCAAATCGCCTCGGCATATTCTGCATTTGCCGCGAACGGAACACGCACGACTCCGATTGCGATCACCCGCGTTACAACCGGCACCGGTATGACGATCGCCCAGCCGAGTGCGCAAAAGAATGAGGTGCTGCGTCCGCCGATTGCGTACGTGATGACTTCTTTCATGAAGGACGTGGTGAACCGCGGCACTGGAGCGCCGATTCGCGCGCGTGGATTCAAGTACAACGTTGCCGGCAAGACGGGTACTTCGCGGGACGGTTGGTTCGCGGGCTACACGCCTGATTTGGTCTGCGTTGTCTGGGTGGGATTCGATGACGGATCGCAGTTGGGTTTGACTGGTGCGAACTCGGCCCTGCCGATCTGGGCCGACTTCATGAGCTCTGCGTTGACGACGCATCCGGAATGGACCGGCGATTGGCAGATGCCTGACGGTGTTCAGCAGGCTGACATCGATCCGGCCACCGGCGAAATTGCCAAGGCTGATTCAACCACGACGACGACCACCACGAAGCGTGGCGAGTTTTTCATCAACGGCACGTTGCCGGGCGAGAACGGCGCGGCGAACGATGACATGGCAAAGGATAGTTCACAGGCTGAAAGCCAGGACGAATCTCAAACCGAGCCCGCAAGTCTGCCGCCTGATTTGGTGAAACCGAAGCCGACGCCAAAGAACGGCAAAGACACACTGAAGCCCAAGTCGATTGATAGTTACGAGCCCGATTCATCCAGCCGGTTGCAGGGAACGATCACGCTCGACATCGATCCGACAACGGGCTTAATAGCAGTAGACAGTTGTCCCGTCATCAAGACGAAGACCTTCATCATCGGACAGGAGCCGACAAAGTATTGCGGTCCTGAATATCACAAGAAGCCTCAGCCGACCCCTCCATCGGGCAATCGCGCACGAGTGGTTAACCCTCAACGACCCAGGTAGTTGCGACCTGTTGTCTCGTGATCAGGCGTGTTCGGGGTGAAGAATTCATCGCGCCTAACGGAGCGCAAACTCGATCACTTTAGTTAGTCAATCGGAACGACCTTGGAAATTGCTTCTTGGAGTGTCTCGATCGCCAGCGCTGCCGCGTGTCTTTTCTGCGACGATAATCCGCCAAGGGCTTCAACAATTTCCAGCCGCGTTAATTTCATTGCCTCATCGGTCATCATGCCTTCGATCATCTCCGCCAGGACTGAGCCGCACACAAGAGTCGGCGGGCATCCATATGCTAAGAATCTCGCAGCTTCGATCCGTCCATCGCGAATGCGCAAACTCAGGCGCAGCCGATCGCCACAGACAGGATTAGTTTCTTCGGCGACCGCATTCGCGTCAGAGAGTTCTCCTCCATTCCGCGGATTGGTGAGATGGTTTTTAAAGATGTCTGAGTAGGACATGTGTGATTCTGGAGCCCCTCTCCCTTTGGGAGAGGGGTTGGGGTGAGGGACTACTCGCGCCAACTAAAGCCCTCACCTTAACCCTCTCCCAGTGGCAGAGGGAATTAACAGCGCATATCGCAGATCACGTTGACAGTGATTCACGCGCTAGTGGCGAGATCGCTCGCAGACTCTCAACGGCACGAGCCACCGCCTCAACGGCAGCATCGACGTCTTCGTCAGTGTTGTCTTTTCCAAAGCTAAAGCGAATTGCGCCGCGCGCCAGTTCTTCGTCGCGGCCCAACGCTTTAATTACGGGCGATGGCTCTAAGGTTCCCGACGAGCAAGCCGAGCCTGTCGAGACCGCGACGCCTTGCATGTCGAGATGGATCAGCAATCCTTCACCTTCAATGAAGCGAAACGAAATGTTGGACACGTTAGATAATCGGCGCTGGAGATCGCCGTTGAAGACAATGTCATCGACTTTCGCCTTAACTTCGTTTTCAAATCGATCGCGCAGGCGCGCCGTGTGTTCGTTTCGCTGGTCCATTTCCTTTCGCGCAAGTTCCGCGGCCGCGCCAAACGCGACGATGTTAGGAACCGATTCAGTTCCCGCACGGCGCTCTCGTTCCTGATGTCCACCTATTTGCTGCGGAAACAAACGCACGCCGCGACGAATGAACAAAGCTCCAGTTCCTTTTGGCGCATACATCTTGTGCGCCGACAACGACAGCAAATCACATCCGATCTGTTCGACATCGATCGGAATTCGACCTGAAGCCTGGACCGCGTCGGTATGAAACGATAAATGCTTTTGACCACTTTCACGCGTGGTGCGAACGAGCGCTCCGATCTCTTTCACCGGTTGAATGGTGCCGATTTCGTTGTTGGCCATCATCACGCTGATCAAGACCGTGTCGGCGCGGATTGCCGCGCGCACATCATCGACGCGCACCAGGCCATCGTCGTAAACCGGCAAACGCGTAATCATCCAACCCTTCTTTTCAAGATATTCCAACCCGCCACGAACCGAAGGATGCTCGATCGCCGATGTAATGATATGGCGTCCATGCTTTTGCGCCGCTTCACAAATGCCGCGAACCGCGAGGTTGTTTGCTTCCGTGCCGCCGGAGGTGAAAACAATCTCGTTCGCCCGCGCGTTGATGAGTGAGGCGACCTGACGCCGCGCCTTGTCGACTGCGGCGCGCGTCTCTTGTCCGAATTGATGGATGCTCGAGGCGTTGCCAAACTTTTCCGTGAGGTAGGGCATCATCGCGTCGACTACCCGCGAGTCGATCGGAGTGGTGGCGCTGTGGTCCAGATAGACTCTTCGCATGTGGTTTTCGCCTGGAGTTCCGCCTTCAGGCGGGATTTAGCTCTAGAGAATCGCCGCCTGTAGACGGAACTTCGAACTCCGAACGCCGAAACTGCGACAACTGACTAATCCATTTAGACATCTGAAGAAAGCGACCGCCGTACCGCCGTGGTTGCAGCTTGTGTTAGCATTCTGACGCTACCCGGAGGAGTCAGCAAGCCGGCTCCTTAATCAGAGGCTCTCCCTTTCGTATCGCCATCGCTCGATCATGGCTCCTGCTGCCGACAGTCGATGGATTATAGAAAGGTTGAATCATGAAAACTATTAGACTCACTTTAACGCTCTTAACTGCGATCGCGTTTGTTTGCATCCCCCTGTTACCCACAATCGCTCGCGCGCAGACCACTCAGGATCAAAACCAGGCGACCCCCATAATGCGTGGGTATCGTACCGGCTACTCGGATGGGTATCAGGCCGGCGTCAGCGACGTCTCGAGGAATGCCGAGAGGGAATTTCGTAACAAGGCTGAATATGATCACGCCGACCGCGCGTTCAATTCCGCGTGGGGATCGCTGGAAGAATATCGCGACGGGTACCGGCAGGGATTCGAGGTGGGTTACAACGTTGCCTATGATCACAAACCGTTTGATTCGACGATTCCGCCGGACCTGAAGCGCCGGACGGAAGATTCAACGGTCCAGTATCCAGTCGATCAAAGTAACAAGACCAACAACGCACCCGGCAACAACACACCGGCCAATAGCGGGCCAGATAGTGCGTTCGTGCTTCCTCGCGACACGATCATGCGCGTCGAACTGATGAATAATCTTTCGACGGATGCTTCGCAAAAGGGAGATCGCTTTCAGGCCCGTGTGCTCGAGCCAAATCAATTCCAGGGCGCAGTGCTTGACGGTCATATCGAGCAGGTCAAGCGCCCGGGCAAAGCAAAAGGTAATGCCCAGCTCCAGCTGGCTTTCGATCAAATAAAGATGCCCAGCGGCCGCTCATCGCGCTTCAGCGCGCAAGTGATCGAAGTGATTCCTAATGGTGGCAGCCAGGGCGTCGGCAAGGTGGATTCTGAAGGTGGTGTGCAAGGCCAAAGCTCAACTAAAGGCGACGTGCAAAAGGTCGGCGGGGCCGCCGGTATCGGCGCGGTCATCGGTCTGATCGCCGGCGGCGGCGCAGGCGCGGCAATCGGAGCCACCATCGGCGCGGGCGTTGGGACTGCGGGAGTGTTGACTCAACGCGGCAAAGACATTCGCCTGGATCAGGGCCAGCAGTTACGCATTCGCTCTAACGCCGACGCCGAAGTCCAGTAGACTCGAATTACTTCACCACAAAGACACGAAGGCACAAAGAACTGAATTAACTTTGTGTCTTCGTGTCTTTGTGGTGAAATCGCCATCGTGTCTATCATCACTCTCCTTACAGACTTCGGCACACAGGATTATTTCGTTGGGGCGATGAAGGGCGTGATCCTTTCCGCCAATCCGGCGGCCCGGATCGTTGACCTCACTCACGATATACCACCGCAGAACATTCATGCGGGTGCGTTTAACCTGCTCGCTGCTCATAAAAACTTTCCACCCGGCGCGATTCATGTCGCGGTAGTAGATCCGGGCGTTGGCTCGAAACGCCGGCCCATTCTGATCGAATGCGCCGCCCAATTCTTTGTCGGGCCTGACAACGGAATCTTTAGTTGGATATGCGAGCGGGAAGGGAACTGGCGCGCGCATCACCTGACGAACGATAAGTTCTTTCGCCATCCCACCAGCAAGACATTTCATGGACGCGATGTGTTTGCGCCGGTCGCAGCCGCGATTTCAATTGGCGCCAAACCCGAAGAAGTTGGCACGCCAGTCGATTCGATCGTCGAACTTGAATCCCTGCATCCGGTAACAACGAAAGACGGGCAGATCGAAGGCCGGATTATTCACATCGATCGGTTCGGTAACTGCGTCACAAACTTAACAGCTAGTCATGTTTGCGAGGACGGTCGAGGGTCGCGGCTGCGCGTAAACGACATCGATATCAGCTCATTCCGTGAATTCTTTTCTGCAGACTCAGGCACCGAAAACGAATTGTTCATCATCCCGGGCAGCGCCGGCTTCATCGAAATCGCCGCGCGAAATTCTTCGGCCGCTAACATTCTCAATGCACATTGCGGCCAACCGGTAGTCCTTGTGATCGACTCGGCAAATCAGCAGAACACTCGCAGATAACGCGAGATTACCGTTGCTTGTCACGCGCATTTGCCTCTGCTATCTTCCACTTACCAAAACTCTGAAGGGCGGAAATAATGGATAAGGCTAAGCAAGGATCGGCAAGCGCGGTCGCCACAGGTTTGCGCGGAGTGATCGCCGCGTCCTCATCGATCGGCGACGTTAACGGCGAAAAAGGCGAGCTGATTTATCAGGGCCTCAATATTCACGACCTCGCGACCAAGTCCACCTTTGAAGAGGTCGTCTTTCTGTTGTGGAATGGCAGGCTGCCAAAGCGCGCTGAGTTGGATGAGTTAAAGAAGAACCTGGCCGCATCGTATGAACTTCCCTGGCAGGCAATTGAATTAATCAAAGGAATGGTTGCGCGCGTGCCCGCAGGCACCGATCCGATGGATATGCTGCGCACCGTGATCTCGGCGCTGGCGTTCTTCGATCCGGAAAAGCGCGACCTGTCTCGTGAGGCAAGCATTCGCGTGGCGACGCGTCTGACGGCCCGATTCCCGACCATAGTCGCGGCGATCGAGCGGGCGCGAAACGATTTGGACATCATTGCTCCCAAGCCTGAGCTGAACATCGCGACTAACTTTCTTTATATGATGAAAGGCGAAATGCCTGATGAGTTCGACGCTCATGTCCTGGATGTCGCGCTAATCCTGCAAGCCGATCACGAATTGAATGCTTCAACGTTCACGGCGAGAGTAGTTGCCGGAACATTGGCGGACATGTACAGCGCGGTGACGGCGGCGCTGGGAGCTTTATCTGGTCCTCTGCACGGCGGCGCAAACACCGCGATCATGAAAATTCTGCTCGAGATTGACGAGGTCGATCGCGTCGAGGATTACGTTAAGGACGCGCTCGCGAAAAAGAAAAAGATCATGGGCTTTGGTCACGCCGTGTATAAGACCGAAGACCCGCGGGCCACGCACCTGCGCCGTTTCTCGAAAGAGATGGGCGAACGAAAAGGGAATTCAAAGTGGTATGAAATTACCGCGAAGCTCGAAGCGATCATGAAGCGCGAGAAGAACCTGCTCCCGAATGTCGATGCATATTCGGCTTCAACGTATTACATGATGGGAATTCCGCTGGATCTCTACACACCGATCTTTGCGATCAGCCGCATTAGCGGCTGGACCGCGCACATCCTCGAACAATACGCCGATAACAAACTGATTCGGCCGCGCGCGGAATACGTTGGGCCACGTGACGTGCCGTACGTTCCGATCGATGAGCGGTAAAGCGGCACTCGGAAACGGAGGTATCATGCGATTAACCTGGCCGGCCCTCATAGTTTTTATTTACGCGTCGGTCTGCTTAGCTCAACAGCCGGAGATGCGTTGGTTTGGCGCCTCTAAAGTATCTGGACCAGTGCGTTCGATCCGGGTTGAGAAAGCCGATTTTGTGAGCCGAAATGGCGAACCGGTTGAGGGCCCCCGAATGCTCCTGCAAACAGCCACTTACAATGAAGACGGCACGCGCGTGGATATCGCTAGTTACCTGCCCGATGGATCAGTCGCGGTGCATACAATCGAAATATACGACCCGGATGGCCGAAGGCTGGAGAAGGTTACGCTTGACTCGCGCGGCGCGTCGGCCAATCGCATGAGGTGGAGTTACGACGATAGCAAGCGGATGATCGGATTCACAATTTACCGGGCTGACGGATCCGTCGCGGGAAAGACCACCTATACGTATGCCGGAAATCTCCGTCTTCAGCACACCGAAAACTATGATCGGAATGGGCTCATCATCTCGAGGGTTGATGCGACGCTGGACATGAAGACACATCGCGCGGAATCAGTTGCGCAGAGCCCGGAAGGAGTGGCGCAGCGCACGAGCGCCTTTACGGACACGGCCAACAGTCAGACATACGAGACCACTCTCGACGGCTCCCCGGCTGATAAGATTGTGAATACGCGCGTCGGAACTGGCGCGCAAGTAACTCAATACACTCCTAACGGAGCTATCAAGAACCAGAGCCATATCCAGAACGAAGTCGATTCACATGGAAATTCGATCAAGACAATCTGGTTTGAAGGACCGGCTGGTGCGGAAGTGTCGCGGCCCGCAAGTATTTACTACCGAACGTTCGAATATTACCAAGCGCAATAGCTCGGCTTCCGCGGAGTTCCTGCGCGGCACTCGCGAGCACTAGTCACTGCTCGTCCGTCACGCGAATAAAATCAGCAGTCGGCGAATACTGATCCAGACCTTCCGTCGCGGGGCTCTCAATGATCGATCCAATCGGCGGATGGAAAGTTTCATCGTCTATGCCCGAGCACGGCGGCGGGACGGGCACGATCTCTGGAACGCGCTCGATAAACGGCGCCGGCGGTGGCGGCTGATGTGAGACGTGAATGTCGCGATCTTCGTAGCGCACGCCGTGCGGAAATTCCTTTCGCACCTTCTCAGCTATTTCACCCATATCGATGAAACAGTCGGCGACGTCGATCAACTTCGGCGCGGTATTCGATCGGAATCCCACGATCTCAACGCGGCAACCTTTATAAGCGACGGCGTTTACTGCATAGACAAAGTCTTCATCGCCTGAGACGAGCACCGCGGTATCGTAGCGACCCGCCAGCGAAAGCATGTCGACCGCAATCTCAACATCGAGATTAGCTTTGCGCGTGCCGTCATAAAAAGTCTTCAGCTCTTTCTGCACCACGCGAAAGCCGTTGCGCCTCATCCACAACAAGAAACCTTGTTGGCGCTCGGCGCCCGCATCCACACCCGTGTAAAAGAAGGCACGAAATAAACGGCCGTCGCCCAGCAGCACGCGTAACAACTTGTTGTAGTCGATGTCTATGTTATGAAAGCGCGCTGCATGAAACAGATTGTTGCCGTCGATGAAGATTGCCACTTTTCCGCGATGACCGAACTGCAACGAAATATTGTTAGTCGAATCAAAATGGTTCACGTTATTACTCCAATAAGATTTTCAATGTGACTAGGATGCCGCTGCGATACCTTCGTGGTCAAGCGAACCTTGTAAAAACGTGGTCGCCTGACTCTGGGTTCCTCTGCGAAGACCTCGGTTAATCCTCTGCGGTTTCATATGCGGGCGTGAAGATTAGCCGCAGAGTGAATACTGAGGATTTCACAGCGGGCCGCAGAAAAAATCGAAAGCAGGGCACTACTTACAAAAACTGGCCGTGATAAACGTCCCGCATCGTATAATCACCGAGGGAGAAACAGATGGCTGAGCCGGACAGCGCAGGATTGCTCGACGCGGACGCGAACCGGGAGGTGAAGCTGAAGAGCTTTGCGCCGGATGAGTTGCTGACGTGCGACGTTTGCCTGCGCGCGAATCCGCCAACACGCGCGGCGTGCATCTATTGCGCCGCGCCGCTAACTTCCGGGGCCGCAATCGTTTCCAAAGAAAATGAAGCTGAAACACAAACGACAGCCGTTTCGACGGTCTGCTATGTCGTGGTCGAACCGAGGGCCTTGAGCTTAGTTGACGAGAATTTGTTCGACCAACTTGCAAAGACAATCCAATTGAAGGGTTCGGATTTGAAAGCGGCTTTGACTTCGCACGCGCCTTTACTGGTCGCGGGCACGCACGAGAAGGCGAATAAGACTGTAAACGATCTGCGGGAAATAGGAATTGATGGCCTGCTGGTTACCGAGGCGGATTTGCAGCTGAGCGTTGGCAACAGAACGATTCGCGCTCTTGAATTGACTGACGGAGGCCTGACGGGATTACCGGTGAGTTCGGCCGCTCGCTTGCCGGCGCGCTGGGACGAACTGACGTTAGTCGTCATTGGCCGCTTGCAAACGCACCGCAGTGAAGTCGAGGAGCGTCGTCGCCGCGGCGGGCTAAAGCCAATCGATCGACGTGAAGTGGCTGACGATGAGTCGGTGCTCGATCTCTACGTCAAATCGTCTGATGCCGGTTGGCGAATCTCGGCGAACAATTTTGATTTCTCTTGTCTCGGAGATCGCAAGACGCTGACGACGTTCGACAACTTCAGGGCCTTAGTTAATCTGCTTAGCGAACGCGTCGGCCTCGCGGTTGACGACTCGTACCTTCGCATGCGGCCGTTGCTCGCAGATGTTTGGCCTTTGCGGAAGCAGACGCGCAAAGGCGCCTGGCGGCGCAGCGGCGCCGGCAAATACGACATGTCGA
>Ga0193730_1000104_pt1 | contig 29157 bp, 22 predicted proteins | sample U1a1metaG_FD_144919 | JGI IMG/M metagenome (GOLD analysis project Ga0193730, IMG submission 144919) | Soil microbial communities from a riparian zone of the East river system, Colorado, United States - U1a1 | ecosystem: Environmental > Terrestrial > Soil > Riparian zone | place: USA: East River...
CGTTGGGAAGAGAATCGACCTTGTACCAGACCTGGACGGATCCGTTCGTAGCGGTCGTGAGATAGATATGCGCCACGATGTAGACCCAGTGACCTTCCTGCACTGGGCCGAGCGGGAAGTAGCTCCAGCCCGAGGTCGGCGCAGTCTGATCCTTCCAGTAGATGTAATTCCGGACTGAGCCGCCACCTGGCGGGGTTCGCAGTTCGATCGCCTGTGCCGGATTACCGGCGCCACCGTGATTCTGCATCAGTAGGAACCAAGTGTCGGGATAGACAAACCCCTTTGGGATGTAGAAACCAACGGCATACCAAGCTTCGCATCCGTTGCAGTTGTCAGAAGGCGTCTTCCAGAGGTTCGTTTTCACTTGGTTGAACTGATCCGAGGTGTCAGTTCCATAGACATCGAACTGAACCACGGTCTTGCCGGAACCTCCGGGGTCCGAGACGAACTTCATGCGATCATTTGAGCCGGTGTTGCTGCCCCAGCCTTCGTAGTCGCTGTGGTTGAAACCGTTGTCCAAGAAACAACCGGCCGAGGGAGAAGGATCTTCGCAGGCGTGCTGAGCCAGCGTCGTGCCGGGAATTGCCAGGTTCGTCGGGAACACAAGCTCCGAGACGGGAGTGGTACCGGGCGTGCCCGCGGTGCAAGGACTCGTCGGCGCGTTTAGTGAAACCTGCGCCGACACGTTTCTCGCCGCATCGTAGGAATCCACGCTGACGGTGTAGCTCGTCCCGCAGGGAAGGCCACTGAAGGTGTAGCTCGTGGCCGCCGTGGTTCCGATCTTCGAACCGTTCAAGAACAGGTCATAGCCGAGAACGCCGAGGTTGTCGGTCGAGCCTGTCCAACCGACCGACAGGCTCGATGACGTCGCTCCCGTGACTGCCAATCCGGTGGGTACCGACGGCGGCGTTGGATCGCTGCAGGGACTCGTTGGGGCGATTAGCGTTGTCTGTCCTGAGGCGCCTCCAGCCGCGTCGAACGCCTCAACCGCCAATGTGTAGCTCGTCCCGCAGGCAAGGCGACTGAAGGTGTAGCTCGTGGCCGCAGTGGTTCCGATCTTCGAACCGTTCAGGAACAGGTCATAGCCGAGCGCGCCACCCGTCGATGCGTTCCAGGCAAGCGAGATGCTCGACTGGGTTGCTCCGGTCACCGCTAGGGCCGTGGGTCCCGTAGGCCCCGATTGAGGCGTAGGAGCCGGTTGATTCGCGACGCCAGACACGTTCCAGATGGCTTGATTGTCGAAGGCGTAGTCGAAGGTGCGCCCGGTCGCCGGGTCGCCGATGTAGACGCGGCCGACCGGGCTGGTGCCGAGCGAGTCGGTCTTGCTCAGGGCGCTGATCTTCGTCCCGTCGAGCCAGACCTCGATCAGGCTGGAGGCGCCGTTGATCAGCACGTGCACCTCCAGCTCGTGCCAGGCGCCGGCGCTGACCGTGGGTCCGACGGTGGTCACCCCGGTGACCTCGTTGTAGTAGGCGAGCTTGTTGTCGGAGCGGCGCAGGATCGTCAGGATCGCGCCTACGCTCGAGGTGCGGAAGCGAACGAGAGAGGCGCTGGTCGCGCCGTCCTTGCCGATCACGTCGAAGCGACCGTCGTAGTAGAGCTCCGGCAACGGGGTGCTCAGCGAGCTGTAGGCGTAGGCCGCGGTCGCGCCGCTGCTCGTCGCCCGGGCTGCCCACGAGCCCGCGTAGGTCGTCTGCTGTTGGGCAACGATTCCCCTCGTCGACGTCCACTGCGACAAGGTGCCGCTCTCGAAGCCGTCACTGAAGATAGGCGTTGTGGCAGACGCTGTAGCCCCTGCGATGCCAGGGATGACGGAGACGGTGGCGGCGGCTACCAGCGAGACCCAGAAGCCAGCGGCTACCGCCCGTGGGCGGTGACTTCCGAACATGGCGCTTTGGTCGGTGTCCTAGCTGCGGACCGGGATCCCCCGATCGAGGGAGGCCGTTGAAGGCTGGGCATTACACGAGGTCTCCCCCTCCGGTTCTCCTACCAGTCCCAACCAGAAAATGCGCAGCGGCGAACCTTGTAGTTCCACAAATACCCCCCGGTTTTGAGAGTCCGTCAGAAATCTAGAGACTCAGTCGGACGCCAGAAGCGGGGCAACCTACAGGCTTCCCTCCGGCTCGTCAAGCGAGCCTCATCGCTAAGAGCGCGCGAATCAGCACGCGAGTCAGCGCGCGAATCAGCACGCGAGTCGCACGTAGCGCGCGAAATCGCATGCCGGAAAGAAACGTTCTCAGCGGGGCTTCACGCGACGACCCTCGACGCCCTTACCCGGCGTATGGGCGAACCACAATGCGTTCGGTCTCCTGCGCAACAACTGCCCATTTCGCGGTTTCGAAGGTACGATCTGAAAACCTCACGTTCGCTCAACGGTCTGTCTCGACGCTCTTATGCCACAATCAAAGTCCGCTGCTCGCCGGCAGCTCGAATTCTTAAGACGCCAGGCAGGCCTCGTGGTGCTCGTGACGGCCGCTGCTCTTGCCGCCGCCGCCGTAGCAACGCTCACACAGCACAACGTCTACCGCGCTTCGACCAAAATCGTCGTCGGACAAGGGGGCGGCATCTTCGAACCGCAATTCGGCAACGCGGTGCAGCAGGCAACGCAGACGATGTCGTCCCTCCTCAAGAGCGACATCGTCGCCACGACGGTGATCCGCGAGCTCGGCCTTCAAGAGACGCCGAGAAACCTCTTGAAGCACGTCAATGTTGCCAGCACGCCCGATAGCTCTGTGCTCCAAGTCACCTTCGATTCACGGGATCGCGGCGAGGCGGTCCGGACACTCGACAAAGTTGCATCCGTCTTCACGACGCTGGTTCGGCGCAAGCTACGGAGCCAACCGGCTCCGGCTCCCAGTGGTCAGTCCGCCTCGGTACCGGGCGTCACGGCAACAGTGTTCGACCCTGCCCATGCGGACGCGAATCCTGTCGCGCCCCACCCGGCGCGCACGCTGCTCTTGAGTGGAATCATCGGCCTTGTTCTGGGAATCGTGCTCGCGTTGCTGCGCGACACCCTCGACGAGCGGATGCGTGGGCGAGAAGAGATGGAGGAATACTTCGGCGCTCCCGTCATTGCCACTCTTCCCAACAACATGCTCGATCGGCGCGCCGTTGAGAATACGCACCGCCCTGTGTCGTCGTTTGTCCACGCGATCGAGCCGCTGCGACTGCAGCTTGCGCGTGAACGGCTGATCGTGATCACGAGCGGAGAAGCCCATGAGGGCAAGAGTGCGGTCGCGTCCAACCTAAGTGTTGCGCTGGCCGTGGCGGGCGACGATGTGATCTGCGTCGGCGCCGACTCGAACGGTCAGAGGCTGGCGCACTATTTCGACCTACAGCAAGACGATGACAGCCCGGGAAGGCCGGTGAGCGGACAAGGCGAGCTCGCGCGGGCGCTTCAGGATGTTCGCCTCGACGGCGGGATCGGAGAACGCCCAGCCGGCGAGGCTGAGGTGGACAACAGCGCCTTGGGCACGAATGGGCGAGGACGGGGAAGAGCAGGGCGCGTCCGGCTTCTCGTGTGGTCGGCCCGAGAGGCTGCTGGGGACGAAACGGTTCCTCACGGCTCACTCAACGATCTCGTCGAAGAGCTTCTTGAATCCGAACGCGGATACATCGTTGTCGACGCACCGCCTCTACCCTCCGGCACGACGTTGGCATTGCTCTCGGTTGCGACTGAGGCGATCATCGTCGCGAGGGAAGAGCAGACCACAAAGGAGCAGGCGACGTTTGTCCGTGAAACACTCGAGAGGCTTCAGCTCCCCCCGAATTACGCGATTGTCACGGTCGGCCGCAGCGCGAGGGCTTTCGCCCGGTAGCAAGCAACGAGTATCACGCCGTTCCGAGCAGAGCCGAGCGGAGAGTGCGGTAACGGTCTCCGAGCGCGACCTTCGCCAAGCCTTTTGCTCTCCACGAGGCCCGCTGACGAAGTCGAGGCCCCAGGTCCCCGCGCGCGAGGCGCGCCGCTCTTTCCGCAGGTGTCCTCGCAAGAATCGCATAGCGACCGAGTAGAAGGCACCCCTGGATGTCCCGAACCGACTCAACGGGCTCTGACGTGAAGAGCACTCGGATGCCGCTTGCGGCCGCCGCCTCCGCAACGCGTCCCGAGACGTAGCCGCCAGGTACCGATCCGGTCACAACCGAGTCGCCGACAATCTCGCTCAAAACGGTAGCGCTGCGACGCCATTCTTCCAGGAGTTGTTTGTCGGTTAGCCTCGACATCGGGACCGGGTGCGAGCAAGAATGGGTTCCAATCACGTGCCCCATTTGCACGAGCGTCGTGATGCCCCCCTCGTCGAGGAAACCTGGCTTGCCGATGAAGTCAACCGGGATGAAGAAGTGCCCGGGCCAACCCATGCCCGCGAGCGCCTCGCCGATCAGGCGTGCGCTCGCTCCACCATCGTCGAATGTGAGGAACAGCGGCCGGCTGGAACGCCCTCGCGGGGCCTCGCCGAAATCCGCGACGCTGGCGGGCGATGTCGCCGTGGATGCGATTGCACTGAGATGGCGTTCGAAGAGAACCGAGTCGAGCTTGTATCTCGACGGAGCACGACCTGGAAAGCCGCTCGAGTCAGCGTCGCCGGACTTTACGACGTCGTGGTACATCAAGGTGATCGCGCGGAAGCCTCTTTTTCTACGGCCTCCGCTCAGCAAGATGTGACGATCCGGTTGAGGCCGGGACCAGCCTTCCTATTGCTTCGCCGCCTCATCCATCTAGTCTAAGCGTATGCGAAGCGGCGTTTTTACCCGCGCCCAGGAGTTGGGCGCACTGGTCGTATGCGTCGGCACAAACGCAAGGAGCTCGAGGCCGCTCGTGAGCAACCGCCTAGATCGGCAACAGGGATGATGAACGGGCGAGCGCGACCACTCGTCCTGTGCTATCACGCGATTTCTGACGCTTGGCGGGATGCACTCTCGGTTTCTCCCGCCGTGTTCGAGCGACAAGTGCGCACGGTCCTCCAACGCGGCTATCGCCCGGCGGCAACAGCCGAGACCGTTGCTGCTCGGGGGAAGCTCGTGCACGTCACATTCGATGACGCCTTTCGAAGTGTTTCCAGGGCTCTCCCGGCGCTCGAACGGCTTGGCGTCCCGGCAACCGTCTTCGCCTGCCCCGGATTGGCAGACGGCGCAGAGCCATTCGCCGTTCCGGAGCTACCCGCCGAAACCGGGGAGCACGCTGATGAGCTGGCCACGATGGGATGGGACGAGCTTCGGGGGCTCGTCGAACGCAACATCGAGGTTGGCTCACATACTCTCACGCATCCACATCTGACGACGCTTGGAGATTACGAACTTCGGCGCGAACTGGAGGTGTCGCGCGAGCGACTAGAGGACCACCTCGGCGTCAGGTGCCGCTTTCTCGCGTACCCGTACGGCGAGGAAGACGAGCGGGTGCGCGCCGCGGCTCGGTCGAGTGGTTACGAGGCCGCCTTCGCGCTCCCAGGAAGGCAGGGCTCTATCGACATCTACGCGGTTCCGCGAGTCGGGATCTGGCGCGAGGACGGATCGGTGCGCGTGAGCGTCAAGACGTCGCAGGCCGGTCGACGGCTCCTCGCGCAGCCGCTGAATTCGGCTCGTGAGCGGTGGCCACGCTTAGCGCGGAGACGTGAGCCGCTGGTTGAAGGTGGGGGCTCGAAGCCACAAGTGACGAATCAATCCGGCTGAGGGGAAACCGGCGTGAATCAAAGTCCGTGGGTCCTCGTGACCGGAGGCGCAGGATATGTCGGCTCGGTTGTCGTCGATGAGTTGCTTCAGCGTGGAAACAACGTGCGGGTGATCGACTCGCTGATCCACGGTAACGTTTCGTCGCTTCTCCTCCCTTGGAGCAACCCGCGGTTCCAGTTCATTCGCGCGGACATTCGTAACGCGAAGGCACGACGAGCCGCACTGGCGGACGCCGCGTCCGTCGTACACCTGGCCGGAATCGTCGGAGATCCCGCGTGTGCGCGCCAGCCGGAAGACGCTCGAGCGGTGAACCTGGACGCCACTCTTGCCCTCCTAAGGGACAGCAAGTTAGGAGGCATCGAGCGATTCATCTTCGCCTCAACTTGCAGCAACTACGGCAAGGTCGCGCATGAGAGTTTTGCGACGGAGGATTCCGCCCTTCGTCCGGTCTCGCTCTACGCGGAGACGAAGGTCGGCGCGGAAGAGGCTCTTCGTGGCGTCGACGGCAGCGTCGCAACGTGCTGTCTGCGGTTCGCCACCGTCTTCGGCACGTCGCCGCGAATGCGGTTCGATCTCACTGTCAACGAGTTCACGCGGGACGTCGCGCTCACGGGAGGGCTCGTGGTCTATGGCGAGCAGTTCTGGCGACCGTATGTCCATGTCCGCGACGCAGCCCGCGCGATCGCACTTGCGCTGGAAGCACCGACGGGCGTCGTCAATGGTGCTGTGTTCAACGTCGGTGACGATGGGCAGAACTATCGCAAGCTCGACATCACCGACCTCCTGCGCGAGCGCTTCCCGGCTGCAGCCATTCAGTTCGTCCACAAGGACGAGGACCCGCGCGACTATCGCGTCAGCTTTCAGCGTGTCCGGAAGCACCTCGCGTTCCGCGCCGAGCACCGCGTCGCGGACGGAATCGACGAGGTCGTCGCGCTTCTCGACAGCGGCCTTCTCGGTGACCCGTACGCCGCGATCTACAAGAACTGATCCTCCTGAACGGAACGTCTGATTCGAAGGGGCGTCTCGGCATCTATGCAGACGCACGTTTTCGGGAGATCACCACACCGGACGGGCTCCGCCTTGCCGTAGACCGTGCATCGATCCTGTTTGCGTGCGAGGTCGGCCGGCACTTCGACGCGACGATTATCTTCGGTCGGGGCGTCGGCAACACAGGCTCGCGCGAGCCCTCGACCAAGCAGGTTGAATTGCCGAAGGGCGTACAGTTCGTTTCGCTCCCAGATTATTCGAGCCTCGGTGAACTGGGAGAGGTGGCACGAGCTGCGCTTGCGACGCTGCGAGAGATGTGGCGCGGGCTTGCTCGGACCGACGTCGTCTGGGCGTGGGGGCCACACCCGTTCAGCATCCTCTTCGTTGCAATGGCTCTCGTTCGGCGAAAACGAGTAGCGCTCTTCGTCCGGCAGAACACGCTCGAGTACCACCGCATGCGACTGCCGAGCCGGCGCTGGCTACCTGTCATGGGCTTCGTATGGGGTGTCGAGGGTGTCTACCGGGCGCTCGCGCGACGCGTCCCGACGGCAGTCGTCGGACTCGACGTTGCGCGTCGGTACGGAGGGGCCGGGCCAACGGTAATGCCCGTTGCGGTTTCGCTCGTTCGAAGCGCGGACATCGCCCTGGATGGCCCGGAGAAGGAGTGGGCCGGGACTATCTCGCTCCTCACGGTCGCCCGCCTCGAGCCGGAGAAGAACCCGCTGCTCCTCATCGACGCGCTAGCCCGACTCGAGCGAGAGCGCCCGGGTCGGTTTAGGCTTGTCTGGCTTGGCCAAGGCCGACTCGAGAATGCGCTCCGCAGGCGCGTGGCTGAGCTCGACATCGAAAACCTCATCGAGTTGCAGGGTTACGTGCCGTTCGGGCCAGAACTTCTCGCCTTCTATCGGAACGCCCACGCTTTTGTTCACATCTCCCTTACGGAGGGCGTGCCGCAGGTGCTGATCGAGGCGATGGCGGCGGGGATCCCGATCGTGGCGACGGACGTCGGCGGCGTCAGCGCGGTTCTCGACGAAGGCCGGGCGGCGCTCCTCATCCCGCCCGCCGATCTCGGGGCCCTTGTCTCGGCGGTTGTTCGCCTGGTCGACGAACCTGAGCTTCGCCGGCAACTCGTCGAGCACGGGCTCGAGGTGGCCAGGGGCCTGACGCTCGAGGCCGAGGCTGAACGCGTGGCGCGGTTCATCGCGGGCCAGCCTGCCGGATTACATCATGGTCGATGAGTACGACGTAACAGTCGTAGGGGCGGGGCTGGTGGGTCTTGCGGCTGCACGCGCACTCCTCCTTCGACGTCCCGGCTTGCGCCTGGCAGTGCTCGAGAAGGAGTCCGAGCTCGCTCATCACCAGAGTGGCCGCAACTCGGGAGTCGTGCACGCGGGCTTGTACTACTCCGCCGAATCGCTCAAGGCTCGTCTCTGCCGCGAAGGACGCAAGCAGTTGCTGCAGTTCGCCGACGAGCACGAGATCCCCTACCGAATCTCGGGCAAACTTGTCGTGGCGGTCGACGACACCGAGCTCCCGCGACTCGAAGAACTTCGCCGCCGGGGCACTCTGAACGGGCTCCGAGGACTCCGTGAGCTGAGCGGCCATGAACTCCGAGAGATCGAGCCGCACGTGTCCGCCGTCAAAGCGCTCCATGTTCCTGAGACGGCCGTCATCGACTTCCGTCTCGTAGCCGGTGCGTTGGCAAGCGAGGTCGGTCGGCTGGGAGGAACCATCTTGTTCGAGCGCCGAGTGACCAAGATCGAACGACGCGGGTCGCGCCAGAGAGTGATCACGCACTCAGGCTACGAACTGGCAACGCGTTCGCTCATTACCTGTGCTGGGTTGCAAGCAGACCGGGTCGCCGCTATGACAGGCACTCGCCAGCGCGCATATCGCATCGCGCCCTTCCGCGGCGACTTCTTCGTCATCGCACCGGAAGCCCGTTCGCTCGTACGCGCACTGATCTATCCGGTGCCCGATCCAGCGTTTCCGTTTCTCGGAGTCCATTTCACGCGTCGCATCGACAATGAGGTGTGGGCGGGGCCGAACGCGGTGCCGGCGCTGGCGCGGGAAGGCTACGGCCGCCTGAAGATCAACGTGCGAGACGCGAAAGACCTCGCGACCTACCCTGGGCTGTGGCGTCTCGGGCGTCGTTATGCGCGCACTGGCGCCGCCGAGATCTGGCGCGACATAGTCAAGCGTGCCGCTGTACGGCAGATGCGCCGTTACCTGCCTGACCTCGAGACTCGCCACGTGGCATTCGGGCCATGCGGGATCCGCGCACAGGTGCTTGCGCGCGACGGGACGCTGATCGACGATTTCGTGCTAGATCGCGAGGGTGACGTCCTTCACGTCCTGAACGCCCCTTCGCCAGCAGCTACTGCCTCGCTTGCGATTGGAGCGCGGCTGGCCGAGCTAGTCGGCTAGATGCAGGGTGCGCGTGTTTCGCCCTAGCGGAGTACGGATCCGGCGAGGGCAACACCGACGAGCCCAAAGTCCACGTGGCTATCGATCGAGTACTTCGGCGCGAGCGCCCACGCAGTAAGTGTCTGCCGACCGGTCCATGCGAATGCCTCGAGCACCGTGCAGATTCGGCGCTCAGACCGTGCTAGGCGGCGGAGGCGCCTGGGGGAAGCGATGGTCCGCTGATGTCCGTCGCGTTCGAGCATGACGACACCGAAGTCACACCCTTGGCGCGTGGCGAGAAACCAACGACCATCCTCGTAGGCAAGGAGCGGCGCAGGCGGATTCGTTCGAAAGCGGGTACGGTGCGGTCGACGTCGCCCGAAGTCCCAGCGATACCAGCCGCCGCCAAATACGTAGTAGACCGCGCCGGCCGAGGACGGAATCAGGTCGGGTTGAGCGTCATGCGCGATCGTGACGGCCGTGAGGGTGCGACTGGAGAAGGCGCGGCGAACGATCAGGGACCGATCGGGATTGCTTCCGTCGCGAGTGAAGACAACACCATCATCGGCAAGAGTGACCCGCTCGAGTTGGTAGCAGCGTCGATGGCTGCAACGGTGCATCTTCACCGCCAGGCGGTCGACGCCCCTTTTCATGTCGCGCACCACGACCCGCTGCTCATTTGCCTTCTCCTCGCCCCAGGCGACCAGGGTTCCGCGCGTGTCGATCGGCGCACTGAGCGAGTGCGAGAGAACGGTCCGCCTCGAACCATCGTGGCGGACAGCGACGAGCCGCACCCGGGCGTTGCCCTGGGCGAAGACAACCCAGCCCCCCGTCGAGGCCAACCCGTAGTTCGGTTCGACATCTCGAGAAAGCACTTTCGTCCGCCCGCTCTCGAGGTCACGCTCCAGAAGCGAGGTTCGAGCACGCGGGTCCTGAAGGGGTCCGGCTTCCCAGACGACGTATCGTCGGTCAGCGGCAACGTGGTGCACAACTTTCCCCCGGGTCACGACGAGTGGGCCGGGTCGCAGCAACGACGGCGAAACGTATGCCATATGTTGGAGGGAGCTTCGTTCACGCGAGAGTGTCGCGGCGGAACCCTTCGGGCCCGCAACCGCTCCCGTCACCGAAGCGACGATCACCGCCATCGCGACTACCTGACACGAGCAAGACAAGCTCGAACCTCTGTCGGGACTTTTCCCGCGGCGGCAGGCCTCGAATACGCCGACCGGTCTCACCACGCGACAGGATCTGGCAGCTTGCCCCGGCTTGGTCGAAGGATCCCCAAGGCACGAGCGAGGGTCAAAGTTTTTCGCTTGGATCGCAAGCGGCGGCGGTGAGATCGAGCCGGCCCACGCAGTTCTCCAAACCCACCGCGGGCGGTGTTCAAAATATCCCGAGGGTGGAGAAAGAACTGGTGATCGGCGGTGATCTTCGAGTCTGCCGGCTCGGCTTCGGCGCGATGCGTATCACTGGACCCGGTGTCTGGGGCGAGCCGCGGGATCCCAACGCGATCCGGGCTGTGCTGCGTCGGGCAGTCGAGCTCGGCGTCAACTTCATCGACACGGCAGACGCGTACGGTCCTGAGGTCAGCGAGCGGCTGATCGCCGAGACGCTCCATCCATACCCAGCGGACCTTCTCGTCGCGACAAAAGGTGGCTACGTGAGGCCTGGACCGGGAAGATGGCAACACGATGGGCGACCGGAGCATCTCCGCAAGGCGTGCGAAGGGAGCCTTCGCCGACTCGGACTTGAGCAGATCGACCTCTACCAGCTGCACGCGATCGACGAGAAGATCCCGTTCGAGGAATCCGTCGGCGCCCTGGCCGAACTCAGGCAGCAGGGCAAGATCCGACACGTCGGTCTCTCGAACGTCTCGGTCGAGCAGATCGAACGGGCCGAGAGGATCGTTCCGGTCGTCTCGGTGCAGAACCGCTATAGCCTGATCGACCGTGCTGCCAAACCCGTCCTTGAATACTGCGAGGAGAAGGGAATCGCCTTCATATGCTGGTTCCCACTGGAAAAGGGCGCGCTCAGCCGCCCGCCGAGGGCGCTTGGGCGCGCGGCAGGGGCGCGCGAGACGCCTTTGGCCGCGCAGATCGCTCTCGCTTGGTTGCTCCACCAGTCGCCGGCAACCGTCCCGATACCCGGGACATCGTCTATCGAGCACCTCGAGGAGAACATACGCAGTCTCGAGGTCAGCCTGACAGCCGAGGAACTGGCAGCACTCGATGATTACGAACTCCGTGGGACTCGGAGGCTCAGACGCGAGCTGCGAACGGCGACGCGTCGGGCCCGCACCGTCATTCGCCGCCGGTTGTTGACGCGGCGCCAGGAAGCCGATCGGACCTGAAGTCTTGAAGGGACCCAAGGGACGTGAGGCCTCCGGGCCCGCCTAGACGCTCAGAAACGTCGGGTTGGAGCGGCCGGAACTCCACTAGGCCGGATTCGAGGGGTAGCGTGCATTAATGCGTGTCAGCGCCTCGGCGCGAGGGCTAGCCGCCGGCGGCAATGACGTGAATGTGGGAACGTCCTCGCTTCGAATCGGTCGGACCTCGACCGGGGCCTGCGGGATCCGGACGGTCACCGGAACGCGGAGATCGTAGACGAGGCCGAGTGCCACTCCGTCGTGCCACATCATCCGGTGCAGCCTTCTCAGAACGGGGCGGTGATGCCCCTTCGTGAGAAGCCACAAAGCCCTCCGGAGGAAGCTCATGGCAGAAGGCCTCGCCTGCGAACCTTCCCACTCGGAGTCTTGGGAAGCTCCTTGATGAACCTCACCTCGTGAGGCACAGCGAAGCTCTCGAGCCTCTCACGGCAGTAGCGAAAAACGTCCGACTCTTCCAACTCGATCCCGTCTTCGGACACGAGGTACGCCCGTATTGCCTCGCCAAGGAGGTCATCCGGCACCCCGACAACCGCCGCTTCCCTGACGCCCGCGATCGAGAACAAGACGTTCTCTACATAGACCGGGCTGACTTTCTCGCCGCGAGTCTTGATGATCTCATCGCTACGGCTGACGAAATAGAGATCGCCATCGTCGTCGACCGTGAACAGATCGTGCGTGCACAGGAGGCGGTCGCTCGGGTGCAGCTCCTCTTTGATCATGCCCTCTGTGAGCTCCGGCGCGTTCCAGTAGCCCGCCATAACGTGCGGACCGCGAACGTAGAGGGTCCCGACTTCCCCAGGCGGCATGCGAAGCCCGTCGTCGTTGAGCACGAATGCCTCCGTGCCGGGTATGGCCTTTCCGACCGACGTCGGCTTCTGGTCGACGAGCTCCGGTTCGAGATAGCAAACGCGGATGCATTCGGTTTGGCCGTACATCCGAAAGATCAACGCGTTTGGGAACAGCTCGCGGATCGGTGAGTGGAGGGCGGGCGGGAGCCCGGCGGCAGCGTTCGTGATGCGAGTCACGCTTGGATATGTGCGCCCTGTGGTGGCATACATCGAGGCGAGCGTGGAAAGGATGGTCGGGATTGCCGGAACCACTGTCGCCTCTTCGGCCTCGATACGACGCAGCGTCTGTGCAGGATATGCGAAGGAGCGCTCGAGCAGGAGCGTCGCGCTGAGTCGCATCACGAGGAGGAGCTGCGACAGGCCGTAGCCGAAGGACATTGGCAAGACGTTGAGGACCCGGTCGTCGGGGCCGAGCCGGAGGTACTCGATGATGCTCTCGGTCACGAACACCAAAGATTGGTGGGTGAGCATCACACCCTTGGGAGTGCCCGTCGTGCCGGATGTGTAGAGGAGGACTGCGAGGTCCGGTGGGATCATGCGGCTATCGCGCGGGGAGCGGCCCTCCTCGATGATCCGATCGAGGTCGACCGCCTGGCGCGCGATCTCCTCGGGGGGGCGAGCACAAACGAGCCGTGGGGGCGTGAGTGCTTCCTGACAGGCACCCGCAGCGATCAAGGACATCGGTCCTTCTGCGACGAGGAACATCGGGCCGCAGTCGTCGAGGATGAACGTCAGCCGATCGGCCTTTGTTTGAGCATTCACGGTGACGACCACGCCGCCCGCGAGCAAAATCCCGAGCACCGTCGTGACGCAGGCAAGGGAGTTCTCCATGAACACGCCGACTCGATCGCCACGCTCGAGTCCTTCAACCTGCAGCCACGCGGCAAGGCTCCTCGAGTCCGCAAGAAGTTGTGCGTACGTCGCGGCACCGTCTTCAGCGACAACGGCCGTCTTCGAGGGACATGCGCCGGCCGACGCGACCAGGCCGTCGTGGACAAGCCGCTGGAAGTGCACGCTCACGCGACAGTTTCGACGGCGTGGCTCGCCACTCCGGGAGGCCCAACCGAGCGTTCGACGACTTTGCTCGGCACCGCGAGACGGGCTGGCGGCGGTGCAGCGACGAACCGCTCGTGCAAGAGCATCGTGGAGAGAGCGCCGACCAGTGCCATCTCGTCAGCCTCACCGACCCGCCCCGGGCCTTGCGCTCGAAGCTTCGCGGTGAGAGCGGCCACCGTGGTCGAGTCGAAGATACCGGCGGCTTCGACACGACGTGGTTCGAGGAGGTCGAGAAGCCCGTCGGGGTCGTCGCTCGTTAGTAGCTTTACGCCTATCGGCGCCCTGTAGGGCCACTTCTTGCGCGACCGAATTTCGGGTGGCACGAGATCCGCCACAGCTCGTCTTAAACCAACTTTTTCGTGCAGTCCGACGAGTTTCAGGCGACCGGGAAGCCGCGCGGCGAACTCGGCTACTCGATGGTCGAGGTACGGAAACCTGCCCTCGACCGAGTGCCCCATCAGCATTCGATCCGCCTGAGTGTGGAGAAGGTAGCCCTCGAGAAACGTGACGATCTCCACGTACTGCGCGCGGTCGAGCGGATCGAGTGCCGCGAAACCAGTTGGGAGCCGCTCGAGGAGCCTCTCGCCGGCGATCTCGGCGGCTCGATCGTTACCCAGGAATCCCGGTTGCAGCATGCCGACCAGCCGACCGCCGTTCGCGAACCGAATTCGGTGGCTGTACAGCGGGTCATCCGTCTCCATCAAGCCTCGGCCGTAGAAGCGCGCCAGAAACGGTGCGACGCGTGCTACGTCTTTTCCGAGGTACTCGTTCAACCGCGCGTAGAGACGAGGGCGCATCGCCGAGGCTGGATCGCGCGCACAGAAACGACGAACCTTGTCCTCGCGGAAGATGTCGTAGCCGCCAAAGAGCTCATCAGCGCCTTCACCGGTGAGCACGACTTTGGTCCCGCTTTCCCGAACGACAGACGCAAGCTGCAGTAGGGGTGCAGGAGCCGTTCTCAACGTCGGCCGTTCGGCCAACTCGACGACTCTCGTAAGGTCGGCGATCAAGGTCGGTCCGGCGATCGCGCGCGTCAGTTCGCCGCCAAGCGCCGCCGCCGCGGCGAGCTGATAGCGGCTCTCATCGTAACGCTCGTCTTCGAACCCGATCCCGAAGAGCGCGAGGTGGCGCTTCGAGTGCCGCTGAGCAAGCGCAGCGACCGCGCACGAGTCGAGGCCGCCGCTCAGATACACGGCGACCGGTACATCCGCACGCAGCCGAAGACGCACGGAGTCGTCGAGAAGTGCACGAAGCTCGGCAAGCAGCTCCTCGTCCTCTCCCTCCAGTTTGGCCGAGAAATCGAGATCCCACCAGCGGCGTGCGGGCTCCGCACCCCGCGTGCCGATGCGCATCGAGCAGCCGGGGGGGAGCTCGCGGATGTCCATGAAAGATGACCTCCCCGACGGGTTTCCCCATGTCACGAAGAACTCGGCGAGTGCCGCTGCGTCCAGTTTTCGCCTAGCAGCAGGGTGGCGGAGAATCGCCCTCGCCTCGGACGCGAAGCAGAAATCCCTCCCCAGGTTCGCGACGAAAAGGGGTCGGACGCCGAATCGATCCCGTGCGAGGAATAGCTCACGCGTCAGCGCGTCCCAGACAGCGAACGCGAAGTCGCCATTCAGCCGGTCGAGGCAGTCGGTTCCCCATTCGGCATAGGCATGGGCAAGCACCTCGGTGTCGCAGGTAGTGACGAAGCTGTGGCCGAGGCCGTCCAGCTCAGCCCGGAGCTCCACATAGTTGTAGATTTCTCCGTTCTGAACGACCCAATATCGACCTTCCGCGTCAGAGAGTGGCTGGTCGCCTTGGTCGAGATCTAGGATCGCGAGCCGGGCCGCAGCCATCCCGACAGATCCGTCGAGGTAGACGCCTGTTCCGTCGGGGCCTCGGTGCAGAAGCTCCCCGACCATTGTGAGGAGCAGCTCCCTCTCAGCGACTGCACCACCACCTCGGTAAACGCCCGCAATGCCACACATTCGGCTCAAGATAGGCGCTGGCTCGGCACGTAACAAGGGGGCCGGGGCTGCTGACGCTCGCTCCTCGTAGTCTCGGATTGACGTGTTATCGTGGCGCGCCCATATCCGGGGGAAGGGCAGGTGCATTCACAAGCGGTGATCGAAACCGAGATCAGGACGTTCCTGAGCGAGAATTTCCCCCTGTCAACGGGAGTCATCGTCGATTCAGAGCAGTCTCTCGTTGAGTCGGGAGTGATCGACTCCCTCGGCGTTCTCGAGCTGGTCGAGTTCGTCGAGGAAAAGTACGACTTCCGGATCCCGGAGGATGAGCTTTTGCCGGAAAACCTCGATTCGATTGGGAACATCACACGCTTCATTGCGAACAAGCTGGGAGTCAGGAGCCCGGTCGAAACGGAACTTGACCCCACCTGAGCTCTCTCCGAGCGTCCTCGACATCGACGTCGAGGCGGTCGCCGAGGAGATCGTCGCGTCCCTCCGTCAAGCGGTGCGAGGTCGGCTCCGGAAGGGCGGAGCAGTCGTAGGGCTGTCGGGCGGGATCGACAGCAGCGTCGTCCTGGCGCTCTGCGCCCGCGCGTTTGGACCTGAGAAGGTTCTCGCCGTCCTGATGCCCGAACGGGATTCTGCGGAAGAGACGCTTCGGTTGAGCCAGTTGGCGGCTCGGAGCGTCGCGGTGCCGACCGCAATGGAAGACATAACGGAGGCCCTGGAGGCGATCGGCTGCTATCGACGTCGCGACGAAGCATTCGGGGATCTCATCCCCGGATACGGCCCCGGGTGGAAGGCGAAGATTGTCTTGCCGCCGATCCTCGGCGGAGATCTCTTGCGGGTCTTCTTCGTCGTCGCCCGCTCTCCCGCCGGCGATGAGCTACGCGCCCGCGTGACGGTCGATACCTATCGCCGGATCGTCGCCGCAACGAACTTCAAGCAACGAGTGCGGAAGATGCTCGAGTACTACCACGCCGACCGTCTCGACTACGCCGTTGCAGGCACGCCGAACCGGCTCGAATACGACCTCGGCTTCTTCGTCAAGAACGGCGACGGTTCTGCGGACGTGAAGCCGATCGCGCGGCTCTACAAGACACAGGTATACGAACTCGCGACGTTCCTCCGCATACCGGAGGAGATCCGGTCGAGGACTCCGACGACCGATACGTACCCGCTCGAACAGGATCAGCAGGAGTTCTTCTTCGCTCTTCCGTACGAGAAGATGGATCTCGCGCTGTATGCGCGGACGAACGGCTATCCGCCCGAGTCCCTGGCGAAGGCGCTCGAGGTGTCGTTAGACGATGCACAACACGTCTATCGCGACATCGACGCGAAACGGCGGATCGCTGACGTCCTCAACCTCCCCCCTTTGACGGGTGGCGCGGATGCCGCCGACGACTCAATGACGGCCGAGTCCACCCACGCGACGCGCCCCGGTAGCCTGTCGGCGTGAGACTGGCCGTCATCGCGGTCCTTGCTGCTGCCGTGACCGCGACTTGTGCCGGCGCGACGCAGTCGGCGCTCCGAACGGAGAAACAGAGCGTGCCGCGCTTTCGCCACGTGGTCTTGGTCGTGTTCGAGAACCATGAGGTCGACGATGTCCTCCGCAGCTCAGACGCACCGACGTTCAATCGCCTCGCCTCCCGCTACGCAACGATCTCCCAGTACACCGCGGTCGCGCACCCGAGCCTGCCGAATTACCTCGCGCTCGTCTCGGGATCGACGCAGGGGATCGACAGCGACTGCACCGACTGCGTCGTCGACGGCCGAAGTCTGGCGGATACGCTCGCGGCGTCGGGAAAGACTTGGAAGACGTATGCCGAGGGCCTCCCGCGCACGGGCTTCACCGGAGCCTCGTCCGGTCGTTACGCGAAGAAGCACAACCCCCTTGTCTACTTTCGTCGCAACCTGACGCCTGCGCGGCTCCAACGGGTCGTGCCCCTCAGCCGGTTCCTGCCTGACGTTCGCGGTCGACGCCTGCCGGCGTTTTCGCTCGTCATTCCCGATCTCTGTCACGACATGCACGACTGTGGCGTCGCGACGGGGGACGCTTGGTTGGGCGCGTTCGTCAGGCCGCTCCTCCGCGGATCCGTCCTTAGAAACAGTGTCGTCTTCGTCGTGTTTGACGAAGGGACGACGGATGTCGGTGGAGGCGGTCGCGTTGCGGCGCTTGCGCTCGGCCCGCTCGTCCGACCGCATGCACAGTCTGCGGCTCCAACCAATCATTACGGGCTGCTACGTACGATCGAAGCGGGTCTTCGCGTACCCCTGCTCGGCCGATCCGCGGGCGTTCGGCCTATTGTCGGTATCTGGCGCTGACCTCCTTTGCGCCGTGCCGGGTCTCAACTCACTGAAAAGGTGAAGGTCGCCGTTGGGATTATTTTTCCACCGCAGCCCGGTGGCAGGGTCAGCACGAGCGTGCTCCTCCGGCCGCCCTGGCTAACGTTGACGGAGTCGGTGACGAGCAGCCTCGCGCGGGCGCCGCGAGCGCAGCCTCGATACCCCGCTGAGGCGATGATTCGCAACCGAAGGCGGGTGCGCGTTGGAACGGCGAGGGAGTCGAGTCGAAGCCCCGCTTCCTGCAGGACGACTTTCCTCGTTCCGTTTCGCAAGATCAGTCGTCCACGCGCCGGCCCGACTGCGGGCAGACCTTTCCATCTGCCGAAGCGGGCGCTCGCACTTCCAGTCAGTGCGGTCCCGGCGGCTGTTTTTCTCCGGAAGAGCAGGTGGACCGCCTGGATGCGGCGTGTCACAGAGACCAGTGCTGGCACCAGGTGGGAATCGAGCTCATTCCCGCCCGCCGTCTCGAACTGAGTCATCACTCCGCTTCGATACCTACCGATGTGACGGGGTGCTCGGAGGAGCACATGAAAACCCACCCGCTGTCTTGGGCCTAGAGATGTATTCAACGCCCACGACAGCGTCCGCCCCGATCGAACGGGACGGGTCGAAGCGATCGACGAACGAATGTAGCGAAACCCTGACGACGGCAGCACGAACGCGAGAGATTTGATCTTGAGCGCGCGGTCGTTCGGGTTTCGAACCGTGATCGTATAACCGGTCCGGTAATTGCGGAGCGCAACGCCGAGGTCGTTTCTTACTGTCAGGGGCGCGTAGGCGCTTACGATTTCTTCGACGATCATTCCGGCTATATCCGCGTTCGCGTCACGCGCGGCCCCACCGACAAACGCGCCCTCGGCGATCGATTCGTAGCATTGGAGGGATACAGACAGCTCGGCCGAGAGCTCACGAATCATGATCAGCGTCAGATTGGCTGCGCGCATATTCGCGAGCTCCCTCGGAGTTGAGAGGCCCTCCGGGTCGCGAGACTTATCGTGGCATCCTGGCAGCCCGGCCGTGCCTGCCCCGTTCGGCTCTGCGTCGCCGAGTACGACTACGATTTTCCTTGCCGAAGACCTCCAACCGATACGGGCATCGCTGTAGCTCTTTTGGAAAGCGAGGTTGTACGATTCCGCAGCACCGTTCTGCGGACTTGGATTCGAGTGAGTCGTGACGCGGTTAAGCGCATCATCCGCTTGCGCGGTATCGCTGGTCAAAGGCTGGAGGAGTTGATACTCACCAGCCGGGTTGCCGTGGTCTCGGAACACGACCACGGCGAAACGGGAATCGGGCAGAAGCGACGAAACGCCGCTGAGTGCACGGGCCCCCTCGCTCTTAGCCCGGGCAATCGCCGTATCCATGCTCGCCGTGCCATCGATCGCGATCTCGACATCGACGGGTGTGGCGACGCCTGGGGCAGCGCTGGCAGCCGGAGAACCATGTGCGCCGCTGAGGAAAGCAGCGGCGAGTCCTCCTGCGAGAAGAGTAAGAAGCCAAGCCTTCGCGTACGTTCGCCGACGGCTGTCCCGCCACAGGCTCAGCTGCCTCGCAGACACATGGATCCTCCCCCTCAGTTTGTCTAGCTCTTCCCTGACGGTCTTCTCTTCTCAGCCTCTTTATTTTCCCTGAACACCAAGCTGCTGTCTACCCCTCAAAATCGGCAGTACGCGGCGGCATGCGAGTTGGTCTTCTCGGACCAGAGGACAGCCTGCGCTTCAACGACATCTCGCGAGCTCGGGGCTGTTCCGCGTCGACCCGCGCGAAGCACTTGCGCGTGTTGAGCGCGTGGCTGGGGACGGCTGTTCGGTACCGCTGCGCAACCTTCATCCGGGTGCGAGAACTGTGTCCGGGCCAGAAGCCCGTCCGGGGCGGGAGGAAGCCGCCTGACTTCGAGAACGCAGAACTCCCGCTCCTGTTCACGGAGCTGCAAGGGGTCTCTACCAGCCGCGGGCTCGAGGCTAGTTATCTCGCACCGTCGAACGGCCACCTGTCCACGGGCAGGCGCAGCCGTCGTGAGGCGTTCGGCGGCGCTGACTCATCAGCGGAGCGGTTCCCGGTCGAGAGCGTCGCCGAGTTTCCTCGGGCATTTCTTGTGGACGACCCAAACCTCAGTAAATGTAGATCGTCGAGCCCGGCGGGTCGTAGCCGTAGACCCGAGGCGCCAGCCAGACCGGCAGGCGGACGCAGCCGTGGCTACCCGGGTAAAACGGGACGGTGGGATATCCGTGGATCGCGAAGCCGCGGAGGAAGAAGGAAGAGTCGAACATCCCGTCAGGGAGCCAGCCCGGGACCTTGCTGTAGACGTGCCAGCGGCCGACAGGGGTGTTGCCGGTCGCGCCCGTCGAGACGTGGCTGACCAGGATGACCCGGCCGCCGCGAACAACGAACAGGACCTGGAGCGGCTTGCTGACTTCGATGTGGTCACCGGGGTAGCGGGCACGCGGCGCGCTTGCCCTCGAGAGAACCCGCCAGAAGCGCGCGTCGACCGAGCCGGTCCTCGGTAGGCCGTGCAGCTTCTGGAACGCGACCACCGCGTCGCGTGTGTCCAAGCCGAAGCTCGAGTCGACAGCGCCTAGTGCGATGTGGAGGCGATGAAGTGCCTCGTTGAGCGCGGCCACGCTGGGGCCGCTCGAGCCAAGGCCGAGTCGCGGGTAGAAGACGATCTTGCGGAGAGTGAGGCGGCGCGGCGCATAACCCTCGGACGCGGTTGTCGAGAGTGTGATCCGGTATTCGGCGACGCGTCCCGACGGCAGCCTGATCCTGGCACCGCTCCCGTATTCGCCGCCCATGACGAGCCGGCCGCGCCGGCTGATCTCGACCCGAACCGGCCCCGCGGCAGCCGGCCGCAGGCGCAGTGCCAGTCGCAGCGGTCGCCCGACAACGCCCGAGCCGAGAAAGCCCGCCGAGAGTGAGGGCCGCACACGCACGGCAATAGCGTTGGAGACCGCGCCGCCGAAATGGGCGTCATATGTCCCTGGCTGCTTGACGGGTACGCCGATGTGAAAGCTTCCGTTCCGGGTTGTGCGACCCCTCGCCGCGCGCCTGCCGTCGGCGGTGTACAGAGAGATCCGCTTGCCGCGAAGCGCCGGGACGAGCTTCCCGGCGAAGCGAAGATGTTGCGCGTAGCCGACGGCCTTCCGCGCTCTCAGGGTCAGCCTGAAAGAGAGCACGCGTATCGACGCCGTCGCGGAGTCCCCGGTTGCGCTCGTTCCAGTCACCCGGGCCGTGAACGCGCCGGCCTGGTAGACGTGCTCGACTGTGGCTCCATCCGCCGAAGCGCCGTCGCCGAAGTCCCAGTGGTACGAGACGGCGTCGCCCGAGGCGGTGAAGACGACGTTGAGCGGAGATGCGCCCGAGGTCACCGTCGCCGTGGCCGCAACCGTCGGCGGGGCGGCCGCCGAGGCCGCCGGGCTGAACGCGAGGACTACCCCCACCACGATCGCAGCCCGCACAGTTTTAGTTTAGTTGCCTAGTCAGTCATCTCAACCCTGAATTTCAGGCCGCCTGGTCGACCAGAACCGGCCGCGGGGGCCTCTCGTCGAGGTCGTCCTGATCGACGCTGCCCTCGACGTTGAGATGGGGAAGCAGGCGATCGAGGCCGCGTGGCAGCCACCAGTTGGCCTTGCCGGCGAGCAGCATCAGACCAGGGACGAGCACCGATCGGACAACGAGTGCGTCGAGGAGCACGGCCCCTGCGAGGCCGAGCCCGAAGAGCTCGATCACTCGTTCGCCGCCGAGGATGAACGCTCCAAAAACGAGCACCATGATCGCGCCGGCCGCGGTGATGGTCCTGCCGGTGGCCGCGAGCCCGTGGGTGACGGCAGCGCGGTTGTCGCCTCTGCGGTGCCATTCCTCGTAGATGCGAGTGACGAGGAACACCTGGTAGTCCATCGAGAGGCCAAACACGATCGCGAACATCATCACCGGGACGAAGGCTTCGATCGGTCCGGTCTTGTCGATCCCGAGCAGGCTTGCCGCCCAACCCCACTGGAAGACGGCCGTGATGAGCCCGAAAGAGGCGCCTGCGGTTAGCAGGTTCATCAGCGCCGCCATAAAGGGGATCAGGAGGCTGCGGAACACCGCCGTCAGCAGCAGAAATGAGAGCAACACGACGACTCCGATGAACAGCGGTAGCTTGTTGCTCAGCACGGTCGAGAAGTCGTCGAAGATGGCGGTTTGGCCGCCGATCAGGACGTGCAGGCCGCTGCTGCTGGAGTTGGGTACAACCTGGTTTCGCAGGTCATGGAGCAGGTTGGTGGTGGATGCGTCCTGCGGTGAGCCGGCCGGGTAGACGTCGGCGGTGGCGACGCCCGGCTTGCCGGCCTGACCGAGGATCACCTTCGGCGCGGTCACCCGGACGACGCCACTCGTCCGAGCGACCGCCGCAGTGACCTTTGTGAATGCCGCCTGCTGGGCAGGATCCTCGACTTGTGCGACGAGCTGGAGTGGGCCGTTGTAGCCCGGGCCGAAGCCCTTGGCGAGTAGGTCGTAGGCCTTGCGGGTGGTGCTGGCCGCCGGGTCGGATCCGGCGTCGGCGGAGCCGAGGCGCATCGAGAAGAACGGCCCGGCGAGCACGAGCATCAAGGCCGCCGCGGCACCTGCGATCAGGGCTGGCCGCTCTCTGAGGGTGCGAGCCCAGCGGCCCCAGCCCGGCGACTCGTCGCTATTGGTCAGCTGTCCGGAGCCGAGCCTGCGACGGGCTTTGCGACCGAGCACGCGCGTTCCGAAGAATCCGAGCAGCGCGGGTAGCAGCGTCAGCGCGGCGAAGACAGTGAATAGGACGGCGATGCTCGCCGCAATGGCGACGCCGTAGAGGAAGCTGACGCCGAGGGCGAACATGCCGAGCAGGGCGATGCAGACGATGATTCCGGCGAACATGACCGCTCGCCCGGAGGTGTCGATCGCATCGATGATCGCTTCGTCGGTCGGTTTGCCGCGCTGCAGTCCCTGCCGGAAGCGAGTGACGATGAAGAGCGCGTAGTCGACACCGACGCCGAGGCCGATCAGCAGCGAGAGCTCGGAGCTGAACGAAGCCATGTTCAGTAGGTGGGAGAGCAGCGCGATGACCGCGACCGAGCTTCCGAGCGCGATCCCGGCGGTCAGCAGCGGCAGCGTCGCAGCGAGCAGCGAGCCGAACACCAAGAGCAGGACGACCAACGCCGCAGCGGCACCGATCCCGACGGTGCTGACACTTTGTCCGTTCGCAGCCCTGGCGACCTGACCCTCGATCTCGACCTGGACGCCGTGCTTTGCGCCGGTCTTGGCGGTGTCTACGAACTTCTTTGCCTCGCTGGTCGTGATCTTGACGGCCTGCTTGTTGAGCGTCACGTTTGCGAACGCAATCTGACCCGAGCTCGAGATCTGTGCAGCTCCCGCCGGTTCGTACGGCGACGCGATCGACGCGACGTCCCCCAATGCGGCGACCTTCGTCAGCATCCCCTCGACCTGACTGCGCACGGCCGGCTCGGTCAGCTTGCCCTGCTTGACCGCGACAACTATTTGCTCACGGTCGCCGGATGCTTTCGGTGCCACCTTCTTGAGCAGATTCAGCGCCTCGAAGCTCTGAGTGCCGTTGAGGCTGAAACTGTCCTTGTAGCTGCTGCCCACGCTTTGGCTGATCACGCTCAGCCCGATCAGCGCAACCACCCACCCGGTGACCACAAGACGACGGTGCCTGACACACCATCCGGCAAGAGCTCTCATCGACGATCGTCCTTTCGAGTTGGTGAAGGCCGATCACCACTCGAGTGGGCGCCGGCAAAGCAACGGACATTCTCGTTCTTTGGTGAGACAATGTTGTATCAATACCTTGCATTGCTGTCAAGACAGCGCTATCTTGTTCTGAGACATGGCGTCTAAAGATGGAGCCTCCGTGCCCGCGGCATCCACTTCCAGCGGCGCTTCTCATTACGACCGCACCGCAGCCGCGATTCTCGATGCGGCCGCCCACGTGCTCTCAGAACAGCAGAGTTCCAGCATGGCCGACGTCGCAGCCGCAGCCGGCGTCAGCCGCGCCACCCTCTATCGCTACTACCCCCATCGGGAAGCGCTGCTCGAGGCACTCGCCTCCCAGGCGCTCGCCGATGCCGCCACCCGCCTTGCCGATGCCGGCCTCGAGCGCGCGCCGGTCGAAGAGGCGATCGAGCGAATCGTGCGCGCCGTCGTCGCAGTTGGCGACCGTTACGCCGTCATCGTCCGCGAGCACGTCAAGTTCGATCCGGCCGAAGCCGAGCGCCTCCTTGGCGCACCCATGCGAGCGGTTTTCGTTCGGGGGATCGAAAGCGGACTCTTCCGACAAGATCTCCCGGTCGAAGTGTTGCTCGAGCTCTTTGGCGGCGCTCTCATGGCCGCCTTCAAGCTCACCGAGCGGCGCCAGCTCGGCCTTGAAGAAGCTAGCGCGGCGACCGCCTCCGTGTTCCTTGACGGTGCCCGCGCGCGGTAACTCGCATCTTCATGACCGATCTCCGCAGCGGCAGTCGCGGCTGTCCCGGCGTTTTCCGCAGCTCGCGCAGCGGGACGCTGCTCGCAAGGTGACCATTCCCTTGGCGGCGCCCGCGCGCACCATCAGCCATGCGGCAGCGGCGGTGGAGATCGCCGCCATCGCCTCTCCGATCGTCAGGTACATCGCGCCCCCGCCCGCTCGTAGGCAAAAGGATGCCTGAAGACATCGAGCGCATTCGCGGCCGTTGCGTTGATCCGAGCCGTGCGGCCGCTTCGGCGGTGGGTAACCGTCACCCAGAGCTGCCCTGACGGTCTCGCCCATGTCAGCACAACGTCGAGGTCGTCAGAGTGGCGGTCAGCCAGATCGACGCTCAACGGGTCGGATTGGCGGGTGATCATGCAGTCGCTTCCAGCGAACTCGCCGAGAGACGCAGCGCCACGTGCTTCTGTGCCCAGGAGAGCGCGTACTCGGCGACTTCCTCCCAGCCCTCTTGCGCGATTGTCAGGTGCGAGCGACCGGGAAACTCGGCAAAGTCCGTGATCGCCTTCGAGTTGCGGTACTTGCGGAAATTCGACCGGTTGACGGAGGCGGGAACGGTGTGGTCTTCGGCGCCGGCGATCAGCAGGAGCGGGGCACGTCGATCGTTGCGGTAGTCGACCTTGGTCACTGCCCGGGGGTTCAAGTTCGCGAGGCCCGTTTGGAACACGATCCGGCCGGGCGCAGGGATCGCGTTCAGTTGGAACGCCTTGCGCGCTTCGCGCTCGGTCATGGTGTTCGCGAACGCGTAGCGAAACTGCTCGAAGTTGAAGGACACCGCCCGGTTGACATTCCATGGGTTCAGCAGAACCGGGCTCAGCGCCCTGATCTGACTGAACGGCAGCCGGAGGACACCCTTCGGCTGGGCGGCGTCGATGGCGACGCCCGCCGCGCCGAGGCCGCGGTCGAGGAGCATCTGCACGAATAGGCCACCAAAGGAATGGCCCATGAGGATCGGCGGTTCGTCGAGCAGCCTGACGATCTGCTCGTAGCCGTCGACGATCTCCTTGACGCCCAGGCCCACCATTGCGGAGGGATCGCGGCGGATCTCTTCGACCTCACCCTCGAGCCGTGGCCAGGGCGGCGTCAGGACGCGGTAGCCGCGTCGCTCGTAGAAACCGCGGAACGGATCCCAGCTTCGCGGGGTCACCCACGCGCCATGGATCAAGACGATCGTGTTCGACTTCGGAGCCATGATGTCCCTTCTGTCGGAGGTGGTCGCGCGGAACGCGGGTGTCAGTAACTGTCGCCCAACCGAGCGACCTACGAATCGGCGCGTTCGCGGATCGTCTGCGCGTATCTCGCATCGCCACCGACGACCGGACGGAGCAATGCGAGGTGTTTAGCCCGTCGCTTCGGACATGCTGAGCACGGCCGCGTGCAGCTGGGTGCGGGAGGTGATGCCGAGCTTCGGAAAGACCCGGCTGAGGTGGTAGCCGACCGTCCTGTGCGAGATGTAGAGCTGCTGGCCGATCTCACGGTTGGACAGTCCTCCGGCCGCCATGCCGGCGATCTGCAGCTCCTGGGGCGTCAACTGGTCTCGCGTTTCGGGAACCCGACGGCGGCTCGTGACGCCCGAGGCGCGGAGCTCCTGGCGAGCACGCTCTCCCCAGGGAACGGCGCCGAGAGCATCGAATGTCTCGCGCGCCGCGCGCAACGGCACACGCGACTCGGCGACCCGACGGTGACGCCGAAGCCAGGCTCCGTAGGCAAGGAGCAGGCGTGCGCGAAGGAAGGGCCAGCTCGCCAGATCGGTCGTGAGGCCGGCCTGGAAGAGCCTCTCCGCCTCGTCGTCGTCGGCGAGCAGAGGCCGGGCATAGGCGAGAGCCGCCTGCAGATACGGAAACCCGGTGTCGGCGGCCACCCGCTCGAGCTCCGCTAAGAGAACGCGCGCTTCAGCTTGCTGTCCGCTGTAGGCGGCGGCCTCGGCGAGCTCGCCGATCAGCCAGCAGCGGATGAGTGGGTGGTAAGCGACATCGGTCGGATCGAAGACGCGCTGAAGCTGCCCGTAGGCGTCGGCATGGCGTCCGCCGGCCAAGTCGACGATGCCACGTGCTTGCTGAACCAGCGCCAGCATCGGCCTCATGCCGGTCTGTACCAGGACGGCTTCGGCCTTCGCCGCAAATGCTTCGGCCGATTCCTCGCTCCCACGCACCGCATCGAGCGTCGCCCGTGAAAGATCCGCCGAGGTCCCCCAGGCGGACAGGTTGGTCTCGCGCGCCAACCTGGCGGCTTCGTCGGCGGCCATGCAGCCGTCCTGCCAGGTCCCGAGATAGCACGAATTGAACGCAGAGATCGTCAGCGCGCGGGTCAAGAGTCCCAACCGGCCCTGGGCTCGCAACCCCCTCGCGGCGGCCGAAAGACATACCGTCGAACGTTCGAAGTCTCCAACGGCTGCTCCTGCTTCGCCGATTCGAAGCGTCGCTGCTGGATCGCCGCCTGCATCCGCGGGGAACCGCCGGATGCGCTCGAGGACGACCGTCGCCCGCTCGACCGGCGCGGCGAGCGCGAGGATCGCGGTCAGCTCGGGGCTGTCCTCTGCGACCGGCAGTCGCTCGGCTGCAGCGACGAGTTGCCCAATCTCGTCATCCGGGTGCGCCCAGTAGCACGTCAGCGCGATCGTCAGGAGCAGCTTCAGAGCGAGGTCCGTTCGCCCCTCCAGCGTCATTCGCTCGGCGCTCTCGACAAAGGAACCGACTCTGTCCGGCCCCGACCAGCCCGAGGCGTCGTAGCCGTCACGCAGCCATGCCAGCCGCAGCCAGTCCTCAGATGCCAGATCGAGCGCCTCGGCCGCTCGAACGAGCCGTATCGCGCGAGCGGGGCTACCAAGCTGGAATTCCAGTTCCGACGCGCGCACAAGCCGGCTTCCACGACAAGCAGGGCGCTCGCTGAGCTCCGCCGCACGCTCTAGGGCGGCGATCGCGACCGCAACCGCTCCACGGCGCTCCGCGCGGTCGGCGGCCTCGTCCAGCTCGGCCGCCACCCCCTCGTCCGGCCCCAGTGTCCCCGCGGCCCGATGCCACACCTGGCGATCCGGCTGGCCAACCAGCACAGTCGACAGCGCCGCATGCGCCCTCTGGCGCTGTGAGACGCTTGCCGCCTGGTAGATCGAAGAGCGCACCAGGGGATGGCGAAACTGCAGCTTTGCCCCCTCGATCTCCACGAGCTGCGCGGCAACAGCCGGCGTCGCGGCGTCGACCGACACTCCCGCGCCCTCGAGAACCTGTGTGGCGCTCAGCACCTCATCGAGGGCGCTACCGTCATCGACTGCGGCGACCAGCAACAGCGTGCGGGTCGCGAAGGGCAGCTCGGAGGCTTGAGTCGCAAATGCCCATTCGAGGCGGGCGGTCAACGGCAGCCGAGACGGGAGCGGAGCTCCCTCGCCGAGCTTCTCCAGCGGCAAGCCGGCCGGCAGCTCCACGAGCGCGAGCGGATTGCCCGCCGCCTCCGCGAGAATTCGCTCCCGCAGGACAGGCCCGAGACCGGGCGTGTGCGCATCGAGGAGCGCTTCCGAGGCGGTCGGGTCGAGTCCCAGCAATCGCAATTCGGGCAGCCCCGCATCGTCGAACGGGGTCTCGTATCCGTCACGGATCGCGATCAGCATCACGATCCCTTCCGCCTCGAGCCGGCGAGCGACAAAGGCCAGCCCGGCGCAACTCGGATCGTCAAGCCACTGGGCGTCCTCGACGATCAGGAGAATCGGCGAGCTTGCAGCCTTTTCGCCGATCAACTCGAGCGTTGCAAGGCCGATCAAGAACAGCTCGCTGGATCCCTCGTCGGACATGCCAAACACAGCCAGTAATGCGTCGCGCTGGCGAGGAGGGAGCCCTTCGGCCAGATCGAGGATCGGCTTCAAAACCTGGTAGAGGCCACCAAACGGAAGGTGCGCTTCCGACTGGACGCCCACCGCGGACAACACCTGCATCCCGTGGGCTGTTGCTTGCGCGGCGGCGGCCGCAAGCAGCGTCGACTTGCCGATTCCAGGCTCGCCGCGCACCAGCAATACCCCGCCGCGGTTCCGAACGCCTTCGACGAGATCAACGACGACGCCAAGCTCGGTATCACGCCCATACAAGAAATGCGACGGCTTCTCGCCGAACCCAAGCTCTCCGGATCGCAACGCGCCTCCGTTTTCGCCGCCCCTCATCCTGCCTCAAACAACGTTGCAGTCGCTTCTCTATGCCCGCGGGAGTAAGCCAAGGTCCAGAGACAGCCCCGCTAGCCGAGACGATCAGCGGTCGATCGGCGCTCAATAGCTAGCGTAACCGCCGATATTCAGCCAATTCACCGACCTCGTTTCGAACGCCTCGGGCTGGGCGTATCTGATCGTCTCCCTGTTGGCGTACCTGGACGCGCTCGTGCCCGTGGTGCCGAGCGAGACGGCGGTGATCACCGCGGGCGTGGTGGCGTCCACAGGCGACCTGAACCTGCTGCTCATCGTTGCCGCGGCCGCCTCCGGAGCGTTCCTCGGGGACAACACCGCGTACTTCATCGGGTCCCGCTTCGGCACAAGGATCAACGAGCGCTTCTTCAGCGGCGAGAAGGCTCGAAAGCGGGTCGAGTGGGCTCAGCGCCAGGTCAGCGAGCGCGGGGGTGAGCTGATCGCAATCGCCCGTTTCATCCCGGGCGGCCGCACAGTCGTCACTCTGAGTGCCGGCACGCTCGGATACCCATGGCGCCGGTTCGTGCTCTTCGACGCGGCGGCGGCGCTCGGATGGGCCCTCTACGCCTCGCTGCTCGGCTACTACGGCGGCCACGCGTTCGAGGCAGCTCCGTGGAAGGGCCTCCTGCTCGCGCTTGGGATCGCGTTCTCGGTTGCGGGCGCCATCGAAATCGTGCGCTGGTACCTGAAAAGGCGGAACGCGGGCGCCGTCTCGTAACGAATCACTCTTGCGAGCGATGCGTGGAGAGCGATCGACAGCGTCAATGAGATCAGGAGGCACTTCGCGCCGGCGCCGTCACCCGGCGCGCGCATCCAGGAGCTGGGCGACACGCTCGTCGTCGGTTCGGCCGCGCCGGTCTGGGGCGAGATCGTCT
>Ga0193730_1000106_pt1 | contig 28718 bp, 28 predicted proteins | sample U1a1metaG_FD_144919 | JGI IMG/M metagenome (GOLD analysis project Ga0193730, IMG submission 144919) | Soil microbial communities from a riparian zone of the East river system, Colorado, United States - U1a1 | ecosystem: Environmental > Terrestrial > Soil > Riparian zone | place: USA: East River...
CCGCGATGAGCTTCTTCGTGCCATCCGATCCAATCCCCACGATGTCGATGCCACCCCGCCTGCACCGTGATATTCACAAGTGATGTCAGGGTGACGTACGCGCAGCTTCTCGATTGCGATCCACGCCAGCTTGACGACTCAATGAGCCCTCCCTTACGGTCGGGCTAGTACCCCGGGATCAGCGCCAGACATTTCGAAGTGGCACGGGCGTCTCTCCCGTGAAATCACGCGCAAGATGCGCGTGGCACGATCTACATTCGGAATTTTTCACCTAGATACAAGCGCCGCACGTCTGCGTCCTCGGTCAAGGCGCGCGGCGCGCCCGAGCGAAATATTTTTCCTTCAGCCATGATGTACGCGCGGTCGGTAACACCGAGAGTTTCGCGCACGTTGTGATCGGTAATCAATATTCCGATGCCGCGACCACGCAGGTAGAGAATCACACTTTGAATATCATCGACAGCCTTTGGATCGATGCCGGCAAAAGGCTCATCAAGCAGGATAAACTGCGGCTCGGTTGCGAGCGCACGCGCAATTTCAGTGCGCCGGCGTTCGCCTCCTGACAATGAATCGCCGCGCGTGTTGCGCACGTGTTCGATGCCGAATTCCTGAAGCAATTCCTCGACGCGTTTGCGCTGCTCCCGTCGTCGTAATCCGGTGGTCTCTAAAACTGCGAGAATATTTTCCGCGGCCGTCATCTTGCGAAAGATCGAAGGCTCTTGCGGAAGGTATCCGAGGCCCAGCCTCGCGCGCAGATACATCGGCAGCTTGGTTACGTCTTCGCCGCTCAGATGAACCTTGCCGGCTTCCGGCGTCTCCAGGCCGATGATCATATAAAACGTCGTCGTCTTGCCGGCTCCGTTGGCGCCAAGCAAACCAACAACTTCACCCGGTTCAACGTGTAAGGTCACGTCGTCTACTACTCGCCGCCGGCCGTATGACTTGCGCAGGCCGAAGGCAGCCAGGGCGCGACCTGACACGGTTTCATGGGCCGGCGATTCGCCGGCTCGCGTCTTAGGTTGTGGCGGAGAAACGATTGAGGCTGCTTCCATGAATTATGAAAATACTCTAACCGCTGCGGGCCGCGCGCACAAACGCTTTCACTCGCGACGGATCCTTTCGCCCTGAAGACAATTCGAGCCGGCTGCAAGCATCGACGGCATAAGGTTGCACGTGGGCGATCGCATCGGCAACATTTTCCGGCGACAAACCACCCGAAAGAAAAAACTGCGGCACAAGCTCCCGAGTCTGGAGCGCGATGCTCCAATCAATTACGTTTCCAGTGCCGCCACGAAGACTGTCGTGAAACGCGTCCAGCATGATTGCATCAACCGGGTAACTGGTTGCAGTCACCGGTTGAAAAGAATCGCTGACGCGCAGCGCCTTGATGATAGTTATGCCGTTCAAGCCGGACTTTAGTTCAGCGCAATACGCGGCAGATTCGTCGCCATGAAGTTGCACTGCATCAACCCCTGAAATGCGCACGGTTTCTATTACTGATTCGAGAGGTTCATCGACAAAGATTCCGACGGCGCTAACTTCGCTTTCGCGCTTAACACGGTCGATGATCTTTCGAGCCTCGTGTTGATCGATGAATCGAGCACTCGAGCGATAGAAATTAAAACCCAACATATCGGCGCCGGCTTCGATGGCCACACGGGCGTCGTCAAGATTCGTGATACCGCAAATTTTTATCTTGACCATTAGGACGACGTCCGTGCGCCTCCGCGCAGTTCCGTGAATTCCATCAGTAGTGTTTCAGGATTCGCGGCTTTCATCAGTGTCTCGCCGATTAAGAACCCGTGGTAGCCCGCGTCGCGAAGACGATCTATGTCTTCTCTTGATTCAATACCGCTTTCGCTAATCAATTTGGCCGCCGGCGGAGCGACGACGGCCAGTTCGATGGACGTCGACAGCGAGACTTCAAACGTCGCCAGGTTCCGATTATTGACGCCGATGATGTTTGCGCCACAGTTAATCGCTCGCTGCATTTCGTCGTGCGTGTGGACTTCAACCAGCGCATCCATTGCCAGTTCGTCTTCCGTCAACTTTCGCAGGCTCCTCAAACGGTCGTCATCCAGTGCAGCAACAATCAGCAACAGAGCGTCCGCGCCTGCTGCTGCCGATTCGTAGACCTGATAATCGTCAAAGATGAAATCCTTGCGCAGGATTGGACACGACGTCTGCTGTCGCACCGCACGCAAATCATCCAATGAGCCGCTGAAGAAATCTTCTTCCGTCAGCACCGAGATCGCGGCGGCCCGGCCACGTTCATACTTTTGCGCAACGGCTGCCGGATCAGCGTCGCCATTGATGATCCCTGGTCGCGCAGTTTCGCGCGCCCAACGCGCGATCATTTCTACAGCCGCGCCAGACATAAGGTCTTTGGAAGCGGCGACCCGCGCACTCTTTTTCTGGATAATCTCAGCTAGGCGGCTCATGATCTCATTGCATCGTGGCCCGGGCGGTATTGGTAGCAGCTATCAAACTCTCAAGTTTTTGCATAGCTGCACCACTATCGATGCTCTGTTCAGCCATTTGTGCCGCGTCGCGCAAGTTCTTAGCGATGCCGCCAACTTTCAATGCGGCGGCGGCATTTGCGACGACGAGGTTTCGCGCGGCGTCTCGTCGCGCCCCGGACAGCACCGATTTGATCAACGAAGCGCTGGCTTCTGCATCGTCGCATCGCAGTTCGGCCAGTTCCCCACGCGGCACACCGAAATCTTCCGGCACGATTTCGAACATGCGAATTTCACCGTTACTCGCTTCGGCAACAAAGGTTCGATCAGCGATAGTTACTTCATCCAAACCATCCGCGCCCGAAACGATCCACGCGTGTTCAGTGCCCAGCGCGGCCAGCGTCTGCGCCATCGGCTCAAGCAAATCGCGGTTCCACACGCCCACAATTTGGCGCGGCGCGCCCGCGGGATTCGTCAGCGGCCCGAGCAGATTAAAAGTCGTATGCACGCCAAGTTCGCGTCGAATCGCGGCGACCCGTGCCGTGGCTTTGTGATAAAGCGGGGCGAACATGAAACAGATTCCAATGTCATTCAAACACGCCGCGGACACAGAAGAAACGACGGAAATGTTTACGCCCAGCGCCGTCAAGACATCGGCGCTGCCGAAGCGACTGCTCGCCGCGCGATTGCCGTGCTTTGCAACCGGCAGACCTGCGCCCGCGATCACGAATGCGGCCGCGGTCGATACATTGAAGGTCTTTGCCGCGCTCGAGCCGGTGCCGGCAGTGTCGATGAAATGTTTATGACCGCAACTGATCCGGGTCGCATGTGCACGCATGCCTTCCGCCAGACCGGCTAGTTCTTCAACAGTCTCCCCTTTTCGCTTGAGCGCGATCAGCGTCGCCGCAATCTGCGCGTCAGTCGCGCTGCCGTCAAGCAACCAGTTGAGAAGCTGCGCAGCTTCCGCGCGCGAAAGATTTTCATCACGCATCAAGCGCGGCAGAAAATTGTTAGATTTGGTACCAGTCATCAAAAACAGCGAGTCGTAAGCGCATTGTTTAGACGCCGGACTTGTCCGGCGTTCGAAAATACGAGGAGGACAAGTCCGCCCTCTAAACGATCCGGCGGATAGGATTTACAATCTTAGAAAATTCGCCAGCAGCTTTTTGCCTTCCGTCGTCATAATCGACTCAGGATGAAACTGCACTCCTTCAATCTTCATCGTGCGATGACGCAAACCCATAATTATTCCGTCCTCAGTTCGTGCGGAAACTTCGAGGCAATCTGGCAGGCTCGAATCTTCCACGATCAGCGAATGATAACGGCCGGCGCTGAAATTCTGATCGATGCCGGCAAAAATTGATTTGCCATCGTGCTGCACCCGAGATGATTTGCCATGAAAGAGTTTGGGAGCGCGGAGAACTCGCCCGCCAAACACCTGACCGATTGACTGATGCCCGAGACACACACCGAGAATTGGCGTTCTGCCTCCGAAATGCTTGATAACTTTCATAGAAATGCCTGCGTCTTCCGGCGTTCCCGGGCCGGGAGAGACTACGATTCGCTGGGGCCGCAGTTTGGATTCAATCTCATCGACCGAAGTTTCGTCGTTGCGGCGTACTTCGATCTGCTCGCCAAGTTCACCGAGATACTGAACCAGGTTGTAAGTAAATGAATCGTAATTGTCGATTACTAAGAGCATTGAGCTAAGAGCATAGAGCTAAGAGCATAGAGCTAAGAGCGAAGGGCTAAGAGCAAACATGACGCTTACCGCTTTGCGCTCTACCGCTTTTCCGCTTCCCGCAAAATCATCAACGTATTGCCGCGCCCATTCTTCGCGGCCCAGCCGCCGGCGGTGACGCCGTCAACGTCTTTGATGCGCGGGTCAGCGCCTTTTTCAAGCAGCAGCCTCACCGCTCGATCCTTTCCATACGACGCGGCCCACATCAAGGCGGTGCCACCCAGCTTATTCTTCACGTTCGCATTCGCACCCGCGTCCAGCAACATACCCAGAATCGTGATGCTCTCGAACCAGGCAGCGCCGTGTACGGCCGCGTCACCGTCGTGGTCCTGATGATTTACATCCGACCCTTTTTGAATAAGCGTGCGCACCGCGTCGGGACGTTGATGCCAAACCGCCATCATTAAAGGAGTCATACCGTCAGAATTTTCTGCTTTCACATCGACGTTTGGTTGTGACAGTAAGCGATCCGCGACCTCAACTCGATCTTCCTTCAGCGCCAGCAGCAGGGCGGTCCAATCGTTTCGTCCCTTGGCGTTAGCGTCCGCGCCGCCCTTCAGCAATACGTCTACAATTTGTAAATCACCACGCGCCGCCGCGGCGGTTAATGCTGTGTCGCCATTTGCATCGCGAGCGTCCGGATTGATTCCGGCGGTAATGAAACCATTTATCGCGATCACATCGCCGGCGGCGGCAGAGCGAAAAAACGATACTTCGTCAAAATCATAGCCCCGCAGTTTCAAAAATCTTTTCGCCGCTTCAGGTGACGCTTCGTAAGCTTCCCTGTCAGCGCAGGCAGACAACAGGCATACCGCCGTCAACAGCATTACTTTGATCGATCGTGAGGTCCTTATTTGGCACACTGCGACACCTCAGTGCGAACGATCCGCACGGGCACTTGCGGTTTTTCATTTTCAGACGGCGCACGATTGATCGCATCCGCGACTTCGAGGCCGCGACGAACGCGACCGAAAGCCGAGAACTTGCCATCAAGATGGGGACCATCACCCACGAGAATGAAAAAATGGGTGGTGGCGCTGTTCGCCTCTTCTCCGCGCGCCATCGAGACGACTCCGCGGACATGTTTTAAATCACTGGGCTCATCGGGAAGATGCTTCTGTGCGCGATCGGAAAGTTGCGCGCTCCATTTCTCGCTCGTCGAAAGATTGCCGCCCTGAATGACAAAGCCGGGAACGACGCGCGAAAAAGTCGTCGTCTCGAATGCTCCTGTTGCAGCGAGATTGAGAAAATTGCGCGCGCTCTCGGGCGCTTTCTCAGGCAGCATTTCTATTACGATCGCACCCTGCTCGGTTTCGAGCGTGACACATTGACCGGTCATCTTTTCGACTGAGGCGGCTGCAAAAGGCTCTGGTTTCGGCTGCGCAGACTCTGCCGGCCGCGAGTTCGCTTTCTTAAGCGTCTCTGAATTCGGAAGAGGATTCTGAGCAACAGCCCACGAGTTCACAATGAACAAGAAGGCCACGACAGCGCCGCAGCGCGGCGCCATGTTTATAGAACGCGCACCTTTTATGAGAGCGCATAGGTCCGTCAGCAGCGACACTATTCTCCGGATCGTTTTGTCTATAAACATTTCGTCCCTGTTCGTGCGACTACTGCGACGTCACAGTCCTTTCTCAGCCAGTTCGATCGCGCTAAACATTGCGCGCGCCTTGTTCACACATTCCTGAAACTCCGCAGGCGGAGTTGAATCGGCAACGATACCCGCGCCCGCTTGCACCGTAGCCACGCCGTCACGCAATTCGATTGTGCGAATCGCAATGCAAGAGTCCAGATTCTCTGCGTAGTCAACGTAAAGAATTGCGCCGGCGTAGACACCGCGCGGCGCCGGCTCGAGCTCTTCGATGATTTGCATCGCGCGAATTTTGGGCGCGCCGGTTACGGTGCCGGCAGGAAAACATGCCGCCAAAGCATCGAAGCGATCTAAATCATCGCGCAATATCGACGAGACGCTCGAAACCAGGTGCTGAACGTGCGAGTACCGCTCGACGCTCATCAACTGTTCGACTTTCACGGAGCCATATTCGGAGACGCGCCCCAAATCATTTCGTCCCAGGTCAACCAGCATTATGTGCTCGGCGACTTCCTTCTGGTCCGTCCGCATCTCTTCGCCGAGCTTCAGATCGTCGGCTTCCGTCTCTCCGCGCTTGCGCGTGCCCGCGATGGGACGATATTCGAGGTTGCGATTCGAACAGCGCACCAACATTTCCGGTGAAGCTCCGATAATCGTCTCATCACCCAGGCGCAGAAAATACATGTAAGGCGACGGGTTGGTCGCGCGCAGCGCGCGATAAATTGCCAGCGGTGAAGCGCACGTCGGCTTCGCGAATTGCTGAGCGATGACCGTCTGATAACAATCACCGGCCGCGATGTATTCCTTAACTCGTTCGACAGCAAAATCTTTGCGCGGCCAATTCGATTCAACTCCGAGGTCGCTCTTCTCACAGCTTGCCGGCTGTTCATGCGGCGGCAATTCCCGATTGAGTTGCCTTTCAATTTCAGCGGTTTCGGCGATCGCGTGCTCGTACAATTCCCGCAGTCTCTGTTTATCTCCTCCGGCTTCATCAATGAAAACTATCGAGGTGATTTCCATCTGCAGTCGCACGCGATCGAATGCGACAATGTTCCTGAAGAACATCCAGACTGCTTGATCGCCCGACGATTCGTGACTGTTGTTGGCAAGTACCGGCTCGAACCAGCGAGCCGCATCGTAGGCTAAATAGCCGACCGCTCCTCCGGCCAAAGGCGCGAGTCCGGGCCGGGGCGCAAGCTTCTGATCCGCGAAGTATTGCCGCAAAAAATCGATCCCTTTTTGGTTCAGCACCTCGCGCCGGCCGTTTCGTTCGATGATTGTCTGCTCGCCCTGCGCGCGCGCAACCATCCACGGGTTGGCGCCGATAAAAGAGTAACGGGCGACGCGCTCACCGCCTTCGATCGATTCGAGCAGGAATGCGTGCGGCGCATCTCCGGCAATTCGCAGGAAGGCGCCGACTGGTGTTTGCAAGTCCGCGAGTACGCTGCGAACGACCGGCACGACGTTGCCGCGCCGGGCTTCGGCTTCGAATTCTGCAAAGGTTGCGGGGGTTAGATTCAGCATGGCCGTCAGGAATTACTCTATTCGAAATTTCCACCAACAGAAAGTTCACAAACGCCCGGCGACGCGTTTACTTTGTTAGTGCCCATTTCCGCTCTCGCGATGTCTACAATCAAAACGATCCACGAAACCACACCAAATATCACGAACAAATAATCTTCGTGTTAGTTCGTGTAAATTCGTGGATCGATATAGTTGCCTACGCTAAGGCATTAGCCGCCAACCAATGTCCGCCATCGACAACCAGCACGGCGCCGTTGATGAAGTTTGCTGCGTCTGAGCAAAGAAATACCGCCGCGTTCTCGATGTCCTGGATTATTCCGAAGCGACCCAGGGGAATCCGTTTTTTGAGTTTCTCTTTGATGGGTTCCGGAACCAGTCGCTTCATTCCTTCAGTGTCGCCGATTGGACCAGGCGCGATCGCATTCACGCGGATTCCGTGACGCCCCCACTCAACGGCTAGGTTACGCGTGAGCGCATCGACACCAGCCTTCGCGGCTGAGACATGAAGCTGCATCGGCGTGCCGAGGTAATGCAGCGTCGCGCTGATATTCAGAATCTGTCCCCGGTTTTTCTTCAGCTCGTCAAACGCCGCGCGACAAACATTGAACGTTCCCTTCAGATCGATATCGACCACGGTGCCGAACCCGTTGGGTGATAAGTCTTCGGCTTTGACCAGGAAATTTCCGGCCGCGCCATTCACCACAATATCGATCTTTCCAAATCGTTCGACGGTGTCAGAGATCGCCCTGGCAATTTCGTCAGGTTTGCGAACGTCGGCAGCCACGGCAAAGGCTTCGCCCGCCGGGGGCGCGGGCATCCCTGCCCGCACAGCACGCGCAGCGTGCTCGTCGTTGATTGCTTTCGCGGCCGGCTCGAGATGTTCAAGGCTGCGGCTGACCAGCGCGACGTTCGCGCCCGCTTCCGCCAGTGCACGCGCCACCCCGCCCGTGATGCCGGTACCGCCGCCGGTGATAAAGGCGACCTGACCCTTGAGTATTCCCTTAACAAACAATTCATTCATGTTAGCTCGCAATCTGGAAAGCTTCTTCGAGGGTAAACCTTCCTTCGTAGAGTGCCTTGCCTATGATCACACTATCGATTAGAGGTTCACCCGCCCCGATTAATTTTTGAATATCATCAAGCGACGCGACGCCGCCTGATGCCGTTACGTTCAATCCTGACGCCCTCGCAATCTCACATGTCTTTTCAATGTTGAGGCCGGACAACATTCCATCGCGCGCAATATCGGTGTACACGATCCGGGTCACCCCAGCCGCTGCGATGGAACGCGCGAGATCCAAAGGCGAGACTGTTCCCGGTTGTTGCCAGCCTCGCACCATTGCTTCTCCATCGCGAGCGTCTATTCCAACACAAACTCGCGAACCGAATCTTTGAACAATCTGCGCCAGGGAATCGGGCGATTCTACCGCAAGCGTGCCGATTACGACTCTGGCCGCGCCCGCTTCAATTATCTCCGCAACGTCCTCAATTGAGCGCAACCCGCCGCCGAACTGAACGAAAACATTCACCCTGGTGATGATTTCGCGAGCAATTTGCCGGTTTGGAGATTTGCCACCGCCGAATTCGAATGCGCCATCGAGATCGACCACATGAATCCATTGTGCTCCCGAGGAAGCGAACCTTGCGGCAATTTCCAACGGACTGGCACTGTAGGTAGTGACCCTGTCCTGGCGACCCTCAGACAGGCGCACGCACTTGCCGTTTTTCAAATCTATCGCCGGAATAACGAGCATCTTCGAATGTTCGATTAGTTACAGTGCCGCTGGCGTCTTTCGACTCCCTATTACGGACATTACTTCAGCGAACAACTCTCCATTTGTTGAAATCGCATTGCCGCCGTGAATCGTCCGCTGCCCTTTCCAGTCGGTGAAGCTGCCGCCGGCTTCTTCGATAATCGGCAGCAGTGGAGCACAGTCCCAGACATTCATTATTGGATCGAGCATCACATCGGCTCGTCCTGTGGCCACCAGCACGTGCCCGTAGCAATCTCCCCACGTGCGTCGCGCCTGGACGCGCTCTTGCAAACGCTCCGCTGCCTTACCAAATCCATATTGCGCGCACATACCAAAATCAGTTGCCAACAACAGCGCAGCGTCAAGTGATTTTGTCGTCGAGACACGGACGCGATCGCCGTTCCAAAAACAGCCCAGGCCCTTCGCGGCATAAACAAGCTCGCCTGTCGCAGGCAGGTCTACGACGCCAACGACTACCTCCTGTTCGACCTCGAGGGCGACCAATACTCCAAACATCGGCACGCCGTGAACGAAGGAAAACGTGCCGTCGATTGGATCGATGATCCAGCGCCGTCCCGACGTGCCGGCCCGGTCTGCCTCTTCTTCGCCCAGAATTGCGTCGTCAGGAAAAATTCCCGTAATGCGTTGTCGCAAGTGCGCCTCGGCTTCACGATCTGCCTGGGTCACAAAGCTGCCATCGCCTTTAGTCTCAACCGTGCAGGACTTACCAAAATATTTAAGCGCGATTTCACCTGCTTCGCTCGCAATCGAACCGGCAAAGTCGAGCAGTCGTTGCAACTCTCCGGCTTGAATAGTCATTTCCTGTTCGTTACCCGACGGTGTGCGAGCTCGGCGCGAATTTGATCGAGCGTTATGCCACGCTCAACCAGCAGAACCAACAAGTGGTAAATCAGGTCGGATGTTTCCTCCGTCAATCGTTGGTCGCTTTCGTCTCTGCCCGCTGTAACAGTCTCTCCGGCCTCTTCGCTGACCTTAGCGAGAATCTTTTCCAGGCCCTCATTGAAAAGATATGTGGTGTAAGAACCTTCCGGTCGCTCATGACGACGACTCTTAATTAATGAATAAAGATCTTCAAGTAACGAACCAAACTGAGTTGTGTCGGTCTGGCGTGCTGCAATCTCACCCGAGACTTCCGCTATCCTGTTTTCGCGGGCAAGCTGATTGTGAAAGCACGTTTGTTTTCCCGTATGGCATGCCGGCCCGGAAGGATTAACCAGCACCAGAATCGTGTCAGCATCGCAATCGACCCGAATATCGATGACTTGCTGTGTATTTCCCGACGTCTCGCCTTTATGCCACAACTCATTCCGGGAACGCGACCAGAACCACGTCTCGTTTGTGACGGAGGTGCGCCGGAGGCTCTCCGTATTCATGTAAGCCAGCATCAGGACTTCGTGGCTGGACACATCTTGCACCACGGCAGGAACCAATCCGTTATGATCAAACTTAAGATCTTCGATTCGTAGTCTCATAAGAATCTTTCCGGAACTAGCGATCGCATAAACACCGATTTCTGTTTCACCTCATCACCACTCCGCGCCCGCGCAGGTAATCTTTTACCTGCCCGACCGTGAACTCGCCAAAGTGAAATAGCGAAGCAGCCAGCACTGCGCTGGCGCCACCCTTTGTAAGCGCATCATAAAAATGTTCCAGCGCTCCCGCTCCGCCTGAAGCAATCACGGGGATGCGAACAGCCCGGGATATCGCCTGGGTAAGTTCGATGTCATACCCATCGCGCGTGCCGTCGCGATCCATACTCGTCAACAATATTTCACCTGCGCCCAGGTCTTCCGCCCTCGTTGCCCATTCAACCGCATCCCATCCTACTTTGCGCCGTCCACCGTGCGTATAGACCTCCCAACCGTCCGCGGGTCGCGAGGCATTTCTCCGGCGCGCGTCGATCGAAACGACAATGCATTGGGACCCAAATGTCTCCGCCGCACGGCCGATCAATTCAGGATTTTCGACCGCCGAAGTGTTAAGCGAAACCTTGTCAGCGCCTGAGCGCAACAATGCGCGCATATCTTCGACTAAACGCAATCCGCCGCCGACGGTAAAAGGAATAAACACCTCATCGGCCGTTCGACGAACCAACTGCGCAACGATCTCCCGCTTGTCGGATGAAGCGGTAATATCGAGAAAAGTTAACTCGTCCGCACCTTCGGCGTCGTAACGCCGAGCCTGGTCGACCGGGTCACCGGCATCAACCAGCGAAACGAAACGGGTCCCCTTGACCACCCGACCACGATCTACGTCCAGACAGGGTATGATTCGTTTGGCGAGCATTACTTCCCACTGTTCGCGAAATTATTCAGCAGTTTCAACCCGACCGCCTGACTCTTCTCCGGATGAAATTGCACCCCACACATATTTTCGTGCGCGACCACGGATGCGTATTTCATGCCGTATTCAGTCTCGCCAATGGTCACGTCAGACTGGGCCGGCTCGCAGTAATAAGAATGCACAAAATAGAAGAATGACTCATCCGGAATGCCCTGGAAGAGCCGGTGAGCAGTTCGTTGTTTGATTTGGTTCCAGCCAACCTGTGGCACGAGCAAGTCATGCCGGAACCGGCGCACGCGCCCGCGCAGCAGTCCCAGTCCGGTTGTCAGACCGAATTCTTCTGACTCTTCAAACAGCATTTGCATGCCGACACAAACGCCGAGCAACGGTGTGCCCCCGGAAACTTTTTCCCGTACCAGTTGATCGAAACCACGATCGCACAACGCCTCCATACACGCGCCAAATGCGCCAACACCGGGCAGGACCAGGCGCTCTGCCCGCTTCAATACATTTTCATCAGAACTAACGACGGCCTCACAACCGGTGGCCGCGAACGCTTTCTCAACCGAGCGGATATTGCCGACCCCATAATCGATGATTGCAACCTGGGCCATGGATTGTTTCAGAGCGCGCCTTTGGTGCTCAGGACACCAACGACGCGCGGATCGCGTTCGGTCGCCTGGCGCAAAGCCCGCGCGGTCGCCTTGAATGTTCCCTCGAGCATGTGATGAGTGTTTCGGCCGCGCAGACAGTCAATGTGCAGATTGCACTTTGCGCTTTCGGCGAATGATCGCCAGAAGTGCTCCGCCAGTTCAACTGAGAAGTTGCCGATTTTCTGCCGCTTTGTTTTGACTTCATAGTTCAGGTAGAACCGCCCCGAAAGATCAATCACCGAGCGGCAGAGAGCTTCGTCCATCGGTACTATCGCGTCGCCAAAACGGGCGATTCCGGTCTTCGCAGCAAGCGCGTCGGTGACGGCTCGTCCCAGGCATATGGCGATGTCTTCAACTGAATGATGATCGTCAACCACCAAATCGCCACGACAGGAAACTTCGAGATCGAACAGGCCGTGTCTCGCAAATAATTCCAACATGTGATCGAGAAACGGCAGTCCCGTATCCACCCGCGCATTCCCGCCGCCATCGAGATTCAACTTAACCCGCACCTCTGTCTCTTTGGTCTTTCGATGAATCTGCGCGGTGCGCTCAAGTTTATTTGCTTTAGCCATCGATTTCTCCGTGTCCTTTGAAGATCTTGCGTAGGGCCGCGACCAGCAGATCGTTTTCGTCCGGCGTGCCGACGGTTACGCGAAAACAGTCTTTCAGCATGGGATAGTTGCTAACGTCGCGAACCAGAATATCTTGCCGAAGTAATTCCTCGAAAACTGATGACGGGTCTTTAGCTGAGCGCACGACCATGAAATTCGCTTTTGAAGCTGTCGGCGTCAGTCCTTCGATTTGACTAAGCGCGGCAAACAGTCGCTCGCGTTCGTCAATGATCCTGTTGACGAGTGGACGCAACTCTCCCTCGTACATCTCGATCGCAACTTCGGCGGCTGTCTGCGAAAATGCGTTCAAGTTGTACGGCAAAACTGCCTTTCTGATTTCAGTAGTCAACTCGGTGGACGCCATCAGATAACCAACGCGCAAACCGGCGAGCGCCATGGCCTTCGAAAAAGTGCGCAGCACAATCAGGTTTGCATGCTCGCGCAGCAGCGGAACGGCTGAGTGCCCGGCAAACTCATGATATGCCTCGTCAATTACAACCAGGCCTTGTGTTTGAGAAAGCAACTTCCCGAGATCGTCATCGCTAAGGACGCAGCCCGTCGGATTATTCGGCGAACAGATGATCGTGACCTGAGGGTCGAAGAGCCTAATCGCATCCAGCATAGCCCCCGTGTCGAACGTTAACTCACGAGTTAGCGGCCCGCTGATGACTTCGCCACCGAGCACAACGCTGATTTGCCGGTACAGCGCAAAGGTCGGTTCGCAAATCAGGACTCGCGTTCCTTCATTAACCGTGACCATCAGCAGCGCCTGTATCAATTCGTTCGACCCATTGCCGGCAATGACACCGTCAGTTTTCCAGTCAGCGAACTCTGCGATCTTTTCCTGCAGACGCAAGGGGAGGAACGGCGGATAGCGCGACCATTCTCCACTGCTTAGGCGCTGCAGCGTTTCCTTTTTGATTCGCGCGGGCGCATCCCAGGGGTTTTCGTTCTGGTTGATCTTGATCGAGGCGCGCTCGGGCCGCAACGCGTAAGCCTTCAGCTCGCGCACCCTCGGCTTAATGATGTTCAGCCCGTTCCGTCTCATGAGACCCTTATCGTTGCCGATCGTGCATGTGCGTCAAGCCCTTCGGCTTCGGCTATTGACGCAATCTTCCTGGCCGAACGATTCAAGCCATCAGCTGAATAACGCAGGATGCTTGTCCGCTTAACAAAGTCATAGACGCCCAGCGCTGATGAGAACCTGGCCGCCCCACCAGTAGGTAGCACGTGATTCGGGCCGGCAAAATAATCCCCAACAGCCTCGGGCGTGAACGAGCCAAAGAACATCGCGCCTGCGTGTTTTACCTCCACAGCAAACGCTTGTTCATCTTTCAAAACGATCTCGAGGTGCTCCGGCGCCAACAGGTTCACCAGTGCGGAAGCTTCGCCAAGATCGTTAACGACAATAATCGCGCCGAATTCAGTCAAGGACTTTTCTATAATTTGCCGGCGGGCAAGAGTCCTAATCTGTAGCTCGATCTCTTTGATAACCGCCTGGGCAAGACCATCACTTGTGGTAATCAGAACGGATGACGAATCTTCGCCGTGTTCCGCTTGTGCCAGTAGATCCGCTGCGACGAAATCAGCGCGCGCTGTTTCATCCGCAACGACGACAACTTCCGTCGGCCCGGCAATGGAATCGATTCCCACTATGCCGAAGACCAGTTTTTTGGCAGCCGCGACGTATTTGTTTCCGGGCCCGGTAATCTTGTCCACGCGCGGCACTGTTTCAGTACCGAACGTCAGCGCGGCCACAGCCTGCGCTCCTCCTACGGCGTAAACCTCTGTCACGTTCAGCTCAACCAGCGCTGCCGCGATGGCTGGATTTGCAATCGTCCGGGGCGGAGTGGCCACCACGATCCGTTCGACACCTGCAATTTGCGCCGGAACCACATTCATTACGACGGAGGACGGATAGGCGGCGGTCCCGCCGGGAACGTAAACTCCCGCGCTCTCGATTGGGGTAACGCGCTGGCCCAGAGTCAGTCCGACTTCAGGGCTGAATTCCCATGACCGCTCGATCTGGTGTTTATGAAAGGCGCGAACATTTTGAATTGCCTCTCGGATTGCCTCAGACACTCGCTTGTCGACCAGAGCCGCGGAATCGCGCAAAACTTGCTCATCGATGCGCAAATCTTCGCGGCGCAAGTGCACACCATCGAAACGCGCAGCATAATCGATCAAGGCTTGATCGCCGCGCAGGCGTACATCATCGATTATCGCCGTGGCGTCGCTCAATAATTCTCGATCAAGAGCTATGCTGCGACTCTTGATTCTGTCGAGCATCGTTTTGCGACTGGCCAGGTCTGATTTTTCAATTATCCCGAACACGGTTTTATTTAGGTACCTCTTTGCTCAATGCTCCGCTGAGCTCCTTGATCAGTTCAGCTATCGCCTCTGATTTCAATTGGTAACTCGCGCGATTAACGACAAATCGCCCGGACGATTCCGCTATTTCTCCAGTTACGATCAGTCCGTTTTCCTTTAACGTCCTGCCGGTTTCCATCAAATCGACAATACAATCAGCCAGGCCGAGAACCGGCGCCAGTTCGACCGAGCCGGACAATTGAATAATTTCTACCGGAATACCGCGTTCCCCGAAATGCGACGCCGCCAGGCGTGGATACTTCGTCGCGACTCGCAGCATCCCAAAATTGCTCAACGGTTCTGGGCCTCTCCCAGCCACGATCAGCCGACAGTTCCCAATCTGCAAATCGAGCGGTACCAGCAGGTCTGCGTCGGATTCCATTAAGACATCGCGGCCCACAACTCCACAATCTGCAATACCGTGTTCGACATAGACCGGAACATCCGCTGGTTTCACAAAGATAAAGCGATAGCGGCCAGATCGGTCACCGATCGCCAATCTACGAGAGGCTAGCTCGTCCGCCCCGATCTCAATATGCGCGCGTGCAAACAATCCAAGCGCAGCGTCCTGGAGCCTTCCTTTTGCAATCGCAATCGTAATCATATCCGTGGACCACATCCTTCGGCTCACCCAGATCTGATCCGAGTCCTAAACAGTCCGCTATGCCACCATGCTCACCCGTTCGTTCCTGGCGCGTCGTTCCATCGCTTCGCGAAAGGCGCTGATTGTGTCAGCAGAACTAATCTCGACCGAGCGAGCACTTTCACGTCGCCCAATGTTCGTTCCGCTTTCCGCGATTACTTCCGTGAGAGCATCAAGGTCGAGTACAAAGCCAATCGCCGGTTCGGCGCGCCCAAAGATTGAAGTGAGTTGATCATACCGGCCGCCGCGCCCCACGCGAATTCCTGAGCCACGCACGTAAACTTTGAAAAGGAGGCCTGTGTAATACTCCAGTCCCGACACATCTCCCAGATCAATTTCGAACGAGTCCGCCAGTCCGAGTTGCTCAAGGACGTCCCAGATTTTTTCCAGGGCATCGAGCGCCGCGCTCGCACGCGTGCTGCGAATGACTTTTCTCGCCTCTTCGATTATCGCTCGTTTGCCTGACAGCCGGGTCACCCGAGCAAACAGCTTGCGCTCATCCTCGTTCGCCCCAAGTCTGCCGAGTAAATCCATCAGCCCGGACGTGTCGCGAACATCAATCAACGCGCGCAGTCTTTCGCGAGAGTCCTTGTTCAACTCCAGGTGCTCGGCAATGCCGTTGAATAGTTCGACGTGATTGAGGGTGATGCGGTAGTTTCCGTTTAGCCGCAACTGGGTCAAGGTTTCGGCGAGAATCGCGAGCGGCTCAATATCAGCGGCTAAACTACCAGAGCCAATCAACTCACAGCCCAGCTGGGTGCTCTCGCGTCGCCACTCAGCGCGCGTCTGCTGACGTTGATGAAATACCGGCGCCGCATAGCACAGACGCAAGGGTCGTGGTTTCTCTGCCAGTAGAGTCGCGGAAGCCCGGGCAACCGAAGACGTCACATCCGGCCGCAGCGCCAGGAGCCGGCCGTCAAAATCCGTGAACCGAAAAGCATTATGTGCTTCCGCGCCCATCCCCTGTTCAAATAGTGAATAATAGTCGACAGTCGGCGTAATGATTTCTTCGTAAGACCAGCCGTCGAAAACCGCAATGGCGGAGTCCTCCACGGCGCGACGCTTACGTGCCGCATTACCTATGTAATAACGCAAACCGCTGGGTATTTTAGAAAGGTGCATGACTGTTAACTCGTGCGACACTTGCTCAAAAACTAAAACCCGCCGCCGGCGTGTTTGTCGCTGGCAGCGGGTTCCTGAAACGTATGAGAACTTGGCTAAGCTTCTCGCAAGAACACGGCCGCCGACCAATGATGGCCGGTATGATGAACGCCGTGATGTGCTCTGGTAAACATTGTGTGCGACTTTTTATAGACGAGATTATCGTCAGAGTCAAACGTGTCAGCCCCCAGGAATAAATGGTCGCGACTGCACGATATAAATCTGGCCTTTCATATAAGCCCATTCGATGTCTTGATCTTTGCCATGAAAGATTTGTTTGATTAGCGCGGCAGCGTTAGCCAGCCGGCGCACAACCTCATCACTCAAGACAGCGCGCTCGCCGCTAATTGGAATTTCCCTGATGCCCCCCTTCTCATCAAAGGTCAGCAGGCTGTCCTCTTCTGATCGGGTCAGGACCTGCACCGCGTTTGCTTTCGGCCGAAAGACAACTTGCTCGGCAATTCTCTGCCCTTCGACCACGCGCATGCCCAAGCCCCGTTTTGCGCTGATGTAGATCGCCGGCTGCGTATCATTACGATTGAACGGATCGGTTGTGATCATCACGCCGGAGCTTTCAGAGTTGATTCCTTCCTGAATCAACACGGCCATGTAGATCTTTGAGTGATCGATTCCGGCCCGCTCGCGCGCTTCGTATGCTTCGAAGTTCCAGACTGATGCCCAGACACTCTTGATACCCTCGATCAACTGATCGTCCGTCTTTAGATTCGGCATCGAGCTGTAAAGCCCGGCGCCGTTGAAATTCGGCAAGTCCTCACTGTTTGTCGAGCTGCGCGCAAAAACTCCTTTACCGGGAAACTCAGCGTGCCAGCGACGCAAGACTTCCGCCCGCAGCTGCGCGTTGACCGTGCCCTTCTGAAAGTTATCGCGCATCCGCGTGAGGTACGCGCGACGATACGCGGGATCGTGAACGAACTTCTGATCGTTCATCATCGTGTAGAGCGCGTCGTCCAGTTTGTTCTCGCGGAGAAACTGATCGTAATAGAAAAACGGGACCGTGAATCCCGGCGGAACGGTAAAACCTGGCGGCCGCGCGTGAATCATTTCACCGAGGTTTGCTGATTTCGCTCCGTATGCGATCACCGATGGCGAGCGTTGCTCAGCCAGACTCGCGATCTTCGTAACCGACAGATCCGAATGCGGCTTCATGACGTCCAGCCGCTGCTTTAGACGCTTCTGATATTCATCAAGCTCGCTGTTGTCGGCTTTCTTGATCGAATAGGTATCGCGGCGCGCGTCGAACTCAACCCACCAACCGTTATATTGCTTGAAAAGTTCCTGCGCATTTTTGATGTAAACGTTAGGGATGCCCCAGCCCTTTGCGAGCAAATTGATATGCGACAAAGGCGTCGAAGGTTTGCTGGTAATGATGCCGGCAATCCCACCAGCCGGAAGGGTGACCGGCATTTCATCAAGCACCAGGATTTCGTTGAAGCCAATCTCAACATGCTCATCGAGTTTCGGGATCACGTGAATGCGTCCCAGTGTCTTCGCGACGTTGAGCGCCTGATAATCCTGCCCTTTCGAAATCTCAGTTTGCAGCACGCGTTGCAGGCCGAGTGACGCAGAGGCGTCCTCCTGGCGCGACGAATTCGGCTTAAATGCGACCGGCGTAAAGAAAGTTTTGTTGATGATGTCTGAAGCAAGCTTAATTTGATCGGCGGGAATCAAATCACCTTCCCAAAACTCAAAGGTCCACTTCCTGACCGGAGTCTGGTACGCGATCGTGCCCATCACGAATCGCCGGTTTGGCTTCAGGTAATTGTTCTCAAAGAACGCCTCACCACGCTCGAGCGACAGATAGGTTCCGTTGACGAAGTCTTTGTGAAATTTATAGAGCTTCGTGTTGACGTAATAGATGCGATTGTCGTGTTGGCGATCGATTACGAACAGAACGTGCGGCAACGCGTAGGGCGTGTCTGCATCATAGACGACGGAGAGCGTGTCGAATTGCGCTGGCGAAGAGACGCGCGGCAAAGACTGAACCTCTTTTGAGCTTTGCGGCGCCTGGCCTAACGCGACCAACGCGATGAGCAGGAGCAGCCCCGTCAGCGGCAGATGTCGAACGGCCTTGTCTTTCATGATTTTCTTGGTCTTGAGCATAGGGACATCGACAGGATTAACATTTACCGGCGAGTAAGTCGGCCGCTCAACGTCGCTTCTCTTTGATTTCTGTTTTTGAAGCTTGTCCATCTTGTAAATCCTATCTATTAAATATCCTGGGACGATCAAGTGACCCTGAGGAACGATAACTCATCTGAACAGCGCCGCTCCTTCGCTTACCAGCAATTCTATCAAATCATCAACGTGTCTTCGCTCAGTTAAATAACTGTTAATGTTGACGCGGAGCGCGCGGCGGCCGTGGAGGATTGTCGAAGGGAAAAAAGCCTTGCCGCTCCTTTCGACTCTTTGCTGTAGATCCTGTTGAATTCGATCTTGTTCGGGGCCAGTCATGGCGCGAACAGATTGAGGCAGATAACGAAAGCAACAAACCGCAGTTTCTATCTCGCCGACGCGTTCGAAGTCGGCCAGTGTATCTAATCGCCCGGCTAGATATTCAGTGAGTTCGATGTGCCGCTCAGTTGTTTCCGCATAGCCGCGTTTCCCCATGAACTTGAAACACATCCAAAGCTTCAATGAATTGAACCGGCGCGTGCCCATCTGGCCATAACGAAAGAAATCGTATTGCGCATCTGAAAACCCGCGATCCTCACTGAGATACTCCGGGGACATATCGAAAGAATTCCGCAGCACCTGACCGCCGTCGCGGACCAGTGTCGCGCCGCAAGAGAAAGGAACAAACATCCATTTGTGAGGATCGAAAGTGATCGAATCTGCTTGTTCGATCCCACGGAGCTTCTCTTTGTGCTTTCCTGAAAATGCGAGCGCGCCGCCATACGCGGCATCGACGTGAAACCAACAATCGTTGGCGCCGGCGATCGCCGCCAACTCCGGCAACGGATCGATCACACCAGTTGAGGTCGTGCCGGCGACACCCACGACGCAGAAAGGCAGGCGTCCTTCGGCGACGTCCTTTTTAATAGCTGCTTTCAAACTGTCCAGTCGGATGTGAAAGCGATTGTCGGTTTCGATCTTGCGCAGGCTCTCGCGGCCGAGACCCAGAATGTCGAGGCTTTTCTCAACTGAATAATGACATTGCTCAGAAGTGTAGATGACGAGATCGGGACCACTAGCGGCGCCCTTTTGCCTAATTTCGGGCGCCACGCGATCGCGGGCGCACTTGAGGGCAATCAGGTTCGCTTCCGATCCACCGCTGGCTAAGACACCGAATGCGCCGGGGCCGTACCCGATCAATTCGCATAGCCAGCGAAGGACTTGCGATTCGATCATCGCCGACGTTGGACCATTGCGCCACGCGCCGGCGTTCTGATTGAGCGACGAACATAGCGCGTCGGCCCAAACTCCGATCGCCAGCGGCGTCGGATTGAATTGTCCAAAGTAATGCGGACTCGGAACCTGCATCGCATGCGATGCAACGTCACGCGCGAATTGATCGAGAATCTGGTCGGCTGGCGTCCCCGTGATCGGCAACGGCTCGTTGAACAGATGCTTGAGATCGTCCGGTGTCGCCGGCGACGTGACGGGCACGGAATCGAGGCGCGACGCATGCTCGGCAATTAATTTGGTCACGGCGCGGCCGAGCTTCTCGTGCTGCTCTCTTAATGTTTCGCTGCTCATGTTATCTTCGCTGGTCGTTTCAGACCGGATCGTGACTCAACGTCGCCTGGCCGAGCCCGTCGGTACCGCTCCGGGTTCTGCCGCAGACAATGTAAACAGAAGTTCAGAAGAAATGGCAATGCCTATTGAAGAGTTTAGACAAACGCTTGAAGCTGATGCGCCCGAGTTTGGAATCGCGCTGAAGACTGATCACATCGAGCGGCTGATCGACTATTACGAGCTGGTCATGAAATGGAACGAGCGGCTTCATCTCGTGGCGCGGTGCTCACCTCAGAAATTCGCCACGCGCCATGTCCTCGAGTCACTGACGCTGCTAAAACATCTTCCAGTTGGCGCCAGGATAATTGATATTGGATCAGGCGCGGGCTTGCCCGTCATTCCCTGTCTATTAATTCGCGACGATCTCAGCGCTACTTTGATCGAATCATCGAGCAGAAAAGCTGTTTTTCTTCGTGAAGCCCTCCGCGCCGTCACGCCACTGGATCGCGCGCGAGTGATTGTGGCCCGTTTCGAGGACGTGGAGACTCCGCAAGCTGACTTCGTAACATGTCGAGCGCTCGATCGCTTCAGCGAAATCCTGCCTGCGCTCATCGATTGGGCCCCGCGGAATTCGACCCTTCTCCTTTTCGCCGGCGAATCAATTCGCAACCAACTGCAAACCACTCTTCGCTCGTTTGCCGTCGAACGCATCCCTCAATCCGAACGACGTTTCCTGCTGGTGGCACGCGCATCTTGCGCGTGATTTCCACGGACGGGACGCCGTGCCACTTTTCTCTCAAACTGATCGACATTGCGCGAGCAACAAACTGACGGGACGCCTGTGAAAACTTTAATGGAAGCACATTCGGATTAACGTTTTCCCTCTGTACAGCCTTAATTCCAAAACGCGGGTCAGGCAGCAGCGACTCAGCGACGAGATCTACGAGCGGGATTGAACGTTCTTGCGGTTAGGCACTTTGAAATGCGTCTTCTTACCAAAATCAGCTTAGCTCTCTCGGCAATCCTAATTTCGATCGCAATTGCGCCCGCGGCAAAGTCCGATCCGGTTACTGTCAGCAGCGGCGGATTTCATTTGTCGAACCTGAGGGAAGATGGCACAGACACCCTGGGGCTGGATTCGTTAACGGAAATCGCAACGTCGGTCACGCATAAAATCAACGGGGCTGGCGACTTCATCGCTTTCCTGGACCCGCTCACGTTAACTACGGGATTCACCGCCACGAATTCAGGCTGCGCATCAGTTCACTTTCTCTCAACTACTTACGATCAATGGTTAGACTCAAGTGCCTCATCTGCTGGGGCGGATGGATACAAGCCAATTCGTCGATACGGTCCACGTCAGCTCGGCGGATCCGCTGACATTCAGCTTCAAAACATTTTCAGTTGTCGTTAATGTGATTCCCACTGACGGTGACGGATTCTGCGGATTTGTCGTGGGGAAACTGAAGGCGAAACCACGGTCGTTCCGAATACGGCAGGGTTAGAACCGGCAACACTCACGCGTCCGGGATAGGGGTTCGGCGGAAGCGGCGGGGGAAAACTTCTCAGCGCCGAAAGGATAAGATCGCGGCGTAAAGGTAAGGCGCCAAGTCGGGGCACTAGCCCGACTGTCAGGGAGGGCTGAATTGCAAAACCCGCATCGGAGCCCTCCCTCACAGTCGGGCTAGTGCCCCGCTCCTTAAGCGGATCCCTATTCAAAAGACAACAGCCTTCTAAAGGCGGTATTCCAAACTTATTTCACCGTCACTGAAATTACTTGCTGGCCGGTGATAACGAATTCGGCCGGCGCCAACTCTCGCTCAAAAACCTGAGAAAGCGCGAGCGCGGTATAGCCACCCGAGGTTCGTTCACTGTTGAGCGTTGCCACCATGGACGGCGGCAGATTCGGCAACTCGTTCGATCCAATCACCACGCCGGGCGCGGGGCGGAAGAGCTTCAGATACAAACGATCGTTCTTCTTCATCTTATTGATGGCTTCGACCAGCTGTCCCAGTTCGCGTGGCACAAACGATTTAGCCGATGAGGCTTCCTGCAACGTCGCGCCATCACCTACCAGGATTAGCAACTGTCCCGAGGGCGCGTCGTCGGGAATCTGCATCGGAATCCTTTCAACAAATTGCTTCCCTGAATCCGTGCGAACGTAAGCCTGAATCTCAACTTTGTCGCCGCGCGCGACTTCGGTTCGATCGAGTGAAATCCGTTCCAGGGTGGCCGCGCTTTTGTCCTCGGTCGACGTCACATTGATGGTGATGCCTTTGATGTTAACGTTATCGAAACCGCTGCTGAGCAGCGTCTGTGTCGGCGCGGCAATCGAACCCGCGGCCATCAGCGCCGCATTGACCGCTGAGAATCTTCGCTGAATGGCGATAGGTGATTGGCCGTCAACATTAATCGATCCGTCGATACTGATCGTGGCTTCGCCAACGGACCGCTCGCGCGCCGCGATACTGTTGTAGACACTGATGCTCAGGAGCAATGGCGTGAGGTATTCATCGCTGACGATCTCATATTTGAACTGCTCGTCCTGTCCGCGGCTGGTGTGCAGCGTTAGATTTACCGGAATCATTCGCGAGGCATGGCCCAGCCGTCCAAAAACCCCGGTGGCGCGATCTTGTGAAATAGAGCCGACCATTCGTCCCGGAACTGCGAGCTTGAACGAGTTAAGAGTGTTGGGAATAACGGTGACCACCGAACTTTCAGTCATCGGCATGTCCGCGCCGCCCAGACCCAGGAACGGATGGCCAAAGGCGTAAATTTTCTCGCCGTCGCGATAAGTGACGGTTCCGGCAGCAGCGATCGAGTAATCGCCGCGCGCCAGCTCAACAGTTACCGATGTTCCGGGCGTTAGCGTTTTGTCATCGAAAGGTTCCAGCGGCGTCATCGCGCCCGCCCCACCGACGCCGGATACGGGCAGCAAGCCGCTCGCCGTTAACTGCGCTGAAAACAACGACAGCGTTTCCTGCTTGATTCCACTAAAGACAACCGGTGTTGCGATTGGCTGAATCGTTTGGCCCATCAAAGGCACGAGCGCGGAGCCCGTCGCGACCGGAGCGACCAAAGAAGTAGAAGTCACCCTCTGGGCGGGCAACGACGGCTTCCATTCCGTGCTGGCCAAAGAACTGAACGAAACTGGTCGGACTTCGCCGCTGCGTGGTTTCTCGCCGGCCCGTTCAAAAATATCGATCATCTGTTTGATCGGCGTAATGCCACAGATTGGTTCCTTCGCGAACGGAAAACTATAAGCGATGGCACCGACCAATTTGTTGTCAATGAAAACTGGCGAGCCGGACATGCCGGCAAAGACACTGGTCCTGGCAACATTCTCGCCCGACAATCTCGCGATGATTGTCGATTGGCGCGGACCCGCAAAACCGTTTAAGACGCCCAGAATTTCAATGCCGAATTCCTCTGGTTCGCTGCCCGCAAAGACGGTGCGCGCAGTTCCCTTCATTCCCGGCCGCAAGTCTTCCAGTGCGAACAGAGGGGTTACGGGTGGTGTACTCTTCTTGTCGAACTTGATTTTTGTTTGGGCCTGCGCGGTCACAAGGGCAAACAGAAGAAGAGCGGCGGCGATCGTTGATGTGTTTCGATTGATCAATTGCATGAATGATTACCAGGTCGATTGATTCCGGTCCGGCGAGTGCATGCGCCACTATAGCCCAAACCAGCTAAAAAATAATAGCATGACGCCAATGTTGGATGTTGAAGCTTTCATTCTGGTTGGCGGCAGGTCGAGCCGCATGGGAAAAGATAAGTCGGGCCTGCGGTTCGGCGACCTCACCAGCGTTGCTTTGATAGCCTCCTCACTTCGGGTGACCATCCATGCAATCAGGACCGTGGGTGGGGCTGCTTCAGCCATCGAAGGCTTGGCGAATATTGCCGATGCGCATGAAAAGTGGGGCCCTCTGGCGGGCATTGAAGCAGCACTGTGTAATTCCAATTCTGAATACTGCCTGATCGTCGCCTGCGATCTGCCATTTGTCACCGGCAAGTTATTTGAGAGGTTGATTGGGCTCACCGATCATTCGGATACGATTGTGCCATTGCAGAGCGATGGTCGCCCGCAACCACTCTGCGCAATCTATCGGTGCTCGCCTTGTCTGGCCGCGGCCCGGAAGGCGATCGCCAATGGCGAGCACAGCCCGCGCGCGATGCTGGATCAGGTAAAGACGCGATACGTCCCTTTTGTCGAGCTGTCAGATCTGGACGGTTCCGAGCACTTCTTTTTCAATGTCAACACGCCTGAGAATTACGACCGCGCACAGCAGATATTGAGTGCGGGATCGAAAACGGGCCGGTAGTCCCGTTTGCCAACTGCCGGCTGCCTTTGCCTTACGTTCAAGGTACAGCTTGCGCCATGCCAGGTGCCCACAACATACGCGCGTCACATTTTGCAATTCGCTTTCCTTCATTCATAATCCGCGCCATGTGGTCACGCCGGGTTGTACGCAAGCTGCTGAAAGCACTCTTGCCGATAGTCCTTGTTATCGTGTTGGCAGTTGTGGTGGTGTGCGCCTGGTTGGTTTACGGAATCACCAGACCACCGCGCGCCGCATATCTCGTCACGCCGCAGAGCTTCGCGAAGGTGACCGGGCCGGTCTTAAAAGGAACTGACGTTAAGTGGAAAAACCATGACGGAACGGACGCTCGCGGCTGGTTGATACCGGGAGCCGACGAAGCCCCGGCCGTGATTCTGTTGCACGGCTATGGCGCAGATCGATCATGGCTGCTAAATCTCGCCGTCAAACTCAACGAGACCACAAACTTCACGGTGCTCTGGCCGGACTTGCGCGGACACGGCGAGAATCCGCCGGTCAATTGGACATCGTTCGGTGCCCTGGAAGGCGATGACGTAACCGCGGCGATCGACTACTTGCGCACTCTGAAAACTTCCGCGGGCAAACCGCAGATCGGTTCACGCCTGGGTGTTTACGGAATCGGGCTCGGCGGTTATGCGGCCCTCGAAGCCGCGACACGCTATCCCGAGGTGCGCGCTGTTGGGTTGGATTCCGCGCCGGCATCTCCCGACGATCTTGTGCGGGCAGCCACCGTTAGCCGCACCGGAATGAACAATCCGATCCTCCAACGATTGGCCCATCTGGGGATCAGAATCTACAGCTTCGGAAAATTTCCCACGAAGACATCGTGTGAACTGGCCCGCTCGCTCGGCGACGTGCACGTTTTGCTGTTGGCAGGCATACAGGGCGAACCGGCGCGCCAATCAACCCTTGACCTGGCCAAATGTCTTAAGAGTCCTCCGGAAGTGAAAAAGGATCTGACACTGACCGGAGCTAATCTTCCTTCTTCAACCGGCGAGCAGGAAGAAGCTTACGATCGCCCCGTGATCGAATTCTTTGATAAGGCACTGAGATAGTCTTCATTTCACGCTCACCAGAATCAACGCAATTGGTCCGTTATCAGCGATGATCTCAGAATTGGCTTGCTTCAAGGTCGTGAGCTGTGCCTCGAACTCAAGGGGCACCAAACACAAAACCGAGCCGCCATTTTTGCGGGCCGCTTCTACAACCTGGCCGCCCCCTTCAAATTTCACTGGCTCACCATCGCTTCCATACGTGAGGCGATTCGCTGCATAAAATTCGGCGCTTCGTTGGATGGTATGCAACTGCACGACTGGCGCGTTTCCGTATCCGCGGGCAGTCGCGGTTGCCAACAAATCGCGGACCGACTGAGTCCCGGCAACGACGGGCGCCGCGCACTTCAATCCTATGGCCGCGGTAGCAAGCGCAGCGATAGCCATCATCAGAAACAGTTGATTGCGAAGCTGAGGTCTGACGATCGCCGTCGCGCCAATCAGGAGCAAGGGCAGCACGGCGAGACCAGCGCAGTAAAAGCTGAGCGGAGAATTTCGATGCGTGTACCAAACGCCGGCCGCAGCGATAAGAATCAACAGCGCCCCGGTCAGTCTCAGGACTTTTTCGCCCCGTTGCTCTCGACAGAAACAAGCTATGCGTTCGCCTATCAGCAACGCCGCGGCAGGTAACGCGGGAAGTATGTAAGCCGCCAGCTTTGATCCCGAAAAAGAAAAGAACACGAGCGGCACAAGTAGCCACACCAGAGCAAACACGCGTGCGCGATCGAGCGGCAACTGTCCACGCCAGCTCCATCGTCGCGCCGAGATGAAACTCGCAGCTAAAACGATCGTCCACGGCAGCGTCAGACCCACCAGCACCGGCAGATAGAAATAGATAGGTCCGGGATGGTGATACTTGTTCGTTACAAAGCGCGCGAAGTGATGCTGAATAATGAATTGATCGATGAACGTCCAGCCATGCTTTGCGATCATTGGGCCATACCAGATGCCGGCGATCACCAGCGACAGAGGGACTCCCCAAACCAGACTTTTCGCGAACCGTGATGGCCACGATTCGCGTCGTACGACGAAATAGATCGCGACGACGCCGAAAATGATTACAAAACCGATCAAGCCTTTCGCGAGTAAGGAAAGGCCCGCGAACAAATAAAAACCGGCGAGGAGCGTACTTTCAGGTCGAACCCCGTCCCCACCAATCGGGGTTCTGACCTCATATGCAAGGAAAAAAGCCAGTGCGCCGCTTACCGTCATCGTGAGGACTATGTCAAAGCTGGCGCCGCGTGATAGCGCGATAGCGCCTGAACTTGATAACCAAATCAGTGCGCTCCATCGGCCCATCGCTGTGCTTTTTACATGAGCCTCTCCGTCGCGGCTGCCGTTTCGATTCGCTTTGTCGATCTTGCAGCCAATCCAATACACGAAGACGCCCGTTAGCAGACCGCAAATCGCCGGTCCTAATCTCGCTGCGTACTCGCTGACGCCGAGCACGCGATAACTGAGCATCATCATCCAATACAACAGCGGCGGCTTCTCAAACCATGGCAAGCCACCCAGCGTCGGCGTAATGAAGTCTCGACGCCCGAGCATCTCGCGCGCTACTTCGGCGTAGCGCGGCTCGTCCGGGCCAACCAGCGGAAAAGATCCGAGTCCCCAGAGATAAAACCCTGCGATGGCGATGAAAAGCAGAAGCCAAGCTCGCTTGGCAAGCGCTGAAAGTTGCAAGTATAGTCGCAAGCCAGTGGTCAGAGGTCAGTGATCAGAGGTCAGCATTTACTGAAGATTCGCGCATTCCAAAGTGGACGGCATCGAGAGTATCCTCGAATCGCAAGTTTGATTCAAATCTTCAACGCAGAAATAGGCTTTTCACTGACCACTGATCTCTGACCTCTGATCTCTTTTATGCTAAGAACCGCAGTCATTGGCGTCGGACATCTGGGAAAGCAGCACGCGCGCATTCATGCGACGCTGTCCGATGAAGGTCGCTCGCAATTCGTCAGCGTCTGCGATATCGACAACGGGCGCGCCAACGAAATCGCTCAACAGCACAATGTTCGAGCGGTCACGCAATGGCAGACGCTGATTGGAAGCGTCGACGCGGTAAGTCTCGCCGTTCCGACCGAATCGCACTGTGAGATTGCCTGCGCCTTGCTCGAAGCGGGCGTTCACGTGCTGGTTGAAAAGCCAATCGCGTCGACACTCGACGAAGCCGATCGAATGATCGCCGCAGCAAACCGGAGTGGCGCGATCCTGCAAGTTGGGCATGCCGAGCGCTTCAATCCGGCGATGGTTGCGCTGCGTCCACATGTGCGCAATCCGGTCTATTTCGAAATTCATCGCGTTGGACAATTCACAGCCCGCTCTTTGGACATCGATGTCGTGCTCGACCTGATGATTCATGATCTCGACATTGTCCAGTGGCTGGTCGGCAGCGATGTCGATGTTGCCAACGTGCACGCCGTCGGCATTCCCATCCTCACGAATCGAGTTGACGCCGCAAATGCGCGCATCGAATTTGCGACCGGCGCCGTCGCGAACATCACCGCCTCTCGCGTCGGCACGGAAAAAATTCGCAAGATGCGTTTCTTTCAGCCGCGCGACTATATCGTGATTGACTACACGACGAACTATGCTTCGATCAGCAATCTTGCTCAATCAAATGCGAGCCCATGGCCCGGCGTCCGCACACAAGTCCTGGAAGTGCACGACGTCGAGCCGCTCCGCACCGAGATCGAGTCGTTCTTCGACGCTGCGATCAATCATTCAACGCCGGTTGTTTCCGGCGAGGATGGCCGCCGGGCCTTGTCACTGGCCTTACGGACGCTGGAACAGATTCATGAGCACACGTTAAGAATCGG
>Ga0193730_1000108_pt1 | contig 28107 bp, 26 predicted proteins | sample U1a1metaG_FD_144919 | JGI IMG/M metagenome (GOLD analysis project Ga0193730, IMG submission 144919) | Soil microbial communities from a riparian zone of the East river system, Colorado, United States - U1a1 | ecosystem: Environmental > Terrestrial > Soil > Riparian zone | place: USA: East River...
AATCCTTGCCGCACAAGCTTGCGCGCTGGACGCTGCGCCATCTCGAGCTGGCAGGATTTTCGCTGTTGCTTTCAGTGATCATCGGAATTCCGCTTGGCATTGTTGCCAGCCGCGGTGGAGGAATCGGGCAGGGAATTCTTGGCTTTGCCAGCGTTGTGCAAACGATCCCATCTCTCGCCCTGCTGGCATTGCTTGTCCCTCTTCCCTTTTTCGGGATCAGCGTTCGTACTGCGGTCACTGCCCTGTTCCTTTATGGGTTGTTGCCGATCGTGCGGAACACTGCGAGCGGCTTGCAGGATATTCCGCGATCGTTACGAGAATCCGCTGTTGCGCTGGGACTGAGCCCATTCACCCGGCTCTGGGAGATTTATCTGCCAATGGCATCGCGCTCGATTCTCTCGGGAATCAAAACCAGCGCGGTAATCAATATCGGCACCGCAACGCTGGCGGCATTGATCGGTGCCGGAGGTTTGGGGGAGCCGATTCTGAGTGGCCTTAACTTGAACGATCACGTCACAATTCTGGAGGGCGCAATTCCTGCAGCGTTGCTGGCTCTGCTTGTGCAATGGTTCTTCGACGTCCTTGATCGCGTTCTGATTCCCAAAGGCCTGCGGCTGTAATACTGCGATGAATGTGGAGGGCGGAGCTCCGCGACGCCATTTGCCGAAGGCTCACAGGAGTTCGCCCCTCCACTAATTTGGAAAAGCGATATAGATTTACGTATGGCAATCGCTTCGATCAATCCTGCCACCGGCGAAAAGGTGAAGGAATTCGCTTCGTTCGACGATGCCGAAATCGAGAAACGTCTGAAGCGCGCCGAGAACGCGTCCAGGAAATATCGGCGAACTGCGTTTGGGCAGCGCTCCGAGTTTATGGAGGCCACGGCCGAATTGTTATTGCTGGAAAAAGACAGGCTCGCCGGAATCATCACGCTCGAAATGGGAAAGTTGTTCAGCGCATCCTTGGAAGAGGTTCAGAAATGTGCGCGCGGCTGTCGATTTTACGCCGACAACGCGGAGCGGTTTCTTGAAGACGAGCCTGCACAAACGGACGCGGCCCGCAGTTATGTCCACTATGAACCACTCGGCCCAATCCTCGCCATTATGCCGTGGAATTTTCCGTTCTGGCAGGTATTTCGATTTGCCGCGCCTGCGCTAATGGCTGGAAACGTCTGTTTGCTGAAACATGCGTCAAATGTGCCGCAGTGCGCACTCGCCATTGAACAAATACTTTGCCGCGCGGGATTCGATGACGGTGTTTTCCAAACGCTCCTCATCGAACCGGAGCAGGTCGAAAAGATAATTGTCGACCCGCGTGTGAAAGCCGTGACCTTGACGGGCAGCGAAAAAGCTGGAAGCGCGGTGGCGAGTACGGCTGCGCGTCAGATCAAGAAAAGTGTGCTCGAGCTGGGTGGCAGCGATGCATTTATCGTGATGCCAAGCGCGGATTTCGAAAGCGCCCTGAGCACCGCGGTCAAAGCCCGCACCATCAACACCGGACAATCATGCATCGCGGCAAAGCGACTCTTCATTGCAGACGAAATTTACGATGAGTTTCTTGACCAGTTCGTGGACCGGATGCGCGCGTTAAAAATTGGCGATCCGATGGATCCGGCTACTGAAATCGGCCCTCTCGCAACCGAACAAATTCTGCAAAGCGTGCACGATCAGGTCCAAAAATCGATTGCGTCAGGTGCAAAATTATTGACTGGCGGAAATCGGATTCATGGCCTCGGATTCTTCTTTGAGCCAACTGTCCTCGTCGATGTGCCAAGGGAATCGCCTGCTTACCGCGATGAAGTTTTTGGCCCGGTCGCATCCATTTTTCGGGTAGGCGATGCAGCTGAAGCTGTTGAGATGGCAAACGACAGTTCGTTTGGTCTCGCTGCCAGCGCATGGACGAATAGTCCCGAGGAACAAGGGCTCTTCACGTCTGACCTGGAGACTGGAATGGTTTTCATTAACGCGATGGTCGCCTCTGACCCCCGCTTGCCATTCGGCGGCGTAAAGCGCTCCGGTTTTGGACGCGAACTCGGCGCCGCCGGGATTCGCGAGTTCACAAACACGAAGACAATTTGGATCTCCTGAGAAATAGGGCTCCAATCGACGATTCACCAACTCCAGGAAACTCCACCGTAAAAGGAGCGCCCGTCGCCAGGATGAAAAATCTCGGGATTCAGTTCCGTGCGCGCGTCGGCGATCACATCGACCGAGGACGCGTAGCGCTGGTTGGTCAGGTTTCTGCAATCGAGAAAGACCGAGAATCCGTTGGTCCGTCGAAATCCCGCACGGAAACCAAGCAGCACATAACTATCCGCAAAGAGCGTGTTCGCCTCATCAACTGGATAACGCGAGAGGTTACACTGCAGGTTCGGGCCGGCGTAGAAACCAGACGGGCTTTGGTAAAGCAATTGCGCTTCATAAACGTGAACCGGGATTCCCGGGAGGCGATTGTCGCCGTCAACAGCGTTCTGATCGAAGTGGAAATCGTTGAGCGTGTAGCTCTGATCGAGTGACAAACGATCGCCTGTGCGATTCGACTGCTTTGGCACCAGGATATCCCGAAGCAATTCAACTTCCAGGCTTGCCTCGATTCCTTGATGATTTGTGCGCGGCACGTTCCTAGTGCCAATATCGTTCCCGAAGACGTCATTGACCTCGAGCAATTCATTACGAAACCACGAGCGATAAAGCGACAACTCCCACTCAAACCGCGAATACTCTCCGCGAGTTCCGACTTCGATGGTCCAGGCGTGTTGCGGCGACAGCGGCGTGTAAACAACGCTGGAAGTCGGACCTTCATCAAAATCGACTAGGTTGTCTATCGAAGGCGGCTGCCAACTGCGACTGACATTCACAAATGCCTGTGTCTTGCGATTGATTTCGTAAATCGCGCCCAGCTTGGGATTGAATCCCCAAAAATCCTGGCGATTTGATTGACTGCCTTCTGCGTCGCTGACGAACTCATCCTTGAAATGACGCTCCGCGAAAATCGCCTGCGCCCCGGCGAGGATCGATAACCGCGGTGTGAGATACAACTGGTCCTCGAGATAGGCTGGAACGTTTATCGAACTGCCTTCGCCTCGCGCAGTCGTTGCGCCTGTGTGTCCGAAAATATTTTCGTAATTTTGGGTGGGCTCGGCTTCGTACTGTGGGCTCAGACCAATTGTAAGGATATTTCGTTGGCCAAAGAGTTCGTGACGGCTAACGAAATTCAGGGTCCCGCCAAAATTGTCCGAATAAAACTGCTCGATCCCTTCCCGAAAATCCGGCGAAGAGAATCCGCGGTTCTCAATATCGTGATGGAACCAGTACGCACCGACATCAAGCTGGATCTCGTCAGTTCGAATGCTTAGCTTGTCCGCCAGGCGAACGTTCGACAACTCCTTGTTCCAATCCTGGGCTATCGCGAGCGGGTTAGCCTGCGAGGGATCGTCTTCCATTTCTGACTTGGTCAAACCGCCAGGCAGATTCCGATTGGTCCGGTCCAGCGTAAGATAAAATCGATTTTCCACTTGGTCGTTAAACTTGTAACCGAGATCGTCAAAAAGGATTTCTGTGTTCTCACGGCTATGCTCTCGAAAGCCCTCGCGCGCTCGGAACCCAATCGCAGCGAATTCATCGAACTTCCCTTGGACCGCGCCGCCGCTCATGTCGCCACGGAAGAAGCCATAACTTCCCCCTTCAAGCCGGACTTGGAATGGTGCCGCATCGTACCCAGTAAACGGCACGAGATTGATTGCCCCGCCAAGTGTCAGCGCGCCGTATTTGAGTGCATCGGCGCCCCGAAAGACCTCTGCGTGACTGAGCGCAGCGACATCAAAATCCTCGAGAACGCTTTCCCCATCCCCCTGGTTGAAGTTCAAGCCGTCGAGTAAGAACATCACGCCAAGCGGCTCACCTTCAGATGTGATTCCGGATCCTCGAATGGAAATCTTGGAAACTTCGGCGCCGTTTTCTGATTGAAGGAAAACGCCTGGGGTTCGTTGCAGCAAATCTTCGAAGTTCGACGCGCGACCAAGTTTCATGTCATCGCTCGTCCTGACTGTGAAGGCTCCCGGAACTTGCGTCTTCTGCTTCGCAGATTCCTCCGGTGACGCCGAAGTAAGCGAGTCGGGCGCTTCTCCTGTGACGGTTACTTCCGCCGTTTCCGCCGGGTTATTTGAAGTGTCGGCCGCGTGCGCGGTTTGAATTCCGAATACTGAAACTGCGATGGTCGCAAGAACGCTCCAACGTCGCCACATCGCGTTCCAATCAATTGCTCACCGGAAGTTGTTTCACAAATCGCCACCCGTTTCGCTCGTAGCCGAGCAACTCGTAAAACTTGTGGGCATCTTCTCGAGTAAACCGTGTATCCAAGGAAACGCGCCCGATTCCTCTTTGAGCGAAATCTTTCTCTGCCGTTGCAATCAACGCATGGCCAATTCCGCGGCGGCGCGCCGTGCTCGATATCACCAGGGCAAGAATTCGCCCGGACGCATCGTTATGCTCATAGCTTTGATATGTGAGCGTGCCGATCGTCCCGCAGACGCTGCCATCCATAATTGCGACAAATGTTTTGTAGGCAGGGTCCGTCAAAATCAACTCAAGGCGCGCCTCCATTTCTGTGGGGTCAGTTTCATAACCGAGTTCGCACATCAGCACGGCAAGCTCCGGCGCGTCATTCAATTCCGCATCACGAATCGACCATCCAGTATCGAACATCTATTCGACGGCTCTCAATCGCGGCAATAGCTGCTCCAGTATCGTCGCTACCGATTCGTCAACGCTTTGCCGATCCGTGTGGACAACAATCTCGGGGTCCTCCGGAGCTTCATAAGGTGCATCAATACCGGTGAATTCGCGGATCTGGCCAGCCCGCGCTTTTTTATAGAGATTTTTGGGATCGCGCCTTTCGCAAACTGCCAGCGGTGCATCAACGAACACTTCGATAAATTCGGCGTTGCCTTCCAACGCAATCTCTCGCGCGCGGCTGCGATCCATCCGATAAGGCGAGATAAACGCAGTGATGACGACTGTCCCAGCGTCCGCCATGAGTTTGGCCACTTCGCTTACCCGGCGAATATTTTCTACTCGATCATCTGGCGCGAACCCGAGGTTTGAGTTCAGTCCGTGCCGAATGTTGTCCCCGTCGAGCACATAGGTCTGCATGGCGCGCTGGAACAGCTCGCGTTCAAGTGCCTGTGCAATGGTCGATTTCCCGGCGCCAGAAAGCCCGGTTAACCAGATCACCGCGCCCCGATGACCGCTCCGCGTTGCCCGGGCGTGGGCCGTTATTTTCCCCTCGGTCCAAAAGATATTTTTGCTTTTTGTAACGGTGCGATCCGTATAAACGCCGCCGAAAATCGTTCCGCCACCACAAATTTGTCCGTCGTCTATGATGACGAACCGTCCCAGGTTCGGAATGCGCTCGTGGTTATCTATGACGAGTCGTCCACGCGTTTGAATTGTGAGTCTGCCAATTTCGTTTCGCTCCAATTGTTCGCGTCCGTCGCTCTTGCTCTCGAGTGTCGAAGAATCCATGACTCGCTCGATTGATACCACCTCGCATTTCACGTCCTGAGTTGCCAACCGCAGGTTGTACAAATGTCCAACGCGAAGTGGCTCGCGCACGATCCAGAAAAGGTCCGCATGAAAACGATTTGCCTCGATCGGCGTTTCATTTTCACGCGATGCGACATAGCCGCGCTCCACGAAAATCTGCTCGCTGAGCGTGATCCCGGTAGAATCTCCTGCGACGGCCGGAACGTTGTTCTCCCGAGCGTTCCAACGCTCGATCGTAGCGACTACAGACGACTTGTTGGCTGGCGAGAATACCAACTGATCCCCCACCCTTAACGTTCCCGTCTCGATCCGGCCTGCAATAATCCGCCGCCCGTCAAAGCGATAAACATCCTGAACGCAAAAGCGAAGTGGAAGATCGATATCACGCTCCTGCGGCCCCAGTAAATCAAGTGCTTCGAGAACACTGGCCGCGCAGTACCATTTCATTTTCATACTCGCCCGCGCGACATTCTCGCCTTCCTTCGCCGACGCTGGAACAAACGTCCGTGCGTCCAACCCAAGTTCGCTAAGAAACTTCCGATATTCCTGCTCGATCTCGCGAAATCTTTTCTCAGAGTAATCCACGAGATCCATCTTGTTTACGACGACGATGACATGCTTGACGCCAAGCATGCTCAGCAGATAGGCGTGCCGTCGGCTCTGTTCACGCACCCCTTCGTCCGCGCTGATCACAAGTATCGCCGCGTCCGCTCTCGACGCGCCCGTAATCATGTTCTTCAAAAATTCCTTGTGTCCTGGCGCGTCGATGATCGCGTAGCGGCGGCGTGCTGTTCGGAAAGGGATCTCGGTGGTATCAATCGTGACGTTTTGTTTTTGCTCTTCAAGAAGCGCATCGAGCAAAAAGGCGAATTCAAATTCCATTCCCTCCGCCGCGCAGGCTTTCGTAATTTCGTCGACCTTGCCTTCGGGAAGAGAACCGGTGTCATGCAGAATACGACCGATGAGCGTGGACTTGCCATGGTCAACGTGACCGACGAAAACCACGCGTAGCTTCGGCTCAAGGTCTGAAGTTGGGCGTTGGGTGTTGGACGTTGAGCGTTGGGCGTTTTGCTTTGCGGTCATAAGAATCCCTTGGCCCTCAACTTCTGCATCGCGTTGCGCTCGTAATGGTCCTGCGCGCGGCCGGCGCGCTCGGTCGTTCTTGTGGCTTCGAGCTCAGCAATGATTTCGTCAATTGTAGAGGCCGTGCTCTCGATCGGGTGGGTAATGGGTCTGCAGCCTAACGAGCGGAATCGTTTTCCATTCCGAGCAAAATACATTTGCGGAATCGGTATGTTTTCCCGCTGGATGTAGCGCCAGATATCTACCTCCGTCCAATCGAGCAACGGCTGGACGCGAACATGTTCGCCTTTCGCAGTCGTCGTGACGAACTGGCTCCAGAATTCGGGCGGCTGATCCTTGTAATCCCATTCAAACTGCGCGTTACGCGGTGAAAAATATCTTTCCTTGGCGCGAGTCGGATCTTCGTCTCGTCGAATGCCTGTGATAAGCGCGTCCCATTTGTACTCCGCGAGCACCTGCTGCAATGCCACCGTTTTTAACTCATGAGTGACCGTCACGGGATCATGCGTCTCATAGCCAATGCCGCGTGCGCGCGCTTCGGTATTGATTTTAACAATGAGATTGAGGTTGTGATGCTTCTTTGCCCACTCACGAAATTCCAGCATCTCAGGAAATTCGTAAGTCGTATCGATGTGAAGTACTGGAAAGGGCACGCGCCCAAAGAAGGCCTTGCGCGCCAGCCAGACGAGGACGTTTGAGTCTTTACCCATCGACCACGGCATGGCGATGTTCTTGAAGGCATGATACGCCTCGCGAAAAATAAAGATGCTCTGGTTCTCAAGATCGTCGAGATGAGTGCGTGTGGTTTGTGTCATGTCTGTCAGGTAGGGGCGGTTCATCTGAACCAGCCGCCCTTCACGGGTGATGATAATCAGCGAGCGGGCGATTGAGGTCAATCGCCCCTACCTAAAATAAGATTGTCAATCTTGGGTTTCGCGATTCGGCCTTGCGCGCTACGAGGCGCATTTTAAATTTAGTTATGCCAGCCACAGCTTACGATTCAAAGATCGAAGGTAACGTGATTTTTACGCGCTTCGATGCAGCGCTCAACTGGGTGCGCAAAAATTCGCTTTGGCCGATGCCGATGGGCCTGGCTTGTTGCGCGATCGAGCTAATGGCCGCCGCGGCGTCGCGGTTCGATATCGCCCGATTCGGCGCGGAAGTGATGCGTTTTTCGCCGCGTCAATGCGACGTGATGATCGTAGCGGGCACTGTCACCTACAAAATGGCGCTGGCGGTAAAACGAATTTATGAGCAAATGCCCGAGCCGAAATGGGTAATCGCCATGGGCGCGTGTGCCTCCACCGGAGGCATGTATCGTTCGTACGCTGTGTTGCAGGGAATCGACCAGCTCCTTCCGGTGGATGTTTATATTTCGGGTTGTCCGCCGCGCCCGGAGGCTTTGCTCGCAGGCTTGATGAAATTACAGGAGAAAATTTCGTGGGAACGCTCCTTCAGAAATCAGAAACCAGAGTTAGCCAAAAGGCTTGAAGAAGCGCTCGCATGACAACGCGCGCCGGAATTTTTGATTACAGGGCAAGCGCTTGGCTTGCCTTCCATTGGTTTGGCAGGGAGGAACGCCTGCCCTACAACAACACGGCGAATGACTGACCAAGAGCTGCTCAACTCGTTAGGGAAAGCGTTTGGGCCTAACATCCAGCGCCAGCCTGAATTTCGCGGTGAAACGACGTGCACGATTGCAGCAAACGATCTTCGCGAGATCGCAAAATTCTGCCGGGATGAACTTTCGTTCGATTACCTGATCGATGTCACCAGTATCGACAATTTCGGCGAGGAGCCCCGGTTCGAAATTGTCTATCATCTTTACTCGATGCCGCACGCTTCTAATCTGCGATTGAAGTTAAAAGTTCCCGAAGAAGCAGGCGCCGTGGATACCGTTTCCGACATTTGGCCAACCGCAAATTGGCACGAGCGCGAGATTTACGACATGATGGGAATCAAATTCAACGATCACCCAGATCTCCGGCGTATTTTAATGTGGGACGGCTATCCATTTTATCCGCTGCGAAAAGATTTCCCACTGGAAGGCCTCCCGAGCGAAATGCCAGATGTTGCTTTCACAAAGGTAACACCGCTGGAAGGTGGCCCGTTCGTAACCGTTCCGAGCACCGCCCCCTCCAAAGATCGCGAACCTCGCGCCCGGCCGCCAGAATTGTAAGGCTCAATGCTGCGCGCCCGGCGGTCGCGCCCTACCAACCCCTAGGCTGCTGAGACGGGCGGTGCGTTTTCGGGCTTCCGGGTAGCAATCATTACGTCTGGGCGCAAAGCCTCGTCGCGTGGAATGATGGTCGTCGTTTTTTGGCCCGGCTTCGGATAGGCGATCCGACTGTGGAGCATCATTAAGAGCGTGAATCGGAAGCGTTCGGCAATGATCTTCAACTCGCCGAGCGTCAGATCACAGTCGTCCAATTGCCTGTCACTGATACGTTCCTCGATGAGCTCGTTAACGAGCGTTTCGATTTTTTGTGGCGTCGGTTTCTCGAGGCTGCGTGAGGCGCTTTCGACAGTATCGGCCAGGCTTACGATCGCGCTCTCTTTTGTCTGCGGTTTCGGTCCGCCGTAACGAAAACTTTCTTCCTTCACTGCGGGAATATCGTCCTCGCGCAGTTTCATGATTTTACCGCCCGCGCGCGCGTCTTCATGCTGCTGGAGGGCGCGCTGATAAAAATAACGGACGAGTGATGTGCCGTGATGTTCCTGAATGATGTCGATGATGCGCTGGTTAAGTCTGTATTTCAGGGCAAGATCGACGCCCTCCTTGACATGCGCGACGATGATCAAGGCGCTCATCGTTGGCGCGAGGTCATCGTGCGGATTGCGTTCGAAGCTCATGTTCTCGGTGAAATATTCCGGTTTCACCAATTTGCCCACGTCATGAAAATAAGCGCAGACGCGGCAAAGCGTGGCGTTTGCGCCGATCGCTTCCGCAGCAGCTTCCGCGAGGTTGGCCACGACCAGACTGTGATGATACGTCCCCGGCGCTTCGATGGTCATCCGGCGCAGGAGCGGATGATTGAGATCGGACGCTTCCAGCCAGGAAATGTCCGTTGTGATTTGGAAGAGGTTTTCGAGGATCGGCAGTGCGCCGCCAACCAGAGTGGCAGTCAAAATTCCATTACCGATCGCGAGCGCACTCTGGAATCCAATCATGCCCCAATCATTGGCCGTCGGATAAAACCAATTGATCGGCCCGATTAAACCAAACGCCAGCGACAGTAACAAGATGGCGAGTCCGACCCAGAATCCGGCACGGATCAATTGGCCGCGCCGTCGCACCTGTAATGTCAGAGAGACCGCTGTGAATCCGCTGATCAGACTCGTTACCAGCAGCGGCGCGTCAATTGGACCGAACAACATGCTACTCCAAAGACTCACGAAAAATGCCGCATAAAGCCCATGATGGCGGCCCAACAACACGCTCAGCACGAGCGGCGCGAAGGCATAAGGCATGATCAACCCCGCCATTTCGGGCTTCAAAAATCGATAATTGCCGCTGTTACAAAGCACCAGCAGCAGTTTAGTGACGGCCAGTTGCACCAGAATGACACCGAAAATGAGAAGGATGCGCGAGCTTCGTGAAAAGCTCCTGGGCTGGTTGATCCACAGCTGTGTAATCGCCGTGGCCAGGACCAGCAGCGCAATCACAAAATTCTTAGTCGGCTCCGGCTGCTGGCCGCTGAAGACAAGAAACGCGAGTCCACCAGCAAACACCGCGAAAATTACGACCTTGATGGAAAGCGCGTACTCCAGGTTGCGCTTCAGTTCGCTGCGGGCCCGGCGGCGCCGCAGCTTCCGCGAGGCGAGGCCGCGTCTGATGAGTCTTCCGCGTTTGAAAAAATCGAACATTTCGTTTTTTACTTGCGTGGTGATGGCGCAGGCGATCGGTGCTGCTGATAAGCGCCAATAATGGCGCGCACCAATTCATGCCGCACGACGTCGCGCTCGGTAAAATACACGGTAGCGATGCCGGGGACAGCCTTTAATGCCTGCAATGCTTCCACGACCCCGGAGCGCTTGTTCGCCGGTAAATCAATCTGTGTGACGTCGCCGGTTACCACGCATTTGGAATTCAAGCCGATTCGCGTCAGCAGCATGAACATCTGCTCCGTCGTAGTGTTTTGCGCTTCATCCAGAATGACAAAAGCATTGCTCAACGTGCGCCCACGCATGTATGCCAGCGGAGCCACTTCAATGGTCTGCCGCGCAATGGCGCGCTCCATCTCCTCTGGCTCTAACATTTCACGCAAGGCATCGTAAAGCGGACGCAGGTATGGCGTAATCTTTTGTTCGAGATCGCCCGGGAGAAAACCGAGCGCTTCGCCGGCTTCCACTGCGGGTCGCGTCAAAATAATGCGGGCTACCTGCTCTTTCTTAAGCGCCGCGACTGCCATGGCAACGGCGAGGTAAGTTTTTCCCGTGCCTGCCGGCCCAATTCCAAAAACGACGTCGTGCTTTTGAATTGCCTCGACATAAGCCCGCTGGTTTGCGCTTCGCGCAACAATCGGGGGCTTGCGCGACGAGGTAGTGATTTTGGTCGATACCACATCGCCCAGATTCTCATCGCGTTCTTCGCTCACCGCCTTGAGCGCATAATTAAACTCGTGCTTTTGAATGTCCACGCCCTGCTGGCGCGCTTTCTCGAGCTGCTCAAACACCTGCTGCGCTTTATCGACGTGGCCCGCGTCTCCTTCCAGTTTCACCCAGCCTTCGCGGGTGGTCACTTTCACACCGAGCGAATCCTCGAGGTTTTTCAATAGTTTAATGTCGTTGGCGTAGAGCGACTGCAAAGCGCGCGGACTTTCAAACTGAAGGGTCCGAGTTTCAGTCATCGTCAATTCGTGGCATCGGCATCCTTGCCGATTACGTATTGCCTAAGAGCTAATTCCACTAACCCTACCCTACCGGAAACCATACACCAGCGCCCAATGCGTGCGTTCCTCTGGCGATTCCTCGACGCTGACGATGACAAAGTAACTGCCAGTGGTCTTTGGAACGACGTGCGCAGCCGCAAAATGGCCTTTCTCCCAGCTGTCTGGTTCTTCCGCCAGCTTCCCATCCGAATCGTAAATATGAACCGACACCTTCGCCCGATCGACTTCGGTTCCCAGCCAGAACCAATATTCGTTCCCTTTAAATAATTGCTGTCGCACCGCTTTTTTTTCACCCGAGGCGAGGTCGCCTCCCCAGTAATCCTCACGCACCTGAAATCCTTGTTTTACATATGGTTCTGCTGCCTGAAGAGCAAATGACTGTGCGTCATCCACCGAGGCGCAAGCCGCACGCTGCATGACGATGACGGCCGCCAGGAGGGAGCCGCTGCGTAAAAGAATTTTAGCGAAACGGTTCATCGAAATTTCCTAATCCCTTGTGACGATGCCGGCGCCGAGCCGCGTCGTGATCTCGTTGACCTTCTTAACTGATTCGGCAGGAATGCGCGCGCTGCCGACGTCAATGAGAGGCTTCACTTCGCCCAAGGCGTCTTGAATTTGGTGAATGATCGGAAGATTGAACTCAGGCATCGCCTTCAGTCTTGTCTGAAAATAAGCCAGGAGATCCGGCTGGTGCAACAGCTCAGCACCATCCGCGGAAAAATGCTGCTTCACCACAGAAGTCAATACTTCCGTCCCACGCAGCCACCCGCCCAGACTAACGAGCTGCGATAATTTTTCGTCGTGCACTTCGTTCATTGCCTGTTGCACGCTGTTTTGGGTGCGATCCAGTTCCTGCCGCACATTTTCCCAATTACGTTTGTCTGCCGCCTCGATAATCGCCTTGGCATGTGGCGTAATCGAATTTCCGACGCCAATCCCCTTCGCCAATGCCAGGACGCGCTGGCCAATATCCTTTACTGCCGGCGCGTCTTCCGCTTGCACCGCGATAAAGCCATCTGCGATCACCGCCCCCAGCAGGAGGGCGATACGCGGCCGCTCGGTGAAATTTGGTCCCTTATCGCTGCGGACGTGTTCCTTCCAATTGACCGCACCCAGCTTATTCAGTGCCCCGAAAATTTCGTTCGGCAATGGCACCACAACATCTTCCACAGTCGTGGATAATTGCTTAATATTGATGTGTTGCGGCGCCTGCGCGCCATGCGCGCACAGGGCAAGGCCACAGACCGCAGCTACAATTAACTTCAAATGTTTAGTAAACAGCATCATTGGGAGCTTCGAATGTTGATTTCGAGTTCGTATTCGGGATTTAATGAAGCGAACTTTAAGCAAAACCACTGCTGTACACAAATCCCTGCTCAAAACATTTTGAATTGCCTTAACCGAAACATTCCACTGCCTCTGCAGCGCCGCTGCCTGCGTTCCTTATGGATCTGACCCGGCTAGAGCAGATACTCGATCGCGCATCCTCCCGGCGGATCACGGTAATCGGCGATCTAATGCTCGATGAATTTGTCTGGGGAAAAGTCGGCCGCATCTCGCCGGAGGCTCCGGTCCCGGTTGTGGAAGTGACCGGTGAATCATTTTACCCCGGTGGCGCCGCCAACGTCGTGCGTAACTTGCGCGAGTTCGTGGATCGCGTCGCGATTATCGGTTTACTGGGAAAAGATCGCAGCGGTCAGCAACTCCGGGAGTTATTGTCGGAACAAAAGATCGATACCTCTAATGCCGTTGAAGAGGCGACTTTTCATACCATCGTTAAAACCCGCATCATTGCGCGTCATCAACAGGTTGTTCGTGTCGATCGGGAAAAGTTTGTCGGGCCATCGGCGTCCCAAATTGCAGACGTCGTGGCTGGGGTCCGAAAGAATATTCCAGAGATCGACGCCATTATTTTCGAAGACTACGGCAAAGGTTTTTTATCGACCGAATTGGTTTCGCAGATCGCAGATGCCGCGCGCTCAGCCGGCAAGATCGTCGCTGCGGATCCCAATCCACGTAACCTTGTCGAGTGGCGCGGCCTGACAGTAATCAAACCCAACCGCACTGAAGCTTTTCACGCCGCAGGTATTCCCAGCGGCGATCCGGATACCGCTCCGTCCCAGGATGCGGATCTGAAGCGGGCCGGCGAAACGCTGCTTAAAAAATGGGAAACAGAAAATGTCCTCATCACCCTCGGTGAACACGGCATGATGCTTTTCCAAGAGAAAGAAGCGCCGCACTACATCCCCGCCAAAGCGCAAGAGGTTTTCGATGTCTCGGGCGCGGGTGATACAGCAATCGCTCTCTTTACCCTCGGTCTCGCGTGCGGAGCGACCCCGACCGAAGCGGCGGAAATCGCCAACCATGCGAGCGCTGTCGTAGTGAGCAAGCTTGGAACAGCAACTGTGACACGAGATGAATTGATGGCCAGTTTTCGAGAGGATTCCAAAGGTGGCTAACGAGTTGTCAGTTGCCGTTTTTATCGATCGCGACGGCACAATCATCGAGGATGCGGATTATTGTTCCCATCCAAAACAAGTGAAAGTTTTGCCTGGCGTTCCCGAAGCATTACGGCGTTTAAAATCAAAGGGATTCAAACTCGTTGTTATTACGAACCAAAGCGGCATCGGTCGCGGCTTTTTCACCGTTGAGGAATATCGCTCCGTTGAGTCGGAAGTCGCGCGGCAACTTGGCCATGGCTTGATCGCTGCAACTTATTTTTGCCCCGATGTCCCTGGTCGGCACTCCAGTCACCGCAAGCCATCGCCTGGAATGATTTTGCAAGCCAAGCGAGATCACCAAATCGATCTGACGCGTTCGTTTTTTATCGGTGACAAGGAGATCGACGTCGAGTGCGGCCGCAACGCCGGTGTACGGACAATCCGGGTTCAAACCGGATTTGACCGCGACATCAGTCGCAGCGCTGCGGATTGGACCGCAAAAGATTTCCCTGCCGCAGCGCGGATTATTTTAGACGAACAGTCATGACTATCGATCGCGCATGAGTAAGGCGGTTGGAATTATTCCGGCCCGGTGGGGTTCTACGCGATTTCCTGGGAAACCATTGCATCTTGTTGCTGGAAAGCCGCTTCTGAAACGTGTCTTGGAACGCTGCCTTCGCGCTAAAAACTTGGATTTGGTTGTCATCGCTACCGACGATATGCGAATCGCCTCCGCGGCGTTCGATTGGGGTGCAGAGGTCGCACTGACTTCGTCGAAACACCTCAGCGGCACGAATCGAGTCGCTGAAGTGGCGAGGAAAACAAAGCAGTTCGCATACGTAATTAATATTCAAGGCGACGAACCCCTGATCGATCCGCAGTTGATCGACAAGCTTGTCGAAAAGCTGCGTTCCGATCGCAAAGTGGAAATTGTGACCGCCGCACATCCATTCAAGAATCCGGCGGACGCTTTTTCTCCTCACCAAGTGAAGGTCGTTCTGGATCTTTGCGGCAACGCTCTTTATTTCTCTCGTGCGCCGATTCCATTCCAACCTTCAACAAGCGGCGGTGTCCAGTCCACCGGAAGAGGAAGGGGGCGATCTAGAGAGCGCCTCTCCCTGTTCCGCCACCAGGGTATCTATGGATTCCGGCGTCAGACGCTGCTCCAATTTGTGAGATGGAAACCGAGCCCGCTGGAATGCACTGAATCGCTCGAACAATTGCGAGCATTGGAAAATGGTGTAAAGGTTCATGTGCTCATTACTGCTGCAGGATCGCCTGGCATCGACACCCCGGAAGACGCAAGGGCGCTGGAGCAAAAGCTTGCTCGCGCAAAGCGGAGGATGCCCTCGTGAAATACATTTTTATCACTGGCGGTGTGATTAGTTCCCTTGGCAAAGGGTTGACCGCCGCGTCGCTTGGAACGCTCCTCGAAGCACGTGGTCTGCGCGTTGTTCTCCAAAAATTTGATCCGTATCTGAACGTGGATCCCGGCACGATGAATCCCTTCCAACACGGCGAGGTCTACGTACTGGACGACGGCGCGGAAACCGATCTCGACCTCGGCCACTACGAGCGCTTCACCGATTGCGTCCTAACGCGGCACAACAATCTCACCAGCGGTCAGGTGTACGAGTCAGTCATTCTAAAAGAACGCCGCGGCGATTACCTCGGTAAAACCGTGCAGGTAATTCCGCACGTCACCGATGTAATCAAAGGACGCATCCGTGAAATTTCAGACGAAAGCAAATACGATGTCGTCATCACGGAAATCGGGGGCACAACGGGTGACATCGAAGGGTTGCCGTTTTTGGAAGCGATTCGCCAATTCATTCTCGAAGTCGGGGCACCAAATGTGCTCAACATGCACGTCACACTGGTCCCCTACATTAAGGCCGCGCACGAACTGAAAACGAAACCAACCCAGCAAAGCGTTGCCAAGCTGCGCGAGATCGGTTTGCAACCGCAGGTGTTGATTTGCCGGACTGAGCGGATGCTCGATCTCGATCTGCGGCAAAAGCTCTCAATGTTCTGCAGCGTCGCGGAAAAAGCGGTAATCGAAGAACGCGACGTCGCGCACACAATTTACGAGGTGCCGTTGACGCTTCACGCGGAAGGTTTGGACCAGTTGGTGTGCGATTTTTTGGGCCTGAAAACCCGGCAGCCCGATCTCGCAGGATGGAAAAATTTTGTAAAGCGAGTCATTAGCCCCGCGAAACGAGTCAGAATTGCTGTTATCGGCAAATACTTCGATGTCCGGGACGCTTACAAGAGTATTTACGAATCGCTCACGCACGCCGCTGCGAGCGAAGATTGCGGAATCGACCTCGAACTCATCGACGCGGAATCCCTGCAGGACGGCGCTAACGGCCAGTTAAAAGATGTGTCCGGTCTTTTGATTCCCGGCGGTTTTGGGCTTCGCGGCGTTGAAGGAAAGATCAAGGCTGCGCGTTTTGCGCGAGAGCACAAGATTCCATATCTCGGCCTTTGCCTGGGAATGCAGGTGGCAACGATTGAGTTTGCGCGAAATGCCTGCGGCATCAAGGATGCCAACAGCACCGAGTTTGACAAAAACACAAAGGAACCGGTGATCTCGTTGTTGGAAGAACAGCGAGGCGTCAAAAACATGGGCGCGAGCATGCGTCTGGGCACATGGCCGACGAAAATCGCCAAAGGCACACTCGCCGAAAAAATTTACGGCAGTCCCGAAGTGATGGAGCGCCACCGCCACCGATACGAGTTCAACATGAAATATCGCGACCAGATGAATGAAAAAGGTTTCGTTATTTCGGGCACATCACCGGATGGAACATTAGCGGAGCTGATCGAGCTTCGTGATCATCCCTATTTTGTCGGTTGCCAATATCACCCTGAATTCCAAAGCAAGCCGAACAAACCGCATCCGCTTTTCAAAGGATTCATTCAGGCGTGTCTCGAGTATCAGAGTCGTGTGACGCGCGCTCCAAGCGATCGAGAATCGCCGCGCCGAGTCCCTGAGCAGGAACTCGTTCTGCAACGATAAAGTCGAGATCTGGCTCGTCGAGCTCGCGTAAACAACGAAACAAATTGGCAGCGGCTTCACGTAAGTCTTGACTCTCACTTAGAGTTCGAACGGCTGCGAACCTTCCTTCTGGGATCGATGCATTCCAAGCCAGCAATCCGACACGATAGTTTGCCGCCAGCACGAACGATTCAGCGTTGTCGATCAAGCGAAGCGGAGTTTTCGGCGAGTAGTGAGATGGCAACTGTCCGGGTGCGGAGATTTTCCGCGACGCGCTAACGATATCGATCTTGCCAAACTCAGCGAGTTGTTCCGCAGTGATTGGCCCGCGGCGCAGGATGTCAATCTTGTTGTCGTGCACAGCGATGATGGTCGATTCGACGCCGTGCGTCGTCGGACCAGCATCAATGATCAGCGGGATGCGTCCACCTAGTTCGTCAAAAACGTGCTGAGCACTCGTGGGGCTAATCCGGCCAAACCGATTTGCGCTTGGCGCGGCGAGCGGTTTCCCGAACGCGGAAATGACTTCAGCAAAAACGTGATGCGAGCTCAGTCGCACGGCAACTGTGTCGAGCCCGGCGGTGACGATGTCTGGAATAATCGGCTGTCGGCTCAGAATGAGCGTGAGCGGTCCAGGCCAGAATTGCGAGATCAGTTTCTCGATCCGCGCGCGGGAACGATTATCGATCTTCGCAACGCGCTCGAGCCAGCTTTCATCAGGTAAATGCACGATCAACGGATCCAATCGCGGTCGCTCTTTCGCTTCGAAAACTTTTGCGACCGCAATCGCATTAAGCGCGTCAGCCGCCAGTCCGTACACGGTTTCGGTTGGGAGCGCGACAACTTCACCTTTGCCCAGCAGTTCAACCGCGCGTTTTTTGGCGGCAGTCTGGCTGCCACGCCGTAGCGTCGCCGCTACCGTTTCGGTTTTCACCTTGGCAGCTTGGCCGAGAGGACCGCTTCGGACTGTTTCTTGCGAAACGCTTCCAATTTTTTCCGAATCGCCTCGTCAGAAATAGCCAGAATAGCGCCCGCCAGGAGGGCAGCGTTTTTGGCGCCGGCTTCGCCGATAGCCAGCGTCCCCACAGGAATCCCACCGGGCATTTGTGCAGTCGAAAGAAGCGAATCGAGTCCCTGCAGCTTCGATTGAATTGGCACTCCTAAAACCGGGAGCCACGTATGTGCGGCAATCACTCCAGCCAAATGTGCCGCACCACCCGCGCCGGCGATGACGACGCGCAACCCGCGTGCTGCTGCATTCCGCGCGAACTCAGCAGTCGCGTCGGGGGTTCGGTGTGCGGAGAGAACGTGCGCCTCGTTAGGCACGCCCAGCTCATCGAGCGTCTCGACGGCATGACGCATCGTTTCCCAATCGGATTTGCTGCCCATGATCACAGCAACTAACGGCTTCAACTCAGGCATGGGCAGATTTTAGGGCGGTTGATTCGTTAGCGCCAGCAAACTCGCCATTCGGGCTTCCCGTCCATGTCGCTCGGTTCCCCGCCTGAAGCGAGTCTCCATTCTGTGAAACGCCAAGTGGCATTGTCTTCCAGCCAATGTCCCATCGGCGGAGATGCCGACACCGCAGTTAATGCGATATTGCGCGTATGAATCGTCATAGCCGGTCGATGGTCCTCATCGGCATGATGGGAGCAGGTAAGTCCGCGGTTGGGCGTTGTTTGCAATGGCGGACAGGTTTTGCGCAATTTGATACCGATGAAATGGTGAGGTCGAAGTTTGGAATGCCTATTTCGGAAATTTTCTCGGCACACAGCGAAGATGAGTTCCGGGAAGCGGAAACGGAGGTCCTTCGAAATTTATCCACCGATCAAACCGCAATCATCGTGACTGGCGGCGGAATTGTATTGCGGGAGGAGAACATCGACCTTTTGAAACGATTTGGCGTAGTGGTGTGGCTGGAGGCGGACGAAAAAACGCTTTTCAAACGAGCTTCACGAACCGGGGATCGACCGTTGTTGCAACGCAAAAATCCGGGAAAAGCGTTTACCCAAATGTTACAAGCACGCCTGCCCCTGTATGCAAAAATTGCCGATATCCGCATCGATACGTCGGAGCTTACAGATGAAGAAGTCGCGGTAGCGATTTTGAGTAAGTTCAAAAAGTATCGTCGTAAATCAGCGCCGGTTACCGCGTGATGACCGAGACAGGTACATATTCAATTGATCGCGACAACTCGCGGCTGGAACTGAAGCAACGACTGCTCTCATTTGCCCGCGAGATTGGTTTTGATTCCTGTCGCATCGCAGCCTGTGGTTCCGCGCCGCACGTGCACGAATTTCGAAATTGGCTGGACGAAGGCGGACACGGTGAAATGAGTTACATGGAGCGCGGGGAAGAAAAACGCTGTGATCCGCAGAAGGTTTTGCCGGGCGCGCGCTCGATCGTTGTTTTGGCGCTGAATTATTTCCAAGGAGACCCCAAAGCTGGCGACACGCCTGCCGCTACAGGCAAAATCGCGCGCTATGCCCGGGGTGATGACTATCACGACCTGGTTGCAAACAAGCTCGATAAAATCGACGAGTTTCTTCGCGCGTTCGACGGGCAACAGAAATGTTATGTCGATACTGGGCCAGTTTTGGAACGCGATCACGCGGCGGAGGCCGGCATCGGCTGGCATGGCAAGAGCACGATGCTAATCGACGAACGACTCGGAACATGGTTTTTTCTAGCAGAAGTCTTGACGACTCTCGAACTGCCGCCGGATGAACCCGTGCCAGACCGCTGCGGAACGTGTGAGCGCTGTATCAAAGCCTGTCCCACCGGCGCAATCACGGCCCCACATCGCCTGGATGCACGCCGCTGCATTTCTTATCTGACAATTGAACTCAAAGGTTCCATCCCGCTGGACCTTCGACCACTTATCGCAGACAGAATTTTCGGTTGTGACGATTGCCTTGACGCCTGCCCGTGGAATCGTTTTGCCCGAGTATCGCGCGAAGCCGCGTTCTTTGCACGTCCCTCGACAGTGGGCATACCGCTGCGCGATTATCTCGGTTTGAGCGATGAGGACTTCCGGTCTCTTTTTAGAAATTCGCCGATCAAACGGATCAAACGGCGCGGTTTTTTGCGGAACGTTTGTGTTGCATTGGGCAATGTTGGAGATCCATCCGATTTAGCCGCGCTTGGGCGCGCCGCAGCCGACCCCGAGCCGTTAATCGCGGAGCACGCGAAATGGGCGATTCACCAGATTCGGTCTCGATGCGGAATCACTCCGTCCCATTGGAGCACAAGACCGGCCTCATCCAGGGAGACTACAATTAATTGAATCCAAAGCTGTTCCTCGGCCCATCGTAGAATTGTTATGAACGGGATTTCGTTTGCAAGAGTCAAACAAGCGATTAATTCTGACGCCTTCACCCCGAGAACCGCGCCTCCGATGCACCAAACCGTAAGCACACCTGCGTCCGCGCCTTTGACAGTAAAACAGCGTCGCGCCCGGCGTAAAAAGCAGATCATTTGCGGATTGATCGCCTTGGTCGTGCTCTGGATTGTAGGGTCGATTATCTGGGGCAAACGGGAGAAGCCGATTCCGGTCATAACGGAGACGGCGATTCGCAAAACCATCGTGCAAACGGTTTCAGCAACGGGGAAAATACAACCTGAGGTTGAAGTCAAGATTTCGCCCGAAGTTGCCGGCGAAATCACTGAATTGCCCGTCGAGGACGGGATGCGGGTCAAAAAGAGCGACCTGCTTTTGAAAATTAAACCTGACTCCTACAAGGCGCTTCTCGAGCAGCAGGAGGCGGCGATTAGCGCAGCAAAAGCCACGAATCTTCAGCAAAAAGCCACGATGATGAAGACCGAACACGACTTCAAGCGGGCCGAAGACTTGTTCAACAAGAAGCTGATTTCAGAGCAAGAATACAACGCAGCGCAGGCTGCTTATGACGTGGCCAAAAACACTCATGAAAGTTCGCTGCACGAAATCGAACGCGCCCAAGCCGGCTCGAGCCAGGCGCGCGATCAATTGTCGAAGACGACTATTTACTCGCCCATCGATGGCACGATCACAATTCTCAACAGCAAATTGGGCGAACGTCTTGTAGCCACGGGGCAATTCGCCGGCACGGAAGTGATGCGCGTGGCCGACCTCGGCCACATGGAAGCGCGCGTCGATGTAAACGAGAACGACGTCGTGAATGTGAAGCTGGGCGACAAGGCCGAAATAAAAATCGACGCTTATGGCGATCGGAAATTTAAGGGCACCGTTTATCAAATCGGTAACACAGGGAAGACAACTGGCTCCGGCACACAGGAAGAGGTCACCAACTTTGAGGTGAAAATTCGAATCGAAGATCACGATGTGGAACTCAAGCCTGCGCTCAGTTGTACCGCGGATATCCAAACGAACGAGGTGAAAGATGTCGTGGCCGTGCCAATGCAAGCCGTCACCATCCGCACCGGCGAGAGCAATTTGAGTCCAGAAGAAATCGAAAAGAAAAAGCAGAAGGTCGCGCAACGGGACAAAGGCGACAACAACGCGGAGTTCGTCGACGGGCGTGCGGAAAAGGTGGCGCAGAAAGAAGAGCGCGAAAAACTTGCCAAGGTTGTGTTCCTGAAAAAGGGCGGCAAGGCGGAGATGGTGAAAGTGACGACTGGCATTTCCGATGACACTTACACGGAAATCAAGAGTGGCATTCGGCCCGGCGACGAAGTGATCTCGGGAAGCTATAGCGCGATCAGTCGGAAGTTGAAGGAGGGCGCGAAGGTAGCCCTCGACAAAGAAGGAATGAAATAGTCTCGACGAGCGACTGTCGAGGTTGCGATGGAAACTCGAAATTCAGTCAGACCGCTCGGCCCGGTCGTGATCGACATTGAAAACATCACCAAAGACTACGTGATGGGTGAGGAAGTCGTGCGCGCGCTGCGCGGCGTGACCTTGCAGATACGCCGCAACGAATACATCGCCATCATGGGGCCGAGCGGCAGCGGTAAATCGACGCTCATGAACATGCTCGGCTGCCTCGATACCCCGTCTTCCGGCCGCTACGAGTTCAGCGGCAAAAACGTTGCCGAAATGGATGACGACGAGCTCGCAGCCGTTCGCAATCGGGAGATCGGCTTCGTGTTTCAAACGTTCAACCTTCTGCCGAGATCGACATCGTTACGTAACGTCGAGCTGCCGCTCATCTATGCCGGGGTCGATCCCGAACGGCGCGAAGCACGCGCGACCCAGGTGCTGGCAGACGTTGGCTTGGGCGATCGCATCCATCACAAACCCAATGAACTTTCCGGCGGTCAACGCCAGCGCGTGGCCATCGCCCGCGCGCTCGTCAACGGACCATCAATTATTCTTGCCGATGAGCCGACCGGTAATCTCGATTCCAAAACCGGTGACGAAATCATGGAGTTGTTGGAGAATTTATATCAGAGCGGCAACACAATTATCCTCGTCACGCATGAACGAGACATCGCCGCCCACGCGCGTCGCACCGTGCACTTGCGCGACGGACTCATTGAGATGGATCACGCCGGATTTATTGCAGAGCTCGATATGCCGGTTGCGAGATAAGTTCGACATGAAACGTCTTCTCTACGAGCTGAGCGAAAGCTGGAAAATCGCGGCTGCGCAAATGCACTCGAACCTGACGCGTTCAACGCTCACCGCGCTCGGCGTCATTATCGGCATTATTGCCGTGACGTTGATGGGCACCGCCGTGAACGGGATATCCATAGGTTTCGATAAAAGCATGGCCGTGCTCGGGGATGACGTTCTCTACGTTACGCAATGGCCGTGGAAGCCCGTGGACGATTGGTGGAACTACCGCGACCGCAAAAAAATCAAAACCGAATGCGCCGAGACCTTGAACCGGATGATCGCGGCGACCCCAAACTCGAACCTGGTCGTCGCGGTGCCGACATCGAATTTCACGCGATCCGTGAAATATGGCGGTAGTCAGGTGGACAATGTCTTCGTTCTTGGGACTACGTCGGATTTCATCATAACGTCGACCATCGATTGTACGGCTGGGCGATTCTTCAACGAACTCGAATCGCGTGGCGGTGCCAATGTTGTCGTGATCGGCTATGACATCGCCGACGCGCTTTTCCCGTCAGAAAACCCGATCGATAAATCAGTGCTGATCAATGGTCAATTGTTCAAAGTCATTGGCGTAAACACGCGACAGGGCACGTTTCTCGGTTTGTTCAGCTGGGACTCGATGGTAGCGATGCCGTTGGCCGCATTTAACAAATATTTTTCGGCCAAAACCGAATCGGATGTCCGTGTGAAAGTGAAAGACAAGACCAGACTCGCCGATGCCAAAGATGAGCTCACTGGTTTGATGCGGCGCGTGCGTGGGTTGCCGCCGGAGAAAAAGGACGATTTCTCGATCAACGAGCAACAAGCCTTCAAAAGCACGCTCGATCCAGTGAAGAACTCAATTGCGATTGCCGGGCTCTTTATCACCGGCTTATCGCTTTTCGTCGGCGCGATTGGGATCATGAACATCACGTTTGTTAGCGTGAAAGAGCGCACCAAAGAAATCGGAACACGCAAAGCGCTCGGGGCTCGGCGACGAACAATCTTGCTGCAGTTCCTGATCGAATCGACAGCGCTTTGTCTCCTCGGTGGATTTATCGGGCTCGCGTTTGCCTACTTAATGTGCTTTGGGATCGGCAAAGCTTTCCCCTCTTTTCCGATTCATTTCTCGATCGGCCTCGTAATGGTGAGCATGATTGTTTCAATACTCACGGGCTTGTTCTCGGGATTCGCGCCAGCTTGGACAGCGTCGCGCCTCGATCCCGTAACCGCGCTCAGATATGAATAAAAATCGAAATGTTATTTAGCGAAATCATCAAGATGGCGTGGTCGTCCCTTGGTGCGAACAAGCTTCGCTCCGCGCTGACGATGCTCGGCATTACCATTGGCGTCTTCTCGGTGATCTCGGTCATGACTGCGATCGGCGCATTGCAATACTCGATTGAGAACGGCATTAGCTTTCTCGGTTCCAACATCTTTCAGTTCGCCAAATATCCGGCCAATGTCAGTGCGAGCGGCGATGTGCAGGAAAAATTTCGCAACCGACACAACATCACCTATAAGCAGGCGCTGCATTATTACCGGTTGATGGAAGGCGAGGCCCGCGAGATTTGCCTCAAGAGTTTTGGTTACGAAGTGAAAGGCCAGGCGGTTTATAATGGAATAAAGACAACTCCGAGTCTTCTAATTGTCGGAACGAATAAAAGTTTTCTGACCGCGAACGCTCACACACTCGCCTACGGACGGAACTTGAACGATGAAGACGTCGAGCTTGCGCGGCGCGTGATTGTCGTCGGAAAAGTGATCGAGAAAAGATTGTTTCCGCATGAAACGCCGATTGGCAAAGTCATTCGCGTAAGCGGACATACGTACACGATCATTGGGGTGCTCGCGGAAAAAGGGACGGCCTTCGGTCAAAGCCAGGACGACTTTGTGATCATGCCCATCACGCGCTTCTTTGAAGATTACGGAGAAACGAAACGCACCGTTAATATCGCGACCCAAGCGTTCACGCAAGATACCTACAATCGTACGTTCGATCGTGCGATCGGCGCCATGCGGATCGCGCGCGGCTTGCGGCCGGACCAGCCAAACGACTTCGAGATTTACAGCAATGACTCGCTCAAGAGCGCGTTCGTGAACGTGGCGGGATATGTGCGAGTGGGCGCGTTCGTCATAAGTCTCATCGCGCTCGTCGCCGCTGGAATCGGCATCATGAACATCATGTTGGTGAGCGTGACGGAACGCACAAAGGAAATTGGCGTTCGGAAATCGATCGGTGCGCGTAGCCGCGATATTTTGCGGCAATTTTTGACCGAGGCCGTTTTCATTTCCGAGGCTGGCGGTGTTCTTGGAATCATTCTCGGAATCATTGCCGGCGACCTGCTGGCCGCGTGGCTCAAGGTCGACACCATTTTCCCTTACGGCTGGGCTATTGCCGGCCTTCTTGTCTGCTCTGCAATCGGGATCGGCTTCGGTCTTTACCCGGCCTATCGCGCGGCGAACCTCGATCCGATCGAAGCGTTGCGATACGAATAACGATTGTTACCGAGGAGATTCGGGCGCGATCAGATCCTCGGCTGCTACGATTTGCCAGCGTCCATTTCGCCGAATCCAAGTATCGGTCCACACAAAGCGGCCACGCTCACCAGTGCGTCGCTCCCAGGATTCGTCGCCTTGCGCAATCGCAGTGTCGCCGTAAAACCTGACCTTGACCTCATTAAGGCGATTGGAAACGAAATATTGCTGTGCATTTCGCGTGTCGGCGATCATTTTCGTTTTGTCGTAACGCGTCCCCTTCGGATCTACGCCCAGGAAATCATCCGCAAGAATCCGTTCGACTGTGCTCGGGTCGCCAGTGGCTACCGATTCCGCCCACTGGCGTTCGCTTTCGACAATGTAGCGCTCTGCTTCCTTCTGATCGTTTCGCGCGCATTGACAGAGCAAGCAGCAAAGCGAGCCAGCAATCAGAAAGTTGTCGATTCTCACCTTGCCGACCGGATGCTCACTCTAATCCGAGAGCTTTGAATGTCGCATCCACATTTTTGAAATGAATGTCGAGTGAGCAAAGCCGATCGATTTCCGACGCTGAAAGCCTCGACATAATCTCTGGTTCGCGTTTTGCGTTTTCGGCAAATGTCCCCTCGCCTTTCCAGGTTTTCATTGCGGCGCGCTGCACCGCTTCATATGCAGCTTTGCGTTCCGCACCCGCGCTCGTGAGAGCAAGTAGGATCGACTGGCTAAAATACAGACCCTTCGTCAGGGCGAGATTTTGTTGCATACGTTCGGGATAAACCTGCAGCTTTTCGACAACTTCGCGCAACTTCGTCAGCATGTAGTCGAGCAGGACGCACGAGTCCGGAAGAATAATTCGCTCGGCGCTTGAATGACTGATGTCGCGCTCGTGCCACAGCGCGACATTTTCCAGAGCCACAACGGCGTTGCCGCGAATAACGCGCGCCAGGCCGCTCAATCGTTCGTTGGTAATGGGATTGCGCTTGTGCGGCATCGCCGAACTGCCTTTTTGGCCTTCGCCAAAAAATTCTTCTACTTCCAGCACTTCGGTCCGCTGGAGATGACGAAATTCAGTCGCCCAGCGGTCAATGCTTGAGGCGATCACGGCGAGCGTGGTCATAAATTCCGCGTGCCGGTCGCGCTGCACGATCTGGGTCGAAAGCGTTGCCGGCTTTAATCCAAGTTTCTCACATACGCTTCGCTCGATTTTTGGATCGATATGCGCGTGCGTGCCGACCGCGCCGCTTATCTTGCCGACTCGAATCCGCTCCCGCGTCTGTGTAAGACGTTCTTCCGCGCGGCCGAATTCGTCATACATCAGCGCAAGTTTCAGACCGAACGTGATTGGCTCGGCATGGACACCGTGGCTGCGCCCGATCATCGGGGTCATTTTGAACCGCCGCGCCTGGTTAGCGATCGCCGTTCGTAGAGATTTCAGATCGGCCAAGAGAAGGTCGCACGATTCATTTAACTGCACGGCCAGCGTCGTATCCAAAATGTCGGACGACGTAAGCCCCTGGTGAATCCACCGCGCTGCCGGCCCTACTGAGCCAGCGACATTTTCGAGAAAAGCGATGACGTCGTGATTGGTCCGCTTTTCGATCTCAAGGATTTCGGGAATTGAAAATCTCGCGCGCTTCCGAATCTCTACGGCATCCTGCTTCGGAATTTGACCAAGCTCCGCCATCGCCTCACAGGCGAGAACTTCGATATCCAGCCAAATCTGAAACTTGCGCTCGTCCGACCAGATTTTGCTCATCTCTGGACGGGAATAACGATCGATCACCAGACGAACATAGAGTTTTCAGCGATGATTTCCAAAGTGAAATCGCAGGCCAATTGAAGAGGCAAGCGCGTCGTGCAATTCATAATTGCCTTGGAAAAACGTTGTAGGGCGAGAGCTCCGCCTGCAATCCGTAGGTTCCCATTTTATCCGCCTGAGGCGGGTGCCCGCAAGCGGCGCGCTTGCCCTACAACGGCTCCTTCTTAATTAGACGCCGCCTCCTCCGAAGACTGGGCACAGTTTGATATTGCGCTAGCAAACCAAAACGATGCACCCGACACCGCCTGAGGCGGGCCATTGCAGAATTCGCGACCTAACAAACCCGAGCGGGCAAGAACCGTCCTTTGTCTTGCAGACGCACCCGGCCGCTGGCGAAAAGATCAGCGATCGTCGCGACTGTCTCTCTGTTGCTGCTCGTGCAGGAACTGACTGCCAGGATCAGATCACCCAGCGACAGACCCGAAAATTTTCGTGGCTTCAAAATTTGTCTATTTCTTTTCATACGATTGCCTCCGTTTCGGGAAGCAATTTCAATACCATTCCTATTTGTGAATATCTCATCCATAAGCCCTATGCAGTTATTCATCTTTTATGCACCTTATGACTGACCGCTCGCCGACACTTTTGTTCAATTTTCAAACACAAAATCTTGCATGCGTGGCCTCACAGAGGGCGAGATTTAGGTGAAGCGCCGTGAATGAAGACGGGCTTCCTATCTCAGATTTCGACTTTCCGGTTCGAGGCGCAGACTGCTTTATGCGCCAGAGCGCGGCTTCATCAACCGCATGCTCAACATGTACAAAGCCGCAAAAAGCGCGACTATGAGCAGGATGCCCCTGGATTGTCCGTGGATAAACCGGACCAGCGCGTCCGGACTCGTCAAAAGCTCCGGCTCGAGGCGGTAGGCCTTGTCGCCGAGATAAGCCAGAATCCAACACCAAAGCGCCGACCCGGCAATCGTCATAAGACTGAAAAGGCCGAAGTTCATTCGAACGATCCCTGCTGGAATCGAGATCAGATGGCGAACCACGGGAAGAAGCCGCGCGAAAAAGACTCCGCCGGCCTCGTAGCGGGCGAGCCAATGCTCGGCTTGCTCCAGTTTTTTCGGATTCAACAACACAAAACGGCCATACTTCACGATCAGCGGACGTCCAATTAGCCGCGACGCCCAATAAGTGATAGCCGAACCAAGATACGATCCGAGCACACCTGCGAGCACTACGCCCGTGAAACTGAGTTTTCCCTGCGCTGCCAGAAATGCAGCCGGTGGAATGACGATTTCGCTGGGCACCGGAAAGATGGAACTTTCCATCGCCATCAACACTATGATTCCGACGTAGCCGCCGG
>Ga0193730_1000109_pt1 | contig 27745 bp, 26 predicted proteins | sample U1a1metaG_FD_144919 | JGI IMG/M metagenome (GOLD analysis project Ga0193730, IMG submission 144919) | Soil microbial communities from a riparian zone of the East river system, Colorado, United States - U1a1 | ecosystem: Environmental > Terrestrial > Soil > Riparian zone | place: USA: East River...
CAACCGAAGGGCATGAAGCCACCGTGCGCGCTGAAGTTCTCGGTGTGTGCGGAGGTTGCGATCAGCGCGACAACCGTCACGGCCGGAACCAGGAGCTTCCAGCAGACCGCGAGCATGTTGATGTCGGCGAGCCAGCGCACGCCCATGACGTTGATCGTGCAGAAGAGCAAGAGCAGCGTTCCCGCCACGAAGTAGCCCTGGACGGTCAGTACCGGCCGGCCGCCCGAGACGGTCGTGAGCGAGGAGATGTAGTTCGACGTGTACAGGAGCATGGCTTCGACCATGATCGGCCCCACGGTCACGGCGCCGAGAAACGCGATCCAGCCACTGGTGAAGCCGATCAAGTTCCCGAAGGCGTATCGGGGGAACCGCGCGCTGCCTCCCGCCACCGGGTACATCCCTCCGAGCTCCGCGTGAGTCAATGCGAGGAGCATCACCACGCCGCCTCCGAGCACCCAGGAGATGACGGCGGCTGGCCCGGCGAGCGACGAGGCATACAGGGCGCCGAACAACCAGCCCGCGCCGATGATCGATCCCAAGGACGCGAAAAGGAGCCCGAGCAAGCCGATATCGCGCCGCAGCTTTCGCTCCGCGCGTTCGGGAGTAACCGCCAATGGTTGCGCGAGTTCGGCCGTCGCTTGACCCCTTCCAATGTGCCCGCCCGGAGATCTACTCGGGGATGGCCCCGATCATGGCCCATCTCCACGCGTGTCACAACCTCTGAGACGCCTCGCTTCGGTCTTCCGCTAGGCCTCCGCCCGACTACCCCTTCGCCGTTCCAGGTCCCGCCGAGCACTACGGCCGATCAGGTTCTTGCGGTCTAGTTCGGACGCCGATCGTGGGGGTAAAGCGCGGGTTCGAGTCCCGTCGCTCCCGCTAGAAGCTTGCGCCGAGTTAAGCGGGGGTGCGACGAAACTCCTGCTCGAGCGCCGTGAAGGTGTGTTCGAACGCGCGCCGGATTGCACGCGGGAGCAGCGTGACGTCGAATATCCAGGCGATCCAACGGCGTGGCTCGTATTCGACGACGAGGCGATAGACCAAGCAGTCCGCGTCGCGCTCGAACCGGCGCTCATGGTGCGCGTCAGGCAGCCCAGGTTGCGTGCTGGTGTAGGCAACGAGCCGGTTCGGCTCGAACGTCGTCAGCGTCAGCGTGAGCTCGCGCTCGCGGCCAAGGAGTCGGATCACGAGCCGCGCTTCGTCACCACTCGCGTTCCACCGTGAACCAGGCTGGAGGCGCACGTAACCTGGCCAGAACTTCGACCAGTTATCGGTGTTCGTGACGAACGCGAAGACACGCTCGGCCGGCACGTCGTACCGACGACTGGCAGAGATGCGCTTCATTTACGTGCCGAGGCGGTTGTGATGCCGAGCTGAAGAATCAAAGTACCGTCGCCGGTGAACTGCTGCCAATCGTCGACGACCTCGCGCTGCAGAGCAGCCCGTACTTCTTCGTCCAGTTGAGCAACGAGCGTCTCCAATTGATCGGCGCGCGACAGCGACTCGTACGCATCCAGCCACGCTGACGTCGCATACGACTCACGTCCACGCTCGAGCTCACCGATGGCCGGCACCATCGCTGCCTGAACAGTACGCCCGAAGGCGCACCGTGCTCAACCCTGCGGCCCCCTTCTTAGGCGGATCGCGGAGGTGTCGCCGGAAGAGACATGCGAGTGGTCGACCTAGATCGGTGCCACGGTCGCGACTGCCGCCGCTGGACGACATCCGTCGGCGTGCCGCCCGCGTAATGGCCTGAGAAGGAGTCTGTGTCCAGTCCGGGAGGTAAGGCATGACCGAAGCGAGTCTCTACGAACGGCTCGGTGGCGCGTTCGCCATCGCAGCAGTAATCGACCACTTCAGCGACGCGGTCGTACGGAACCCGATCGCGGGTCAAGGGTCGAAGGACCCTGAACTAGACGAATGGAGCACAAACGATCTAGGCAGGCTTGCAGGGCTGAAATTCATGCGCACTCTCTGGGTCTGCGAGGTTGCGGGCGGCCCCCAGGTCTATGCAGCCACGAAGCCGGGCAAGACTCACCTCGGCCTGGAAGAAGCGCATCGGGTCCTGGAGATCTCTCCCGTCATCTTCGACGAAGTGGCGGCCGAGCTTTCGCGATCGCTTGACCACTTCAACGTGCCCGAGCGGGAGAAGGGAGAGGTCCTGGCCGCATTTGCTGCGCACAAGGGTGAGGTGACGGAGGGCTACTCGGGGCAGTACGAGTCCTAGGTACGTGGGTAATCCGAGGGTTCGAATCCCGTCTCTCAGGCGCGGGCTGGGCTCGCCTCATGCCTGCTGGCCGGGTCGACCCCAGCGAAGGAGAGGAAGTCCTTCATCCGGAACGACGCTCGCAGTCTCGACCCGCACAGTCCCCTTCGAGCTTCCGCCTTGCCGGTCAGAAACCGACGTCGGGACTAGAGTGCGTCTCATCGAAGCTCTCTCACGATCTGAGAGCAATAGGGCTAAGATCGCGCATTGACGAGGAGAGGAGGCACGATGGCGAAGAGCGTTCGCGACGCGATGACCGAGGATCCCCGCTCGATCGCCGCATCGGCGTCGGTGGTCGAGGCCGCGCGACTGATGCGAGAGGAGCACATCGGCTCGCTCCCGATAACCGACAACGAGCAGCTTGTCGGGATGATCACCGACCGAGACATCACGACGAGAGTGGTCGCCGAGGCCGCAGACCCCAAGGTGACGTCGGTCGGCGACGTCTACTCTCAGGACCTGATCAGTGTTGAGCCCGACAAAGATCTCGCAGAGGCGCTCCAACTCATGGCCCGCCACCAAGTTCGGCGGCTGCCTGTCGTCGAGAACGGCAGGCTCGTCGGAATCGTTGCGCAGGCCGACATCGCCCTAACGGAGAACGAGAAGAAGACCGGTGAGCTCGTCGAGGCGATCTCTAAGCGCTCAGAGGGAGAGCGTAGGTAGCGTCGTCCGGACAGCGCGTTAGGTGATCGATCTCGCGACGGGCGATCGAGGCTGACCCGATCGTCACGTATGCGGTCGGTGCTCAGAATGCATTCGCCGCCGACTTCCACTCCCGGAGGCGCTGGGCGATGAGCTGGGCCCGCTCCTCCTCGCTCCCGCCCTCCAGCACCTGGAGGTCTGAAGGGTCGGCTCGAAGGTAGACGCCGGAGGTTCGGGCATTCAGCCCGGCGTCGCGATCCGACCGCGTCGTCCAGTACCCGGTGGCGCGGTCGGTGGTCTCCACCCTGATCTCGCCGGTGCCCTCGAGCTGCGGGGCATCCGGCTGCAGAGGGCGCTCGCCCCTCCAGAAGTAGAAGATGCCGGCCGGATCCCTGCGCTCCTTCGCGGCCTCGCTCCAGTAGCGGGCCGACAAGGTGCCGTCCTCTTGCCAGGACCGGCCGTTCACATTCAGGCCACCGTCGCGGTCCCGCGAGATGCGCAGGAGGCTCACCGCCGACGGTTCGTACTCGCTCCGCGCGGTCAGCGAGAGCTGCCACCACAGCCCCTCGACCGGTCCGCGGCGTCCCTCGGTCTCTATCGCCTTGCGGAGCTTCTTGTTGATCGCGCGAACCTCCGCCGGGTTGGTGGCTGGGTCGTAGCGGACGGAGGTCAGCCCGAGCAGGTCGCTCGGCAGCTTCGAACCGTTTGCGTGGAGGATGAACGTGCGCCGGATGCCGAGCGCGCCGCCGAACAGCCCGGCCTCGAACACCACATTGTCGCGCGGCGACGCCTGGCCGGACTGGGACGCATCCGTCGCGGTCCAGTCGTCCTGGGCGAACACGAACGCCGCGAAATCGACCTCCTGGGAGAGCTCGACGAGCCGGTCGAGGGTCGACCGCCCGGGGTTGAAGGTGGTCGTCCATGGCTCGACGTCGGCGACATCCTCGAGCCCGCGCGTGATCGCCTGGAGCAGCTTGGCCTGCTTGCCCGACGACCCGAGGAAGATGCGCGGCTTGTTCATACGCGACTCATGATGACGGACCGGCGAAGGGATTCGGTATCCACGCGTACGCAGACCGGTCAGCCAGCCGATCCGCGCCGTCGCATTCGTGGGGAGCGACAGATGATTTTTCACCGCGCCGCCGGTCTGATAGGTAGGCCTTTGGATTACGACCGGGAGGTACGACCTCGATGTCACGAACCCTGCTGTTGATTGGCACGCGCAAAGGCGCCTTTTTCCTGGAAAGCAACGACAGGAAGACGTGGGAGCTGCACGGCCCGTTCTGCGAAGGCTGGCCGGTGTACCACGTGATCCACGACCCAAAGAGCGGCGCCGTCTACGCCGCGGCCGCGAGCGAATGGCATGGTCAGGCGATCTGGCGGAGCGGCGATCGCGGTGAGACCTGGACGCACTCGAGCGAGGGGATCGCGTACGACGCCGACTCCGGCCGCAAGATCTCGAAAGTCTCAACGCTCGCCGTCAGCGACAGCCGTCTGCTGGTCGGCGTCGAAGCGCCCGGGATCTTCGAAAGCAGCGACGAAGGGCAAACATGGTCGTTGCTGTCGACCCTCGCCGGACAACCGGGAAGCGAGGCGTGGGACGATCCGTCGAATCAGCCGCCCGGCCATCTCGGCATCTCGGCGCTGATGTTCGACCGTGAGGACGCAGACCGGTTCTGGGCGATCGTGCAGGGTGTCGGCCTGTTCGAGACGATGGACTACGCGCAGTCGTGGTCGCCGCGTAACCGCGGGCTTCGCGCCGACTGGCCGCGCGAGCATGACGAGGTCGGTTTCTGCGTGCACAAGCTCGTCCGCTCGCCCGTCGACGGCGACCGCATGTATCAGCAGAACCACGTCGGCATGCACCGCAGCGACGATGCAGGTCAGACGTGGACGGAGATCACCGAAGGCTTGCCCACGGAGTTCGGATTCGCCGCCGCAACGCATCCACACGATCGAGACACGTTCTATGTCATCCCGCTTGATCCGGGTCATGGACGGACGATGCCGGAAGGCCACGCGGCCGTCTGGCGGACGCGCGATGCCGGCTCGAGCTGGCAGTCCCTGGACCGCGGCCTGCCGCAGCGCGACGCGTATGTCGGTGTCTTGCGCGAGGCGATGGCTGTCGATTCCGAGGATGCCCCCGGTCTCTACTTCGGGACGAGCACCGGGCAGGTTTTTGCGAGCGCCGACGAAGGCGACACGTGGACGCAGATTTCCGACTATCTCCCGCCGATCTCCTCGGTCGAGGTCGCTGCGATCGAGTAATGGCAGACGTCCGTCTCCCGTCGACGCTGCAGCCGCTCTTCCCGGGGCTCCCGCGACAGGTCAACGTGCGGGCGACCACGGTCCGCGACGTGATCGACCACCTCGAGCACGAGTGGCCTGGGATTCGCGACCGTCTGTGCGAGCCCGGACCGACGCTCCGTCGTCACATTCACGTGTACGTGAACCGCGAACGCGCGAAACTCGACACGCCCGTTGCGGAGCAGGCGCGTGTGGACGTCATTGCGGCAATCAGCGGTGGCTGACCGCACTGCGCGACAGGCGAGTGAAGGAGAGATAACGCAAATCGGCGGGCAGCCGCCCCGAAACCCTGCGTCTTGTCCGGGGCGGCTGCGCGCCGGCTGCTTTCGGCTCTAGCCGGTATGGCCGAACCGTTGCGCCTGAGACTAGGACCACCGAAGCAGCGGTGAAAGGGGGGAAATCCCTACGAAATCGTGCGACTTCCCTTCCGACATCCTCGCTTTTAGACACTTCTTAGCCGGCGCTCAGCTCCTGCTTAGTCGCGACTGGTGAGATGAGTTCATCCAGCGAGCGAAAGGACGGAACCGATGAACGAGCAGCGACCAACGACGAGCAGCGAGTCGCCTGAGCCCAGGGTTTCGAGCAGTCGCGCTGCCGGAAGCGTGGCGCCTCTTCGGATGATGCGGCGCATCCACGTCCGCACCGCGCTCCTCGCCCTCGTCGCCCTCGTCGCGATCGGCAGCGGTACGGCCTATGCGGCAACGCGAACGACGAGTCCTCCCATCGGCACGGGCGTCGTGGTCATCGACACGAACCTGGCCTACCAGAATGCGTCCGCGGCGGGCACGGGGATCGTGCTTACGTCGTCGGGAAGGATCGTGACCAACAATCACGTGATCGCCGGTGCGACAACGATCCGGGTGGTCGTCCCGAAGACGAAGCACACCTACACGGCGCGGGTCGTCGGCTACAACACGACAGCAGACGTCGCCGTACTACAGCTACAGAAGGCCTCGCACCTGAAGACGGTGACGGCCGGTAACGCCTCGAACCTCAAACTCGGCGCACGCGTCACCGCGGTCGGCAATGCTGGCGGCACTGGGACGCTCACGTCTTCACGCGGCAACGTGACCGGGCTGAACAGGTCGATCACGGTCCAAGGCGACAACGGGACGACCGAACAGCTCACCGGGCTCATCGAGACGAACGCACCGCTCCAGCCGGGAGACTCCGGCGGCCCGCTGCTGAACAGCGCGGGCCGCGTGGTTGGAATCGACACGGCCGCATCAAGCAGCTCTCCCTTCGCTGTCTCCGCCTCGAACGACGGTTACGCAATCCCGATCGGGAAGGCAACGACGATCGCGAAGCAGATCGTCTCGGGTAGGTCGTCCGCGACGGTACACATAGGTGCCACCGCGTTCCTGGGGGTGCAACTCGGGAACGCGCCCTCCTTTGTGGGCCAGGGCGCAACGATCGTCGGCGTCGTCCCCGGCGCACCGGCCGCAGCGGCAGGACTCGTTCCCGGCGATGTGATCATGGCGGTCGCGGGTAGGGCCGTAAGCGGCCCGACCGACATCGCGCCGATCATCCTCGCGCACAAACCCGGCGACAAAGTCACCATCACCTACTACGACGCAAGCGGACAGAGCCAGAGCGCAAGCGTCACCCTCGGCAGCGGGCCACCGCAGTAGTCCCGTCGCTCTCTCATGGTGATCCGAACCAGGTAGTCAGTGCGTCGCGCAATCCGGTGTCTGTGCCGTCGCCCACCCAGGCGACGTACCCATCGGGTCGGATGAGAACAGCAGCAGGGGCTGCTACTTGGCCCAGGACCGGCAGCTCCCAATCGCCCGCATATTCGGCGTCGATCGCCAACACCCGGTCCGCCCATGGGGAGATGTCGAAACCCCAGGGCTTGCCGAGGTTCAGAAGGACCGGGTGGGCGTCGTGGAGGAGGGTGAATACTCGCACCGTGCCACCGGGGGTGACGAGGTCGAGATCGGGCATGCGGCGTCCGAGGAGCGGGTGGCCTTCGCCGAGGTCGTAATGGATGTCCAAGCCGGACATCATCGCGGCGAATCGTTTGCGCGGCTCGTCCATGCTCAGCAGCTCGGACACGGTGTCGCGCAACGCCTCAGTGCGATCGTCGGCGCGCATGAGCGCGACCTGCGCCATCGTGTTGCGCAGCACGCGGGCAGCGACCGGGTGGCGCTCGGCATGGTAGGTGTCGAGCAGGCTTCCCGGTGCTGTTCGGTCGACCACCTGGGCCAGCTTCCAGCCCAGATTCACCGCATCCTGCACACCGGTGTTGAGGCCCTGTCCCCCGACGGGGGAATGCACGTGCGCCGCGTCGCCGGCCAGCAGGATCCGTCCCTTCCGGTAGGCCGCGGCCTGTCGGGTCATGTCGGTGAATCGGGTGATCCAGGTGGGACTGTGGATCCCGTAGTCGGTCCCGTACACGGCGATGAGCCCCTCGCTCAGATCGCGCAGGGTGGGCTCGTCCGTGTTTCCGACCCGCGACTCGGTCAACATGACCCCCACCGTCCCGCCTTTCTCGTAGATCACCTCGCCGCCCTTGATCTCGTACTCCACCTTGCCGATGGCATGCATGCCCGAGGGACTGCGACGAGTGCCCGTTTCCGGCTCCTCGGTCATCTCGACCTCGGCGAGCAGCGCGCTCATGGTCGCATCCCAGCCGGGGAAATCGATGCCGGCCGCCTTACGGACCAGACTGCGTCCTCCGTCGCACCCGACGAGATAGTGCGCACGCAGCGACTGTCCGTCCGACAGCGCGACGCCGACGCCGGTGTCGTCCTGCGCGAACCCCGTCAGCTCGCGTCCGCGGTACATCGTCACCGGTAGCTCGCCGACCCAGCCGGCCAGGATGCGCTCGATGTGTTTCTGCCACAGTCCGAGCGCGTATGGGTGCCGGGTGGGAAAGTCGCTGATGTCAAAACGGGTGCTGCCGAACGAAGCGACCTGGACCACCTGCCCCTCCGAGAGGAACCGATCGGCGATTCCACGCTGATCGAGAACCTCGATGGTGCGTGAGTGCAGACCGCCTGCGCGCGAGCCGGGGAGGTCCTGGCTGGAGCGCCGCTCGACAATCGCAACGTCGACGCCCGCCAACGCCAACTCACCCGCCAGCATCAGCCCCGTGGGACCGCCTCCGGCGATCACCACCGCATGCTCGGTCATCGCCACACTCCGGCCGGATACGTCGACAACGACACACGCATTTCGCTCCCTCCATTCTCCGTAGGCGTTGGCTTGCGCACCGTGATTGTGCGGCACGACTGGGGGCTTGCCGCAAGCCCCAACTGCGGTGTAAATTGGAAGTGGAGACGAGCGGCAACGTCCTTTCCTTGTTGTCGCTGCCGTCGGCCACCATCCTCCGAAGCGGCCGCGCGACGCTTACGGCGACACCGCCGGCCCTAGAGGATCTCCACGAGTCTCCGGGACAATCCGATGTCTCCCGCTCAGTGAGCAGCAGCGCACGCAACAACCTCGTCGGCGCGGGGCGGCTTTGGATTCCAGACGTAGTGGCTGCCAGGGCCGGCTGCTTGTGGCGATTGCTACGCGCTACCCAAAGGGGGTAGACAAGGCCGTCCTCCTGATTACGATGCGACGCTCAAGAACAGGCCCAGGGCTGCCTCTCCTTCTTCGCGGCCCGTTGTTCACCCTCCCCCGTGCCGACCTCTCTCCGCAGCCGCCTGCTGACGTGCGCATTCGCCGTGACGTTGTTCTGCAGCACGGTTGCTGTTCTGCACGACGCGACAGCGGCGGCAGCGCAACATGAACCTTCGCCTGACGGCCACAAGCGGACGACTCGAACCCTCGGCGATCGCGCAGCGGCAATTGCCGTCAAAGAGGTGGGAGTGCCATATCGCTGGGGAGGCTCCTCGCCGGCGACCGGCTTCGACTGCTCGGGGCTCGTCTACTGGACGTACGCCCGGCTCGGCATCGCGCTCCCGCACAGCTCTTACGCGTTGTTTGATACGGGCCGGCGCGTCGCACGTTCGCGGATGCGCCCCGGCGACGTGCTCATCTTCTCCGGGCTCGGACACGTCGGCATCTACATCGGGCGCGGGCGTATGGTCCATGCGCCTCACTCGGGCACCGTCGTGCAGGTGGTCACGTTGGGAAGCTCATCGTATGGATCCCGGATCGTCGGCATCCGGCGCATTCGCAAGCACTGACGCACTCCTTCCTCACTGTGAGTGAAGCGCGCCGTGAGTGCGCCGAAACGCTGACGTACCCTTTCGCTCGCTTCCGCTCCGATCTATGACGGAAGGCCACTGGCCTTTCAACCGATCGGAGTGCGCATGTCAAGAGTCCTGCTGGTCGTCACCCTCGGAGTACTGCTCCTCCTTCCTGCCGCCGCCGATGCCGCCGAGTCCACCGATGTCGTCGTCAGCCAGATTTACGGAGGCGGCGGAAACGCGGGCGCCACATTTCGGAACGACTACGTCGAGCTCTTCAACGCCGGGTCCGGCACCGTCGACCTGGCGGGCTGGACAGTGCAGTACGCCACGGCCGCTGGAGCAACATGGCAGGCGACCGCCCTTGCGGGAACGATCGCGCCGGGCCGCTCGTATCTGGTTCAGCTGGCATCGAACGCCGACGTCGGCGCCGCTCTTCCGACGCCGGACGCGACCGGAACGAGCAATCTCGGCGCGGCGAGCGGGAAGATTGCGCTCGTTCCCGGTGCGGCCGCGCTCAACTGTGGCGCCTCGGCCGGAAGTTGTTCGGGGCTCGTCGAGGATTTCGTCGGCTACGGCGATGCGAGCGATTTCGAGGGCTCCGGATCCGCCGCGGCGCTTTCCAACACCACGGCCGCGGTTCGTGCGAACAGCGGTTGCACTGACACGAATGACAATGCAGCCGACTTCACGGCGGCCACGCCTGCGCCACGGAACTCAGCTTCTCCGGCGCACGTGTGTGCGGGCACGCCTTCCTCCGGGCCGAGCGGGTCCGTGAACGTCGCTCTCGACGTCGCTTCCGTCCTCACCATGTCACTCGATCGTCCGTCGCTCAGCTTTGGAACCTTTACGTCCGGCGATCGGCCGGCGCCGCTCCCCGAGCGGGTCACCGTGTCGAGCAACAACACTGCCGGCTACTCGCTCGTGGTCGCTCGGACGACCTTCGCCCCGACCGACCTTCCGCTCGCGCTGTCGGCGACCGCACCTGCCGGCGGAACGCTAGGAGGCGCGCTCGGCGGTGGCGCACTCGTTCCGATCCCGATCGCCCCGGCGACGGGGCTGACCGTCGGCACGAAGTCCGCAGCGAGTGCAGCAGACGGAGATGTCTGGGCGACAAACATCGGTTTCTCTGCTCCGTTGCCGCTCGTCGCGACCGGCCGCTACTCGGCAACCGTGACGTTCACGGCGGTCGCTCGTTGAAAAGAGCGCTCGGGCCTGCCGTCTTCGCCGGGCTTTTGCTGACCGCCTCCTCCTCAGAGGCGGTCAGCGCCGATCGGCCTCGCGTCGCGCTCTCCGTCTCGCCCGCACGACTCGCATTTGCCGCACCCGGTTCGAGGAGGATCAACCTGCGGAACGACGGCACCGAGCAGGTCGTGGTCGACGTCCTTCGGCGAACCGTCGTCGCGAGGTGGCTCCAGATCTCACCGGAACGCTTGCTCCTCCGCCCCGGGAGAAGCGCAGTCTTGACCCTCCGCGCCGAGGCGAGACGACACGCCGAACCCGGCGACCATCACGTGCTGGTCCTACTGACGACGCGCCCGCAGCACGGAAGCCGCGTTGCCCTTCGGCTAAGGCTTGGGGTCCGGGTCAGTGTGCGGATGCCGGGCAGGATCGTCCGCCGTCTCGCGTTGGGCGGTGTTCGCGTCCACCGGGCGCGGAGCTTACGGTTCATCCTCGTCCAGGTCGTCAACCGCGGCAACGTCACCGTGCAACTCCGCGGGCACGTAACAGCGTCGTTGCTCCGCCACGGCGACCGTGTCGCGCGGCTACAGATCGCGCCGCGACCTGCGCTGGCTCCCGGCGCCCGGGCCCTCCTCGCACTCCGCTACGCCGGCCGCGTGCGAGGTCCTGTCATCGCGGTTGTGCAGATCCGGATGGGCTCTGGTGTTCGCCTCGTGGAGCGCCGGTATCGACTCCGGCTGTGATCGAGCATCCGCGGATCTAGACTCGCGACGTGGATACACGCGAAGCCGCGCAGCGGTGGGCCGACGTCTGGGAGCGCGGTTGGCGCGAGCATGACGCTGACGCCATCGCTGCTCTCTACGCCGACGGGGTGTACTGGCAGCAGCATCCGTTTCGCGAGCCTGAGCCCGGCTACCTCACTCGCGTGTTCGACGAGGAGGAGTCTGCGGAGTGCGAATTCGGAACGCCGGTCGTGGACGGCGATCGTGCCGCCGTCCCGTGGAACGGGCAGACCACGCTCGTCGACGGCGGTACCGAGGACCTCGTCGGCGTTTCGCTCCTGCGCTTCGACCCAGAAGGGCTCGTCATCGAGCAGCGCGACATCTGGGTCGGCCGCTAATCGCCGCCCGTCTCGGCGACCGCACGCCGAATGACGACCCGATACCACTCGTCGAACTGAGGATGTTCCTCCGGCGGCAAGGCATCGCGCTGGCGTGCCCACGCGAACGCATGCGCAAACTTGCCGACACGCATCGCGACGGCGAACGTGTCCTCGCGACCGCTGCCCCATGGCTCCAAGTACGCGTCGCGGAGTCGCGCGAACCACGGGTCCGACGGCAGCAGCTTGTTGATCTCCTCGAGAAAGCGGAACGTGACGACGAGCGAGAAGAAGGGATGCGCGACCGACGAGTCGCCCCAATCGAGCAGGCGCAACTGTTTGCCTTGTGAGTACACGTTCGCGTGGTGGAGGTCGTCGTGCTGAATCGTCTCGGGCACGTCGTGCGCGGCGAGCTCGGCGCAGAGCTCCGCGAAGCGGGGCGCAAACTCGCGCAGGCGGTGGATCTCGTCCTGCTCCAGAGGCAGCTCGCCGTGGAGGAAACGCTCGTAACGTCCCGGCAATGTTGGAACGCGCAGGTCCGGAACGCCGTGCTCGAGATGCTCGTGCGCGTGCGCAACTTCCCCGCGCTGGAGCTCGGAGCAGAGCGGCAACGCGGCGAGCCATGCTTCGGGCGGGTTGCCGAACACGCGAATCGGTGTGCCCGCGTCGGCAAGAAGGAGCCAGGCCCGCTCCTCGTCGTGCCCGAGCACCTCCGGGAGCCGGTCGGGCCAGCGTGCGAAGAGCTCGGAGGTAAGGCGCGGTTCGAATGCCTGGACCGGCGCGCACGCCTTGAACCAGGCGAAACCGTCGGCGAGTGGCACGCGCAGGACCGTCGACCACGGTCGCTCGTGCACGGTCTCGATCGTCCCGACTGGATCAACGTGGGCACGGATCCAGTCTTCGGCGGCGGTGCTGTCCACGTCTCTGGAGCTAGACGGCCAGCTCAACAGTCTCCGTCAGGGATGCGTTCGGAGCAACGGTGTCGATTCGCTACGTCCTCGTCATCCTCAGGTAGTCAGCCGGTTGCGTCGGCGCCGCCGACGAGCACTCGCACGATCTCGAGGCTGTCGTCGACAACCACGACGTCTGCGACCGATCCAGGCCTGAGAGTGCCGAGCTCCGGCCGGCCCGCGATGCGTGCGGGCACTTCGCTCGCAGCGGACAGTGCGGCTCCGATGGGAGCGCCGAGTTGCACGAGGTTCCGCACCGCCTCGATCATGGGCACGGTGCTGCCGGCGAGCACTCGCTCGGCGCTGCGAGCGACGCCGTTCTCGACCTCGAAGTCCACGCCGGCGAGCGTGTAGCTGCCGTCGCCGGCGCCTGCTGCGGCGGTGGCGTCGGTGACGAGGGCGACCCTGCCGGCAGCGGCCTGCCACACGAGCCGCGCAGTGTCGTCGGCGAGGTGTACGCCGTCGAGGATCACCTGCACGACAACATCGCCCGAGACGAGTGCTGCACCGGCGAGGCCCGGTTCACGCGCCGCGAAGGGCCGCATCGCGTTGAAGATGTGCGTCACCGTCTTGGCGCCGCGCGAAAAGGCAGCGCGCGCTTCCGCCGCAGTCGCGTTCGAGTGCCCACATGACACGGTCACGCCGCGCTGCCTCAGGAGCTCCATCAGCTCGTACGCACCGGGGAGCTCAGGCGCCAGCGTGACGTGGCTCACCGGCCCGGCGGCCAGCAATCGCTGCAAGAGCTGACAGTCGGGATCGCGCCGCGCTTCGGCAGGATGCGTGCCGAGCCGCTCGCCCGAGATGAACGGTCCCTCGAGATGCGCACCGATGATGCGCGGCACAGAACCGTTCTGTGGCACCTCCCGTAGCGCGGCGATGAGCTCGTCTTCCGGCGAAGTGATGAACGTCGGTTGGTACGCGGTGACACCTCCCTGGAGCAACGCGTTGCCTGCACCGCGATAGCCCGACATGTCGGCCGTGAAGAAGTCCACTCCGGCAAAGCCGTTGACCTGCAGGTCGACGAAACCGGGAGCGGCAACGCCACTCCCGTTGGCGGAGCTCAAGCCGACGCCGGCGATGCGGCCGTCGGCCACCTCGACGTCGCCCGGCACCAGGCTCCCGTCGACGAGCGCTGCCCCGACTCCGAGTCGCACGGCTACCCGGCGACCGGCGTCGCGACCGGCACGTCGACCCTGGAGATGGCTGCCCCGGTCTCCAGATCGAAGAAATGGAGGAGACGGGGATCGATCGCCACCTCGACCGCTTCGCCCGGCGCGAGGAGGAGATGCCGGTCGAAGCGGCCGAGGAGCGTCACCGACCGCTCTGAGTCGTCGACGCCCAGGGAGGGACCTGGGGGCTGGGCGGCGATGTCGACGAGATCCGAACGCTCGAGCGGTGTGGCGGTGATCTCGATGTGGACCAGCTGTTCCGAGCCGAGAGACTCGACGAGCAGGATCCGGCCCCGTAGCCGAGTGCCGTCCCACCCCGCAGCCTCGCGGACGTCTTCGGGACGGATACCGACAGCGACGCGCCTGCCGGCATAGTTCGCGAGCGACGGACGCTCCGCAGCGAGATCGGACGGAAGCTCGAGGTCCGTGTCACCGATTCGGCAGACGAGTTTCCCGTCGTCGCTCTCAAGGCCGGCTTCGAAAAGGTTCATCGGCGGCGAACCGACGAAGCTCGCGACGAAGAGATTGACCGGCGCGTCGTACAGCCGCTGTGGCGTGTCGACCTGTTGCAACTTGCCGTCACGCATCACGGCGACCCGGTTGCCCATGGTCATCGCCTCGACCTGGTCGTGTGTGACGTAAACGGTGGTCACCTTGAGCGCCTGCTGAATGCGTGCGATCTCCGCGCGCATCTGCACGCGCAGCTTTGCGTCCAAGTTCGAAAGCGGCTCGTCCATCAGGAACGCCTTCGGCTCGCGAACGATCGCCCGCCCCATCGCGACGCGCTGCCGCTGCCCACCGGACAGTTGCGCCGGCCGGCGCTGCAACATGTCACCGAGGCCGAGCACGCGTGCGATCTCCTCGACACGCCGCTTCTGCTCCTCCTTCGGCACCTTCCGCATGCGCAGCCCGAACGCCAGGTTGTCGTAGACGGTCTTGTGCGGATAGAGCGCGTAGGTCTGGAAGACCATCGCGATGTCGCGATCGCGCGGGGCAAGGTCGTTCACGACCTTCCCGCCGATCCGGATCTCCCCCGAACTGATCTCCTCGAGCCCGGCGATCATGCGCAGCGCCGTCGTCTTGCCGCACCCGGATGGGCCGACGAGCACGACGAACTCGCCCTCTGCGACCTCGAGGTTGAGGTCGCGGACAGCGGTCACGTCGCCGCCGTAGACCTTGGAAAGGTGGACGAGCTCGATCTGCGCCACTACCCGCGCACCGCCCCAGCAGTGAGCCCGAATGCGATCCGCCGCTGCACGAGCAGGAAGAAAACGACCACAGGGAGAGCACAGAGCGTCGCGCCCGCCATCAGTGGCCCCCAGTCCGTTCCGCGCAGAGTCGTGAACGAGGCAAGCCAGACCATCAGCGTCTGCTTCTGCGGTGTGTGGAGGAACACGTAGGCAATGATGAACTCATTCCAGGCCTGGATGAAGGCGAAAATCGACGTTGCGACGAGACCCGGACCGACGAGGGGCAGGAGAATCCTCACGAATGCGCCGAAGCGGGTCGCGCCGTCCACCATCGCGGCCTCTTCCAGATCCTTGGGAATGCCGAGCAGGAAGCCACGCATCGTCCAGACCGTGAACGGCAAGACGAACGTCAGGTACATCGCGATCACGCCCGTCAGCTTGTCGACCTGGTGCAGGCGCGACATGAGGATGTACAGCGGGATGATCAGGGCGGCGAGCGGCACCATTTGTACACCGAGGATCAGCACGATGAACGCTTTCCGCCCGTAGAAACGGAACTTCGCCAGCGCGAGCGCCGCGAGGAACGCGAGCACGACCGACAGTGCGACCACGACGGTGACGACGATCACGCTGTTCTTCACCGCATCCCAGAAGAACGGCTGATGGACGGCATCCCGGAAATTCGACAGCGTCGGACTCGTCGGAATCCATTGCGGGGTATAGCTGAGGATCTTCTGTCCCGGCTTGAACGCCGTCGCGACCATCCAGTAAACGGGAAAGACCATCACGACGAGCACGATCACGCCGAGCACGTTCCAGCCCAGCTTGTGCAGACGACGGCGACCGCTGATGCGCGGAGCGATGGGCGGGATCGGGGTCGGTGCGATCTGGGTGCCGGAGGTCACCGAATCTCCCCCGCTCTCAGCATCTGCCGGAGGTACACGAGCGTTGCGCCGAACATGAAGAGCACCATCACGACCGCGATCGCGGCGCCGAGCCCGTATTCGCTGATCTGGAAGGACTGGTGGAAGGCGTAGATCGCCATCGTGTAGTAGTCGCTCGTCGGCCGGCCGTCGAGCATCACCCAGATCTGCTGGAAGACCTGGAAGTCCCAGATGATCGACAGGCTCGTGAGGATGACGAAGATCGGCATCAGCAGCGGCATCGTCACCTCGCGAAAGATCCGCCAGGGACGGGCACCGTCGATCGCGGCTGCCTCGAGCAGCTCCTGCGGCACCTGGGCGAGCGCTGCGTAGACCGTGATCGTGATGAACGGGATCGCGCCCCAGACGATCAGCGCCGTGATCACACCGAAGCCGGTCCACGGATTCGCGAACCAGTCGTGCCGGACGAAGTTCCCGACGTGAAGGTGCTGTAGAGACCAGTTCGCGACGCCGAACTCGTAGTCGACCATCCAGCGCCAGATGTCCACCGCAACGATGACCGGTACCGACCACACGAGGACGAGCCCGGTCGTCAGCGCGACGCGCAGCCACCGAGACACCTGAAGCAGCAGCAAGGCTATCCCCGTCCCGAGCACCATCGTCAACGTGACGTTCACGACGGTGAAGAGCACAGTGCGCAGCAGGACGCGCCAGAACTCCGAGTCGTGGAAGATCTGCGCGTAGTTCGCCGTGCCGACCCAGCGGCCCTGATGGCGGATCAGCTCGAAGAGGCCGTACTTCTCGAACGACATCCTCACAAGGAGGTACATCGGGTACCCGAGAATGAGCCCGATAGCCACCGCCGCAGGGGCGAGGAGGGCGTAGGGCGCAGCGGCGTGCCCGAGGCGCTGCCGTGTCAGGCGTCGCCGCCGCCGAGAGGCGAGTGCGAACTCGCTCTCGGCGACGGACGACAGGGCTGCTCCTTCGGGCGCGAGGCGACTCACGCGCCTGTGTTCAGGATCCTCGTGATCTGACTACTTGCACTGGTTGCAGCTGCCTTCACCGATGCCCGGCCGGTGAAGATCTTGACGAGCATGTTCTGGAGCACGTTCGCATTCTCCACGTTCGCCCAGTTGGGGCTCGTGGGGACGAACCAGCTGAACTTCGCCGCGCGGGCGAACGGAGCCAGCTTCGGGTTCGACGCGTTGAAGGCGAGGAGCTTCGTCGTGTTGGCGATGTTGCCGGCCTTGGCGATCTCGCTCTCCGAGGCCGTGCTCGTGAACGCCTTGATCCAGTCGACGGCGAGGCTCTGGTTCTTCGTCGTCACCGGGACGGCGAGATCCGAGCCGCCGAGGAACGTGGGCATGAACTTGCCCGGGATGTGGCTCGGCATCGGGTAGGCCCCGACCACCGGGTCGAGAGCCGGGTTGCCGACCTTCGCGTCGAGCGCGTACGGCCATTCCCAGCCGTTGCCGACGAACGATCCGACCTTGCCCTTCGCAAAGACGAGCGCCTGCTGCGGGTTTGCCTCATCGGTCGTCTTGCTCGCCCGCGACATCGACTTCGCGATCGACGCGACCTGGTTCAGCGCCGCGAGTGCCTTCGGGGAGTTCAGCGTCCCCTTCCACTTGCCACCCGAGCGAATCGCGATCTTCCCGCCGTAGTCGTAGACGAAGGACATCGCGTAGTACCAGTACTTACCGGGGAAGTAGACAGCCGAGTAGCCGCTGTCCTTCCCGTACTTCTTCATCAGCTTCTTCCCGTCGGCCACGAACTGCGCGAGGCTCTTGGGCGTCGACTTGATGCCGGCACCCTTGTACTGATCCTTGCGGTAGATCACCGCGCGGGCACCTGCGTAGTACGGAACGCCGTAGAGCTTGCCGTTGTACTGGGCCGAGTTCTTGAGGCCCTGCAGCCAGGTCTTGTTGTTCGGAAATGCCGACTGCGTCAGCGTCTTGAAGGCGCCGGCTGCCATGTACTTCGTCATCTCCGTGTTGCCGAGCTCGATCACATCGGGCGCGTCGCCACCGGCTAGCCCGGCGTCGAACTTCTGGAGATGGTTGCCCCACGTCTGGTACTGGACATCGACGTCGACGTCCGGATGCTGGGCCTTGAAGTTCCTGTTGGCGAGGGCAACAGCCTCAGGCCAACCGTTCTGAGCGTCGTTCTGCAGCCAGACCACGATCTTGCCGGCCTGGGCCTTCGAAGTCCCGCCACTTGCGGTCGTTGCCGCAACGGCGAGCATGGCAGCGAGGACCGCCGCCACGAGGAATCGAACTTTCATGTCGCCTCCCGGAGCATGGGGAGCCACGCTGGCTTCCCCGATTGGTTTAGACCACCAACCACGAGCGGGAGATTGGCACAGACCAATCATCGTGTCAAGAGGGTGAATTCCGCGCTTCTTGCAGAGAGTGGTCTTGACCATGTCCGTACCCCTGTGCTTCCATAGGGGTCGGATGAGCAAACAGGTCTTGACCAGGCAGCGCGTGCTCGAGCTCATCGACCAGCTCCAGGTGGGAGAAGCCATCCCGCCCGAGCGGCGGCTCAGCAGCGACCTCGGCATCTCACGCCTGACCCTCCGAGCCGCGCTCGACGACCTCGTCCGCGACGGGTACCTCGAGCGGCGCCACGGCAGCGGCACCTTCGTCAGCGAGCCGAAGATCGCCCAACAGCTGACCCTGACGTCGTTTAGCGAGGACATGCGCCGCCGCGGCATGACCGCCGGCAGCCGGACGATCGAGCTGAAGGAGACACACGCCGGGGCGGCCGTCGGCCGCGCGCTGAAGCTCTCTCCGGACGACCGCGTGGTGCTCATCCGCCGCTTGCGGCTCGCGGACGGCGATCCAATGGCGCTCGAAACTCTGCACGTTCCCGCGGCTCTCGTCCCGGGACTGTCACGCGAAGCGTTGGAGAATGCATCGTTCTACGAGCTGCTCGAGAAGGAGTACGGCGTGGTGATCGAGAGCGGGATGCAGTCGATCGAGCCCACCGTGACGAACGAAGAGGAATCGGAGCTCCTGGGTGTGCCTCTCCACTCCCCCGCTTTTCTCTTCGAGCGGACGTCGCGCACTGCGGGGGGCGAGACCGTCGAGTTCGTACGCTCGCTGTACCGAGGCGACCGCTACCGGCTCGTCGCCGAGCTCTCGCAACGCCGCGACCGGCCGGCAACGGCGGTCGCACTCGTCGCAGACCCAGCATGACGCGCACGGGCGTCTCGTACTTCGGCGTCCGCATTCCCCGTCATGCACGACGCGATCTCGAGGACATCGCCGGGCGCGGGTACACAGCGGTGCTGCACACCTTCTCGGAGAACGACCTCGCCTACTACCGCGGGACGATGGCGGAGATCGTCGCGGCTTCGCACGAGCTCGGGCTCGAGGTTCAGATGTGTCCGTGGGGCGTCGGCCGCACATTCGGCGGCGAGGCCGAGAGCCGTTGGGTGACCTTTCACCCGGAGGCCTGCCAGGTACTCGACAACGGACGTCGCGTCGCTACCGGGTGCCTCAACAACCCGGTGTACCGCGCGTTCTGCAAGGAGTGGGCCGACGCAGCGGTCGAGGCGGGGACCGACTACGTCTTCTGGGATGAGCCGCACTGGACAGTGCCCGAGCACGTCGGCGTCGACGATCCCGAGCGCTGGGCCTGCTGCTGCGACGTCTGCCGGGAGCTCTCTGGACTGGATCTGGCCGTTGGTTTGACAGCGGAGGTCCAGGCATTCCGTGAAAGGTCAGTCGTGGAATTCCTCGGTGAGATGCTCGTCCACGTCGCAGCGAGCGGTGCGAAGAACACGATCTGCCTGCTCCCGCTGACCGACGGGCCTCACGGCGTCAGCGACTGGGACGCGGTTGGCTCGCTGGCCCACCTCTCCGTGCTGGCCACCGATCCGTACTGGAAGAACTTCGACGAGTCGGCCGAGTCCTTCGTCGGACGCTTCGCCCGGCTGCTCGGCGAGACGGCAGCCCGTCACGGCGTCGACGCTCAGATGTGGTTGCCGAGCTTCGGGCTCACGCGCCAGGAGATACCCGAGTTGGAGTCGGCGATCGCTGCGACCCGTGCTGCCGGAATCGACGACGTCTGGACGTGGGGCTACGAAGCGTGTGGACACATGACGAAGCTCGCGACCCCCGACGCGCCGCTCGTCTGGGAGGCAGTGACGAAGGCGCTGACGGGTGGAGTCCGAACCACCGAGCGGCACCGTGTCGAGCTGCACGACCTCGATCTCCGCCCGACGGCGGAGCTCGTGCGCTTGATCAACGACGAGGACCGCACGGTCTCGAGCGCGGTCGCAGGTGGAGCCGATGCGATCGCGGCGGCGATCGACGCGATCGTCGAGCGTCTCGACGCGGGCGGGAGGCTCGTGTACGTCGGCGCAGGATCGTCAGGCCGGGCGGCCGAGGCCGACGCGGCCGAGTGCGGGCCGACCTTCTCGACGGACCAGATCGTGGCGGTGACGAGCGCCGAGGAGGCAGCCGAGGACGACGGCGAGGCGGCCGTCCGCGAGCTCGTGCGGCTGAACGTGGGTCCCCGCGAAGTCGTGCTCGGCGTCAGCGCGAGCGGTCGCACGCCCTACACCCTCGCCGCCATCGAACACGCCTCGAAAGCAGGCGCGCTCACGATCGGCCTTGCCTGCGTCCAAGGTTCGGAGCTCGCGCGCCGAGCCGGGCTCTCGATCGAGATCGACGTCGGTCCGGAAGTGATCGCAGGGTCCACGCGGCTCAAGGCGGGCACAGCTCAAAAGCTGGTGCTGAACGCGATCTCGACGATCGCGATGGTGAAGCTGGGCAAGACCTTCGGGAACCTCATGGTCGACGTGCAGGCGTCGAACGACAAGCTGCGCGCGCGGGCAGAGCGGGCGGTCGCGATCGCGACAGCTGCTCCCGACAAGGAGGTCGCCGAGGCGATCGTGGCGGCAGACGGGGATACGAAGGTCGCCATCGTGTCGCTGCTTGCGGGTGTCGACGCCGAGACCGCACGGTCCCGGCTGACCGCTGCGCGCGGTGTCGTCCGCGAGGCGGTGTCCGATGTCGTGGGTTGAAGCGGAGCTCCGAGAGCAGCCGGTGGCGCTCGAGCGGTTCCTCGCAGCCGAGTCGGCAAACGCGTCGGGCATCGTGCGTGACCTCCTACGCGAGGACGTCCGTTACCTCCTGATCGTCTCGCGCGGGAGCTCGAGCAACGTGGCCCGCTACATGCAGTACCTCTTCGGTGCTGCCAATCAGCTGCCGGTCGCATTCGCAACCCCGTCGCTCTACACCGTCTACGACACACCGCCGCAGCTCGGCCCGGCCGCCGTCATCGGGATCTCGCAGTCCGGTGCCTCGCCCGACGTGGTCGCCGTGCTCGACGAGGCGCGCCGCCAGCAGCGGCCGACGCTTGCGATCACCAACGACCCGGCGTCTCCCCTCGCACGGGCCGCCGACTGGATTCTCCCGCTGCACGCAGGCAAGGAGCACGCCGTCGCAGCAACGAAGACGTACCTGAACTCGATCGGAGCGATCGCGCTCCTCTCTGCGGCGGGCGACCGCGGACGGCTGGCCGAGCTGCACGCGATGCCCGGCAAGCTGTCGGAGCAGATCGACCGGTCTCTCGAGGCGCCCGATGCGCTCGAGCCCTACCGCGACGTCGAAGGCGGCAGTGTGATCGCCCGCGGCGTGAACTACGGGACGGCGTTCGAGATCGCGCTCAAGATCCGCGAGCTCTCGGGCGCGCAGTTCGAAGCGTTCTCGTCGGCGGACCTGCTGCACGGCCCCATTGCGGCCGTCAAGTCGGGGCGGCCCGCGATCGTAATCGCGCCGTCAGGCCGGACGCTGGCCAGCATGGCCGCGGCCGTGGAAGACGTGCGTAAGCGTGGATCCGAAGTAATGGCGATCAGTGACGACCATGACTTCCTCGCTGCGGCCGATACGGCCTTCCCGCTCGTGGCCGGTGTCCCGGAGTGGTTGAGCCCGCTCCTCACCGTGGTACCGGGACAGGTTGCCGCTGTGCGCCTCGCCACCCTGCAAGGCGCCGACGTGGACAGCCCGGCCGGTTTGACGAAGATCACGCTCACTCATTGAAGAGAACCGGAAGCCGAACAAGGTTACGAGGACTTCATCGGGTCGAGATACACGTCGTCGATCGCCGCGGCGGCGCCGACTGCGGTGAAGCGGAATGACACCGACGAGGTCAGGAGGGGAAGGACCCCGCCCAGCATTCCGATCTCCGGCGAAGGCTTCCAGCCGCTACCCACCGTGTAGGTGCCACCGTCCAGGATCCCGAGCACGCTCGAGAGTAGTCCTCGATAGACGATCTGAACCTTTACCTTCGAGCCGGAGTCGCCACGCGCGACAAACCGCATCTTGCTCGAGAGGAGGGAGATGCACATCCCCGGACTCGTCGCTGACGCGCCAGCCGGCAGCGATAGCGAGGTCTTGTCCGTATTGCTGTGCACGTAGAACGACTCGTTGCCGGAGGCTGCACGGGCGCCGCCGCTCAAGCTCCAACCGCTAGCGCCCGACTCAAAGCCTCCGTCAGGGGCGAATGCGTAGTGCGAGTAGTCCGACCAGGCCGCGAAGGGCGTTGAGGTCGGAGAGGGACAGGCAAGGCCGAGGCCGGCGGAGGCCGGCGCGGCGCCCATCGCCATTGCAATCGTGCCGCCGACGAGACCGAGAACAACGACCGCTCTCACGCGTCGGACAAAAGGATTCATCGCCACAGAATTCACTCCCTCAGATAACCGCAGAAACTTGCTGTGCTCACTTTCTCCAAGTCCGGCGTACCGACTTCCCCCTATGGGGTGATTTGGCGGCGGGTCAAGAAATCGCAGCGGTGCGCCGATACCGCGGAAATGGCGACATCCGTCGCGACTGGATCCCCCTTGCCCGAAAGCGGCGCGCTTTCCAGCGGCGTGGATGTCGACGCAGATGCCCTGATCGAGCGCTCGCGGCAACTGGCTGCCACGCCCCTCGGCGATCGCGACCGTCTCGCCTCGCTCCTGCTCGGCAGCTCGTTCCTGGTGGTTGCGATCGCGCTCGCGGTCCTCGCTGACTCCACTCGGCAAGTCGGGTTCTTGACGCTTGTGGTCTTCGTGGCGTCTTACGCCCTCGCCTCGCGGATCGACTTCGAGATCGGCACCGGCTCGGCTGTGCCAACGCAACTCGTGCTCGTGCCGATGCTCGCCCTCCTTCCGGTTCAGTACGTGCCGCTGTGCGTCGCAGCAGCTTTGCTCCTCGGCGGACTGCCCGAATATGCGCGCGGGCGTGTCCCGGTCGACCGCAGCCTCCTGCGGCTCGTGAATTCCTGGCACGCGGTCGGCCCCGCTCTCGTCCTGATCGCGGCTGGTCAGCCCGCGCCAACGCCCCACAATCTCCCGATCTACGGGCTGGCTCTGCTCGCACAGTTCGCCTTCGACTTCGGAAGCACGGCACTGCGCGACCGCCTCGGCCTCGGCGTCTCCCCCTGGAGCCTTCTGCGCTTCATGGTGTGGATCTGGGCCGTCGACTCGGCCCTGACGCCGATCTCGGTCCTCGCTGCACTCGGATGTGGGGCTCATCCCTCGCTGGTCGTCGTCTCCCTGCCGCTGATCGGGCTTCTCGCGTACTTCGCGCGCGAGCGGCAGGTGCGAATCGACCACGCGCTGGAGCTCGGCCATGCATACCGAGGCACCGCCATGCTGCTCGGAGACGTCGTCGAGGCCGACGACGCCTATACGGGGAGCCACAGCCGCGACGTGGTGACCCTTGTGCTGGACGTTGCCACCCGGATGGGATTGGACACCAGCGCGCGGAGAGACGCGGAGTTCGCAGCTCTCCTGCACGACATCGGAAAGATCAAGGTTCCCGGCGAGATCATCAACAAGCCCGGCAAGCTGACGGATGAAGAGTGGGACATCATGAAGACGCACACCGTCGAAGGCGAACGCCTCCTTTCGCAGGTCGGCGGGATCCTCGGCAATGTCGGCAAGATCGTTCGTTCCTGCCACGAGGACTGGGATGGGACGGGCTATCCGGACGGGTTGTCGGCTGAGGAGATCCCGCTGGTGGCCCGAATCGTCAGGGCCTGTGACGCATTCAGTGCGATGACCACCGATCGCTCCTATCGCAAAGCGCGGCCTGCGGAAGAAGCAATCGCCGAGCTGCAACGCTGCTCGGGGACCGACTTCGACCCTGTCGTCGTCGAGGCGCTCGCCGCCGCAGTCTCCAGCTCGTCCTGAGTTTCAGAAGCGCGCCGACGCGCACAACGTCCCGCGATGGAGAAGCTTGCGCGCTTCGGGCTCGTAGCCCAGGGAATCTCGTTCGGCCTCGTCGCCGTCCTGGCGATCGAGCTCGCCCTTGGCCAGGGCGGCAAGGCAACGGACCGCGAAGGCGCGTTGCAGACGATCGCGCACAGCGGGATCGGACGCGTCACGGTATTCGTTCTGGCCTTCGGTTTCGGCGCGTACGCACTATGGCGCCTCGCGCAGGTCTTCCTCGGCCACGACGTCGAGGAGGAAGGCGGCAGAGAGAAGTGGGGGAAACGGCTTTCCTCGCTCGGCAAAGCCGCGCTCTACGGCGGCCTCTGCTGGGCTGCTTTCTCGATCGCGCTCGGGAAGCACGGTGGAGGCGGTCGGAAGGAGCAAGAGGCGACGAAGGGCATCCTCGGCTGGCCCGGCGGCCGCTGGATCGTCTTCGCGATAGCGATTGCAATCGCCGGAGTTGCTCTTTGGAACCTCTACCGCGCGGTCTCCGGAAAGTACAAGGATTCGCTCAAGAAGGAACAGATGAGTGCGAGCGAGCTGAAGTGGACGACGCGGGTCGCGTTCGTCGGCTTGACGTCACGCGCCGTCGTCTTCGGTCTGATCTCCTGGTTCTTCTTCAAAGCTGCCGCCGATTACGACGCGAAGAAGGCGCGCGGCCTCGACGGCGCGCTCCGGAAGCTCGCGAACGCGCCGTACGGCACCGTGCTGTTGAGCATCGTCGCAGCGGGCCTCTTCGCCTTCGGCCTCTTTTGCCTGATCCAGGCGAGGTACCGCGAGGTCTAGGCGCGCAGGTGCTGCTCGAGCCACTCGGCGGCGAGGCCGTATGCCTTCAGCTCGTTCGTCCGCTTGGTGAAGCCGTGGCCTTCGTCGTCGAACACGACGTACTCGACCTCTCGACCCAGTGACTTCAGCTTGTCCACCAGCTGGTCCGACTCGCCCTTCACGACGCGCGGATCGGTCGCTCCCTGGATCACGAGCAGTGGCGTCCGGACGTTGTCGACGTAGGTGATCGGCGAGCGCTCCATCAAGAAGTCCGCCTCCGTCTCGGGGTCACCGACGAAGCGCGCGATGAATCGCTTCCACGTCGGGGGCACTGCCTTCGCGAACGTAACCAGGTTCGACGGACCGAAGATGTCGACCGCAGCCGCCCAGTACTGCGGCAGACGCGTCACGCATGTCAGCACGGCGAAGCCGCCGTACGAACCGCCGTAGACGCCGATCTTGCCGGACTCCACCCAGTCCTGTTCGCGCAGCCATTTGGCCGCGTGCTCCCAGTCCTGCATGTCGCCGCCGCCCCAGTCGCGCTGGACGAGCCGCTGGTACGACTTGCCGTACCCGGTCGAGCCGCGGATGTTCGTCGCGAGCACGGCGATGCCGCGCGACAGGAGGTACTGGTAAAGCGGCTGGTAGACCGGCCGCTCCTGCGCCTCCGGGCCGCCGTGGATCGAAAGGACGACGGGAACCTTGCCCTCGACGTCGGGCCGGTAGAGCCACGCCGGAATCTCGCGGCCGTCGAAGGTCGGATAGCTCACGAGCTCGACGTCGACGAGATCCTCCTCCTGGAGGCCGCCGATCCGGCTGTCGGTGACCGGCCGTGCGCGCCCGGTCGCGGTCTCGACGACCCAGGCTTCGGGCGGACGGCGCGGGCTCGAGACGATCAAAGCCGCGTGAGAGCCGTCCGGCGACAACGCCAACGGCGGCTCCGCGCCGGTCAGGTGCGGACGCGCACCTGCAGGCAACTCCGGCTCAGGCAGATCCTCTCCGCTGTCGAGATCGCGCAGTCGCAGACGGTCGTAGCCCTTGTCGTTGACGAGCCAGGCGAGCACTCGTCCGTCGTTGGAAACCGCGGCGTCGTCGATGTCCTGGGTCGGCTCCTCGACCCACTCGTAGCGATCCGACGCGAGGTCGTAGAGGGCGAGCCCGCGGAACTCGCTACCCGCATCGGCGATCAGGTAAAAACCCGAGCCGTCGCGCGTCCATGGTCCCGGCGCGAAGATGCCGTCCTCGTCGTGCGGCGTCAGCTCACGTGAGCCGCCCCCCTCCACGTCGATGAGGTGGATGGAGGTATCGCTGTTGTTCCGGGCCTCGATCGCGAGCAGCTTCGTGCCGTCGGGCGACCATGGGCCTGGAAAGGAGAACATGTCCTCACCGAAGACCGGTCGCGACTCACCAGAGTCTGCGTCGCGAACCCAGCACTCCATGTCGGACGGCTTGCGCGCATTCGCGGCGTACGCGAACTTCGTGCCGTCCGGCGACCACGCGGAGTTGCCGACGTAGTGCTGCACCTGGGGCTCGTTGGTCAACTTCTCCGGCCAGCCACGCTCCGAATCGAGCAGATAGAGCTGGTGGAACTCGTCACCGTCGTGATCGGCGCAAAGCAGGATGCTGCCGTCACGGGGCGAAACGCCGGCGCCGCGAACGGTCTCTTCCGTGAACGCCGTGAGCTGATCGGGCCAGCCTCCCTCCACGGGTACCCGCCAGAGATTGAACTGGCCGGAGATGTTGCTGGCGAACAGCAGGTGAGAGCCGTCTGCCGAGAAGGTCAGGGCCGACGAAAAGCGACGGACGGCGAAAAACTGCTCCATGAGCGGCAGGTTTCGCGTTTTCGTGACGGCCACGGCCGGGAGATTACAGTTCTCAAGCGTGGAGCGGTCTTTGCCCTGGGCCTGGTACGCCGACGGCGACGTGCTGCGCCGCGAGGGCGAGCGGATCTTCGCCCGCTCGTGGCAATACGCCGGGCACACGGGACAGATCGGAGAAACCGGTGGCTTCTTCGCAGCGACGGCCGGCCAGATCCCTGTAGTTGTTACACGCGCGCGCGACGGCGAGCTGCGGGCGTTCCTCAACGTCTGCCGGCACCGCGGACACGTCGTCGCCAGCGGCTCGGGCGAGCGGGAGACGCTCCAATGTCCCTACCACGCGTGGACGTACGGCCTCGACGGACGGCTACGGGCTGCGCCGCGTTCGGATCGCGAGCCCGGGTTCGATACCGATGAGCTCGGGCTGAAGCAGATCCAGGTCGAGACGTGGGGCCCGTTCGTCTTCGTCAACCCTGATCCGGAGGCTTCGCCCCTCGCGACTGCGCTGGGCGACGTGCCGGCGCAACTGGCGGAGATCCTCGACGTGAACGCCCTGGAATTCCGTTTCCGCACAGAGTTCGAGCTCGACGCCAACTGGAAGATCTCCTGCGAGAACTTCCTCGAGTGCTACCACTGCGCAGTCGCGCATCCGGGCTTCAGCGCAGCAGTCGATGTCTCCCCTGATGCCTACCGCCTCTCGGCGGAGGGGCTCATCTCGAGCCAGGTCGGGCCGCTGCGCCAGAACGGCAACTCGTTCCTCGCAGACGGCGAGGTCCCTCGGAGCCAGTTCCACTTTCTCTGGCCCAACTTCGGGCTCAACGTGTTCCCCGGCCATCCGAATCTCTCTTGCGGGCCGATGCTCCCGCTCGGCCCCGAGCGGACCGGCCGCTTCCTCGACTACTTCTTCGCCCCCGAGGTCGACCAGGAGTGGATCGACGAGCTGCTGGCCTTCGACAACCAGGTCGGAGCCGAGGATCGGGCGCTCGTCGAGGGCGTCCAGCGAGGGGTTCGCTCGGGAATCCTGACCGAGGGCCGCATCCTCTCCGAGAGCGAGCAGCTCGTCGCCCACTTCCAGCGACTTTGCGCGGAAGCCCTCGCCGGTTAGCATCGGCGGGCGCATGGCCACCGT
>Ga0193730_1000111_pt1 | contig 27403 bp, 23 predicted proteins | sample U1a1metaG_FD_144919 | JGI IMG/M metagenome (GOLD analysis project Ga0193730, IMG submission 144919) | Soil microbial communities from a riparian zone of the East river system, Colorado, United States - U1a1 | ecosystem: Environmental > Terrestrial > Soil > Riparian zone | place: USA: East River...
GCGATTCTGGTTTCCGAGCGTCTGGTGAAAGAGGACTACTACACCTCGATTCACATCGAAGAGTTGGAGATCGAAGCTCGCGACACCAAGCTGGGACCTGAAGAAATCACTCGCGACATTCCAAACGTTGGCGAGAACATGCTGCGCGATCTCGATGAGAGCGGAATCATCCGCATCGGCGCGCAGGTCAAACCCGGCTCGATTCTGGTGGGCAAGGTTACGCCCAAGGGCGAGACGCAACTAACCGCGGAAGAAAAACTACTGCGCGCGATTTTTGGTGAGAAGGCCGCGGACGTGAAAGACGCTTCGCTCGTCTCGCCTCCGGGAATCGACGGCACGGTCGTCGATGTTCAAGTGTTCACGCGCAAGGGGCAGGAGAAGGACCAGCGTTCGCTTTCGATCGAACAGGACGAGGAAGAGCGTCTGCGCCGTGACCTTGAGGACGAAATTCGAATCCTCCAGGAGCAGCGCAACGAACGAATCTATGAGCTGTTCGAGGGCCGCAAGCTGGCTGCCGATCTAACTGTGAATCGCGAAGTCGTGATTCCGAAGGGCGAACCGATTACCCGGGAGATGTTGCAGGCGGTCGAGCCCAAAGCCCTGCGCAAAGCGCAGGTAGCTTCGTCGAGAGTCGATGCCGCCGCGGAAGTAAAACAATACGAAGATCGGACTGAACGTCAGATCAAGATTCTCTCGGACATCTACGAAGAGAAGATTGCGAAACTGCGCCAGGGCGACGAGCTTTCACCGGGTGTGATCAAGATGGTGAAAGTCTTCATCGCCATGAAACGCAAGCTGTCGGTCGGCGACAAGATGGCCGGCCGCCACGGAAACAAGGGCGTGATTGCGCGCATCCTGCCGGAGGAAGACATGCCTTATCTTCCGGATGGAACGCCGGTCGAGATTGTCCTCAATCCACTCGGCGTGCCTTCGCGTATGAACGTGGGCCAAATTCTCGAGACCCATCTCGGCTGGGCTGCCCGCGTGCTTGGGTTGCACTATGCGACACCGGTGTTTGACGGCGCGACTGAAAAAGAGATCAAGGTGCGTCTGCAGCAGTCTGGGGCGCGCGCGCGAGAACTTGGCTTGCCTGAGATCGTGAACGAGTCGGGCAAGGCCGTGCTGTACGACGGATTGAGCGGCGACCCGTTCGAACAAAAGGTCACCGTCGGCTATATCTACATGCTGAAGCTTTCGCACCTGGTTGACGACAAGATTCACGCGCGCTCGATTGGGCCGTACTCGCTGATTACCCAGCAGCCGCTGGGCGGCAAGGCGCAATTCGGCGGACAGCGATTCGGAGAAATGGAGGTGTGGGCGCTCGAGGCTTATGGCGCGGCGCACATCCTTCAGGAATTATTGACGGCAAAGTCCGACGACGTGGCTGGGCGGTCCAAGATTTATGAGGCGATCGTCAAGGGTGAAGCTGACTTCGATCCGGGGTTGCCGGAAAGCTTCAACGTACTGGTGCGTGAATTACAGTCGCTGTGCCTGGATGTTGAGCTGGTGCAGAAAGACGGTGCGCCCGACGAGACGATTGCCGAACCATTAATTACCAGCGGCATATAGGTCCCTATGTGTCGCATTCGTCCCATAAGTCCCATGGGATCTATGCGACAGATGGGACGAATGGGACAATAACGGAGAAAAGATGTTTCGATTTCATCAAGAGAAAACGCAACTCGCGCCTGACTTCGAGGCGATTCGCATCTCGCTCGCTTCACCGGAAAAGATCCGTCAGTGGTCGCACGGTGAGGTAACCAAGCCTGAGACGATTAACTATCGCACCTTCAAACCGGAGCGCGATGGATTGTTCTGCGCGCGCATTTTTGGTCCGGTGGCGGATTGGGAATGTTTGTGCGGCAAGTATAAACGTATGAAGCACCGCGGGGTGATTTGCGACAAGTGCGGCGTCGAAGTAACACAGGCAAAGGTTCGACGTGAGCGTCTGGGCCATATAGATCTCGCCAGCCCGTGCTCGCATGTTTGGTTCTTCAAAGGCCTGCCGTCGCGTATCGGGCATCTGCTCGATATTCCGCTGCGCGAGCTCGAGAAGGTCCTCTACTTCGAATCCTACATCGTCATCGATCCGGGTGATCTGAAGGAATTGAAAGAGCGCGAGTTGCTGACCGACGAACGTTATCGCGAATTGATGCGCGAGCACCCCGGCCAGTTTGTCGCCAAGATGGGCGCCGAAGCGATCAAGGAATTGCTTTCGATGGTTAAGGTCGAAGAGCTCACGGTCGAGCTGCGCCGTCGCATGCGCGAAGAAACTTCGCAGCAGAAGAAACTGAAGTTTTCCAAACGGCTGAAGGTTGCGACGTCGTTCTTGAAGTCAGGCAATCATCCGGAATGGATGATCCTGGATGTGATTCCGGTGATTCCACCAGAGCTGCGGCCGCTGGTCCCGCTCGATGGTGGCCGCTTTGCGACGTCTGATTTGAACGATCTCTATCGTCGCGTCATCAATCGAAATAATCGTCTCAAGAAATTGATGGAGCTGCGCGCGCCCGAGGTTATCGTGCGCAATGAAAAGCGCATGCTACAGGAAGCTGTCGATGCACTGTTCGACAACGGCCGTCGCGGGCGGGTGCTGCGCGGCGTGAATAATCGTCCGCTGAAATCACTTTCCGGAACACTCAAAGGCAAGCAGGGACGTTTTCGTCAGAATCTGTTGGGCAAACGCGTCGACTATTCAGGGCGATCAGTAATCGTCGTTGGTCCGGAATTGAAACTGCATCAATGCGGTTTGCCGAAGAAGATGGCGCTCGAATTATTCAAGCCATTTATCTACAACCAACTCGAAAAACAGGGCCACGCCGCCACGATCAAACAGGCGCGTGAAATGGTTGAGCGGCAAGAGCCGGTTGTCTGGGACATCCTCGAGGAAGTCATTCGCGAGCATCCGGTGTTATTGAATCGCGCGCCGACGCTCCACCGCCTCGGCATTCAAGCGTTCGAGCCGGTTCTGGTCGAAGGTAAGGCGATCAAGATCCATCCGCTCGTCTGTACGGCTTTCAATGCGGACTTTGACGGCGACCAGATGGCCGTCCACATTCCGCTCTCACCGGAAGCACAGATTGAAGCCGCCGTGCTGATGCTCTCTTCGAATAACATTCTGAGTCCGGCGAGCGGCCAGCCGATCGCGGTGCCGTCACAGGACATCGTTCTCGGCATTTACTACCTGACGCGCGACAAGGAAGGCGCCAAGGGCGAGGGTCGAGTGTTTGCCACCAAGGAAGAAGTTTTCCTGGCGCTCGATTCAAAGGATGTGACCACGCAAACTCCGATCAAGCTGCGCATCACCGGCGACCTAATCGATCTGACACAGGAGCACGACACGCAGGACATTCTGCGCGGTACGCTGCAGGAAGACGTGCGGCGCGTTATCAATACGACGGTGGGCCGCGTGATTTTCAACGATGCAATTCCGGTCGGTCTCCCTTATATCAACGGCACTCTGCGCAAGAAGGGCCTGCAGTCGCTGGTCAACTACTCGCACATTCGGCTCGGTCATGAGATGACGGTGAAGATGCTCGATGATTTGAAGGCACTCGGTTTCCTGTATGCAACCAAGGCCGGCATTTCGATCGGTATCGATGATCTGGTAACACCTCCTTCGAAGCCCGAGATTGTTGGCAAGGCTGAGAAAGACGTGATTACCGTCGAGCAGCAGTATCGCGACGGCGTGATCACCAACGGCGAGCGCTACAACAAAGTCATCGCGATCTGGTCGGAAGCGACTGACAAGGTCGCCAAGGAAATGTTCAAGGCGATGGACGATCGCGAGAAGGCGTCCAACGAAATGAATCCGATCCTGATCATGTCCGACTCGGGCGCGCGCGGTTCGGCGCAACAGATTCGTCAGCTCGCGGGTATGCGCGGATTGATGGCCCGGCCTTCGGGGGAAATCATCGAGACGCCGATTCAGTCAAACTTCCGCGAAGGCCTGAACGTCTTGCAGTACTTCATCTCGACGCACGGCGCCCGCAAAGGTTTGGCGGACACGGCTTTGAAGACGGCCGATTCGGGTTACCTGACTCGTCGGCTGGTCGACGTGGCCCAGGACGTGATCATCAGCGAACCGGACTGTGGCACTTTGAAAGGCATCTCGGCCAGTGCCATCGTCGAAGGCGGCGAGGAGATCGAGAGCTTGCGCGACCGTATCGTGGGCCGCACGGCGCTCGAAGACGTGATCGATCCGGTTGAAGGAAATGTCATCGTCGAGAGCAATCAGGAGATTGACGAGGATCTGGCCGCTGAGATTCAACGTTCAGGCGTGCAACGCGTGAGGATTCGATCGGTTTTGACCTGCGAATCTCGGCGCGGCTGCTGTATCAAATGTTATGGGCGCAATCTCGCGACTGGCCGTGCCGTCGATATCGGCGAGGCGGTGGGCGTCATCGCCGCGCAATCGATCGGCGAGCCCGGCACGCAGCTTACGATGCGTACTTTCCATATCGGTGGTACGGCGCGCCTCGAAGAATCTTCGAAGCATGAGGCGCGCGTCGAAGGAAAAATCAAATACATCGATCTGATCACGGTAAAGAGCCGCAAGGGCGAGCGCGTGGCAATGAATCGCAACGGCGCCTTAACGATCATCGATGAACGGGGCCGCGAAGTTGCGCGCTATCAGATCGTTTACGGTGCACACATTCTGGTTGAAGACGGCGATCTGGTCGCACAGGATCAGTTGCTGGCGACCTGGGATCCGTTCACCTTCGCCATCCTTACGGAAGTCGCTGGACATCTTAAGTTCCAGGACTTGAAAGAGGGCGTGACTTTCGAAGAAGAGACTGACCAGGTGACTGGTCTGTCGCACATGGTGGTCAAGGATTCGCCCGACGAAAAGAAACAGCCGCGTCTGGAAATTCGCAACGCCAGCAATAAGGTGCTGAAGACTTACCAGATGCCGGTACGCGCGAACCTGATGGTGAACGACGGGGAAATGGTCGAGCCGGGCGATGTCATCGCCAAGATTCCTCGCGAGACCACGAAGACAAAGGACATCACCGGTGGTTTACCACGCGTCGTCGAGTTGTTTGAAGCTCGCCGGCCGGGAGAAGCCGCGGTCATGTCGGAAATCGACGGCACGGTCAAGCTCGGTCCTATTTCAAAGGGCAAACGCAAACTCATCATCGTCGGTGACGATGGTGAAGAGCGCGAGTACGACATCCCGCGCGGTACACACATCAACGTGCAGGAAGGCGATCGCGTGCGTGCCGGCGAGGCTTTGCAGGATGGACCATTGAACCCGCACGACATCTTGCGTGTATTGGGTATGAATCGTTTGCAGGAATACCTGGTGAACGAAATTCAGGAGGTCTATCGTCTGCAGGGTGTGAACATCAACGACAAGCACATCGAAGTAATCGTTCGTCAGATGTTGCGCTGGGTTAAGATCAAAGAGGTCGGCGACACCGAATTCCTGCTCGAGGAACAGGTCGATCGGTTCCGCTTTTCAGACGAGAACGAACGGGTCCGCAGCGAGAAGGGTGAAGTCTCTCAGGCTGAACCTTTATTGTTGGGCATCACGAAGGCTTCCCTCTCGACCGATTCCTTCATCTCGGCGGCATCGTTCCAGGAAACGACGCGCGTGCTTACGGAAGCGGCAATCTCGGGTCGCGTGGATTACCTGCGGGGCTTGAAAGAGAACGTCATCATGGGCCGCCTGATTCCGGCCGGCACCGGCATGGAATATTACCGCAACGTCGATATCGATCGTGATGAAACCATTGGCGAGAGTGAGCGGGAAGAGGAAGAGTTTCCCGAGATTCTCGGCGGCGTCGAGATAACTCAACCCGTCGCGCACACCGTCATGGCGACTGTGAGTGACGTCGATGAAGAGCCAGCCGACGAGACGGAGGCGGAAGAGACCGCCGATGTAGTCGGCGATATCGAATAAAGCCCGGTTACCAAGGCCAATACTGATACCGGCGAGTTGATGAAACTCGCCGGTATTTTTGTTTGTAAATCTGAGATTGGCAGCGAGGTCAATACCGGGAGCGGTAGCGACTGGGTAGCTGCAGGGCTCCGTTAGGGGCCGAATGCTTATAGCCCCTCACTCAAGTTAGTGTTCGGAGCTCCATAGGAGCGAAATGTTGGCGATATTGCGCTCCTACAGAGCGCGGAAGAACAGGCGGTAGCTCGGCTCTATAAATATTTCGTCCCCACAGGACGAGGAGCTGCGCCGACGCTGATTTCCTCTTCCCAATTGCGGTTCCTTGGGTTACTATGCCCGCACGAGGTAAGGGCCTTGCCTCGCACCCTGAGTTTCCCCGACAACCGGCGACGAGTAATCGCCATCAAACGAACCCCGGCAAGTGAATCTAGTGCGCAGCCCCGAGCGGCGCTTCGGTCTCTTTGGTTTTTGCAGTAGGAGGTCTTGCCTTGAAAAGAAGTATCCCCCGCTTTGCTCTCGTTCTGTGTTTCGTCGTCTTTGCTCAGCTTACCAATGCTCAGGATCGCTCAAATCCTGATTCGACACGCCAACTCAGCACTGCCCCGCAACAGGCCTCGCTGCCCGAACTGATTCGTCGCGTCAAGCCGTCGGTAGTTTCAGTGCTTACTTATGACGCGAAGGGAGAGCCGCTCATCAGTGGCACCGGGTTCTTTGTCCGCTCGGGCGAGGTCGTTACGAACATGCATGTCATCAAAGGTGCGCACCGTGTCGAGATTCACACACTCGAGGGCAAGGGCCGCACATATCCCGTGGCGGGTGCGTTGGCGGTTGATGACGAAGCGGACCTCGCCCTGTTGAAAGTAGATCTGCCCGCCGAGCGATCGCGCCCGCTGACGATGACTGCTGCGTTGCCGGATGAGGGCGAGCAAGTCTTCGTGATCGGAAATCCTCTGCGACTCGAAGGGTCGGTCAGTGACGGCATTGTGTCGGCAGTACGTGAGGTGCCGGACCTCGGACGCATTATTCAAGTCACCGCGCCGGTTTCGCATGGCAACAGCGGCAGCCCGCTTTTCAACATGCGCGGCGAAGTCATAGGAATTGTCACAGTGAAAGTAACCAACGGTCAGAACATTAATCTGGCGCTTGGAGTTTCGCGGATCGCCGCCCTGCGCGGCGGCGAGCTGATGGCCTTCGATCAGATCGCGTCAAAGACCAAGGCCGGTAGCCAGCCCGAGGCCCTCGCTGAGTTGTGGTATCGCGGCGGGATTGATTCGTTGTGGCTCGGAAACTATGACAACGCCCTTAACTATTTCGAGACTGCTGCAAATCGAAATCCCCGCCGCCCTGAGACGTGGATTCAAATCGGCTACTGCAAGGTCAAACAAGGCCGCAACGAAGATGCGATTCGTGCTTACAAGCGAGCGCTCCAACTGAGGCCCAACTCGTCCGAGGCCTTCAATAAACTCGGCGATGCATACTTCTTCGCGGGCCGGTTCGATGAAGCGATCACTTCTTACAAGGACGCAGCCCGCGTCCAACCAAACGAGCCGGATGCTTATTACAATCTGGGCCTGGCCTATCTTGAAATCGGTGATCGAGATTCGGTAGTGATTCAGGCCCGGCGGCTCGAATCGATCGACGCCGAACTAAGCAAAAAACTGCTGGCTGAATTGCCCAAGTAAGCCGGCGGCCGAACCCCGACAGTTGGGGAGGGGGCGCATTGAGCTTGCTCACGCGCTTCCTTCCAGACTCCGAATTGCTTCAAATGCCTTGTTTTACCGGGCTTAAATAAAAGTCTGGCGCTTCCCCTTCACGGTTCGGTACAATGCTTGTGGCGAGCAATTTCGCCCCTTCCTCTTCGGCATCCACCCGGGATGCGTCAAATCTGAACCGTCACCGATTCTCACTATGAGCGCAAACGTAGGACTTGCAATTCAATGCGTCGGCATCGTACTGCTGACCTTGTTGTCGTAGTCGATGCGTGGGTCGATTAAGAGCGCGTCGTTGACGCTTTGGACTAACGCGTGGGCCAGCCTGTCTTTCGCACTTATCGTCTTGTTCGTCGGCTTCAACGTCGTGCCCGGGAACAAGTTGTTCTATGCCCTGTATTTCTTTGGCGAATATTCCTTCGGTTTGATGTTCGTGGGCGGATGTCGTTTTCTGGCGTCCAACGTGAACATGACTCGCCGGTCCTATTCAATGCTGATCCCGGCGGCGATCATCGCAGCCGCGTTGCCGTTCCTTTCAAACGATTTCAACAACTTGTTCATGGTCCAGGCGACGATAATGGCTGCTTTGTTCGCAACGTCCTTTATTGTGCTGTTTCCTGCCATCAAGCGAGAGACGTCCAGTCCCGGACTGCGCGTCATGGCGGCCGCGCTTATCTTGTTGTCGCTTGATTTTCTCCACGATGTGCCGGTCTTTGGGGCGCGCAACGGTTTGTGGGGGCTAACCGTGCCGGCGGCTTACCTGCAGTACACTTCAATCTTCGACCTGCTTCTGGAGATTCTTCTGGGTTTCGGGACGATGATGGTCCTGCTGGAAGGTGTGCGCCGTGAATTCGAAGCCGCGAATCTAAAGCTCACCCAAACGCACCACAAACTCGAACTCATGGCGAGCATGGATCCTCTGACCGAGGCACTAAATCGTCACGCCTTCCACTCGCTGCTCAGCCGCGATCAGACCGGCAACGAGTCCGGTACTGATGGGTGCGTCGCCGTGATCGACATCGATAATCTGAAGCCGATAAACGATCACTTTGGTCATGGTGTCGGTGATAAAGCAATTCGTGCCGTGGCCCGGGCGACTCGTTCGTTGATACGGGCAGACGACATGGTTTTCAGATGGGGAGGCGACGAATTCCTCGTCTTGATGTTCAAGCTGCGCGAACAAGAAGCGTCGCGACGTATGTCCTCTCTCAATGACATCCTCCTGGAAAACGGCGAACGATGGACGGGTTCGCGGGCGACCATTAGTGTGTCGGCGGGGGTCTCCGGCTTTGATTCGTTGAAGGACCTGGCCGAGGCAATTGAGCGTGCCGATCGAGCAATGTATGAGAGTCGCCAACGCTTCCGGCAAGCGGGGTTGGCTAAGGATATGGTTCCTCTGGTTCCGCGAAACCTAAATATCCAAGTCAACGCATCAATGTGACGGGTTCTGTCCTCAGTCAGGACGATCTGAAAAACCTTACGTTACGAAGGGTGCACGTACACCTGTTATGAACTCATTCGGTTCACTCCCTCACGCAGCATGATGCGCTATCACAAAACAGTCACATTGGGTGTTGTGACGACTTGCGCAGAAAGATAGAATGACCTTCGCCCACCTTACTGCTGGATTGGTTTAAGAAAAGAAAGCTGAATAGGAGATCAAACCCCCCTTGAGGACTAAAATACTGTTCCCCCGCCTGCTTGTCGTTAGTGCGACTTTATTTTGTGCCGGCGCCGCAATTGCTCAAAGCAGCGAGGCCGATCCACGCCCAACGCGTACCACAATTAATGCCAGTGGCGGAATAAGGCTGGAGACCGAGCCAACTGCGCCATCAGCAGCCGAAGAGCGGCGACCGCGGACCGTCACTTCGCCAACCATTGCTCGTCCTGCGCCACTTGTTCCGACGTTCAGCTCAGCTAATCGTTTCGATCAAGAGCTGCTCACGGCGATTCAATCTCACATTGGAGCTACCTATCGCTTTAATCGGACGGGGCCGGAAGAGTTCGATTGCTCGGGACTGGTTTGGCGCGCATTCCAGGATATTGGAGTCAGCTTTCAGCGAGGTCCGGCGCGCTCATATTGGGCGACGTTTGAAGAACCCGCAAAAGATCAGCAGTTCAAGTTTGGCACGCTGGTCTTCTTCAGTAATTTGAGCCACGTCGGCATCGTAGTAGACGAAAAAGGTTTCTATCACTCTGCCCGCCACGGTGGCGTGATGTATTCGCCTTTCAATGAATACTGGCTGTCGCGCATTGATGGTTTTCGTCGCGTCCCCACGCAGACACTTCAGGCGAATACGCCGAACGCGAAACCACGAACACCGACGACGACTGTCGCCAGCGCCGAACAGAACAACGAACCATAGAACGTGGTCCGTTAAAAACGAGAAAGGCCGCAACGGGTTTCCGCTGTGGCCTTTTTTGTTTCGCGTAGCGCGACGGGGCGTTAGCCCGACCGTTAGGGAGGGCTCAGAGTTGCGTCAGGAGAGCCCTCCCTAACGGTCGGGCTAATGCCCAGGGACTTCTCACAGCGTTAACTCTTGAATACAAATCCCGGATGGCGGTCACTGTTCCGCTTTTCCCAAACGGCAGTAATCTTGTCGATGGCCACGTAACAGACGTTGCCCTCGTCGTCTTTCAAATGAAGCACCTCGCCTTCGACTTTGACAACTTTGCCGCGCAGGCTCGAGGTGCCGGTGGAGAGTACGTCGATTTCCTGCCCAACCATTTTTGAAAGTAGCTCTTTCATCATTTGCGATCGCCCTGAGTTCAAACTTTAGTTTGCTTCGATCGTTAAGGCAATCTGAAGATTGAACTCTAAACTTATTTATCTCCGTTGCGAAATGTGATCTGCACCAGCGGCAAAACGGAGTCGTCGCCTTGCTGTGAGCGTTCAAATGTCAGCAAGTCATAATAGGCGCAGCGCGTGCGGGCAGGGAATTCACGACAGACTGACGGGCGGCCATTGTAAATCGTGCAGCGACGCGTCGACGGATCAAGGAACTTACAAGCCTTGCCAAAAATCGGGTCGGCCTTCCGGCGCAGAATCTGCTCGCCTTGCCAGGTGGTGGTAAAGCGGCGTTGCGCAGTTTCAAAGTCGACACCGAAGTGATTCGCCAGCCGTCGAATATCGCGCTTCGTCACTTGCACGCGCTCGTAAATCGAACAACAGTACGCAGGACACTTCGAACAGTTGTAGTAACTCACCGCCAATGGTTTCGCGACCGACCCTTGCTCGTTCTTCATCTACTATAGTCCCGGTCTATCAGGTCTACCCGCCCGCAGGCGGTACTGACCATTACTACCTTCGATTGGATTTCTGATATTCGCTCAACAGCAAATTCATAAACTCTTCGCGACGAGCATAAAGCCGGCGCGGCGGCCGCGGTTTGTGTTTGGCTAAAGCATAGGCCGTGATGATTGGGAGCGCCACAGTTGAATCGAGATAGCAGACAACTGCGTCGGGCAATCGATCCGGATCGACTTTACCCCAGGACACAGCTTCGCCCGGCGTGGCGCCTGATAAACCGCCGGTGTCCGGGCGCGCGTCTGTGACTTGCAGAAAGTAGTCATGGCCGCGCTCATCGATCCCCAGTACTTCCTGAATCTGCGGCTCGGTTTGTAAAGCGAAATTTTTCGGCGAGCCACCCCCGAGAATGAAAATCGCCGAGCGGCCGCCTTTCTGGCCACGCTTGGGCTTGCCGTCTCGGATCAACCCGCGTTTAGCGGCGAGTACAATCGCCGCCGTCTCATTCACATCGAGCGACGGATCGAAAGCGAGCTTGTTTCCCTGCAACGCCTTGGCGGCGACATTCATCCCGATCGATGAATCACCGGGTGAGGACGTGTAAAGCGGCACTGCGTATTCATGGGCCGCCGCCAGCAGAGACTTGTTTTTTAATCCCAGCTTTCGTTCGCGCTCCAGAACATAGCGCCCGCAGAGATAATGAAACTCCGCGGTGGACATAGGCTTCTGAAACTCCGGCGCTTCGATTATGCGGCGGAAAAAAGAATCCGTGTCCAGCAACACGGAGTAATCAAAAAAGATATCGTAGATGCGCACGACCTCTTCGGCGCGCAAAACGATGTCTGAGGTGGACGCATTTCCTTCGTGCATCGCGAGGCCGATGCCAAAGTGGGTGTCGTGATAAAAATTTGCGCCGGTCGAAATGATCCAATCGATGAAGCCCGCCTTAATCAGCGGAATTAAGGCCGACATTCCTAACCCCGCCGGCGTTAGCGCTCCGGTCAGGGTCACGCCGACGGTAACATCGGGTTCGAGCATCTTCTGCGAGAAGAGCCAGCACGCTTCACGCAGGCGCGCCGCGTTGTAAGCGACGAAGGCGCTATCGACTAAATCAACCAGCTTGGTTCTGGGATTGATGGGCGTTGGATCGATCCGGCGCCCTCGCAGAAATTTACTTTGCTTCTTTGCCAAAGCCGTTCTGTCCGAAACTTCAGTTTGTTGATCTCATTCCTAATTGGTTGCGCTTGCGACAAACTGAAGTCTGTCGGACAGCGAAGAACGTGAAGAAGGAATAGTCCGCGAGTCTCTGCGCATTGTCAACTATTGGAGCTGCGATCGTTTTCGTCGAAAGCCGGGCGCTTGAAATAAAACGCCATGTTGTGATTGCCGACCCCGACTTCGGTCGAAACAAGTTCCCAACCTTCGCTGCCCAGGGCGCTGAGTTGATCGATCGTCTGCCATCCTTCGACGAGTTTGTATTCCCACTTTTGCATGCGAACCTCCTGCGTAAATTCTTCGAACCTGAATTAACCACCAACATACAAAGATACAAAGTAGGATTGGCTGATGCCTTGCAACCCTTATTTTTTTCGCTCATCCACTTCGTGGCTTCGTGGCTTCGTGGCTTCGTGTCTTCGTGGTGAAAATCCGACTTTGAAGTCAGACAGTCGCGACACAAACAATCGCGATATCGGCCTTTGAGGTCAGCGCGAGTTTCGTCGCTCAAATCTATCTCACTACACCAACAACCGCGCAAGCTTGCGCCGCACGAAAACTCGTTGCCGCACGCTTCGCACACTCTTTGACGGGTAAGACCCTGTGACAGTGCCTGCCCGATTTTTACCAGCGTCTGATTCATCGGTTTACGGTGGCGTCTGAAACGCCTACTGGTTCAGCTTTCCTGACTCTCAATCGATTGATTCGTTTCCCGTCCGCTTCGAGCACGTCGACCTCCAGCCCGCGGAAATTCAGATGTTCACCGGGCTGCGGCACGCTTCCTTTCTGAGCAATCACCAGACCGGCGATCGTCGTAAAGTCGTCGGCCTCGATTTCCATGTCGAACAAGCGCTCAATTTTTCCAATTTCGGTGCCGCCGAGAACTTCATAAGCGCCATCGCCTGCCGGAACAATTTCTTCGGGCTCTTCTCCGCTGATGTCCTCGTCTTCGATCTCGCCGACGATTTCTTCGAGGATGTCTTCGACGGTCACCAATCCGGCAACGCCACCATATTCATCGATAACCATGGCCAGATACGCATGCGCCTTTTGCATTTCGCGCAAGAGCTTGGCGACGGGCTTGGTCTCTGGAACGAAATAAACAGGCCGGATGAATGCTGCAATTGACGAATCGGCTTTGCCCAGCGAGAGCGACGGCAGCAGATCGCGCACATAGATGATGCCTTCTACGTTATCGATCTGATCGCGATAGACGGGCAGCCGGGAATGGCGGGATTCAATGATCAGGTCGCGCACTTCCCGCACCGTGGCTGACTTTGGCAGCGCGACAATTTCGGTGCGCGGAGTCATGACCTCGGCAACAGTTGTGTCGCCGAATTCAATTGCTGACTGAATCAGCTCGCGTTCTTCTTCTTCGATGATTCCTTCCGCTTCGCCGACGTCGATTAAGGCTTCAATATCGTCGGCGTCATCATCCTCTGATTCGCCTTCCGGCTCTTCAATCTCCTCTTTCCGGCGCAGACGGTCGAATGATCGATGCCAGGGTTCGCCCACAAATGTCAGCGCGCGATAAAAAGGACGCAGCACTGGCAACAGCTTCAACAGCTTTCCTTCCGGATTGCGCAGCGATAAATATCGTGGAATCAATTGGCGAAAGATGCCGGCGAGTACCAGTCCCGATGCGAGCGAAATGAAAAGCGCAAGTCCCTTGCGGGCGAAGAGTTGCAGTGAGATGTAGGTAATCAGGACTGAGAAGATAACCAGCAGAATCTGAATCGCGGCCGAAAGCGTCATACTGAAGCGCGCACGATTCTTCAGAATCTCAGTGAGAAACGGAGCATAGCGGGCGTTGGGATGCTCTTCGGCTTCAGTCGCCAACCGCCTGAGTCCAATGTCGCTCAGTTGGCCGAAGGCCATATCAACACTGGCCAGAAAGGTGAGCGCCAAAAGCAAGATCGCGCTGATGGCTAATTCGATTTCCATAGGAGACGTCTAAATGGTAAATCGTTATCGGGAAATAAACAAAATTGGGTGGTCTTCTCTGTGTCCTCTGTGGTTGGAATTACTTACCACAGAGGACACAGAGGAAGACAACAATCAAATACCCAGCTGCCTTCGCAGTCGCAATTCCAGCCGGTTCATCTCACCATGATCAGTTTCGTGATCGTAACCGCTGAGATGCAGCAGTCCGTGCAGGATCAACTGCTCGACTTCATTCAAAAAGGTTAAGCCATTCTCTTTCGCTTGCGCAGCCGCGCGTTCTACTGAGATTACCACTTCGCCGAGATGTGATTGATTGTCACGTTCGAAATCTTCTGCTTGCGTCGGAAAGGAAAGCACGTCGGTGGCGTAGTTCTTACCGCGAAATTGGCGGTTGAGTTTCTTGATCGTGGCGTCACTTACGAAAACAAATGTGACTGATTGTTTGGGCGAATCAATTGCTTGTAACGCTCGCTCTGCAAACTCGCGCCACTCTTGCGAATTCAACTTACGACGCCGTTGTCGATTGATTAGCTCGATCATTGCGTCATAGGTTTAAGCTCCGTTGGGAGCATAATGTTTATAGAACGCCCGGCTCAAAAAACAATTCAAGCTCCGGGGAGCGAAATACACATCGCGCTCCGCTGGAGCTGGAATGGATCAAAATAATAGCTGAGGAACTATAAACATTTCGCCTCTAACGAGGCTAAACCCCTAAATCTCGCTTTTCTTGGTATGCGTCTCGTAGGCCTTAATGATCATCTGCACCAGCTTGTGTCGCACGACGTCTCTGTCACTGAAGTAAACGAATTCGATGCCGTCGATTCCGGCCAGCACCCGTTCAGCTTCCACCAGGCCGCTGCGTTTGCCGGTTGGCAGATCGATCTGGGTCACATCGCCGGTGATCACGGCCTTTGACCCAAAACCGATACGAGTCAGAAACATCTTCATCTGTTCGCTGGTGGTGTTCTGGGCTTCATCAAGAATCACAAAGGCGTCCGACAACGTTCGTCCACGCATGAAAGCGAGCGGCGCGATCTCTATGACCTGTTTTTCCAGCAGTCGCGTCACGCGTTCGTAATCAACCAAATCAAAAAGTGCGTCGTAGAGCGGGCGCAGGTAAGGATCGACCTTCTCCTGGAGATCGCCGGGCAGAAAGCCGAGCTTCTCGCCGGCTTCGACGGCCGGGCGCGCAAGCACAATGCGGTTGACCTGCTTCTGCATCAAAGCCTGCACGGCCATGGCCACGCCTAAATATGTCTTGCCAGTTCCCGCCGGGCCAATCCCGAACACGATGTCGCGTTGCTGGATCGCTTCAACGTACTTGCGTTGCATCGCCGACTTGGGCGCAACCTGTTTCTTGCCCGCCGGACTAAAGCGTGACCGCGTGAAGTAATCGCGCAGGCTGTAAGCTCGATCCTCGGCAATTTGCGCGAACGCTTCGCGCAGTTCCTTGTCGGTGAATTGACGGCCTTCGGCGAACAGCTCGGAAAAGTCCCCGAGGATATGCGCGACCGTCTCGACGTCTTTTGGATCGCCGTCGACATTCAGACTATGACCGCGCCCGTTGATTTGAACATCGAGCAGCGACTCGAGGTATTTGATGTTTTGGTCGTGAACGCCGAAAAGCGTTTCCAGTCCTTTGGGTGGAAGCTCGATTTGTTTCAACTTACGAAGCTATCTCCTGGTGTTTTTGATGGCAGGACGGAGGTATAAGCGACAAAAATCTCTTTCGCATAAGTATGCATCGGACGCTACTACAGGGAGGGACGAGTGTCAAACATAGTGCCTGTTTTTCGGATTACCGCACAGTAACGTCGTAGCCCTGCTGCAAACCCAGGACAAATTTTTCCCAGCGGCGTTTGAAGGCCGCCACGTCTCTGATTGCCAATACGCGCACTAAAGTTTTGTAGCCGCTGCTGTCGTCCTTCTGGTGATTGACGAATTCGCGATAGTACTTGACGAGCAAGCCGCGCTGTTGGAGGTAATAGCAAAGATAACGTGACTGCCCGTAGTTTGTGCCTTTGTCGTCATCATAGAAGGCGCGCGAATTGAGTGACATGAGAGCTTTGAAAGACGGCCCAGTGCCCGCCTTGATTGCCGCCTGCAAGCCCGGCAGACGCCAGTTGGTATAGCCATGAATGTGGCCGTTGACCTCGCCGCTTTGCTCGTAGAGCGAGCCCAGTCCTTCGTTCAGCCACGGTGGGCAATCAGGAAAGTTCGCTTCGACAAACGGGTGAACGATCTCGTGGACCAAAGTGCCGCCGCCGGTCGAGATGTTCATGACGAGCGCCTTGTGCCTGCTGGAATAATAGCCATAGGGTGTTGTCGGCTTTTCGCCAAACAGGGCGAGCGCGTTTCTTTCATAAGAAGCCGAGTCTTTGAACAGCCAGATGTCCAGAATCTCTTTCGGATCTTTTGCGAAATAATCCTGCTTGAGCTTGTCGACTGCCCACTTAACCGTGTGCTCGGAATGAGATTTGACGGCGGCCTCGCATTCATCTCCGACCACAACAAACGGCGGTTGAATGACAATCGTGAATTCCGCGGATGGTAGTTTCTTTTTCAGCTGTTCAACATGACGAGCAAAGTCTGAGTCTGGTTGAGTTGCGGGCGGCTCGAACGTGGTCGCCGGCAACGTGTGAGCAATTGGTGCGGGCGCAGAGTTCAGCCGATAAAGCAGACCCAGCACGGCGAGAGAGATAGCGGCCAGGATTAGGAACGTTAGCCGCCTGATGATCGTCGATCTTGAATCGTCAGGAGAATCGAACACCTAATTCAATTTAGACGCTTTTTGACCTACCCGGTTCCCACATTCAGGAACCCTCGTAGGTCTGGGCCAATTGGCCATTAATGAAGATGGTCCTGTTGTGAATCAGTTCCAAAGATATCGTTCGTCGTATTCAATACCATGCTTGATCAGAATGTCCACGAACTCGTCGACCGCGATGTGAGAAGTCAAAGAGAATAAGCGTGAATCACTATGTACGCAATCTTGAAGAAAAAGTATTGCAGGTAATCAGGCAGTGTGTATAAAGCAAACGACCTGTTCTTATTGGCAAAGCGTATGATAGGAGTATACATACGATGCTGCGGCCCACAAAGAACATTGTTGGATTAATTACCAGTAGAGTGATTTTAGGAACTCTCGTCTTATCCTTGCCGATTGTTACTATAGTTCTCGTGGCTCACTCAAAAGAAGCTCTTGGCGTTATCGATGTGTCGTGCAGTCCATCCGGTTGTGAAGACTACGCCGAGGACATGGCGGTCGAGGTTGAGATGTCGTGTGATTGCGGTGAGGATGACCCTCAACCCGATGGTTATGTATACGTATGGACCTATGAATCATGCGAAGAGGAGGAAATTGAGCCGACGATTAATGAGGCTTGGGCAAATAGTGGGCAAGACTCGATAGCGGCAACGGCCATCTCCTATTTTGATCGCCACACAATTGCAATGGCGGTTTCAACCTTCAATTGTACCTGGGGCGAAGGGTACGAATCTTCGGACGAATACGGCTGCGATTACTGGTATTGGTAATCGAAAATTGGGTTTGGAGTGTTCATTATGATATTCAGGAAATCTGGTCTAATGGCAGCAGCAGCAATTACATTATTAGCCGTAATGACGACTGGGTTCCTATGGGCAGCGAGGCGCATCAAAACTGCGCGCAACCCTGACTCAAGTGTCGCGCTAAATACAAAAGATCTGCGCAACCTCGGAATATCTTTGATCGGTTCTAACGAGCCGTCGTTTGATTCTTTGATGGCGTCTGTTGTTCCGAACGAAGCGCGAGAGAATGTAGAAGCCCTAAGATCGGTATCAGTTTTCCTAACGAACGACACAGACCATTCTGTAATCGCGTACAGCGTCAAATGGGAAATGGTAACGGGTGATGGAAAACTGAAAACGGAGACCAGAGAGTACTTAGCACCGAACGCTCTCATGGGTCGAAGCACAGTTGATTTGATTGGTGTCATACAGCCGCACTCCACGCGGTTGGTTTCACTGGCCCCTTTAGTTGAGGCTGCCAAACATCCCGGAGTGGGTGGGGGCGCGGGACCTGGAACTCGGGGCGATTCAGCGCTTCAGCATTATGTCGACGCGCTACGAGCAAGAAATGCTCAAGACAGTAAGATCACGATTTCGCTTGATTCAGTATTATTTGATGACGGGAGATTTGCCGGTCCGGATACGAGAGAAAGGTTTGGCAAGATACAAGCCATTATCCAAGCAAAGCAGGATCTGCTTACTGAATTTGAGCACACGGCGGAATCTAGTAAGTCCCTACAGATTGCATTTGATAATCTCACGACGGTTGCTAGCGGCACCAAGCGGGAACTCAGTTCTAACGCCACTACGGAAGACTACTTTGGCTTTTACAAGCAATCAACAGCGAGAGAGATGCTGAGTCTGAGAAGTGCGTTCGGTGAAGATGAGGCCGCTAAGAGAATACATGGCGTATTGCATCACGAGTGGCCTATTTTAAGAAAAGCTAACTAAGCCGCGGCCAGCCGTCTCAGACGCCTTTCGACTTAATCGGTTCCCACATTCAGGAACCCTCGTAGGTCTGGGCCAATTGGCCGTCAATGAAGATGCGATACGTCTGTGGGCGAAATCCAGCCAGAAAAAGTTTTCGCTTTTTCTCGATGATGATTTGGTGTTGCTCCTGGACTCCCACTGTGAATTCGTATCGCTTGGTTAGGAACAGTGAGAGCATTCTGAAGTCCTTGACGACCGGCTGGCCGTCAACTTTGATTTCCAGGTTGCCGGCGAATTGATCGAACGAGAATTCCACTCGATGCTGTTCGCCGGTCCCGACGGTGAAGCCGAATTGCATTAATCAGTCACTACTTTGACCGCGGATCCGGCTTGACGACGAGCTGCGCCATCTGGCTTTTGCCGTTCACGGTCAACTTCACTGTGTACGTTCCCGGAAGCGCCAGTTGACCTCCGCGACCAAAGCCACCACCACCGCCGCCACCACCACCGCCGCCACCACCACCACCGCCCGCCTGGCGTTGTGGCGGAGTCGCGCGGAAATCCCAAATCCATCGATGCATCCCGGCGGTTGCCGGTAAGGGCTCAGACGTCCGCGCCCAGTACGGCGGATAATTGAGTTTGTCAGGATCGACGGGCGGGAATTTATCTTCGCTCGAGTAGCGGCGAATCACTTCGCCGGCTGGATCGAGAATCTCGAGTGTCACTGGTTCACTTGTCTTCAAATAGAAATCGATCATAGCGCCCGCCGGCGGATTATCGGCCAACGGCTCATCGCGCGGCATCGGCGTGCCGTTATCACTTCCAGAAAGGACTTCCCTCGCGTCTGCCGGCTGAAAAAGAATCGCGTCGGCTCGAGTCATGGCAGGTGAAAGCTGACGCAACATCGCGATGTTGTCCAGAACCCAGAAGCCACGACCATGGGTAGCGACAATCAGATCGTTGTCGTGAAAAGCGAGATCGCGCATGGATGCGGGCGGCAGATTTAGTTGCAGCGATTGCCAGTGATCGCCGTCGTCGAAAGAAACAAACACAGCACGCTCAGTTCCGGCGAACAACATCCCCCGCCGCTGCGGATCTTCTTTTACTGTTTGGACATAGATTCCCTTTGGTAGGCCGTTGGTGATTTCCGACCATGTTTTACCGGCATCCCGCGTGCGAAAGATGTGTGGATTGTAATCATTGAGTTGATGACGCTCGACGGCGGCGTAAGCCGCCTTCACATCAAAATGCGATGCGTCGATCATCGTGACTTTGCTCCAGGCCGTCAGCGCCGGCGGCGTTACGTTCTGCCAGTTTCGCCCGTCATCATTGGTTAGTTGAATCAACCCGTCGTCAGTGCCGATCCAAACCATCGGCGCGCGCAAAGGCGATGGCGCGATCGTATAAATCACGCCGCGACGTTTTTCCGTGGGCGCGTCAGCGGCGGCGGCATCATTCAAATTTGACGGCACGCCGGGATCCTCGCGCGTCAAATCCTGGCCCATCTGCGTCCAGCTCTCGCCGCCGTTCGTCGTCTTATAAATGAATTGATTCGCAAAATAGAGCGCGTGGCTGTCGGCTTGAGAGAACACCAGAGGCTGGGTCCACGCGTGTCGATACTGTATCGGTTGGTCCCCACCAGCTGCTCCTCGCGGGCCACGGGTTTCCGGCGATACGGTTTTTGTTTCACCGGTCACGACGTTACAGCGCGAGACCGTGCCGCCGAAAAGAATCTCCGGATGCAGCGGATCAGGCGCGGTGTAGCCGGACTCGCCGCCGGCGCACAAGCCTTCCCAATCGCGCAGAGAGATTTCAGAGTGACGGCTGCGCGAGGGCGAGCCGACCGCGCCGCTGTCCTGCTGCGCGCCGGTGACCCAATAGGGAAAGCGATAGTCAGGCGCCACGTGATAAATCTGCGCAGTGGCCTGGTTGTACCAGGAGCTCCACGTCACGGCGCCGTCGACGCTCACGATCGTTCCCTGATCGCTGCCCAGGACCATTCGCCTCGGATCGTCCGGATAGATCCAAAGTTGATGAAAATCGTCGCCGGTCGGATCGCCTTTGATTGCGGTCCATGTCTTACCAGCGTCCGTAGATCGATAGACGGAAGTGTTCATCACATAAACAGTGTCGGCGTTCTTCGGATCGGCAGTAACTTTCTCGAAGTACCAGCCACGTCCCCACAGGCGTTCGTCACTGGAGAGCCTGGCCCAGGTTGCGCCGGCATCGTCCGAGCGAAACACGCCCCCGGATTTTTTGACCTTTGAAGCGTCCTCCGGATGTTCCTTATCGTTTACAAATGCGTCAACGACTGCATAGACGCGATTGTGGTTTGATGGTGACACCGAGATGCCGATGCGGCCGCGGCCTTCGGCTGGTATGCCTTCGTCGATCTCATTCCAGGTCGTTCCGCCATCCGTCGATTTGAAGATGCCGCCGCCCGGCCCATTCGCCGGCGTGTAAATGAACCATGGTGGGCGACGTACATTCCACATAGTCGCGTAAACAATTTGCGAGTTTGCCGGATCGAAGTTGAGATCGATCGCGCCCACGTCATCATTCTTGAACAGAACTTTTTGCCAGGTGGCGCCGCCGTCGCGTGAGCGATAAACGCCGCGATCGGGACTGGATGCGTAGGCATTACCAAGCGCCGCGACGAACACGATGTTCGGGTTCTTTGGATCGACAAGCACGCGGCCAATCTGTTTTGTGGCCTCGAGCCCGATGTGCTTCCAGGTCTTGCCCGCATCGGTTGATTTGTACATGCCGTCGCCGAACTGAATCGAATCGCGCATGTCTGCTTCGCCGGTGCCGACATAGACGACGCTACCGTTCGAAGGCGCGACGCCAATTGCGCCAATCGACGCGGACGATGCTGAATCAAAGACGGGATTCCAGGTGCGGCCGGCGTTAATTGTTTTCCAAACGCCACCGCCGACTGAACCGAAATAAAAAGTGTCCGGCTGGCCCACGACACCGCTGACCGCGTTCTCGCGGCCGGCACGGAATGGACCAATCATCCGCCAGTGAAGCCCGGAATAGAGGCTTGTGTCGTACTGCTGGGCGACGGCGACGGGCGCCAGCAATAACAGCCCAACGATCATGATTAAGATTGAATGAACTGGCCGGATGATGAATCGACGAATCTCACGCATGGATAGGCTCTCCGTTTGAGTCACTGGAATTTTGTTTAGCTGCACAGGATATGCTGAAACGGCGTGGAAGAAAACTATTCCCACAGCAGTAGTGGGTCACTTTGAAAACCAAATGTCCGGTAAACTTCAGTTTGTGGCCAGACTTCTACCCGCTAAAGCTCGTCGGACGCCCACAGCGCCGGCAACTCTGCTACTGATGAAAGCAAATGCGTATGCGTTTCAAGCTCAAGCTGCTCTTTCGTGTGCGCGCCGGAAAGAACTCCCACATTAAATCTCACGCCGGCGTTTTGACCGGCTCGCAAATCGAGTACTGTGTCGCCGACGTTTGCCACTTGATCGATGCTGGTTATCGCGCACATCTCCATCGCGCGAAATATCAAGTCCGGAGCTGGTCGTCCTTGCCGGACATCATCGCCGCACACAACGGCGTTGATTAAGTCTCGCCCCCAATGCATCGATTCCAAAAGGAGTTCGGTTATCACTCGATCGAATCCCGTGTTGAGTGCAACCCTGATTCCGCGGTGCCGCAGCCAGCTAAAAGTTTCAGTGGCTCCCGCGATTTCACGGACGCCGTCTTTCTTGTAAAGTCCTGATAGAGTGCTGCCAAATGAATTGTAAATTTCTTCGGTTAGCGCAGTAATATCAGCGTTGCTTTCACCAAACCGGCGTTCCACGAAGCGCCTGATTACTTCGCGTTTCGATGCGCCCCGCACTTCCCGAATCGAGTCGCTCGTGACTTCAATTCCATAATTCCCGAGCGCCGCAGTGAACGCTGTGGGAACCTGTCCCGCATCTTCGATCACAGTGCCGGCGATATCAAAGATGACGAGTTTGATCTCCTGCATAACGCGAGATGGTGTGCGCGGCGATTATAAGGGAAGTCCGTGCCGAGAGCGGACCGGGGTCCCTATCACGATGTATCGGGATTCTGACACGATGCGCGACCCAACTTGTGAGTCAACGCGGGCGGCGCGATCAGTACCACGGGTGTTACGAAATACGCTCCTGCCCGTTCAGGTCCAACGATCTGTTCGACGGCACATCGATAGTACGCGGCTTTAACTCAACAAATAGATCACCTGCGTCTCGAGCTTCGCTTCATCATCGGTCCAATCGCCATAGAGTTCCCACGAACACGCGCCGAATCCGCGGCCAGTCGCCGCGCGCCAGGAATTGATCGCTTCATGTGCAGCTGCTAGTTTGCTATAGCTACCGATATGCGTGGTCATGGCGACCTCGCCTGCAGGCGTCTCTGTGCAGACTACTTCGCCCGCGTCTTGAAAAGGCCGCATGACCTGCACGCCGAAGTCAACGACCATCGCTGCTTCGCCATGCACAGGGTGGTGGTAAAGGAAGCAATTATGACCGTCGGTCCGCAGGCCTTCATGGCCGCGAAGAAACTCCCAGACAAGATCAAGCGCAGGCTTCCATGTTTTCCCAACGTCTCCAACGCGCACGCTGCGCCGCACTGCAGCGAGCGGCTGCGCGCTGACGCTTTTGATGACGACATCATAATTCATTTAGATTTTCCTTTTGGTTTCAATCCGAGGACGGAAGCCACCGCTATCGGTTCCGTACCTGCCATGCAGAATGCGCGGCTTTAATGAGCTGCTTGATTCCAGGACGATTGAGATCAGAAGCTGTGTGAAGTTGAATATACTTGTGAACCTTGCCACTACCCTCAAGAAGGCCTTTTGGATCGGCAAGTTCAACTCCACGAACGAGCCCAAGCTTCACCCCAGATTTACTAAGGATCAAAGTGCATACCATACCCCGATAGCCTGGGCCGTACGCATAACTCAGGAGTGGGACGGACGAGTCGGCTCGCTCTTCAACACCCGGCAGTAGTTTCAGAAGCAAGTTACGGGCTTTGCCGGCCAGGGCCTGCACGTCGGAAGGATATGATTTCAGGAGTTCTTCAGCGGAACGCGACTTCTTCATTTCTGCCTCATCCAGAATGCTCTAGTTGCACATGTGCGTCGAACGTCTGAGTTTACCGGGCGGCGCGTCACATCCAACCTTCGCTGCACCAATGATGATGCCAAACATTCATCCGCCGCTCCGGTCCAACGATTTGTTATGCGGCGCCAGAGCCTGCTTAGCGGCCGGCTTTAACCGCCACATTCAAGTCACAATTCTTGATAGTCTCGTATAAATCTCTTATCGAAGAAACATATACTTAGGGTCAACAATAAGATGACCGCAATACCGGCAATGCCTGCGACAAATCCAAACAGCGGGTTTGCACCTACAACAAACACTGCAGTCAGCGGCCCGATTGCGTTCAACATTCCATGAAGTGCACTTGGTCCCAGAATACTCTTTGACTTAAACCGGCAATAGGCCATCGGGAAAGATAGAGTCGTAGTAAATAACGTCATCATAAATATTCCGGCTACGGGATGGCCCGGATAATTGTGCCCCTGCGCAATGATCGGCGCGTGCCATAATCCCCACACCACGCCAACAAACAAGTTGCTTCTGAGAAAGCCCCACCGTTGCGTTTCTCTCAATAGCAATCCGCGCCAGCCTAACTCTTCTCCAAGGGTGAATGGAAGACTAATAGTAAAACCGGCGATGACACCTTGCACCAGACTTAGCAAGAAGATGGCAACCGGCGGAATGGGGACATGTTGGGGCAAATTACCAAAAGCCCCGCGGGTAAAGATTGTGACCTGCTGTAAGAGCGCAGCTTCACTGAAGTCAACCCGGCCAATAAGCGCTACTCCGAATATGTTTCCAAGGATCCCAATGACCACAAATGTCCCCAGGACGATGAACCATATAAATCCGACGGTAGTGATCAAGAGCCAACCCCACGATAAGTTCTTGAGCGTGAACCCGTATGCGGTCAATGTACCGCGATAGACCAGCTTCTGTAAGATCAGAGTGGCGTAAGCGGGTGCGGGCATATAACAAACGGCAAGAATAATTAAGCTTGCGATTGAGCCGTAGGTTATGTGCAGCAGGTATGCAGCCAAAGCCACAGACCAACTAATCAGGAATGTTAAGAAAATAAATTGTTGAACTTTCCTGCTCAGCATGTTCTGAAAAAGTGGCTCAAGGGAAAGCGGCCGAACGGCGGAGTTGACGCGGCGGCGCGAATTCCTTCAACCATCGCCGGACCAATTATCTTACGAAACACGCTCCCGCCGCTCGCGTCCAACGATTTGTTGGGTTGCGTCCTTGACGAAAGGGCTTGTATCACAGTCGCCGGCGATTCTCGCGAATATAGTGTTCGAGATCACTAAGCGTCGCGAAGCTTTGGTTCGAATCGATAGCGATGGTCTTAGCTAACAGATTATCAAAAGCGATCCCTTCGTCATCGGGGGCAAGTTCGAGATCGAAGTTGCCGCCACCGACCAACTTAACGCCAAAAGGAAGAGAGATTCGGCGCACCGGCTGAGCATAGAAGGTTTCAACCGGCGCCCATATTCATCGAAGATTGATAGACCCCGTCTTCAACGTTGACGGCCTCGCAGTAGCTCCGAAGCGACGCAATATCCGGAAACACCGATGCAGTTTGATCATCAGCGAAAGCGATTATCATGACGGATACAAAGCAACCCAACGTTGGAGTCGACCGGGCGCGGCGGTTACATCCAACCTTCGCCGCACCGAACAAGTTGAGAAAGAGGCTATCCGCGCTCCGGTCCAACGATTTGTTCGGTGGCGCGTAAAGGATACTGCGCCATGTTATGGATAGATCCGGTTTACATGGGCCGAGCCATCCTGTGTCATCACGAAATCAATCATAGCCTTCGAAGCCGCGTCAATGTTAATGGATTTTCTTTTCGCTGGTTTGTATCCCAAGGAATTGGCGAGAACATCATACGTTCCCGGTGAGAGACATATCGTGTAATCACCACTGTCGTCGGTTTCAACGTTTGTCGTTTGCTTGGTGGCTTTGTTAACCATCCGGATCCTTGCCTTGGGTATTCCCATCCCTGAAGGCTCGTGACCCTTCCTTCGATACCGCCGCAATTGTTTTGAATAGTTACCGCGGGCTTGGCGGAGGAAACAAGGGCCACAGCTATGAGGCAACAGCACAAGAGTGAGATTCGCGAGAATAGTCTTGTCATATTTCAGAAGCGACCGAACGGCGGAGTTGACGCGGCGGCGCGAATTCATTCAACCATCGTCGGACCAATTATGATGCGAAACACGCCCCCGCCGCTCGCGTCCAACGATTTGTTCGACACGTCGTTTAAGAAACCGGTTTTGCCATTGGACGTTTCAAGACGATGCCGTTCGTAATTCCGAGTGCCAACGTTAAGGCGATTGAAACCAAATCCGTGATTACGGCGCGGACGCCCCATTTTGATCCAATATAAGCGTACAGAAAAAGCGCGTTTTATACCAACGAAGGTTGCAGCAGCGATACCGCCAATGCCAACGAGCACCAGCGCCCAAGTTTTGTAGTAAATGGTTTGCAGATAAGAGCCGAGGGCAACCAGAAGCCCGGGCAGCACAAACATCAAAAGAATTATTGCATTTGTTGACCCTTCGTTCGTACGTTCAATTGTGGGACCAAGCGAAACATCCTGAAGCCACGCGTCCAACCAAATGCCATAGCCGAAGAAAAGTACGATGATGCCACCGAGCAATTGAAGAACTCGCGTCCATAGGAGGATTCGGGAATTCATAATGGAAGTGTCGAACGTTTGAGTTCACGCGGCGGCGCGAATCAAAGCACCCTTCGCCGCCCCAAGTAGTTAACAAACACGCTCCCGCCGCTCGCGTCCAACGATTTGTTGTGCGCCGCCAGCCGAACGGGCGTGATTAGTTTGGGCAAGCGGTACGCCGAGTGCCAGTGACGGGCGTGACCGTGCCGTTGTTGAGAACAAAAGCGCGCTCGCGACACTCATCGCCGCCAGGTGCTTGAATCAGATAATGTGCGACAAGCAGTTTGCTGTTGGCCCGGGTTTCAAGATCCGTAATGTACGGATAGCCCTCACGCGTTTTGGGCGTCGGTTCACCAGCAGCAAAGTTTTTCAAAAGCTCCAGTTCGCGTCCCGACGACAGGTCGGTCATAGTGTAATATCGGCAAAACGTTCCGCAGCTGTGAACTGAAACAAAGTACTGCCCCGCGAAATTAACCTCCGGCAGGATGACGAGTTTGTTTAGGTTATCACGCCATTCTGCACCGGTAACATGCCGAATCCATTTGGGTCGATGAATCGAGCCAGCGTAAGTGCGCGCCGGGTAATCTTCGAATCGTGGCCAGGACTGCGCTGCCACAGAGGATGTCAGCCAAAAGAACGCGGTCGCGAGAATCGTGACTTTCATCGATGGAGTAAGGCGTCCAACGATTTGTTGGGCGTAATCATTGTTTGTAAATCTCGTATGGCACGACAGCCGACACGGCCGCACTCCTGACGCCGCTGTTTAGCGGATACAGCCTGTACTCTTCATCGTGGGGTAAGGTCGTGATAGGCGTCACCTGTTGGCTCACCTGAAGGTGCTGCTCAAGTGTGACTCCGTCGCGCATACGAAGTTCAAAGCGCACCACGTACTGAGTTGATTTCGGCAACTCAATAATCTTCTCGCTCATGGCAGCCCCAACCTTCATCCATTTGACCCCTGCAACCGACGGGTGGACATATTCGGTACCATTCACGAAGGCTGATAGTTGAACCTCGGCCTCAGGGTCGTCGGGAAATAATCTGATCGCCTTGATCTTCATGTAGACGTGTTGGTTACCCTCAGCGAGGCTAGGCGATTGAACGAGGCCGTTCTGTTGTGACGTACC